>WNGE01018332.1_pt1 | contig 10573 bp, 13 predicted proteins | sample 5400651 | NCBI WGS metagenome assembly WNGE01 (sample SAMN13153370, study PRJNA577476) | soil metagenome | isolation source: 60 cm soil or saprolite under grassland replicate 2 | place: USA:California | collected 2016-06-15
ATCATATTGCTCGAAGGCGTAGATCTTTCCGAGGTGCCTCCGGGCCGATATGAGTTGATTTGCCCGCCGGTGAAACTCGCGGGCTCCGACGGCGCGCCGTGCCGAGCGATTCTAAGACAATTAGAGGATTGAGCGAGTGAATTTCCGCTGGATGCAAAAGGTATAAAGGATGTCACTCCCGCGGAAGCGGGAGTCCAGGTTCGAAAGTTCTGGATTCCCGTTTTCACGGGAATGACGCCCAAAGTGGAATCGGAGGAGAAATGAAAATCATCATAGACAAAGATAAATGCAAGGGACACAACAATTGCATTTCAATCGCGCCCAACGTCTTCGAGGTGGACGAGAAATTCAAAGCCTTTGTCCTGGACCCGAAGGGCGACAGCGACGAGGATATTTTGAAAGCAGCAAAAGCCTGTCCGGAGCTTGCCATCATTTTGGAGGATGAGACCAGCGGCAAGCAAATCTTCCCGGGTCCGGACGACAAACCAAGGAATCAGCTCGGTGGATCCAAGTGGGGCGGTTGATTCTCCTGCGCATCGTGAAAGTAATCTCCTGGACCCGTTGTCTAAAATCACCAATCAATTTCCTTGCACACACCGGGGACCATGACGACACCTAATCGGCCCGCCATCATTGTTCACGGGGGCGCCGGACGAATCCGCGACGACGAGTTGGCCCAGCGCTTGGAAGGTTGTAAGCAAGCTGCGCTCGCCGGTTGGGAGATACTCAAACAGGGCGGTTCGGCGCTCGATGCCGCCGAAGCCGCTGTGGTTGTTCTCGAAGATAACCCGCTCTTTAACGCCGGTACCGGGTCTACCCTCAATAGTCTCGGCAAAGTGGAGATGGACGCGGCGATCATGGAAGGAAATACACTTGCAGCCGGCGCCGTGGCAGCCGTGCAGGGCATCAAGAACCCCATCAAATTGGCGCGTCGGCTAATGGAAGACGGGCGCCATGTTTTATTAGTCTGTGAAGGCGCGCAGTTATTCGCGCGCCAATTTGGTTTTCCTGAATGTTCTCCCGACATGCTCATCGTCGAAGCGGAACGAAAACGCTGGGAGGAGAAGCACGGCACCGTCGGCTGTGTTGCTTTGGACGGTGCCGGGAAGGTCGCGGTGGCGACCTCCACCGGGGGGATCTTCAACAAACTTCCGGGACGAGTGGGCGACTCCGCTTTGCTCGGCTGCGGAACCTACGCTGATGAGTTGGGCGGGGTTTCTTGTACCGGCCACGGCGAAGCGATCATGCGCGTCGTAATGGCTAAATCGACTCTTGAACTTCTGAAAGGCGGAGCTGATCCGCACGCAGCGGCAAACCAAGCGGTTGTCTTGCTCGCAAAAAAAACCGGCAGCACCGGCGGTCTAATTGTCATCGATCGACAGGGGAGGATTGGCTACGCGCGCAACACGCTCAGAATGCCGGTGTGCTTTGTGACAGACAGTAGGGGTGTTGAGACGGACAGCTGAGTTGCAGGCTGCTGAAAAAGACTCATATGCTTCGTTCCGCTCAATCGCCTCGCTCCAACGTACTGGCCAAGTACGCCTCCGCTCGCCGATTTTTCGCGCGCCTGGCCTCTGAGTCTTTTTGAGCAGCCTGCAAACACAGTTTTTCAGCAATCTGGTGGGGAAAGGCAACGGATTAAAGACATCGCTGCCGGAATATTTCACTGCACCTCGGCAATTTGTATGGCGACGCTATTCCGGTGAGGTAAGCTTTAGGCCGATGATGCCTGCAACGATGAGGAGGATACAAAGGATTCGGGCGATGTCGCGGGACTCATTGAAAAGAAATATTCCGAGGATGGCCGCGCCGACGGTGCCGATACCGGTCCAGACGGCATAGCCTGTGCCTACGGGCAAAGTTTGCAAGGCCACGGCTAAAAGATAGATGCTGATCAGCATGGCAACGATAGTGAAGATACTCGGGCCGAGTTTGGTAAAACCCGCGCTATACTTCAGCCCGATCGCCCATACTGTTTCAAATACTCCAGCGACAAATAGATATATCCAAGCCATCGCGATAAAGCTCCTCTCTCGAGTGCATCGAGACTCACATTTGCTGTAACAATTTCGCTGTCTCTTCAAGACGCGACATGCCTTCGCTGCAGACATCCTTTATACAGACAGACCGTTGTTTATCAACCACGCCGGCTGCGTAGTAAGTAAAATGGAAGCGCCGATACATTGACAGGTTAAACGCCCCTAAGTTAATCTCGACAACGTTTTCACAAGAGGGGAAATCTTATGGTCGTTGATTTTGAACATCACTATATTCCCGTGGAGTTGGCTCGACGAATGGGGATCAACACGGAAACGGGAACCATCGTCGAAGAAGACGGTTTTGCCAAGGCGAACGTTCATGCTCAGCTCTTCAATCTCGACGCGCAAATTCAGGACATGAATCGGGCGGGGATCGATGTCGCCGTGCAAACTTGTATTTTGGGATGGGACGCGACGTTGGAGAATTGCCGGCTGCTCAACGACTGCGCGGTGAAAATTCAAAAAGAATACAGGGAACGCTTCGTCGGCTTGGCCCATATCCCGCCCCTCGAGGGCGAGCCGGCTTTGAAAGAACTGGAGCGAGCTGTCGGCGATCTTGGACTGAAAGGAGTGACGATCTCTTCTCAGGTACGCGGGTTGTCTCTGGACGCGGAAGAGTTCAGGCCCTTTTACGATGTTGTGACGAGGCTGCAAATTCCGATCTTTGTTCACCCAGCGCTTGCGCCCAAGGGTTATGATTTTGTTGAACGGCTATCAACTCTCAGTCATTCTCACGCGCGAATTCGATCTCGGCGTGGCGGTGACGCGGCTTATTGCCGGCGGCGTGTTGGAACGTTATCCAGAACTATTGTTCGTGATCTCTCATTTTGGCGGCGGATTGGCCGGCTATAAAGAGAGAATCGCGCGCTCGTCTTATCGCTTCAAGTTGCCGAGATCCTTCGGCGACTATTTCGACCGACTCTATTTCGATATGGCGGGCTTCGAAGGAAGTCCCATCGCCTTGCGTTGCGCCATGGAAGGGATACGGCCTGAGCGGATGGTCTTCGCCACCGATTATCCCCAGAACTTCAACAATGACGATCCGAAGACGGGCAAAAACATCGATGGGATTGGCGAATATATCGCAGAAATTCAAAAACTGCCGCTGGACGCAGGAGTTAAGAACGATATGCTGGGCGGCACGGCAGCCAGATTGTTGAAGCTTGAAGCATGAGTAGGCTTTCATACAAAAGGGAGATTGACGATGCTTAGAATCAAAGGCGTGACCAAGGAAGAGGCTTCGGAGGAGGTCCGCAAGATTTTTGAAGAGCAAGAGAAGCAGTACGGTTCGATCTTAAACACGGCAAAAGTTTACGGGCTCAGGCCGACGATTCAGAAAGGCGTGCAAGGCCTTCAAGCAGGAATTTTGGCGTCGGGGCTGATCAGCGGCGAACTCCGACATCTTCTCTGCATGAAAGCCGCCAGCATCAACGGCTGCCCGTATTGAATTGACATCAACGCATCCAGTGGGATGCAAAACGGTGCTTCGGCGGAAAAGGTGAAAGCCGCCTTGGGGGACTACCGCAAGAGCGAACTGTTCTCTCCACGTGAAAAACTCGCGTTAGAGCTTTGCGAACGGATGACGTACACAAAAAAGCAGGTCACGGATCGTTTCTTCAATCGACTGAAGCGGCATTTTAGCGAGGAAGAGCTCGTGGAGCTCGCGGCGATCATCGCTCTGGAGAACTTTCGCAGCAAGTTTAATCCCGTTTTCGCAGTCGAGTCCCAGGGTTTTTGCTCATTGCCGGCGGTAAAGCAGGTGGCTCAGGAGGCGGCCCGTCGCTTTCACGAATAGACGCGCATATTGGCATCCTCCAGCATAGATAATAAGTCTATCGCGGGAATCCTTATGAAGAATTCTATATCTGCTGCGATTTTTCTGATTACGGCACCGGTAGTTCTTCTAGTGACCTCATTGAGCTGGGCGGCTTCGAGTCCGACGCGTGTGACGATTCACGTGCCGTCAAAAAGTCTTTCGATCATGCCTTACTATTTCGGCAAAGATAAAGGCTTCTTTGCACCGGAGCTGGTCGAGCCGCAGCTCGTAATGATGTCTCCTCCCACGGCTATCGCCGCGCTGGTCGCCGGCGAGCTCGATTTTTCCTCGACCACAGGCGCGGCGACTTCGGCGATCATGCGCGGGCTTCCGCTCAGGAGATACTTCTATGTCCAGGCCGAACCGGCCCACGTGCTGCTGGCGCAGCCTGAGATCAAATCGATCCAGGAGCTAAACGGTAAAACCATCGGGGTCACCGCGTTGACGGACGCCGTGGGCATGTCGACGACGATGATTCTAAAAGGCAATAACATTGATACGTCGCGCACCACTCAGCTTGCGATGGGCGTGACCGACAACGCGATCAAGGCGTTTACAACCAGGAAAATCGCGGCAACTCTCTTGGCGCCGCCGTATGCGGAAGAACTTGAAGCCAAAGGCTACAACAAACTTGCGGAAGCGAGAGCCTACGCGCCCCTCAGCTTTATTGGCCTCGTGAGCTCTACCGAAACCGTCAAAAAGAATCCTCTCAAGGTGCAGGCGATGATCGCGGGCCTGTACCGGACCATGATTTACATTCACAATCCCGTCAACCGCGGCGAAGTGATTCAATACATCGCCCGCTATCACAGTATCGATCTGGGGCTCGCGGAAAAAGCGTTCACGGCGCAAATGTTGTCCTACAGCAAGGACGGCACGAAGCCGCGGAAAGCGGTGGAACGAGAAATTGAGATCTATCGCGAGATGCTAAAAATCACCAAGACGTTCACGCCCGACGATCTGGAAGATATGAGCCTGCTGAAGAAGGTGCAGGAAGTAGCTGCTGCCCAAGGGCGATGACCTCAACCACGCTGGTCCAAATTTGTGCGCAGTATCAACCGATGGATCAAGCGGTATACGGCGGTAGTCGCCGATGCAGCATGGCGAAGATGAGTTCCCAGTCCCGCGCCGTCGCTAGTTTGTCGTGCACATCGCGGTCTGGCAGCGAGTAACCGTGCTCTGCACCCGGATGCACGGTGAAGCGATAGCGCACGCGGCACGGCTTCAATATCTTCTCCAGTTCCTGCACCATCGGCAACGGCGCGTGAGAGTCGTGCTCGGCAAAGCCGCAATAAAATTCGCCGCGTAGGTTAGCGGCTAGTAGGTGCGGCGAATCGTCTCGGTCTGAGATGAGCGTGGTCCCGTGCAACGAGGCCGACGCGACGAAATGTTCCGGGTACGTTCCCGCGGCGCCCATGACGTAACGGCCGCCCATGCAAAAGCCGATGGCTCCCACGCCGCCGCGCCGCACCCAATCCGCGCCGTCGAGGAATTTCAGGATGGCACCGGTGTCGTCCATGACCATCTGGTTACTGAGTTTCGGCCGCGCTTGTATCTCGCGGAGCGCTTGCCCTTCCAGGCGATTTATCGAAATGGTCTGATTGTTCTCGTTTCTAAATTCGAAATGTACCCTCTTGCCATTGCGGTAGTAGAAGTCCGGGACCATGCAGTAGTATCCGACTGTGCCGACGCGGCGAGCGATAGCGTAGAGTTCCTCGCGCACACCCCAAATGTCCATGTAAATGATCACCGTCGGAAAGGGTCCGTTCTCTTCCGGGTGCGTGACAAACGCCTCCATCACTCCTTCGCCAGTCTTGATCTCGACGAATTGTTCTTGCATCTGGACACCTTCAACGGGTTTTGTAATCGTTAAAAAGACCCACGACAAGAGTATATGCAAAAGGCCCGGCAATAATCCACTTTCTTGCATTTCGCTTTTCCGTGGGGACTTGACAGTTCGTCCTTGTTCTTCGTACATGTCGCCCAGACCGTTTAGTCCGCCGTGACGGTGACTTCAAAAAGGAGGAACCTCATGTATCCAGACCAGTACTGGTTTTCGCGGCTGATCTCGTTCGTACTCGGCCTTACGCTTTTCGTCGGTGTCTCTGCCAACGCACAAGAGCTACCCCGCTCGGTGACCGTTGCATCCAATCCCCCGGGCACGGTCTTTTACGCCCTAGCCATCGGGCTCGCCAAGATCGCAAGCGAGGGAACGCCCTTTCAGATGGTTGTGCAGCCCTATTCCGGCACCAGCACTTTCCTCCCTCTGCTGAACACAGGTGAGATCGATTTCGGGATCAACAATGCGGTGGACATGGCGCTCTCCTACCAGGGACCCGAGCGGCTAAAGATCGGTGGCCGCAATCCTTTTCTGCACACGCCCAATGTCCGCTTGCTGATGCGTGGGTCGGTGTTGTTGACGGCCCTCCTGGTGCGCAAGGATTCGCCCATCAAGACCATCCACGATATCCGCGGGAAAAGATTGACCGGGGAATACCCGGCTCAACTCGCGAACTGGTACAACCTGTTCGGCTTTTTGTCCGGTGCCGGAATGAAGTGGGAAGACGTGAAAATAGTTCCGGTGCCCGCGGTCAATGAGGGAGTCGATGCTCTGGTTCAAGGACGCGCTGACGTGAGCATGTCCGCGGTGGACGCTGCCAAGGTCAAAGAGGCGGATGCTGCGGTGGGAGTCCGCCACATCTCCTTAGACTGTTCCCCCGAAGGAGAAAAGCGGCTGCGCGGAGCAGTGCCCGGCTATTATCCTCACTGGCTTAAGCGCGGACAGGCGACGGCGATCGTAGAAGACACCTGTGTGAATGCCTACGACATTTATTTAACCGGACACAAGGGCACCCGAAAGATTGAAAAATATCTGGGACAACGTTGATAAGCTGCCGCCGCTGCACCCGGGTTTCAAGGAGTGGACGCGACAGCGGGCGGTGAGTCCCGACGTGACGATTCCCTACCATCCTGCCGCAGTCCAGTTCTACAAGGAGCGCGGGGTCTGGCCGGCGAATATGGATGAAGCGCAGCGCAAAGTTCTCAGTCTAAACCCGTGACATAATATTCGGATCGAGGGCGATCTAGCCTGGATCACATCGGAGTGACTGCGGATAGCTTGTTCTGTTGACTACCTGTTTTTATCCGGCAGTTGGCGCGCTTTTATCAGAGCCATTTTTTTCTTGACTCCAACGACGCACATCGACTAGCTTCCGACATGGAAGTGGTGGCGCCTGGTTATCCGCATCATGTGACCCAAATGGACGTGGGCTCACCTCCATACTCGTAACGATAACGATCGTAACCCGGATTTAGAAGACATTGCGCCGCGGCTTGAGCGCTGTAGAAATTCAGCGTGGCGCATGATGACCAATCACAGGCAGGCAGCTGATCGTGGTTTTGAGTCCAGGAAGGAAACACCCGATGTTTCAGCTTATCAATGGCTGTATAGAATGTGCCGAATGTCGAAATGAGATTCTATATACCGACGAATTCAATTGTTCTTACTGCGGCGCCAGCCTCTGTGATAGTTGTCTTTTTTCCCACGAAGACGAATGCTCTCTGTCGCTCTTGATTGGATAGCTGGCCGCCGTTCGGCGCGGCGGGAAGTCTGGTAGGTCCGAATCTTTGCAGCGGAATGACGGAGACTTTTTCTTTCAGAAGAATTGAATTCTCAGGAAGGCGGGGTCAGGGATTCTGGACGTCCTTGCCGGCTTCGTAGCCCTCCTCGTGGCCGCGCTTTTTGCCTTCCTCGTAGCGCTCTTTGTCGCGCTCTTTCAGAGCCTCCTCGTAGCCCCGGAAGTATCCCTCGGAATACCCGCGATCGTAGGCGTCGCTCGGAGCCGGAGCGGGAGGCGGCGGTGGTGGCACGGAATAGGACGGGTAATAAGAATAGGCGGGTGGATAATAGTTTGGATAGTAAGGATAGTAAGCGTACCGTGGGGGATAATAATAAATGTAGGGCCCCGGATAGTAGTATGACCGGGGAAAGAAGGCCTGATTGAGGACGATTCCGGTAGCCAGTCCACCAACGAATCCAGCCCCTACGAAGCGCCGGGGAAAACCATTGACGAAAACGACTCTTCCAGGAAAGCCGGGTCTAACGAAAGCGGCTCTACCAGGAAAACCGCTTCTGACGAAAACAGCTCTGCTGGGAAAACCAGTTCTCACGGCAACGGCTCCGCCCCGCGACCAGGCAAAAGACGAGCTGGGGATAGCGATCAGTGCGATCAGGACAATTACTCCGACGGCTTTCATAGCTTCTCCCCTCCAACGAAACTCGGGCTTGGTTCCTGCCGGGACCTCCTTTTCTATTCTTCAATTCATCATATCTTTTCGGCGAAGACAAGACGGGTGAGCCGGCGGGTAAGGTTTACACAATGTAGAGTAGTTCGCCTGTCAACACAACTCCAAATCTGCCCAGACTCCCACGTGGTCTGAAGGCCAGAGATTGGCGTTGTCCGGGGCGGGTTTGTTAAAGCAAAGACCTGAAGCCTGGACTTTAATGGATTCTGCAACCCAGAGATAGTCGATACATCGATCAAAGCGCTCCCACTCCGGATGAGTAGGACTGCCGCCGGGTTCTTGCAGCGGTGTGAAGGCTGTCGGTTGGGTTTGAGTCGGGCGGAACGCGCCGGACATGAGGCGGATCGATGGCTGGTCGGGAGTCGCATTGAAGTCGCCGCAGACGACGGCGCAGTCGGCGTCGTCTCGGGTTCGGATCCATTCTCGAAGTTGTCCCACTTGATACTGCCGCGCAGCATCTTCCACCCGGGCGGCGATTAGATGAGTGACGTACACGTCAAGGAGCCGTCCGTCGATCTCAAAGCGGGCCGCAAGCGCGACACAATTGTGGGAGCGGTAGTCGAGACTTGCCGTCTCGATAACCGGGTATTGCGTGAGCAGCCCCTCGGCCTGACTAGGTGAGTCATCGCCGACCTTGGACTGCTGCAGCAGAGCATATCTCATATTCAGTCGGTCCGCGGCTGCGCCCTGAAGCCATCGGCCGGTTTGCTCCGTTATATGAATCTCGTTGAGCGCCAACATATCGGGCTTCAACTCGCCCAACTGTTGGACGATGAGTTCCCGGCGCGCCTGCCAACATTTATGATTTTGCTCGAGGTTGAGGGTCGCAATACGAAGGATCATGCCTGAGTCCTATCGCTCAATGGCTGGGATCTCAAAAGCTTTGAAGGCCGCTGTTTTAATGGCGACAAAAAAGTGGAAGGTTCTGTCGAAGTGAAGAATAATTAACAAGTGACCATCGAGTTTAGCGTTTGTAATTTTCGCTGCCCCAGATTTCTTTTAAGAAACCGCTTTTCTCCAGGTTCAAGACAAAGCTGTTGTCGTAAACGTCTTCGGGTTTCCTTCTGATGACAGTCCCACTTTCGCGGGCGAGATTCACGGCTTCGGCGACGGATTTTCCCGGCACTACCATTGTCCGGTCGACAATTTCCTTGGCATAGACATTATAAGATGACTGGAGCGCCTCTTCGTCCTTAGTCCGCATCGCTTTGGCGATGGAGGCCTTGGCTTTGTCGGGATTCTTCTCGACGAAATAGACGATTTCGGCGAAGGCGGCAACCGCCCGCTGGACGATTTCGGGACGGTCACGCAGCATCTTATAACTGGTATGCAGGCTGCTGTAGATAAACGGCAGGTCCAGATCAATCAGGCGATAAAGCACATTGTAGCCTTCGTTCTTGGCACGGACATCCAAGGGCGGCGTGATCACGATAGCCTGCACGATGTTCGCTGCCATGGCCTGATAACGCTCACCCTGGCTGCCGCCAATGGGACGGATCGTGACCGCATCCGGAGGCATGCCGAATTTTTTCACCACTGCGCGCGAGAGCCGGTCGCTCAAGTCCCCCGCACGCGCGATACCCATAGCTTTCCCTTTGAGGTCCTCTAGCCGCCGGATTTCTTTTCGCGCAACCAACACATAGGGCAGCTTCACCAGAGGAGAAGCGACGAGTTTTGCATCGATCCCTGTAGCCAGACCGGGTATCGTTCCATCGGCGGCGCAATAAGTGAACTGGACCTCATCGCCGGCAAGCGCGGCCAGATTTTGAGCGCTGCCGCGGATAAAAATATTCTCGAGTTTCAGGCCATATTTATCGAAAAGACCGTTGTCCAGCGCCGTGTAGAGGTGAACAAAACCGCCCGAGACTGCGCAGGTGGAAACTCTCAATGAAACGGTCCGCTCGCCAGGCTTGGCGAGATAGGGATTGGCGAAAGAGTTAAGGGGAACCAGCAGGAGAGGGAATAGGAACGCACGAATTCCTATCTTCATAACGTGATGGAAATCTATGCTAGTCCGCCGCTGCATGCAAGTTGAATTCGATAGACTGCCGGGGATGGCAGGATGAGAATTCGGGGTCGTCGTTCCCGGTTTGCTTCCGTTAGGCTCTCGCATGGCACCAGCAGACCCTTGACGGAATTCGACGATTTGTATGATACAAGAAGGCCATCAAGACCGGAAAACGGCGTCGTTACGGCGCCCTAGACGGTCCTTTGAAACGGAGATGGAAGTTATGGGGAAAATCAGGATGTGGCTTGGGCTCTTTTTAGGATTTCTTTTCTTCGTGTTAACCCATGTCTCGGCAAAAGAACCCGAGGAAATCTGGCGCGAGCTGGGCAGCCTTTCAGGCGCGGAAAGACAAAAGCAGCTTTTGTCCGGCGCCAAGACCGAAGGCAAGGCCGTTTTATACGGCAA
>WNGE01022505.1_pt1 | contig 10572 bp, 12 predicted proteins | sample 5400651 | NCBI WGS metagenome assembly WNGE01 (sample SAMN13153370, study PRJNA577476) | soil metagenome | isolation source: 60 cm soil or saprolite under grassland replicate 2 | place: USA:California | collected 2016-06-15
GACCGGTCCGAAATTCATCAGCCCGCCCATGTCGTGGACACCGTTCATGCGTGCTCCGGCATTCGCGGCCCCGGCGGCGCGGCAAGGCCGGTGCCGACCATCGAATCCCGCGTGACGAGCGTGGCGAGCTCGTCCTCGCGCCAGCCTTCGGTTCCGGCCGGGCGTTCCGGCACGACGAGATAACGGACCTCCGCCGTCGAATCCCAGACGCGCACTTCGACGTCAGCCGGCAGCGTGACGCCGAAATCCGCCAGCACGCCGCGCGGATCGATCACGGCGCGCGCGCGATAGGACGCGGATTTGTACCAGACGGGCGGCAGTCCGAGCACTGACCACGGATAGCAGGAGCAGAGCGTGCAGACAACCATGTTATGTACGTGCGGCGTGTTCGGCAGGGCCACCATGTGCTCGCCTTGCCGGCCGGTATAGCCGAGGGAGGCGATCGCGGCGGTGGCGTCGGCCAGCAGCCAATCGCGATAAACGGCGTCGGCCCAGGCCCTGGCAACGACGCGGGCGCCGTTGTGCGGGCCGACCTTGATTTCGTAGGTCTCGATCAGGACATCGAGTGCGGCCGGATCGACGTAGCCCTTCGCGACCAGCAGCGACTCGAGCGCGCGGACGCGCACGTCCATTTCGGACAGCTCAGTGCCTGCGCCGTGGTTGGCGTCCGAGTGCGGATGATCGTGCGGCAAGGTGTCCGGCTACATCCGCGGCGCCGGGCGCGGCGAAGCGGGGACGGCGTGCTGGCGCTCGATCCGTTCGCGCGGTCGCAGGGCTTTCGCGCGCCCGCCGTTCCTGGCGTAATAGGGGACGACGCCGTAACCATACGGTGCGTACGCCGCCTGGTCCGGATAAGCGCCGAGCTCGTTCTCCGGCGGATACGCGTACTGCGCCGTGTATTGTCTTTGGAGCGCGGCGCGGCGATCCTCGGCGATGCGCCGGTCAGCGCTCTGCTCGAGGGCGTCCCGTTGGTGCTGCAGCCTCGCAACCGCTGCCGGATCGGCGTCGCCGGCGCGGATGTCCACCCGTTCGCCGCCTTTGCACGGCTCGTCGGTATAGAGCACCCCCAGGTTCCTGTCGAAGCATTTGTAGATCGGCGCCGTTGCGGCGGCTGCGCTTGCGCTCACGAGCAAGGCGATGAGCACGAGCGATGCACAGCCGGCGAGGACGGATCGATGGGCGGAGATTGGCTTCATGCGCAGGCAAACACCTCCGAGCCGCGCGCATTCCCGTTCGTCGTTGCACGCACCGAGGATGCCGGGCATCGTCGAGCCATTCTACTCCCGTCGCGGACGTCGACGACGACAGGCAAGTTGTCGCGGAAGCCGGGACGTTCGCCGCGCGCCGGTCGGCATCCGCACCGACACGCGGCAGTCGCCCGGGTCTTGCGTTGGTGGCAGAATGGCCTCGACGGCCCGCGCGACGCGATCCGATTTCGTGGAGGCCGGCGATGCGACTATATCTTTTGCCTCTCGCAGCTCTGGGTTTGTGCGCGCTGGTTGCGGCTCCCGTCGCCGCGCAACCGTACCCCGCGAAGCCGATCCGGCTGATCGTGCCATTTCCTCCCGCCGGGGCAGCGGATCTTTCGGCGCGCACGATTGCGCTGCCGTTGTCGCAGGCGTTGGGCCAGCCGATCGTCGTCGAGAACAAGCCGGGTGCGGACGGCGCGATCGCCGCCGATGTGGTCATCAAGTCGCCACCGGATGGCTACACGCTGTTCTATGGCACCAACACGGCGCTGTGCGGCGTGCCCGCGATGCGCAAGAGCCCGCCGTACAATCCGCTCACCGATTTCACGCCGATCTCGCTCGTCGGCACGTTCGGCTTTTTCCTGTTCGTCAATCCCGCCGTGCCGGCGCAGTCGGTGCGCGAGCTCATCGACTACGCGCGCGCGAATCCGGGCAAGCTCAATTACGCGACCGGCAACAGCACGAGCGTGCTCGCTACGGCACGATTGAAGCTGCAGGAGCACCTCGACATGGTCGAGATCCCGTACAAGGGCGATGCGCCGGCGACGACCGATCTCGTCGCGGGCCGCGTGCAGCTGATGATTGCCACTCCGGGGACCGCTGTCCCGTTCGTCAAGGAGGGACGGCTGCGTGCGCTGGTGACCCTGCAGTCGAGCCGCAGCGCGCTTTTGCCCGACGTGCCGACGAACGCGGAAGCGGGATTGCCGCCGCTGTCGATCACGCCCTGGGCGGCACTGTTCGGACCGGCGAAGATGCCGAAGGAAATCGCCGAGCGGATCGCCAGGGAAACCGCGGCAGTCGTCGCGCGACCCGACGTTCGCGAGCAACTCGAGCGTTATGCGTTCGACGCCAAAAGCTCGACGCCCGAGGAGCTCGGCGCGTTTCTCAAGGAACAGGTCGACGTGTGGGGGCGCACGGCGCGCGAGGTCGGGATCGTGCCGGATTAGCGAGCGAGGGGGAGCGAAGCGGCGGGGACGCAACGTCACCGGCCGAATTTTTTCTCGGTCAGCCGCTCGACGAGCACGCGCTCGCAGATCTTGAATACCATGTAGAACCCGATGCTCAGGAAGGCCGATAGCAGGAGCTCGAACAGCTGCTGCAACGCTCCGTCGGCGATCACCATCGCTCCGTACTCGATGAACAGATCGATGTTCATCTTGAGCAGGACGAACAGATTGACCGAGGTGATGCCGAACAGCAGGAAGAAAGCGACCATCAGCACGAACGTGAGCGTGCGGCGAGCGTAGAGGAAATCGAGCCAGCGTTTCGGCATGTCGGCGGCAATCGGCGCGGTAGGCGGGCACGGAGCCCAGTACCGCGCAGCGTGCCAGAATCCGACCGCCCGGGGAAGGGCGGCGGCTCCGGCTCTTGAAACGGGGTGGGCCGCGGAGTAGCATCCTCTGACGTCATGAAGAAGCGATCGGGAGACTCGCCTTCGAAGAGGAAAGGAGTCGATGATGTGCTACGAATTCAGCGGATGGTTCAAGAAAGCACGCGCGCCCGAACGGACGCGTACCGAGGTCAAGACCGAAAAATCGGTGACGCGCGAAGCACCGGTCGCACCTCCCCAACCGGCGGAGGCGGAGAGGCGAGTGACCGAAAAGGAGAAAGTCCCGGCGTGACGCGGCAAGGCGTCAGCGCAGACGAGAAAAAAGCCCCGCCGCCGCGGGGCTTTTTGTTTTGTGCGGGCAGCCAATCAAAACGCTGCTCAGGAGTCAGATTGTCGCCCTTGTCGCACTAACGGGGCACGTACGTCAACGCGCCTACGCGGATGTCCGCGATCGGGCGTGCAGACGAAACGCGGCGATCGAGGTCTCCCGACAGGCGCGGATACTCGCCGGGGCCGAACGTGCGGCACTGTCCTTCGAAATACGCTCCGGAACACAGCATCCAGCTACCCGCTTCGACTCGCATCGACGCGGCACGGTCACCGAAATGCAACCGGTCGAGGTCGCGCGCCTCGTTGCCTTCGATCGTCAACGACCGACCGCCGAAGTCCCGATACTCGTAGAGAACGACGCGCGGAACCGGCGCCGTTATCACGCCGACCTGCCGCGTTGCCGGAACGACGAGCTCGACTGAATTGACGCGGCCGTCGAGCGCACCCAGCGTGTCGTATCGCCCCGGCGCGAGCTCGGTGCATTCGCCGCGGCCGCGCGTGTTGTCGCACAGGCGCCACACGCCTCCGTAGACCATTGCCGCATCGGCACGATCGCCGAAGTTCGCGCGATCGAGATCACGCATCGTCGAGGAAAGCTCGATCGAGCGTTCGCCACTGCGCGAATGCGCATAGAGAACGATGCGCGTGTCGCCGGGCGGTGCAACAAGGGCCGGCGGCGCGACGCTCACGCTCGCGGGCGGCTCCGCATAGGCGATTTCACGCACCGACGAAATCCGGTCGTTCAACACGCCCGGAAGGCTATCGTACCGTCCCGGCGAGAGCCGCGTGCAGCGGCCCTGGAAATAGGCTTCGGTGCACGCTTCCCATGTGCCGCTGGCGATCACGATCGACGATGCGAGATTGTCGAATCCCGCTCGAGCAAGGCTCGGCAACGCGTCGTGCGTAGCGACGTACCGGCCCTGGAAATCGGGCTGCTCGAACAGCGTGATCTCGCCGGCGAAAGCGCCCGCCGCCATCAGCGCGAGTGCGCTGCCGACAAGCCATCTTGAAAGTAACCTGCTTCGACTCATGGATGATCTCCTTGAAGATGCCGGCCAAAGAGATGCCGACATCCTATTTGACGCTTCACGCGGCCGGTTGGTTTACAGCAGGAAGGATGATGCGTCCATGCGAGACGCCCCCGTAACGTCGGACATCCGCGGGCAATCGCGTAGGAAGCCGAAGACATCTGGATCGCGCTCGTCAATGACGTTCATCGAGAAATGCAAGCGCGACAATCGTTTTTTATTTCCGGCAAGAGCTCTTTCGTTTTCGCGTTGCACGACCTTGTGTTCACGACTCGACACCGCATTGTTCACGGCCTCCGCGCGATGTAATTTTTACAAGCATTGCGGCGAAAAAAGCGGACGGCGAGATGCAGGCGCGATCCGCGCAAACAACGGATTAAATCCGGCAGCGTCGTTGTTAACCGTCATGGCGTCAGCGGCCATTCCGGGTCGTGTCGGACGCCGCCGCTCGGCATCAGCGAGAGAAGCAGAACATCTGCGTCGGTGCCGCGGCTTTTTCGTGAGCGTTTCGATCCGACGCGCGCCGCGTTTGTGGCGTGCGTGCCGGGCGTGCGCGTCGTCGCCACGGCGCATCAACTCAACCGCAGGAGAATGTCATGAACCGCTTTTGCAACCTCCTACTGCCGACCGCGGCAGCGGCGCTGCTCGGTGCGGGAATCACGCTGGCCGAAGCGGCGGGCACCCGCTATCAACAAACCAACCTGGTTGAATCACGCTGGCCGAAGCGGCGGGCACCCGCTATCAACAAACCAACCTGGTTTCGGACGGGTCGATACCGGCGGCACACGTAGACCCGAATCTCGTCAACGCGTGGGGCATCGTGTTCAATCCCACCGCGTTTGTCTGGATCGCTGACAACGGAACCGGCCGCTCGACGCTGTACGACGGCGCGGGCACCCCGTCGCCCTCCGTGCCCGGGCCGCCGCTTGTCGTGCAGATCCCGTCGGGCAATAACGTTTACGACCCGCCGGGAGCGCCGACCGGCATCGTCTTTAATGCTTCGAGCGATTTTCAGGTCACGAACGGCACTTCGAAGGGACCGAGCCGCTTCATCTTCGCCACCGAGGAAGGAATCATTGCCGGCTGGGCCCCCACCGTTGACGGCACGCATGCACTGTTTGCGTTGCAGACGCCAGGCGCGATTTACAAGGGCCTCGCCCTCACCGGCAACGGCAGCGGCAACTTCCTCTACGCAGCCGATCTGTTCGGCGGCAAGATCGACGTGTTCGACGCGAGCTTCAATCCCGTGAAAACGAGCGGCGGCTTCGTCGACCCCGCGCTTCCGGCGGGCTTCGCGCCGTTCAACATCACCGCGATCCAGGGTGACCTGTACGTGACGTTTGCATTCCACGAGGCCGGCGAAGAGGACGAGACTGCGGGGCCGGGTCTCGGCATCGTCGACGTGTTCGATGCCGATGGACATCTCATTCGCCGCGTCGCGACCCGCGGCACGTTGAATGCACCTTGGGGCGTCGCGCTCGCTCCGTCGACGTTCGGCAAGTTTGCGAACGATCTGCTCGTCGGCAACTTCGGCGACGGCGCGATCAACGCGTTCGACGCGCGGACCGGAGCTTTCAAGGGCCAGCTTCGCGACGTCAGCGGAAAGGTCTTGAAGATCGACGGGCTCTGGGGCCTCGCATTCGGTAACGGCGTCCTCGGCCAGAAGACGAGCACGCTGTTCTTCACCGCAGGACCGGCCGACGAGACGGAAGGCCTCTACGGCTCGCTCACGGCAGTGGCGGGTCCCCGAGATGACGACGGCAACGGCGACGATTGACGACTGATCGCACGCGCGACGAGGCGGGCGTGATTTACGAGCGGCATTGCATCGCTCCCGAGTCATAGCCCGCCGGCGCGTGACGTCTTCCGTCCTTCTTCCTGTATCGCTGACGCCATCGTAGGCGGAGGTCCTACACTGAACATTTTCTTCATCAAAATTTTTCTTGCGACGCGTATTGCGCAATCGACAGGCGCGACGAATAATGACGTTGGCATCCATGATGACTGTTGGAAGGAGTTGATATGTCGTATTTCGGTCGCCGCGATCCCGTCGATGTGCAGGCAGGCAAGCCTCCGCTCAAGCCGGCGCTCTACGATCCTCCGGGCGCACCCGCGAGAAGCACCGTAAGCAATACCTATCGTCCGCCTGCGACTCCCCCGTCGCCAGCGCAAAGTAGCCCGGTTGCAGCCCCCACGTCCGTAGCGGCGGATGCTTCCGCATCGCCGAGCGCAACGCCGCCGTCTTCCTCTGCCGAACCTCCGGGGAGCAAACTGCACGTCGGCGTGAACATCAAGCTCAAGGGTGTCGACATTTCCGATTGCGATGTCCTCGTGATCGAAGGCAGCGTCGAGGCGACCGTGCATAGCAAGGCGATGCAGATCGCGAAGCCCGGAACGCTCAAGGGAACGGCGCTGATCGACGTCGCCGAGATTCAAGGCGAGTTCTCGGGTGAGCTCACGGCGCGCACGCGGCTCGTCGTGCACAGCACCGGTCGCGTCTCTGGCACGATCCGCTACGGTAAGCTCATTGTCGCCGAGGGCGGCGAACTGACGGGCGACGTGAAGCGGATGGAGACAGCGGACGAGCAACGCGCGCAACCTGCGCGCGGATCCGCACCGGGCACGGCCCTCGGTGCGGGGCCGGCCGGAGGCTTGTCACCGCGCTGACGTCCGTCGCTGCAATTTCCGGCACCAGCGTCGCCGCCGATCCTGGAGGCGCGGGGAGCGCAGCGGCACGCAAACGCCGGCACGAGGAGTTGGCACAGCGCCGGCGACGGTTTATCGTGGCTCCCGGGAGCGCTTGCGCCGCGGGCACGGGCAGCGCTCCGCCCGCGAGGCATCGGCATGGATTTTCTCTGGCCACAGGGCCTCTGGCTGCTGGTGGCCGTACCTGTTCTCGTCGTTCTTTACGGTTTCATCGTGCGCCGCCGCGCGAAGGCAGCAGTGCGCTATGCCAGCATCGCATTGATCCGCGGCGCGCTGTCACCGGGACAGCGCTTCCGCCGGCACCTGCCGCCGCTCCTGCTCCTTCTCGCCTTGACCGGCCTCTTCGTCGCGATCGCGCGTCCGCTCGCGACAGTGACGCTGCCGTCGGACCAGCGCACGATCATCCTGGCGATGGATGTGTCGAAGAGCATGCGCGCGACCGATGTCGAGCCGAGCCGGATCGGGGCAGCGCGCGAGGCCGCAAAGGCCTTCATTCGCGAGCAGCCGGCGGACGTGCGCATCGGCATTGTCGCCTTCGCCGGATCCGCGGCCGTCGTCCAGCGGCCCACGCACGACCGCGCCGATCTCGTGGCGGCGATCGATCAGCTCGAGCTGCAGATCCACACCGCGATCGGCAGCGGCATCATCGTGTCGCTTGCGACGCTTTTTCCGAACGACGGTCTCGAGGCGGAAGACCGGCCGTTCGGACGCCGCTCCGATTGGGAAGGCGCTCGCGCCGCGCCGCTCGATCGGCCAAAGACCACGGCGAAGAAGGAATTCAAGCCCGTGCCGCCGGGTTCGTATCGTCACGGCGCGATCATTCTGCTCACCGACGGTCGGCGGACGATCGGCCCTGATCCTCTCGATGCGGCAAAGCTTGCGGCGGACCGCGGCGTCAGGATCTACACCGTCGGTTTCGGCAAGGCCAATGGCGGCCCGACCGACATGGACAACTATTCGATCTACATGCGCTTCGACGAGGAGACACTGAAGGCCGTCGCGGAGCTGACGGCGGCCGAATACTTCCAGGCGGGGAGTGCAGCCGATCTCAAGAAGGTCTATGCCGGTTTGAACGCGCGCTACGTGCTGGAAACGCAGCCGACGGAAGTCACCGCGCTTTTCTGCGCGCTCGCTGCGGTGCTGGCGAGCATCGCGTGCGCGCTGTCGCTCCTGTGGTTCCACCGCCCCGCCTGACGCCGCTTTAGGCGGAGGCCGTCCGGCCCGCGGCGTCTCTCAGGTACGTCGGCTCGACGAACAGCGATGTGATGCTGACCTTCTTGATGTCGCGGTGGTCGGGCACCACGAACAGGATCGGCGCAATCAGCTCTTCGAACAGTCCGCGCAGGCTGCGGGCGCCCGTCTTGTACTCGATCGCCAACTCCGAGATCTGCTCGAATACCTTCCGCTCGACAGCGAGCTCGACGCCTTCGTGGCGGAAGATCTCCTGGAACTGGCGATAGATGCAGTCGCGCGGCTCGATCATGATCCGGACCAGCATCTCGCGGGTGAGGTCCTGGAAGCGCGCGATCGTCGGCAGCCGGCCGGTGAATTCCGGAATCAGGCCGTAGCTGAAAAGATCGGTCGGCTTCACACGCGAGTTGAGCCGATCGAGGATCTTCTGGTTGTCGTCCGCGCCCGTGGCGATGAAGCCGAAGCCGTGAACCTGGGTCATGATTTCCTCCAGGCCCACGAATGCGCCGCCGCAGATGAACAGGATGTCGGTCGTGTCGAGGTATTGCGCGTTGCCGATCTTGATCTGCGAGCCCTCCATGATCTTGAGGAGCGCGTGCTGCACGCTTTCGCCCGAAACGGCGCGCGCCGTCCCGCCGGTCGCCTTGAGCTTGTCGATCTCGTCGATGAAGACGATGCCGTGCTCCGCCGTCGCGACATCGCCGCCCGCCTTGTCGACAAGCCGCTGCAGGATCGCCTCGATCTCCTCGTTCACGTAACGGGACTGCGCCAACGACGTCGCTTCGGCGGTCACGAACGGAACCGCGAGGATTCGGGAGAGCGTCTCGCAGAGCAGCGTCTTGCCGGTCCCGGAAGGGCCGATCAGCAGCACGTTGCTCTTGGTGATCGGGACGCCGTCGGCGCGCGATTTCGCGATCTTCCTGAAATGCGTGTAGACGGCGACCGCGACCGTCCTCTTGGCGTCGTCCTGTCCGATCACGTATTCGTCGAGTGCCTTGACGATTTGGCTCGGCCTGACGGCGCTGTCGAGCAAGGTCGCACCTCGGCTGGATGACACCTTCGGCCCTATTGCGGCTTCACGAAGCGCAACGCGAACTTGTCGGTGGCAATCGGCGAATTGCCCGATGACGCATCCCGCGGATCGGCTGCGTTGCGCAGGAAATCACTCTCCGCCTCGAGCACGAATCCGGCCTGTTGCAGTTCGTTGCGGACGACGGCCTCATCGATCCGATGCAATGTCTTGCCTTCGCCGATGCCGGTTCCGGCGCGACCCGAATGATCGATCACCACGAGGTGTCCGCCGGGCTTCAGCGCCGCGTACAGGCGCCGGTTCATTGTCGCGCGGTCGACCGGGAGGTAGGTGATGTCGTGATAGTTGAGGACGATCGTGATCAGATCGAGCCTCGGCGCGTCGCCGGGAACGGGATCCTCGAAGGGCCGTTCGACCACGACCAGATTCGCCTGCGGATGATCGTTGAGGCGCATGGTCAGCGCCGGGCCGGGCCGCGGCGACTGCGCCCACACCGTCCCGGTGGGACCGACTGCAAGCGCGAGGAGCTGCGACGTGTAGCCTGCCCCGGCTGAAACATCGAGCACCTGCATCCCGGGTTTTAGCTGCGCGAACGGAAGGAATTCGGCCGGGTGCCGCGCCGCGTCCATGCGCCGGTCCTGGTCGGTCCGGATCGGGCTTGCGATCACGGTCTGATTGCGGGCGGCGGCAGCGTGCGGATCTTCGGCTGGCGTCGTCGCGCAACCGAGCAGACCCGAAAGGGCACCGAGGACCAGACCAAGGGCGCCCAGGCGGGCAACGGTGCGACGTCGTGGGCGGACGATCATCGTGAATTCCGGGGGACGCGGAAAGACGCACAGTCTAAGCGATCGCATGGGCGGAAGCACGTCGAAAGCGAGGAACCGGATCGGGGCGAACGATGACCAACCTACTGGGAACAAGACCAACGAGGGAGGATCGACCCCCTATTGACCCCTCTGCCAAACGCAGGAGGAGTGCGATGAACATCCCCGGTATTCCCGATTCGTTGTCGAGCTTGAGGGAATGGGCCGTGCTGGTCCAGCCCCTGCTGCGCATCGGACTTATCGTCGGCCTCGCATGGCTTTTCTATCGCGGCATGGCCAAGCTGGTCGACCTGATGCGCCGGCATCTGGACCGCGGCCCCACGGAGCTCGAGCACAGTAAGCGAGTGGAGACGCTGGCGCAGGCGCTGCGGCATGTCGGCGTCCTCATCCTTGCGACGATCGCTGCGCTGCTGATCCTGTCCGAGATCGGCGTTTCGATCACCCCGATCGTTGCCGCCGCAGGCGTGACCGGCATCGCGATCGGTCTCGGCGCGCAAAGCCTGGTCAAGGACTACCTGGCCGGCATGATCATGCTGATCGAAAATCAGGTGCGGCAGGGCGACACGGTCGAGGCCGCGGGGAAAGCCGGCGTTGTCGAAGACGTGACGCTGCGCCATGTCCGGCTGCGCGACTACGACGGCACCGTCCATTTCGTGCCGAACGG
>WNGE01008988.1_pt1 | contig 10571 bp, 7 predicted proteins | sample 5400651 | NCBI WGS metagenome assembly WNGE01 (sample SAMN13153370, study PRJNA577476) | soil metagenome | isolation source: 60 cm soil or saprolite under grassland replicate 2 | place: USA:California | collected 2016-06-15
GCATCCTTCCTGCGCCGTCGGCAGCTCGGCGCCCGTCTCGGCGGGCCCAGCCTGCCGCTGGACATCGGGTACAGCCAGGCCATCCCGGCCGGGATCCGTAACGCCGTCACCCTCCGCGACAAGCACTGCCGGTGGCCCGGCGGATGTCAGCAGCCCGCCGCCGCGTGCGAGGTGCACCATGTCAAGCACAAGGCCAACGGCGGCCACACCAGCGCCAAAGGCTGTGTCTTGCTCTGTTTCTTCCATCATCAGGTGATAATCCACCGCCAGGGCTGGACCTTGGTCCTCAACCCGGACGGGACGACCACCGCCTGGAACAGGAACAAGACGAAGGTACTGCACAGCCACGGACCGCCCGCCCGGGCCGGGTAGTCTCAGTCCGCATCATCGCCAGGTGCCAGGTGCCCGAGCTGGCCGAGCAACAGCACCGTATCGAGGTCGCCCGCACCATGCTCGAGCACGGTCGGCAATGCCCAGCCAGCGAGCCGATGAAATGCTCCCGGTTCTGGTCGATCATCGAAGGGCGACTGCGCGGCCTCGCGCTGGAAGAAAGCCACGCGCGAGCGCACTGGCAAAATTGCCCGCCCGGCGGTATGCGCGGCTTATCGGAGGTAAGGGCTCGTTACCTCCGATAGCCCATTGGTCGTCCTGCTGTGGTCTTCAGGTCTCGATAACCCTTCCTCGTCTGATATGAACGGATTACCCTGGGTCAACGACTGCTGGATTGCGTTTTGCTGACACTGGACCTGGGTGGTTGCAGGCGCTGGCCTATGGGGGTGGGATACGGTTGGCTGGCTCGGCAGATGGGTGGCGGGTATTCATCTCACACCTCCGAGCTGCGCAATTTCCCGGCGGGCACGTCGTACGTGGCGGCGGTGGAGCGGGCGGTCTCGGCGGCCGGGCACCGGTTCGTGGACATGGCCGACTTCGCCGCGGCCGACCAGCCTCCCGCGCAGCTGTGCGCCGAACGGGTGCGCGAGTGCGATGTGTACGTGGGGGTGCTGGGCACCCGGTACGGCTCCCCCCGTGCGTGACAAGCCCGAGATGTCCTACACGGAGCTGGAGTTCGGCACCGCGACCGAGGCGGGCCTGGACCGGCTGGTGTTCATGCTGGACACCGACGCCGCTAATGTGGGGATCCCGCTGTCGGGATTGATCGATCGCGAGTTCGGGGACCGGCAGGATGCGTTCCGCCGCCGGGTCCAGGATAGCGGGCTGACCACGCAGTCGTTCGCGAATCCGGACGCGCTGCGCCGGCTGGTGGGGACTCGCTGCGGGATCTGGCGGACACGCGGCGGCGGATCGGCAGCGGGATCGAGCGGGAGAAGGTCCCGGCCGAGCCGCAGCCGGTGCGGGCGTCGAAGTTCGTCAACCCGCCGCCGGCCACCGCGCCGGCCTGGTTCCAGGACCGGCAGGTGGAAACCGGCCTGCTGGCCAAGTACGTGACCGACCCGGGGATCGCGCTGGTGACCGTGTCCGGGCGCGGCGGGATCGGCAAGACCGCGATGGTGTGCCGGCTGCTCAAGGGCCTGGAGGCGGGCCGGATCCCGGACGTGGAAGGCGAGTCGGCGGCGATCACGGTGGGCGGGATCGTGTACCTGAGCCGCAACGGCATGCACAAGGTGGAGTACCCGACCCTGGTCGCGGACCTGCTGCGGCTGGCGCCCGCCGATGCGGCGCAGCGGCTGCACCGGCTGTACCAGGACCCGCAGCACAGCCCGGCGGAGATGATGCTGGCCGTGCTGGAGGCCTTCCCCGCCACCGGGGAGCCGGTGGTGGTGCTGCTGGACAACCTGGAGTCGGTCATGGACGCCGCGCGGGAAGCCCTGGCCGAGCAGGCGCTGCACGAGGCGCTTGCCGCGGTGCTGACCGCGCCTGCGCACGCGGTCACGGTGATCGCCACTACCCGGGTGACGCCGGCCGCGCTGCTGAAGATCGAGCCGGCCCGGCAGTACCGGTTGCGGCTGGAGAAGGGCCTGGGCTCCCCGGATGCTCAGATCGTGCTGCGCGAGCTCGACGATGACGGCCGCCTGGGGCTGCGCGATGCCCCCGACGAACTGCTGGACGGGCTGCGTGAGCATACCCGCGGGTTCCCGCGGGCGCTGGACGCGGTCAAGGCCATCCTGGACGGCGACGACACCCTGACCCCGGCCGACCTGCTGGACCGGACCCGCCACCTGCCCGAGGACCAGGTGATCCAGGTTCTGGTCGGGGAGGCCTACCAGCTGCTGGACGAGCCCGCCCGGCAGGTGATGCAGGCCCTGGCGGTCTTCCCGGCGCCGGTCTCGGCGGTCGGGGTGGACTTCTTGCTCCGCCCGGTCAACCCCACCACCGACGCCGCGCCGATCCTGACGCGGCTGGTCCGCCGCCAGCTGGTCCGTTTCCAGGACGGGCACTACTACCTGCATCCGATCGACCGGGACTACGCCCGCAGCCAGCTCCCCGCGGGCGGCCCGGAGGATTCTCCGGCCGCGTTCACGCTGGCGGGTCTGCAGGCGCGTGCGGCGGACTACTACGCCCAGATCCGCACGCCGCAGGAGTCCTGGCGGACCCTGGAAGATATCCGGCCGCAGCTGGCCGAGTTCGACCTGCGCTGCGACACCGGCGACTACGACACCGCGGCCACCGTGCTGGCCGACATCGACTTCGGCTACCTGCAGCTGTGGGGCCACTACCGTACCCTGGTGGACCTGCACGGGCGCATCCACGGACGGATCACCGACCCGGACCTGAACGCCGCCCACCTGGGCAACCTGGGGCTCTGCCACTACAGCCTGGGCGAGTACCGGCGGGCCATCGACCTGCAAACCCAGGCGCTGGCCATCGCCCGCGACATTGGCCACCGCTACGGTGAGGGGAACTCTCTGGACTATCTGGGCCGGGCCTGGCTGGCGTCGGGCGACGCGCGCCAGGCGGTGACGCTGCTCGGCCAGGCGGTGAGGGTCGCCGATGCCACCGGCGACATCGAGCCCGCGGTGGAGGCCCGGTCGTGGCTGGCGCGGGCCTGCCTTCAGCTAGATGATCCGGCAGCGGCACTGGCGGCGACGACCGCGCGGCGGGAGCTCTCGTACCCGGCCGGGGAGCCAGTCATGCTGTCCCGTCTCACTAGACCTTGCCGGCGGACAGCTGGGCGGATGCAATCTCGGGTGAGACAGGTTCGGGCCAGATTCTCAAACCAGATTGTCGGTGATCTTGATTTGTCTCAGTAGATCTTGCCGGTATCGGTGTTCGGCACAGAGTTCCGGCAGCAGAGCGTAGTGCGCCTGCACGATACCTCGTTGTCGCCGAGTCATCCACGGCAATCGAGGGTGTCCGCGGATGGAGTCTGCTTGATGATGCGTGAGTGACCGGGGTTGAGTATCGCTGCGGCGAGGGCGATGGCGTCGGGGTAGATCGCTGCGTTCGCGTAGATCTCGGGGTCGGTCGGGATGTCACGGCTGTGGTTGGTGGTCTGGAGGATCAGGAGTCGGTGTCTCCAGTGGAGCGGGATGGCGTCCGGGGATGCCGGCCATGCGGGGATGGTGCTGGTCGCGGCCATGAGGGCGAGCGTCAGTTGGTGGGATGTGTAGCGGCGTAGGAGCCGCTTGGCCCGGTACTGAGCGGTGATGATCTCGGGGCATGCGGTCACGTCGAGGTGGGGTAGTCCGGGATCGCCGAGCCAGACGCCGTGCCGCGTGCATACCTTGTGGTGAACGGGCAGGTGCACGGGGATGGGCTCGTGCACGCCGCGGTGGGCGGTGCATTTGTGGCAGGCGATGGTGGCCCGGAGCGGGTTGTCCGTATCGGCGGCGCCGAAGGCCGGCAGCGCATGGGCGAGGCCGACGGGAGTCGTGCCGGCGAGGCGGGCAAGCGAGTTCATGGCCTCGGAGGTTGCAGGGGCGAGCATGTGGTGTCGGGCGCGATCGTCCCGATTGTTGATCTTTGTGGTGAACCAGGAAGGCAAGACGGCGAGCACCTCGGCCAAGGTGAGGCGGTTGGCGTCGGCCAGGCGGGTCAGATAGGAGACCAGGGTCTCCCCGGTGATGGGGGCGGCCGGCCGGGGCAGCACCGACGAGCGGTCGAGCCTGCCGGCAAGCCTGGTCACGACCTCGGGAAGGTTATCCCGCGTATCGGATTGCCGATCCTCGGGTGGCGCCAGCTGGCGCTGGGTCAGTTCACGGTAGAAGGTCGAGCGGCTTCCCCGGAAGCCGAGCTCGGTCAGCTCCTTGAATAGGCTGGCCGGCCGCAGGTGCGGGTCCTCGACGAAGCGTCGGCGGCAGTAGTTGACCAGAGGGTCGGTGAGCAGGCTTGGTCTCGGGGCTCCAACCCCGGGGGTCCTGTCTCCGCTGAGGTAGTCCCGGATGGTTTGCGGGGCGTGGCCGAGTTGGCGGGCGATGTCTCTCACCGACCATCCGGCCTGGCTCAGCGTGATGATCTTCTCGGCTCGGTCACGGGGCAGCATCGGCGTCGATCATGCGCGGGAGCGGTGTCTTCTGGGAGCCTCATGATCTTCACGCGGCGTCGGCGTCGGCTTGCTCGACCGGCCCGACCCCGTCGACCTGGGAGTTGTGGTCGACGGGGATGGTCGCGAGCAGCTTGCGGGTGATCTGTTCGGTGCCGTCGGCGATTGCGCTGATCGCGGCGGCGCGGACCAGGTGTGACAGGCTGCTGATGCTTCCGCCGGTGCGTTGGTAGAGGTAGCGGGCCTGTTTGGCGAGCATGCCCGGCTCGTGGCGGTGCAGCCGCAGCGCGGATTCCATCGAGGCGATGATGGATCGCCATTCGGACTGGTAGGGGAAGTTCCCGGTGTGCATCATCACGCACCGTGAGGCGATCTGCTTGCCCCGGACCCCGGTGAACAATCCTTCACGTTCGACGTTGATGCCCGCGTAGACGAACGTTGCCGGGATATTCTCGGTGAAGTATTTCAGGTGGTCGGACAGGTCCTTGCCCGCAGATGTCGCGAGATTGATGTTGTGGATTTCGTCGACGAGCACGAGCTCGCAGCCGGCCTCGGTGAGGATGTCGCAGACCGCGTCGGCGATGTCCATCTCGTTATGGCGGTTCTTCAGCGGCAGCCCGAGGAAATGGGCGAAGCGGGTGGCCAGCTTGCGCGGTGATCCGTTGGGTGGTGCGGACACGTAGACGACCGGGATGCGGTCCTGGCCGGGAAAGCGTTGACGCACCCTGAGTTCGTAGGACCGGCCGAGCTGCTTGATCGCGGTGGACTTGCCGGTCGCCCACGGCCCAGACACGATCAGACCCCTGCGGGCGCTGATCTCGCGGCGGTTGACCAGGGTCAGCAGCCTGCCCTGATGCAGGATCTCGCGGATCGTCGGCGTCTCGACGATGACCAGCTCGGAGTGGTAGGTCACCCGCGCTTCGTCGTAGCGGTCACGTTCGACGTCGTCCAGGGCGAGCCAGACCTCGTAAGGCAGCAGCACGAACTCGAGCGGGTCGTCGACGACGAAACGACTCCACGCCTGCAGAGTGGTGGTCGGCATGCGCCGCTCTTCGAAGATGGTGAAGGCGCCCGGGTCTACCACCATTGCCTTTTCGCCTCCTCGCGAGCGTCGAAGATCCTCAACGGCACCACCTCGGCGATCTCCTCGTTCTGGTCTTCGTCGTTGACGGTCTGACCGTCGATTGCCGCCGGGCGGGATTGCGTGGTCTCCGGCGGTTCGGGCCGAGGCCAGGAAGACTCGGCGGCGGCCTTGGTGCGCGCGGCCACCCGTGCCTCGCGCTTGGACCGCTTCGTGGCAGGCGCCGCCTTCGGTTGCGGGTCGGCGGGCGGGTTGCCGGCACGGGTCAGCAGATCGTCCACGGCTGCGGCGATCCTGTCCTCGGTGACCTCGCCTCCGCTTTCGCGCAGATCGCGTGCCGCGTGGTCCCAGGCGAGTTCGCCGAACGGTGTGGCGGTCCTAGACAGCAGCCGCCACGGCACCGTGATCCATGCGTCGTGGTGGTGGTTGCGCAGCCAGACCAGCCGGATGTCGTAGGGGTCGTGGCGGATCTCCCAACGATCCTTGTGCTGCTTGATGCCGGACTTCTGGCGTCGTAGAGGGTTGAGTTCGTCGCAGTCGTAGGTGCGGTGGCTGATTTTGATGCCGTAGGAGTTGACCGCCTGCCATCGGGTCGGCAGCAGTTCCAGGTAGTCCTCCGCAGACAAGGGCAGCGGCAGGTAGCCGGCGGTCTCGACCAGCGCGGCGTATTTCTCGTTCGGCGTGAACGCCTTCGACGGGGCCAGCGGGTCGCGCAGACCGTCGTGCGGCCGGTTCTGCCACGCGCTGATCCACTCCTCCAGCAGGCTTTGAAGCTGCGGCAACGTCCACAGGGGCCCGGCTTCGACGTCTGTCCCCCGGTATTCGGTCGAGCGTCCGGTGTATCCGGCGACGTACTGGGCGAACAGCGAGGCCGCCGATTCCAGGGTCCGCTCGATGTGAGGCTTCTGCGTCGGGGTCCTCGGCGGGGCGTGGATGATCTCGACTCCGAGGAAGTCGCAGGCCGTGGAGAAGTTGTCCGAGACGAACGCGGCCCCGCCGTCGATGACGACCGTCTCCGGGATGATGACCGGGACCGCTGCCGCGTGTCGCAGCCGGTCGTCGATTGCCAGCAGTCTGCGGTAGGGCAGCGCCGAGTACTCCATGCGCAGCGCGTCCGACCAGCCCGGGCGCATCGGCGCCGGCGTGATCGTGCGCGCCAGCAGCAACGCGGCGTCCACCGACTTGGTGGACGGGCGTAGCACCACCGCCGTGATCGAACGAGTCGCGAGGTCGATCAGGCCGGTCATCTCCGCTCGCCCGACCACGCCGTCATCCAGGCGGACCATGACGTCGAACGGCGTGGAATCGATCTCCATCAGCTCGCCCGGGCGAGCGACCGTGACCTGCTCGAACACGCCCTCGGGGCGGTTGGCAAGCGAACGCCGGGTGCGCGCCGATCCGGTAGTGTGCCCTCCGGCCTCCAACTTCGCGAACAGCCGGTAGAACGTGGCTCGCGAGGGAAGCTTCACCATTCCGGGTCCATACTGCTCGCGCAGTACCGCGCCGAGGCGGACGTAGAAGTAGCCGGCGGTGTGCGTCGAGTCGTTGGTCGCCTGCCTCATCAGGGTTCGCAGGGTTTCGACCACACGCGGGTCGACCTGGCCCGTGGCGGGTTTCCGGGGCGTCAACCGTCCGTCGACCATGCCGAGCACGCCGTTGCGCTGGTAGCGGCGTCGCCGCCAGCGGATCGTGTCCGGGCTGACTGACAGCTCGCTCGCCTTGACGGCCTCACGTTCGGTCAGCGTCGTCGCCGCCGGGTCGTACTCCGGTCGCGGTTGCGCACCTGAGGGCGCATCGGGTGGCAGCCCGGTCAGCAGCTCGGTCATGTGGCGGTGCCACCACAAGGCTTTGTCCGCGGCGGGTTTCGGTAGCCCGTCGAGCAGACCCGCAGGCAGTCTGCGGGGCGCGAGCGAGCCGATCACTTCGAAGCCGGGCGCGCTCACCAGCGTCGGAAGGTGCATCGCCGCCGTCCCGCCCAACTCGTCGGACAGCCGCACCAGCGTGCCGGACATGCCGGCCACGGTATGGATCGTGCCCTCGTATCGCACCCGGCAGCCCGGGCGCACCACCACAGGGCTCTGCATCACGGCCCACCGGGGAGGCTCGGCGTGCTCACGACGCTGTCCGGCCCCAAGCGCACGCTCGCCACGTCGACGCGGAGCTTCTGAAGCCACAGCAGGTGATAGAGGACAGGAAGAACCTTGATACCGTCGCCGACGGCGTGCGCGCCGTCGAACAACGTCCTGGGCTGCGCGAACGCGGCCATCAAAGAGCCCGCGATCTCGCCGTCGCGGAAGCGGGCGCGTCGATAGCCGGCGAGCCATTTGATGTTCTCCAGTAACACCGGTTCGATCGTTCCGACTCTGCGAAACGCCCAACCTGCCAGCTCGCAGGCTCGGGCCGTCGCCGCGAAGGCCTCCGCGTCCTCGGGTTCGATCAGCTCGCCGGGCCGGACGTCGACCACCACGGCCTGGCCGTCATGGCGACGAACGAAAAGGTCCGGCACATGCCCCTGTCGACCTCGGCGTCCCGGCCAGAACAGCCGGAACGGCTGGCCGGCCAGCCCGACCACCTGCGGATCGAAGTCCAGCAGCATCGCGTGATGTCGTTCCAGATGAGATTCGCAGGCCAGCCGGGCTCTCGTTGTCGCCACCCAGTAGTCGCGGGTGATCGACCGCTGGCCGGGATACGGCCTGATCTTCCGGACAGGGGAAAGCCGCTCGAAGCGTTCCGACCAGCAGGCCGTCAGCGGCTCACGGCGCCGGATCAGGTCGCGGTCGACGTACTCGACGTCGAAAACGGTAACATCGCTCCCTAATACACCCACGATCGAAGAAGGTACAGCAGAACTCGAAGACAAGTCCCGAAGACCGGAAAAATCGCGTGAGACAAATTAAGATCAGCGGCAACCTCGGATGAGACAAACGTTGATCACCGACAAGGTCAAGTGAGACAGGCACACAGCCACCAGCAATATCTGGTGAGACCAACCGCACAACAGCCAAGCTCACATGAGACAACAGGCCGACTGGTCGAGACGGGACACCGCCGGCGAATTAAAGCAGTGGTGCGCGCTACCGGGCCGCAGCGGGACCGACGCCGGGTGGCCAGAAGAAGCGCAAGTTCCGGATGGCTGATGTCCTGTCCCAGTTGACCTGACATACTTCTGAGGCTCTGAGGTGTGGTGCGTCAGATTATTTGGGACTTCTCCTGGATTATCCGTCCCAGCTATCATGGCGCAGCTCGCTATCCGGATCAGCGGCGGCCATCAGCGCGGCAACAGCGTCCTGGCTGGGCTTGACGTACTGCTGCAGGGTGGCGAGCTGCCTGTGGCCGGAGATGGCCATCAGCAGGGGCGCGCTGACGTTCTGGTTGCCCAGGTGGGTGAGCCGGGAATGCCGGAGCCGGTGCAGGGTCGCACTGCCGGAGTGCTCCTTGAACAACTGCTCGGCCATCTTGTATGACAGCCGCGCCCGGCCGCTTTCCGGATCGAGGTCAGCCGCAGGCGTGACCCGGTGAGAGGCGGCTCGGCGTTCGGTGAGGAACACCGGCCCGGACTCTCGGCCGGCGATCAGCTCGGCCAGGAGCCGGGCGGCGGCAGTCTGGAAGTGCAGGAGATGAACGTCCTCGTCCTTGACGCGTGCCCGTGCCTGCCGGCTGGCCAGGTCAAGGTCGGGCACGTCCAGTCCGAGGGCATCCTCGGCGCGAGCGGCCGAGTCGTAGAGCAGCCGCCACAGTGCTCGCTCCCGTAGCGGGATGTCGCGGCGGCTCCACAGCCGTTCCAGCTCGGGCAGCGGGATCGCCTTCGAGTCGCCGGCGGGCACCGCGCGCCGGTCAGCGGACAGGCGCAGGTCCCCGGCAGGCCATCCGTGGTCGCGGCACCACGACGTGAACGACCGGATGGTGGCGACGTGCCGGTTCCAGGTCCGCGCGGCCAGGTGCCCCCACAGCTCGTCGGCCGTGCCGGCCAGCTCGTCGTCCGTGACGCTGGCGAACGACCGGTCGCGGCCGAGCCGGGCAGAGAGGCGCTCCAGGGTTCCCGCATAGGCGCGGGCAGTGCTGTCCGGCCGCGGCGCGGACAGGAACGCGTCAACCGCGGCACCGGGGGTGCGGCCGGCAGTGATCGCCGTCACCGCCCGGGCTCGCTGGATTCTACGGTGTCGATCGGCTGGTTTGCCTTATAGATGACATGCATCGGGCCAGGCTGAGCTGAGGCCGGTGCCTTCTGCGCGCGAGACCTCCCCAGCTCAGACGCGTCACGATTGACCGCGTAGGCATTTCGCGCGGGGGCTTACGCCCCCTCCGGAGCTTGAGGAGGTCCCGATGCCCATCGTAGGCGGGCTCGACATCCATCGGAAGCAGATCACGTTCGACTACCTCGACACCGCGACCGGGGAGGTGAAGCGCGGCCAGATCGCCCCGGCCGACCGCGCGCACCTGCGGTCCTGGCTGGTGCGGTTCGCGGGCCGGAACGACGTCGCGTTCGCGCTTGAGGGGTGCACCGGCTGGCGGTATATCGCCGAGGAGCTGGCCGCGGCCGGCATCACGGCGCACGTCGCCGAGCCGGCTGATACCGCGTTCGCCCGGGGCCGCAAGCGGCACGCGAAGACCGACAAGACCGACTCACGGCACCTCAGGGAGCTTCTGGCCGAGGGCCGGCTGCCAGAGTGCTGGATCCCGCCGTCCCGCATCCTGGAATGCCGGGCGCTGCTCGAGACGTATCACGCTCTTCGGGCTGAGCACACCGCCTGGGTGCAGCGCATCCACGCGGTGTTCTTCCACCAGGGCGCCCCGGCCCTGGGCGAGGCCGCGCTGCGCACCGACCGCGCCCTGCAGGCGCTGCGCGCGGCCGCCGCGGCGCACCTGTCACCGGCCGGACAGCTGCAGGTGGCCACCGCCCTGGGCGTGCTGGCTGCCCTGGAGGCCCGTCTGGAGGTGTTGCGGCACGAGCTGCTGCTAGCCGCCCGGAGCCTGACCGGGGCGAGGGTGCTGGCCGCCCGGCTGTACGGGGTCGGCCCGGTCACCGCGCTGGCGATGACCTGCTGGCTG
>WNGE01008989.1_pt1 | contig 10569 bp, 7 predicted proteins | sample 5400651 | NCBI WGS metagenome assembly WNGE01 (sample SAMN13153370, study PRJNA577476) | soil metagenome | isolation source: 60 cm soil or saprolite under grassland replicate 2 | place: USA:California | collected 2016-06-15
TTGGAGGACCCTCTTTTATACCACACCAACTCGTTGTAACAAAAATGCAGGCTGTTGCCCGAAACTGTTGGAGTAATGGTAACGCGACCTCGAGGTTGTCGAGATATCCATCATCAAACGTGATAAGATAGGCCCGAGAGGGTAAAGAACCACGCCCATCAAGCCAATCTGCTATTTGAGAAATAGTTACTGGATGGTGGTCTGTAAGCCTCATCCATTGAAGATGCTGCGCGAAAAGACTTTCTTGTACAATGTATATATCGTCAGTCCAATGGTGGACGACATTGTGGTACATAGGTGCCAGGAGACTCATCATAACTCCTTCTCTAGCCACGGAATTTCTCCGCTATTAGTACAGGCCATACTACACTTTGTATTTCTCTGCAAGCATCTCGTTCAGGATACTCTTTACGGCCATTCCCCAGGTATCCCAATTCAGGATGAGAAAGTCTGACATGGCCACCTTTCCCCTCATAATAAGCTACGTCGGCTTCATGCAGTAGAACATATCCAACTCCACCAGCAAGCCGTAATGCTGGGCTAAGGTCGGGCCTAGTTCCTGCGCGTAGAACTCCTGGCGCACCGTAAAGCCGACATGCTCCAGTCGATCCTTGAAATCACGCCCGTAAACCCGAACGTGGTTAAACTCGCCAAAGAGCCGCTCTCGCTCCTTCGGGTCAACTACCTTTGGATCCTCGAACGTCTCGGACCGCTCTGCATCAAACGGCACCAGGAGGAGCGCCCACCCCCTCGGCTTGAGGATGCGGTAGAGTTCACTCATAGCCTTGCGATCATCGGGGATGAGCTCCAAGACGTGCGAACACAGAACGACATCAAATGTGTTCTCTGCGTAGGGAATGTCGGTGATGTCAAGTGAGACCATAGCGAGAGGAGAATCAAGGTCCGCACTCGTGTACTCGAGGTTAGGGGATGCATGCAGCTTTTTCTGAATTATAGCCTCAGGCGCAAAATGCAAAACTCTGAGTCTATCGCGGAAAATGTTAGCGCAGTTATGTAGGTAGAGCCACAGCAGGCGATGGCGGTCAAGGGAGTCGCAGCGCGGACACATACCATTTCGCCTATAAGAAATAAAGCGACGGAAGTGGCTGTCACAGCATGGGCAGTAGGCCTCGTTACCTATATACGGAAGCACACGGAGCCAGCGATAGAGCTTTTGACCCCGGAGCCACCAGTCAAGCTTGCGATGAAGCTTCCGAGCCGCAGGATGGTATCGCGTAGGAATCAGTGTTTTAGCCAGTTCTGTTATTGACATCATGAGCTATTCCCTCAACTCTGTTCTGACTTTTGGCTTTTCTGGCCATAGTCGGGGCTTTATTGTATGCCTCCATCGCCTGTAAATACTCTCCCTGACGCATATAAGCATCGCCAAGTACACGGTACCCCGCTGAGTACTTGGGTGCTAGCTTGAGCAAAGCTCGTAGATTACTGATAACCTCATCCAGAAGTTCGGGCGCATTGCGTATGATAATGCGGTATTCCGGCATGGCATCATCGTAGGCACCGGCAAGCTGGCTTTGGTAACCTTTGACAAGCCGCGCTTTGCTGCTTAAATTGTCGGCAGCATTGCCGGTTGTTGTGCAATCCGCGGGACGTCCTCTGCCGAGGCGGTAGGACGGATCGGACTGCGCTGTTGATGTTTGCAGGGCTTGCAGGCGGACGGCCGGGCGTTTCATAGTCGTCTCGAGCTCATTTTCGAGCAATGCGTCAGCGCGGTAAGTTGGCATGAGCGGAGCTTCTTGATCGGCTACCGGCTCGGATAGCTGTTCAGGTGTCGTTTCAACACGATTTGTCGCTGAGACGGGCGATTCTTGTGAGACGTTGGAGCCGGGAGCTGCCACAGGCTCAACGGCAGGATGAGTAGGCATTTCTGGCGCTGAAACCTGATCGGACAGATTGGCCCACCAGGGCTGGCCTGGCTCGGACTGGCTTAAAGGAACGGTTGGTGGAATTGGTGGAGCAGGCTGAACTGGCTCTGGTTCAGGTTCCATCGTCACGGCCCCCAGGGATTTCAACCACTCTGGCCAGCCCATGTCTGCTTCCTTGCCGTCAGAGGCAAAGAAGAAAGATGGCTCTTCTTCCTGTTGAGAGATAGCGGGGGTGGTGCTAGATTCGTCTTCCCGTGTCTCGCTGGTACTCGGGATTGGTTCTGCCCGCGGTTGAGCAGGTGATGCTGATATTGCGCCGCTGGGTTGGAATCGATCGCCTCTGGTCAGCATCTCAAGCAATACAGGTGGTGCTGGCATCACCTCTTCTCGAGATACGGTACTCTGTGAATCCGATCTATCAATCAGGCTTATATCAGTTGGATTTGCCGTCGGAGTAGCTGGTTCGACGGAAGCTGTTGCAAGCTGATCGGCTTGGAACCATGGTTGCTGCTCGAGAATTGCCGGATCGAAATCATCATCAATTTTTTGATTTTCGGGAATTCCTTTTATTAGATATAATGCCGCAAAATAGACGAGAGCGCCTAAAGGAATGCCCAAAAATATATTTGGCACTTTAAAAGCTATGAGAGACATTATTATGGCGGCTATTGTTGGTTTTAGGAAATGTTTCTTGAGAATGTCACTACTATAATCAAATAGTTTGAAGCAAGTGAAAACCAAATAGATCCCTGCTACGGTTTCTGTCACAACTATTGCTATTCCTGCTCCAATCATTCCATATCTGGGGATCAGAATGATGTTTAGTATAACATTGATAATGGTTCCAATTGCACCGGAGACCATATAATGGTTCTGTTTATCAGCAGCAATGATGATTGAAGCAACTAAAACCTTGAACGGAATAACGATTAGTAAAAGGAGCAGTACTTTAAACGCATCTGTACCTGCTAACAACTGACTTCCATACAAGAGCATAAGGATCTGTCTAGCATAAATGATTCCACCAACAGCCAGAGGGATCGATAAAAGTCCAGATATCTGTGAAAAGAGCAAGATGGACTGTTTAAACTGTCTTTTGTCGTGTTTGAAATGATATGAGATGAGTGGGAAAAATGAAATCGGAACAAAAGAAATAATCAAAATAATACTGTTCACGATTTTATAACCTGATGAATAATATCCAACTTCATTAGTGTTCTTAATAAATTGGAGCATAACTATATCGAGATTGCGATAAATTTGGATTAAAATTTCTGAAGTAACAAATGGAATTGCAGCTATAACAAGCATTTTAAAGATCTTAGTGTCGGGTTTTTTTAGCTTAAAATTTAATATCTTTTTTAAAATAACATAGATGATAATTGCTCCCCCCACTCCGCTTATGAGTGCAGCGATGGGAACGAAGACGACATTCTTAAAGAGGGTGATCAGAGCAAGTCCAAGAATAAGGTAAGCTCCTTGATTCACGGTTTTTCCAACTAGTACATATTCCATCTTTTCGTGGGCCTGGAATATGTAGGACATGTCCAATGCAAGTGGAATGAGCCCAAGTCCATAGAAGAATGTAATAACTTTTAGCGTGTAGCTTATTGGCACAAAGAGGAGGAGTACTCCGAGAAGAATGATAAGAAGTAAAGTGAAAAGAACTTGAAATAGAAGAATATTTGTTCCGTAACTATCTGTCTCTTTTTTGTGTCTTGCTATTTCTCTAATCCCAAGCGTTGTGAGTCCAAAGTCAGCAAAAAAGGTGAAAAAACTTATTACAGAAGTAGCAAAGGCAAGTTCACCAAGTGAAGTGACTCCAAGAACTCTGGCAATGTAGATAAACAGAAGTATAGCGCAGGTCCTCGTTACGCCTTCTGCAATAGTAAGAGAGGCAAAATTTTTCGAAACTTTTTTGGTGGTACTCATGTTGGATCTAGGGGTAGGACCCCGGTGACTTTCATGCTTCAACTGCCTATTTCCTGTACTATTTCGCGAAGGTTTTCGCCTTCAACTTTGCGGTTTAATGGAGTCCCACCAATAATGTTTTGCAATACTTGCTTTACAGCGCTCCCCCAGACATCCCAGTTCATTCTGCTCTCAAACGCATTTCGGCTTGATTCGACCAGAGCGATGTAACGCTGATCGTCCTGGTAGATCTCGGCGATAATCCGAGCATATTCGGAACCTCTGGCACTATAGGGAAGCACATAGCCATTTTCTCCATTTCTGACTACCTCTGGAACCCCCCCAGTATTGGTTGTGATGGAAGGTAACCCAAATGCACTTGCCTCACAGAAAACATGGCCATAGGCATCACATCTTGTTGGTACAAGCAGAAAATCAGACATGGCGTAGAGGTTCTCTATTTCCTTGCTTTGTCGTTCATCATTCTTGTCTAAGAATGGGATGATCCTCATGCGTTCATGGGCCACTTCTTTGGGAGGTGTACAGCCGCACACGATCAGCTCTGCTTGAATACCTAGCTTTTCCAGTTCGAGCAGCGTTTCAAAGGCGATTGCTCCGCCTTTCCTTTCCCAACCAAGACCCATAAAAAGTAACCGGCATCGCTCTGATTTCTTCTTGGCCAGAACCATCTCTCGCGATGGTATCGTATCCAGATTGGCGCCAAAGAAGATCGTATGGACTTTCTGTGGATCAACCCCATAGTCCTCGAGAGCAGACCGAGCAGCCCAGTAGGAGGAATACAGCAGCACCGTTGCGTTCTGGTACGCCATCTCCTCGACCTTGTTGGCTTGATGTGTCGACCACTCCCAGAGATTGGAGAATTGTGGAAGATAGTTATGCTGGAGTGCGAAGGTCGCGTCTAGTACGAGTGCTATCGGAATATCTGTTTCTAAAAAGGCTATGTCTAGCGGGTTCATAATTGCGACAATCGCATCGAGAGATCGTCCGTCAAGTCTCTGAGTGGCAATCTTTCCATGCTTTTTAGCAGCAAGGAGGAGACGGTCATAAGCAATATTTTTCTTGAAGAGGCGCCTTGATACTGCGTCGATGAGCCTGCCAAACCGCTTCTCAAAGGAGATGATAGGATCGCAATAATATACTTCACAATGCTTTTCAAGCGCCTGGCCCATATAGTAGATACAGGTCGATAATGCCCGCTTATCTTTGGGGTCGCAGAGAGCTAAAAACCCGATTCTCAAGCCCTGCTTCTCCTGATTCATTTTAGACTACCTTTCTTCTCTTCTGAAAACGGTTGTTTTCATCTTGGGTGGTGTAGCCCCTACATGATTGTCTCTCTTCCTTGACGACAATATTGTGCCTTAAGATCTTGAAGGTCTCGGGAGGGTTCAAAGGTGTGGATCCTTGCCTGGCCTGCAAGTACAACGTTTCCTACGGCATAACCGATGCCCACCTTCTGATTTCTCCCGTTTCTCCTCTTCTTCGCGGCAGATTCGGATGGAAGGAGTTAGCTTCAGAGGCAGGGCGGGCGAGATCAGTATGTGGGAGCATGGAGTGCCTCCCCGGTTGTGGCTTCGATTGTAGCGTATGCCTGCAGCGTCTCGCACGCGGCACGCTCCCACGTGAATGCTCGGACCCGCTCTACACCGCGCCGGCTGAGTGTGGTTCGCAGAGCAGTTTCAGTCAGGGCTCTGCTCAAAACGGTAGCCAGCTGCGCCGGATCGCGAGGATCGAACGCAAGGGCAGCATCACCGACAGCTTCGGAGACAGCCGAGGTCGTTGATGCGAGGACCGGTGTGCCACACGCCATCGCTTCCAGGGGTGGTAGCCCGAATCCTTCTATGAGCGATGGAAAGACGAACACGTCGGCAAGGCTATAGACCACGGGCAGGTCGGCCTCCTGGATCATGCCGGGTCGTATGACCCGACTCACGATGCCATGGGCATGGATACGAGCGCTCACACCATCAGGAAAGCGCGGATCAAGCTCCCCACCTATGACCAACGCCGGGGCAAGGGAGGGATCAAGGCGAGCGAACGCCTCGACCAGCGTCTCGACATTCTTGTGTGGCCGCCCCGCTCCAACCGTCAGAATGAAGCGCTCAGGTAGGCTGTAGCGCTCTCGCACTGCCGCCAAGCGCGCTGGGTCGCTTTCCCGCTGGAAGGTCGGATCCACTGCATTACCGATGACGTGGATGCGCGCGCGGTTGACACGATAGTACGCCTGGACATCACAGCTGGTAGACTCTGAAACGGTGAGCACGAGATCTGCTCGCTTGGTCCCCAGTTGCGTGATTGGACGATAGAATCTCTGCAGGTAGCTTCGGGGCCTATACTCTGGGTGACGCTCGAGGATGAGATCGTGCACTGTTATGACCGATCTGATGCGCGCTAACAATGGAAGGACAACGTACGGTGAATGGAAGAGATCTGCTCGTGCCCGCGCGAGCAGAAGAGGCCAGACAAGCTGCTCACTGGGGCGATACAGGGGCAGTCGTATCGGCCGCAGCTCAACATTGGATCGCTCCTTCAGCGTCTCCATATTGAATCGGGTGTTCCGGTAGCCGGGATGATAGAAGGCGAGGTAGCGCCGATTGGGATCGAGCCTGGTCAGTGCATCGAGCAAGTTGTACGCGTGGCGCCCGATGCCGTGATAGCGGTCATTTACGTACCGAGCATCGAAGGCCACTGTCCGAATCGCTGTCATCTTGTTTGCCCCTCAAACGCTCTCTATGCCGCCACTACGCAAGATGGCTACCGCCTTGCGTGGTTTGCCGTGGTACCAACCGTAGACGTACCCACACAGGGTCGCATAGGTTGACAGCGTCTTCAGAGGCCGGAAACCGAAGACAAGCCGCCGCACCGGGTCGAAGTAGTAGTGGACGAAGAAGGCGAGGGGAAAGCCTGCCACGGCGGCGACCAGGCCGAGCGGGCCATACCAGCGATTGAGCGGCAGCACGGCCATGCCTCGCTCCGGACTCTTACGTGTCTCCAGAACGTGTCCCATGCCGTACCAGAAGCTTTTGCGCAAGAGGTCTTTTATGCTGGCTGGAGGAGCGTGGTACACCCAGCAGTTCGCGGCAAGGACAAGATTGTAGCCGCGACTTCGCACACGGTAGAAGAAGTCGGTGTCCTCACCGCTGAGCAGATCTTCATCGAAGCCGCCGACCTCCTCGAATACCGTCCGCCGAATCGCGCAAAACCCTCCTTTGATGGCTGTAAACCCGTAGCGATCAAGCGGTGGGTTGCTCGCCTGGTTGTCGGACACAATCGGATCGACGTACCGTGGGACCTGCCGGACGAGCGCGTGCTGGAACCGGCTGGCTTCTACCGGCACCTGCAACGAGACGCCGACAATGGCTATTTGCGCATCGCTCTCCAGCAGGTTCACCATCGTCTGAAGAACGTGCTCGTGGCCCAGGGTAATATCATCGTCCACAAAGAGCAGGATATCGGCCCTGGCCCGCTGGGCACCAAGGTTGCGAGCGTGCGCTAAAGGACTGATTCGCTGCACGACGTCGACTTCGTAGTCGCGGAAGGTTTGCTGCTCGATGCTCCGCATGGGGCGGCTGACCTCGCCGGTCCACGAAGGAATAATGATCGACACCTTCGGCTTGGTGCTGGTACTACTCATGTTGTGATGGTCTCCTTCCTGTTTAAGCTATCTGTAGGAATTAATGGTTGCTGCACTGCGATTTTAGTAGGATACGACGATCCCATGAGGCGAGCACCGACATCATGCTGTGCAGGAGAAATACTCCAAAGACCGTAATCGTTGTATTTTCCTGTAGACACATCAAAGCTACAAGTCGCCGTTCGCATGTATACCCCGATCTTCCAAAAGCTCTGGTCGTCCTGCATAAAGAGAGGATGGCTACTCTCCACGACCCAATCATAGAACTGGGGTGTCATTGCGTCATACGCGCCCCATGCATCCTTGGAACTCATGATAAAGTAGCGTTCGCACCTGTCCCTTATTATTTTCGTATCACGGTCGAGACGAATGTCGTACGAAGGCGACAAGAAATAGTAGGCAACATCGTCACTGGTTACGATGGTCTCTCCGCTGGGGATGTGGGTTCTCACGTACTCCATTACTTTGATATAGGCGTCATCAGAGCCGACTGCATACTTGTTCGTCCACACATAGCCATTGTAGAGAAGTATTACAAGAAAAATAGCGAAAATCGGCCTCCACATCATCCTATATGTAATGGAATTCCGTGAAAATACTTGCCGATTTTGATCAAAGATCGACGTTTTCTCTGGAGAGCGTGAACGCAAGAAGGTCTCAAGAAGCGATGCCAGGACATATCCAGCCACGATGATAGACGGCACGATCAAGTAATAGAAGTACTGATCGCTAACCCTCCCCAGTATCAGGCCGGATCCGAAGCTGCATATGCTCCAGGTAATGAGGTAGCGTGCTGCTACAAGATGCCTGAACCAAGTAATGAGGTAGCGTGCTGCTACAAGATGCCTGAACCGGAGGATCAGGACGACCGTAAAGATAGCCGCCAGAGCAATGAGCAGATAGCTCATCCCATACTGGGAGAGCAAGATCTGAAGGTTGTCCAGGGAGACGGTTTTGGCATCAGGCGTGAGATGGACACCAGGAGGGAGGGAGGGAGGAGGATTGCCTGTGATCGTATTGAGGATTCGGTTGATACCAAAGAACTGGTAGAAGAGATAGCTGTTCCCCTGACCTACCGCGAGCGCCCATGCCGGGTAGGGCAGATAGACAGCACAGGCGATGGCAACAACCCAGGCGACATCGCATAGCTGGCTACGTCTGAACCACATCACGGTCGCGATCAAGGCGAATAGCTCGAGAAACATGGCTTCTTTGGTGAGCATAGCTAGACCGAAGGCAACACCTGAGCCGACGCGTTGCCACATCGTGAGGTGCGGTCGACGCGTGAAGAAAATATACACTCCGAGGAGGACGCACAGCATCGCCAGGGTTTCGAGCATATCGCGGCGATTGATGCGCTGCACATATGGATCCATGAGGAACAACGCTGCCATAATCAAGCCAGCCTTGTAGCTGTGAAGCTTGCGACCGAAAAGCATGAGCAACACCGCTGTGCTCGCAGAAAAGAAGATGTTCAGGTACCGCACAGAGAGCAGTGCTACAAGTGGATCTGCGTTTGTGAGTCCAGCGAGCTTGATGTAGACCGCCTCGACCAACATGTAGGCCGGGGGATGCCACAGGAACACGCTATGGTTTATTGTGAGACCGGCACCGCTCGCCAGGCTGTTGCCGACCAGAAGATATATACCCTCATCCGAGAAGACATCCGGTGCAACACTCAAGCGATAGCCATGGACGAGCAACGTGACCAAGCCCACAACTACTGCCACGACCGCCACCGGTGTACGCTCCAGGACGCGTTGAGCCTGGAGCACGAGGGGAGGTAGTTCTCTCATGTGTGGACCGCCTTCACTAGCGCGCGCATCGACAGGAGCACTCCGAAGTGCTCTCCCTTGAGCGTATCGTCCCTCAGATTCACGTATGCGTGGACCAACAGCGGCAAGTGATAGACCGACAGGAGGTGTTGTTGGTGCATCAACAGAAGGGGTAGCCAGTACCCTAGGCAGAGGTGTTGTTGGTACATCAACAGAAGGGGTAGCCAGTACCCTAGGCAGAGGTGTTGTTGGTGCATCAACAGAAGGGGTAGCCAGTACCCTAGGCAGAGGTGTTGTTGGTACATCGGAAAACGGCGCTGGCGGCACCCTAAACTGTGCTGCCCTGTTAGATAGAGGCACCCCAGGTCTGGAAGAGTATCTCCCTTGCTCTATCTGCCCAGCAGGTTGCCCGAGCGGGGGAGTGAAGGGCGCTTTAAATTGCGACGATCCATTGGATGGATACGTACCAGATGTTGAGGAGTCATCACCTAACTGTATCTGAAACTGCTCATAGTGAGAGGGTTCTAACGGCTTCTCAAAGTTTTTTAACATGATCTCATCTATCTGGAGCTACGCTTATAAAGACGCATATTTATCAATTTTCTTAATAATCCCCATTGGTCTGCAACGCATGACTCATATTCGATGTAACAGGACAAGGACCATATGGCTAAATAGTACTGAAACGTTTCATTTGAACAATCCAAATACCGCTCTTTACCGCTTCTAAGGCGGTAAGCAATTGTTTTTGGATTGTTCAAACTGTCAAGTTCGATTCACTCAAGCAGATGATTCTGCCTCGGCGCCTCGGTCTGCTCTCATATATCTGCCTTCACTAGCGTGCGCAACGAAGGTGCTGCGTAGCGAGCGAAACAAGTGAGATTGCTGAGGTCGCGCTGGTCGAATGGCCGCTCGCGCATTGACAGGAGCGCTCCAAAGTGCTCTCCGCCTACAGTTAACGGCGTAACCATCGCTGCTGGCATCCCGCGGGCGAGCACATTCCTCAAAGGCAAGGGGCCATCGTCTGGTCCTACCAATGTGCTGTCACCCGTGTTGATAGCGTACCCTGCAAAGAGAGACGATGCTCGTTGGAACTGACGATGATCCAACAACCTGGTCGGTCCCGTTGACGCAACGGGATAGAGCTCGACCTCGGTCGGGCTCAACACTATCTCGGTCCAATCCGCTTCCAAGTCGCGTGCAACGTCGGTCGCAAAAGCGTGAAGGGCTGATGCATAAGATTGAGTCTGGTCCGCGAGTCGATCCTTCAGGTCCCGGCATGCAATCAATCCAGTAATGAGCCGTTCATATTCGCAGGTGGTGCGCTCTCGGCCAAATTCGGCTG
>WNGE01008993.1_pt1 | contig 10569 bp, 13 predicted proteins | sample 5400651 | NCBI WGS metagenome assembly WNGE01 (sample SAMN13153370, study PRJNA577476) | soil metagenome | isolation source: 60 cm soil or saprolite under grassland replicate 2 | place: USA:California | collected 2016-06-15
AGAGCTCGGTCGGGGAGCGCCGGTACGGCGCTCCGACACGGCGCAGGGCAGCCAAAACATCCCAGGCCGTGCGGTTGAGCCCAAAGCGGCCGAAGTTCTCGTTCAGGCCGCGATCGAGCAGGGCACAGGCGCGGCCGATGCGGGCGACGACGGCGATCGGTGACGTGTCGAGTCGGGGCTGTTCCTTCCGCCACTCGGCCAGGACGAGGTCGACGTGGTCACCGCGCACCTCCTCGGGCAGACGATCCCTCATTCAATGTATCTTAGCTTGCAGCTACTTAGGAGGCAGATACATGGTCGTTGAGTACATCCGCTACAGCATCGACGACGCACGTGCGGACGGGTTCGAGCAGGCCTATCGGCGGGCGGCCGAGGCGCTCGAGGCCTCCGAGCACTGCGAGCGCTATGAGGTGTCGCGCTGCAGCGAGGATCCGAGCCAGCACATCGTTCGGATCGAGTGGGACTCCGAGCAGGGACACCTGTCCGGCTTCCGGCAGAGCCCGGAGTTCCGCAGTTTCTTCGACGCTGTTGGGCCGTTCGTGAACGACATCGAGGAGATGCGTCACTACCAGGTGACCCTCGCGAGCAGCAACTGAGCCCGGTCGTGGCCGCAGACCCCGCCGCAACCGAGTTCGAGAGCCGCGTCGACGCAGGGACGACCTTCGCGCTCGCGGGCACCGCCGGAGCGCACCGCCGTCGTCGTCGCGATCTCGCGGACCCGAACCCTCCCCTGCGCCGCGGGCGCCGTCGCAATGGCTCCGTGTGCGTGAGCGTGAACGTCGAGCTCGATCGCGAGAGAACGACGAGGAGACCGATGGTCAGCAGTGATTTGGCACGTAACTATGTCGCTCGACGGCGTCAACGACGCGACGAACTGGGTGTTCAAGTGCAGAGGATGCAAGCGCGCGTCTTGCCGACTGTGAACCTCAGGCGATCACGTACGCCGGAGGTGAACAGCCGCCGCGAAACGATGAGTTGCGGTTGACCGCGCGGTCTAGTCAGTCAATTGGACAATGCGTCGAACGCGCTGACAAGAGAGGGAGAGCAGTCATGAGCAAGGTGAGATTCGAGATCAGCACGTCGCTTGATGGCTACGTGACCGCGTCGGGCGTTAGGGCCGAGGAGCCGATGGGAGACGGCGGACAGCTGCTGCACGAGTGGGCGTTCGGCGCTGACGAGCGGGGCCGCGAACTACTGGCCGAGAACCAGAGCAGTGTCGGGGCGAGTATCGCCGGCAGGCGCACCTACGACCTGTCGGTGCCGTGGTGGGGCCCGGACGGACCCGGCGGCGAAGCGCGCACTCCGACGTTCGTCGTCTCGCACGGCAAGCCGGAGGAGGTGCCCGAGGGAGGCGTCTACACGTTCGTCGACAGTCCCGAGGAAGCGCTCGAACTAGCGAGAGCCGCCGCCGGAGATAAGGACATCGACGTCTTTAGCGCCAACATCGGCCAGCAGTTGCTGCGTGCCGGCAGAGTCGACGAGATTCACGTGCACCTCGTGCCCGTGCTCTTCGGCGCCGGCACCCGTCTGTTCGAGAACCTCGGCGACGACCACATCCGACTAGAGATAACCCAGGTGGTCGAAGGATCGAACGCAACCCATCTGCGGTACGCCGTCGTCGGAGTACCTAGTTAGGTCATCGGCCGGGCCGATCGGTGCCGAAGCTCCAAAGGTTGCCCTCGAGGTCGCGCGCGCTGTAGCCGCGCATCTGGCCCCCCATAGCGTCGTGAGGCTCTCCCAGAACTTCGGCCCCCGCCGCCTTGGCACGCTCGAAGTGGGCGTCGGGATCTTCCACGGCGACATAAACCCACCCCTGACCGATATGACTTCCGTGCAACTCGTCCGGTAGATCGGGCTGGAGCAGCACTAACCCATCGCCGTGCCTCAGGACAGCATGACGAACGGCTCCGTGCTCGTCCGTCCCAAGCTCCTCCGGCGCCAAGCCGAACGCCTTCTCGAGAAACTCGAGCGCAGCCTCGAGATCTCGATACGTGAGCGAGGGGTAGATGTCCACTGCTGCCCGCCCGCAGGCTACGGCAAATGCCGAGGCCCGCGAAACCCACCAACAAACGAAATCCGCTGCCACCGGTTGCCTGAAGAGTGCTGTGTTTTGTGTGGCGTGCGCTGAAACTTCCGCCTCGCCAAGTTTGAGGCGCGTCTGCGGGCGAGCGGACAGGTCGGCCCGCCTGATGCGACTCGATAGTTAGGCTCGAGACGACGGGATCAGGATCGGACGGCGGGGTAGCGGGTGAAGAGTGTGTACGAACATGCCGGGGGCGACGAGGCGCTGCACCGCCTGGAGGAGATCTTCTACGCGAAGGCCCTTGCCGACCCGGTGCTGAAGTCCCTGTTCACGGAGCGGCGACCGCATCACGTCGACCACCTGACGTGGTTCACGGCCGAATCGTTCGGCGGACCCGACCGCTTCACGCGCGAACTTGGTTTCCAGCACATCATCGATGTGCACCGCCACCTGAAGATCACGGACGAACAGCGAGAGCGATTCGTCGCGCTCTATACGGAATCCCTCGACGAGGCGGGCCTGCCCGACGACGAACCATTCCGACAAGCGGTGCGCTCGCATATCGAGTTCGGCGCGCGCGTCGCACAGCAGAACTCGTGGGCTGAGACCGACGCCGATCTCCATCCCATCCGCAGCGTTCCGCGCTGGCAATGGCCCGCAACCTCTGGCTGACGCGCTCAGCGGCACGATGGCGCGAGTGGCTCGCCGCGGACGTCCTACCTGATTGATCGCCGCGTTCCGACCGCATCGTCGCGCTCCGCAAAACATGCTCGTCAGCAGAGTCCAGCCACCGCGGGCTGGATCTTCTCGCCAGAGGGGAACTGGGTCGTCTACGCGAAGGCGCGGCAGCAGCACGCGAAGTGCGCCACTGATCTGTTCATCATCGCGAGAGGATGGAGCCTTTATGGAGCCCCGTGGTCGCAACCGGTCATGGTAAGGAGGGGGTCGACGGTTCGAGTCCGTCAGAGGGCTTGAGAAAAGGCCAGCAAATGGCCTTTTTTGTTGCCTTAGCGGCGTACGCCCAGCGCTCGAGCGTCCCCTCGACCTGTCCCCAAGATCTGTCCCCACCATCTCAGGAGCCCAAGAGTTTTGGCTTGAGCAGAGGCGCCTGACTTCATCGCGCACCTCCTTGGGCGCGAGGTGCTCCGTCGTGGGTAACGAAGAAGCCACCGGCGAGGCCCGCCTCAGATCGCGCTCGCCGGCTGGTGGTGGGCCAACCCGCTCACCGCGCTTGTCATCGGCGCGGTCGCGCTCAAGGAAGGGCGCGAGAGCTGGCGCCGCGAAGGATGCTGCGATGCCTGCTGATCGAACGACGCGCGCGCAGTTACGGCGCGCGCCGCAGGAGCCGTAGCCGGACCTCCTGCTGCAATGACACGCGTGACGCGGCGGCCGCGAGTTGTTGGGAGAGTCCGGGCGGGACACGCGTGCCGCGCCAGCCGCTCACAGTTTCCAGGCACTCCGGCCCGTTGTCGTAGGTGTCGGTGACGACGAACCACGAGCCGTGCTCCAGTTCGTAGAGTCCCGCGGCGACCATCTCGGCGAAGCGTTCGTCGACTGCGTGGATCGTGTCGAGCCAGTCGTGCATGTCGAGCGAGCCGAGCTCGCCACCGTCCGACGCCACCGGCGGCGAAGCCGAGACGGGTTGGGTATCGACGAGGATTCCGTCGGGGGCGAGCGCGGCGTGGATGTTGCGCAGGGCGTGCACGACGCCCTCGAGCGGGACGCATCACAACGACCAGCCGCAGAGCGCGACGTCGAACCTTCCCCGCGCCACGTCAAGTGCCTCGGCGTCGTGGACCGCGAAGCGGACTTGCCGACGCTGCTCCCTCGTCAGTGCCGCACGGGCGGCGGCGACGTTCTCTGCGCTCGGGTCGAACGCGTATACCGACGACGCGCGTTCGGCGGCAAGCGCGGTCAACCTTCCTTTGCCGCAGCCGACCTCGAGCACGCGTTTTCCGTCGAGCGGGACGAGCGCGGCGATCGCCGCCGCCTCTACCCCGTCTTCGTCGCGCCGCTGCATTCGCTAGTGCCCCGGCTTGTAGGCCTTGACGGTGGTGCCGCGGGCGCCGAACTTCTGTGCCTTGCGACGTGTGTCTTCGAACTTGGAGCGGGCGTAGGTGTCGACGAGCTGGCCGGTCTCGATCCGCTCGAAGCCGTGACGCTCTAGGAGCCTGGCGTACGCTGCTTCCAGCAGCGCCCCGGCAATTCAGCCGGTCCAGAGGTCGATGTTCCTGCGGCCCTCGGCGCTGACCGGGTTCTGGATCGTCACGTCGGCGATCTGGATCCGCCCGCCCGGCGTGAGGACGCGGAAGATCTCCGCGAAGACGGCATCCTTGTCCGGGATCAGGTCGATCACGCCGTTCGAGATCACGACGTCGAAGCTCGCGTCCGCGAACGGCAATTGCTCCGCCTCGCTCTCGACGAACTCCACGTTCGCCGCGCCCATCTCGGCCGCCGCAACGCGCGCTTTCGCCAGCATCTCCGGTGTCATGTCGATCCCGGTGACGTGGCCGTGCTCGCCGACCATCTGCGCGGCGATGAGCGAGTCGGTCCCTGCGCCGGAGCCGAGGTCGAGCACCCGCTCACCGAGCGCGAGCCGGCCCAGCTGCCACGGGTTCGCGACCCCGGCGAACGAGCCCACGGCCGTCTCGGGCACGTTCGCCAGTTCCGCCGGATAACCGAGGTCTTCGGCCCACGGCCGGCCGGTCGGGAAGATGAAGTCCTTCTCCGGCTCCTGCGAGACGGACGCGTACGTCTTCTTGATCTCGCGCTTCAGGACCTGTATGTCGATCTCGACCTCAGCGGTCATCACGTTCTCCTTATCTCTTAGGGCACGGAGGCGGGGCGAAGCGCGCGCCGCGGCTGCCAGGAGGTCAGCGCAACGAGCAAGCCGCTGGCGCCGGTGAGCAAGGCGACTATCAGGATCGCGGTTTGCGGTGAGGTGGCGTCGGCGCCGATACCGGCGATCAGCGCGCCAAGGACGAAGCCGAAGTCGCGCCAGAAGCGATAGACGCCGACCACGCGCGCCCGGTCGCGTGGCTGGCTTGCATCGGATACGGCGGCGATCAGGGTCGGGTAGACCATTGCCGTGCCGGCGCCGAGCAGCAGCGCCGCGGCGAGCGAGGGCGCGAAGGCGCCGTCGCCGGCGACGAGCAGCCCGAGCGCGGCCGCCTGGACGAGCATCCCGGCCGTGATCAGCGGCTTGCGGCCCGTGTGGTCGGAGAGCCAGCCGGTGAGGAGCTGGCCTACGCCCCAGACGACCGGGTAGGCGGCTGCGACGACGGCGATCTGGCGGACACTCGCGTTGTGGGCTGCCAGGTAGAGCGGCGCGAGGCCCCAGGCGAGCGCGTCGTTGAGGTTGTTGACCAGCCCGGCCTGGCCGCAGACGCGCAGGATCGGATCGCGCAGGCTCGCCTGCGCGAACGCGTCGCCGAGACTCCCGTGCGCGGACGCATCAGCGCCGTGTGCCTGTTGCTCGAGAGCGATCTGCGCACCCGTGTCGCGCACCGCGAAGACGCTGAGCAGCAACCCCACCGCAGCCATCAACGCCGCGCCGACCCAGACGACGGTCAGCGGCGCGTAACTTGCGGCAAGCGCGCCGCTGAGGAATGCGGTGGCCGCGACGCCGAGGTAGCCGGCCGATTCATTCAGCCCGAGCGCGAGCCCGCGCCGCCGCGGCCCGGCCAGATCGATTTTCATCACCACGGTCATCGACCAGGCGAGCCCCTGGTTGACGCCCAGCAGCAGGTTGGCGGCAACGATGAACCACCACGAGGGCGCGAGCCCGATCAGCAGCGGCACCGGCAGCGCCACTAACCAGCCGATCACAAGCAACCGTTTACGTCCGACGCGCTCGGCCAGTCCGCCGGCAGCCAGATTCGTGAACGCCTTCGCGGCGCCGAAGGCGACGACGAAGGCGAGAATCGCCGAGGTCGAGCTGACGCCGAAGTCCCGCTTACCGACTAGCGGCAGCACGCTCCGCTCGAGACCAACCATGCCACCGACGAGCGCGTTCAGCCCGACGAGGAGAGCGAACTGACGCGCGTTCGCGCGCAGACCCAACCGGACCGACGTCACGCCGCGACGACCGCCTTTCCAGAGCGGTTAGCGGCGATGATTCGGGCCTGCTCGACCGGCCGTGGCGGCATGTCGGCGAGCAGCGCATCGGCGAATGCCTCTGCGTTGGTGACCGAGAGCAGCGGGTTGTGGGCGCGCTCGAACCCGATCGACGAGAACGGGTTGCCCGAGAGCCCTCGACCACAGACCGAGCCGCCGTAGTGGCTCGGATAGAGCATGACGTGGTCGGGCAGCTCGAGCAGCCGACGCAGGCTCGCGTGGAGGAGTCGCGCCTGGCCGCGGGCGTCGCCCGCGACGTGCAGGTCGGGACGCCCGACGTCACCGATCAGCAGCGAGTCGCCGCTGAAGACGAGCCATGGCTCCTCGTCGCCGCGGCGCCGGTCGGCAACCGTGAAGGCGAGATGCGCCGGCGCATGACCGGGCGTGGCGATCGCCGTCACCACCGTGTTGCCGAGCTCGACCACCTCGCCGTCGGGCAGTGCAACGTGCTCGAACTCGACGCCAGCGGCTTCGGCAAGGTAGGCGGTCGCGCCGGTCCGCTCTACGAGCCACGGTAGCCCCGAGACGTGGTCGGCCTGGACGTGCGTCTCGAACACGGCGACGATTGGCGCGCCGAACCCAGCGGCCGCCGCGACGTACTCATCGACGAGATCCACATGCGGATCGACGACAGCCAGCTTGCTGTGCGTGCCGCATCCGAACAGGTAACTGGCACAGGAGCTGGCTTCGTTCAGGAAGGGCCGCAGCAGCATCGATGCTCCTCTCAGCTCGTCACTTCGACAGGTCGCCCTGCGCGGCGCCACTCCGGGTACCCGACGTCCAGGCGCCGCGCCATCAAGCCGCGACCCCGCAGCAGACGCACCGCGTCGTCTGCGTACACGCAATACGGGCCACGGCAGTACGCGACCACCTCGCGCCGCTTCGGCAGCTTCCCCGCCAACTCGTCGAGCGCCGGAAGGGGCGCCGAGCGGGCGCCGGCGATATGACCGGCGCGGAATTCCGCCTCCGGGCGCACGTCGAGCACGATCACGTCACCCCGCTCGAGGCGCTGCGCGAGCTCCTGGGCCGAAAGCTGCTCCACGCCGTCTCGCTCGCCGAGATACTCGTCCGCAAGCACCGAAACCTCGGCGACATGCCGAACCGCGACGTCGCGGACCGCCGCCCACAAGTTGGCCACCCGCTCGCTCGCCAGCCGGTAGAAAACGCGCGTCCCCTCTCGCCGCGAACGCACCAGTCCAGCCCGCGCCAGAACCTGCAGATGCTGGGAGGTGTTCGCAACGCTCTGCGAGATCTCGCCGGCCAGCTCCTCGACCGAGCGCTCGCCCTGCGCGAGGACGTCGATGATCTCGGCCCGCCGGCCGCTGCCAAGCGCCTGAGCCACCGAGGCCAACGCATCGAACAACGCCGCCTTCGCCGTCCTGCTCGCCATCTAACTCAAGATATCAGTTGAATACTTGACGATCAAGCCCGCAGAGCCTGATTCATACTCGGACGCAGGATGACCGAGGAACCGACCCACGCAACGTCGCTCGATGTGGGCTGGGCAGCGCTCAAGAAAGGGGACTGGGAGGGTGCAAGAACTGCCTTCGAGGAGTCGCTGACCGAAGGTGAGACCCCAGAGGTACTCGAAGGGATGGGCTGGGTCGGACACATGCTGAACGCGGACCGGCTCACGTTCGATGCCCGAGAGCGAGCGTACCGCCTCTACCTCGAGCGCGGCGACAAGAGCTCCGGGGCCCGGATCGCCGCATATCTTGCCGCCGACCACCTGCTGTTCCGCGGAGAACCGGCGGTCGCCAACGGCTGGCTGCAGCGCGCGCACAGCCTGATCGACAACCTCGAGCCTGGAGTCGATCACGGGTGGCTCGCGATCCACGAGGGGCACATCGCGGTTGCCCTGGACGAGGACACGGCGAAAGCGCGGCGGCTGGCAGCGCGCGCCGTCGAGCTCGGCCGTGCCTTTGGAGCTCCGGAGCTCGAGATGCTCGGGCTTGGGCTCGAGGGACGGGCCCTCGTCAGCGACGGCGAACTGGAGGAGGGCATGCGCCGCCTCGACGAGGCGACGACGGTGGCGCTGGCGGGTGAGGCGAGCCTCCTGTACTGCGTGGCCTGGGCGTGTTGCTACCTGATCTCCGCGTGCGAACGGGTGCGGGACTTCGACCGAGCTGCGCAGTGGTGCGCCCGCGTCGGCGAGTTCTGCGGACGGCACGACATCTTCCTCCTCAACACGTGCAGGGCGCACTACGCGAGCGTGCTCAGCTGGCAGGGTCGCTGGGACGAGGCGGAGAGCGAGCTCACGGCGGCTATCGACGGGCTCCAGACATCGCGCCCACCAATGGTCGGCGACGCGATCGCACGGCTGGGCGAGCTCCGTCGACGACAGGGCCGGATTGGAGAGGCGGCGGAGCTCTTCGCGCGCAGCGAGACGCACACCCTCTCGCTCCTCGGACGCGCCGCCCTCGCGCTTGACCGCGACCAGCCTGCGGAGGCGGCAGACCTGGCTGATCGCTATCTCCGCCGCTTCCCCGAGCCGGGCAGGGTCGAGCGAAGCGTCGGACTCGAGCTGGCAATCAGGGCGCTCGCGCTCCAAGGTGAGTGCGAGCGCGCCGCCAGTGCGCTGAGCGAGCTCCGCGAGATCGCGGCGCGTGCGAAGACGGGCCCGATCCGCGCGGCGGTGTTTTCGTCCGAAGGAGCGCTGGCGGCGGCACAGGGCGATCACGACGTCGCGCGGCGCTCCTTTGAGGACGCTCTCGACCTCCTCGCGGCGAGCGATGCCCGCTATGAAGCCGCGCGGGTGCGGCTCGATCTCGCCGCAGCGCTGACGGCACTCGGAAGCGACGATCGCGCCCGCCGCGAGCTCGAGGCCGCACTTGCCGACTTTCGGGAGATGGGAGCAGACGGAGAGCGGTCTCGCGGCGAGGCAATGCTCCGGAAGCTCCAGAACACGGCGGTGGGGCTTCCCGCCGCCGCGATCGAAACTCCGCTCGGCGGACTGAGCACGCGCGAACTCGAGGTGCTCGCCTTGGTTGCGGAAGGCCTCACCAATCGCGACATCGCGCAGCGGCTGGTTCTCAGCGAGCACACCGTCAATCGCCACGTCGCCAACATCCTCCGGAAGCTCGGGCTCCCTTCGCGGGCAGCCGCCGCGTCCCTCGCCGGCCGGTACGGGCTCGGCATAGCATGATCTAGCCATTCGGGTGTCGGCCCGTAAATTGGCGAGTTTCCGCGAAGCGAAGACCTCCGACGGGTCGTACCGTCCTCCCCATGCCAGCCGAGGAGGACGAGATGCCAGACACATCCAAGGTCGTTATCAACCTCGCGACGGGGCTCGAAGACGGCGAGCGTGTGACCGTCGCGCTCCTCGTTGGCGGTGCAGCCCTCGAGCAGGGGAAGCAGGTGACGATGTTCCTGACCAAGGAAGCCGTTCGCGTCGCTCTGCCCGGATACGCCGAGGGGACCGCCTGCGACGGTTGTCCGCCTCTTGCGCGGCTGCTCGAGCAGTTCGCAGCCGCAGGAGGACAGCTGCTGGTCTGCCCGATCTGTTTCAACGCACGCAAGCTGGCCGAGAGCGAGCTCGCCGCGAACGCAAGGCTCGGCGGCGCGACACCACTCTGGGAATGGATCGGCGATGACCACGCCACGGTCTTCAGCTACTGACCCGGGCACGCGGCTCGTCGCGGCGCTCATCGAGCGAGACTTCCCGCGACTCGCCGCCTTGCTGACCGCCGACGTGCGCATGCGCGCACTCACCCCGCCGGGGCTCGTCGAGGTCTCGGGTGCCGAAGCTGCAGCGGCGAAGTTCTCGTCGTGGTTCGGCGACGCAGAGGAACTCGAACTCGTCCGCTCAGGAAGCGACACGGTCGCCGATCGCCTGCACGTCTTCTACCAGCTCCGCGTGAAAAAGCCCGGTGACGTCAGCAAGATCGTCGAACAGCACCTGCTCTGCGCATACGACGATGACCGAGTCACCGCTCTCGATCTAGTCTGCTCAGGGTTCCGTCCGGGCGAGGCCGGAGCGCCGCAGCCTGACAGCTGAAGAAGGGCAGATCTACGCACCCGCAAGGTCGCAGAAGGGTCGCACAACCGTCCAAAACGCGACCAAGACCACCGGAGCCGGCGGCTCCACTAAAAGGAGGCCGCACACTCCTAGCTCAGTCACACCGCGTGACAAAGGGGCAATTTGGGGACAGCTTTTGGGGACAGGTTCGAGGTCGTTCGGGGAGGCTCAGGGCTCGTCGAGGAAAGGTGCGATCGGCAGAAGAACTAGCTGTGTTGCAGGGAAAAGCTCGTCAGTGAGCCCGGTTACCGCGCTGGGTGGCTGAGCTCGAATCCTCCATGGTAAGGAATGCCATGAAGAAGGCCTCCCCGGTGACAGGCTCCGGTTTGTCACTGGGAGCTATCGCAGAGGAGGCCCGTTTCGATGTTGTACGCCGGTTTGGATCTCAGTCGCAAGCGTCTCGACTTCCACC
>WNGE01023457.1_pt1 | contig 10567 bp, 8 predicted proteins | sample 5400651 | NCBI WGS metagenome assembly WNGE01 (sample SAMN13153370, study PRJNA577476) | soil metagenome | isolation source: 60 cm soil or saprolite under grassland replicate 2 | place: USA:California | collected 2016-06-15
GAAAAAGTCCCCTCTGAAGACATCGACTACATCTCAGCGTCATCCGAATTACGCCAGGTGTTTATGGCGGAAGCAATTTTATCCGGCGAATTGGACCGGATGACAACTGAGTTGATGCGGCGTTTAGCGGTCCGTTGCGCTGAAAACAAGGTAGACTCGGAGGCATTGGCCGCCGAAGAACGAAGTTTTCTTGATCGCAATAAGATTGAGCCGGCGCAACTTCCCAATTGGCTCGAGCGACTCGGACGCGATTTGGAATGGTTCAATGAAATGGTGGCGATGGAAGCCGTTTATCGCCGCCGTTGCGAAACAGTGCTCGTTCCGCAGGCGCGCCAGCGCGAATTAGTGATGCTGCGTTTACCCCTCACCCGGTTCGAAACTGAAGTGATCGAGTTGGAATCTCACGATGCTGCCCAGGAAGCCTTGTTTTGTGTGCGTGAAGACGGCATGTCGATGGAAGAAGTCGCAATCGAAGGGCGTTACCCGTACCGCCGTGTTGACTTCCTTTTCGAAGATATTCCCAGCGATGCGCAGCAGAGATTCCTAAGCGTATCGGCGGGAGACGTGCTGGAACCAGTCGCGCGCGGCGACGGCTTTGAATTATGCCGGATCATTGAAAAGATCGAACCAAAACCGGACGACCCAAGCATTAAGGTGCACATCGATCAACGGCTCCTTAGCCGGCATTTCTCCGAGCTCGCCAGCAAGTACACGCAACGACGCCTTGGTGCCTTGACTTCGGCAGAATGAAAACCCAAGACAGCGAAATTGTGAGGCGGACATCGGTGTTCCGGTTCGTTTCCGACGAGCACTTCGGCGCGATTGAGCCGCTCTTGCAGGAAGAACACTACGATTTCGGCGATGTGATCGTAAAACAGGATGATCCCGCCGATTCATTTTACGTTTTAACGAGTGGGCGGGCACGTGCTCTGAAAATCAAGTCAGACGGTGAGGAAATTCCCTTGGGGGTGTTAAAACCAGGCGACTCTTTTGGAGAAGCCGCTTTGGCTGAAGGTGGAACGCGGAGTGCGACAGTGCGGTGTAGCACAGCGGTGGATGTTCTGCGGATCGATCGCACCGATTTTCTCGAGCTCGTCCGCCGGGTGCCCGAGCTAAAACATTTTGTCGAGACGACCGGCCGCAACCGGGCGCTGCAAAGCTTCCTTTATCAATTCAGCAACTTCGGCCGACTCCCCGCTCCTGTCTTGCGCAACATGATCGACAAATTAAAACCCGCCGGATTCGCGAAAGGCAGTCTTATTATTCGCGAAGGTGACGACGCCGGACCGCTCTACGTCATTGAGAAAGGGCGGGCTCGAGCCTTTACCGGAGTCAATGGCCGCGACCAGAATCTCGCGTTTTACCGCGAAGGCGATTTTTTTGGCGAACTGTCAATCTTGAACGGCTCGCCGCGCGCAGCGTCGGTGGAAGCTTTTACAGATTGCCAGGTGCAGGCACTTGACCCGAAATCGGTGCGGGACTTGCGCCGTCGCTTCCCCGAGTTCGACAAGCTTCTCCGCGAGCGACTCGCATTATATCAGGCAAAAACAGAAGCACGTATTCCGCTTGATTTCACGACGGAACTTCTTCCTGCAGAGACAAAGGTGCAGGACAAAGTAGAACTGGACGGTAAACAGCCGAGCACCGAAGTCGAAGAAAAAGAAGATCCGTTCGCAGACGAGCAGGGTTTGTTCCGCAAACGCGGCAAGCGCATCCGCAAAATCGATCACGTCATGCAAATCGATGAAATGGATTGCGGCGCAGCGAGTCTGGCGATGGTGTGCCGACATTTCGGCCGAAAAGTAAGTTTGGCGCGTATTCGACAGCTCTGTCACACCGCAACTGATGGCACCAGCCTGAAGGCGCTTTCTCGCGCTGCAACCGAACTTGGGCTGGCGGCGCGCGCTTTAAAAATCTCGCTGCGCAACCTCCCAATGATGCCGCTGCCGGCCATAGTGCATTGGGAGGGCAATCATTGGATCGTGCTCTACGACGTCGATGAGCAGTTTGTGCGTGTGGCCGATCCCGGGCTCGGGCTGCGGAAACTTCCACGGCGCGAATTTGAAGCGAAGTGGACTGGTTATGCGGCGTTATTCGATTACACAATAGCGTTCGAACAAGCTCCTGAAAGCCAGCCAACTTTGGCGTGGGTTCTACCATTCCTCGCTCGCTTCAAAGTCATCTTACTCCAAGTCTTGGGATTGGCTGTCTCCGTCGCCTTTCTTCAACTGCTCTTTCCCGTCTTCACACAGATGGTCGTTGACAAGGTCATTGTCGAAAACGACATCGGCCTGCTGAAAACGGTCCTGCTCGGGATGCTCGCCGCGCTCGTCTTCGTGCAACTCGCTACCCTAGCGCAGGAATATTTGATCGCCTTTGCCACGGTTCGTCTGGATACGGCGGTGCTCGATTTCCTGAGCCGGAAACTTCTTTCTCTACCGATGAGTTATTTCACGAGTCGCCGGACAGGCGACATTCAGCGCCGGCTCGATGGTGCGAGGCAAGTTCGACAATTCGCCGTCCAACAAGGGGTCGGCGCTTTGCTAGCCTTAATTTTTCTCGTAGGCGCAGTCATTTTGATGGCGATGTACAGTCCGCTGCTCATGCTCGCGTTCCTAGCGACAACACCTCTATACGTCGCGCTAATGATCTTTTCCGTGAAAGTGCTTCGTCCCCTGTATCAGGGTGTAGAGGAAAGCCAGGGCAAATACAGTTCCCATCAAATCGATGCGATCAAAGGTATCGAGGCAGTGAAGGCCGCCTCCGCCGAGAGCACGTTTCGTGACGCCATGCTAAACGAGTTTCTTTCCGTCTCGCAAAAACTTTTTAAGGCGAGTTTTATTGTGATGTCGTGGGACAGCGTCCTGCAAAGCATAGGTCTCCTTTCCACTGCAATTTTCCTGTGGGTTGGCGCGATCCAGGTCGTCAATGGCCACTTGAGCGTCGGTGGGTTTGTCGCATTTAGCTCGCTGACGGCAATGGCATACGCGGGAATTTTACGCACCCTCGGGGTCTGGGACACCATGCAACTCGCCTCCGTCCAACTAAATCGGCTGAACGACATTTTCGAACAGGAGCCAGAGCAGGGCCATGATCGCTCACGACTCGTCCCTGTACAAAGCCTGGAAGGACGCATCGAGCTGCGCGGAGTTAGCTTCAAATACGGTGGACCCGAATCGCCCGATATTTTGAAAAATATTACGCTCGACCTCGCGCCGGCACGCATGGTGGCACTCGTGGGCCGTAGCGGTTGCGGTAAAACCACGCTCATCAAATTAATTGCCGGCCTTCTCGAACCGACGGAAGGGGCGATCTTTTTCGACAATGTCGATCTAAAAACACTCAATTATCGCGACGTGCGCCGGCACATTGGGATGGTGCTTCAGGAAAATCACATGTTTAACGAAACGATCGCGCGCAATATTGCCTTTGGCGATCCAGAGCCGGATCTCGACCGGGTGCTTGCCGCCGCTCAAGCCGCTGCTGCGCATGAGTTCATCATGCGTTTGCCGCTTGGGTACGAAACAAAAATCGGCGAATCAGGACTGTCCCTTTCTGGTGGACAAAAGCAGCGCATCGCTATCGCCCGGGCGATCTACAACAATCCTCCGGTCTTGATCTTCGACGAAGCAACGAGCGCACTCGATACGGAATCGGAACGCGCGATCCAAGACAATCTCGGGCGATTACTAGCCGGCCGCACCACGATTGTGATCGCGCATCGACTCAGCACGATTCGCGAAGCGCATGCGATTGTAGTGCTCGAAAAAGGCAGTGTCGCGGAGGTTGGAACGCACGACGAGTTGATGGCGCAACGCGGCCTTTATTATTACCTCGCGAGTCAACAACTGGGAATCTGAATTAATTCCATAATGAGCTCACAATTAACTCAGCGCGGTTCCATCGATGCGGAATCCGAAATGTCGCCGCAAGAACCGCCACCGTGGATCATTCGTTCGGCAGCATGGGTATTGGTGGGAGCGTTTCTTTTTGCATTACTCATTGCCATTGTCATGCGATTGCCGGAAACGGTGCACTGCCAGTTCGTATTAATACCCGCTACGGGCGCGGATCCGATCCAATCGCCCCATCAAGCGATAATTAGCCGTGTTGGTGTCGAAGAAGGCCAAACCGTAAAAGCGGGCGAAGAATTGTTTGTCTTGCGCTCTGAGGAGATCCGCGGCTGGGACACGCAATTCCGGACGCTCACTGAAGACTTGCGCAGCAAGGAAGAAAGCCTTACTCGATCCGAAACGGCTTATGCCGCGCAGGCACAGATCAAGAACGCGGAGATTGAGCAGGCAAAAAGTGAAGTAAAGTTTCGGCAAAATCACAGAGAAGCCAGCCAGGATCTTGTCGCGCGCATGCAGAAACTGGCAACCCAGGGAGGCGTCTCGCAAGTCGATCTAGTTAAACTCAAGCTCGATCTTGCCGGATCGGAAAAAGATTTCAGCGTGGCGCAGCGGACATTGCAGCAGGTGAATCTCGATCGTGAGCGAATGGAAACCGAGCACGCGCGCCAACGTGCGGAGCAGCAATCTGAAATCGAAAAGTTAAAGATGCGCATTGGAGCTCTAAAGACGGACCTCGAAAACGCTCAGCAAAACTTGCTGACGGTTCGCAGTCCATATGAAGGCGTCATCATTTCGATGGAGCAGCGGACCGTCGGCAGCGTAGTTCAGCAGGGCCAGATGCTTTGCCAGCTCGCTCCTAAGGACGCGAAAACGCGTGCCCGAATGACCCTGAACGAGGCCGGTCTTCCAAGGCTCGCCGTCGCTCAGCGTGTACGCTACTTTTTCCAAGCATTCCCTTATCAGCGCTACGGCGCGGTAACGGGGAAACTCGACTGGATCAGTCCCTCAGCTATCACGGCCAGTGACGGCTCGCATTTCGTCGCGCTAGGCTCACTAGATCGTTCTGTGATTTCCCCCCGACCAGGGCAAGTTTTGCCTCTACGTGTGGGAATGAAAGGAGAAGCGCACATCATCGTTGGCGGACGGACATTGATCGAATATGCGTTCGAACCAATTCGGCAGTTGCGTGAAAGCATGAGGCAATAAATCTTCGGGCCAGCGATGCAAAAGCCGCTCTCCAGATTGAGAATCGAGGACCTGACCACAAGCAATGAGGCCATGGCGCGTTGCCTGCAACTGGCAGCGCTAGCTGCAAAAACGGACGTACCGGTCGTGCTCCTCGGCGAGACGGGCACAGGCAAGACCTTGCTCGCGCATGCAATTCACAATTCGTCGGCGCGAGCAGGTCAACCATTCATCGCGTTTAATGCGTCGGCGATTAGCGACACGTTGCTCGAAAGTCAACTGTTTGGTCATGAGCGTGGCGCATTCACAGGTGCGCAACAAAGCGTCAAAGGAAAATTCGAATTGGCCGACGGTGGCACGGTTTTTTTGGACGAAATCTCGGAGATGAGTCCACTTGCCCAGGTAAAAATCTTGCGCGTGCTGGAGTACGGCGAATTTGAGCGTCTCGGTTCTGAACGAATGCTTAGCTCTAACGCGCGAATCATCTGCGCCTCAAACTGTTCGCTGCGCGAACGGGTGCGCCAGGGGAAATTTCGCGAGGATCTTTACCAGCGACTAAACGGACTGACTCTACTCATCCCGCCGCTCCGGGAAAGGCTGGAAGAGCTGCCGGTACTAATCGCCGCAGAGTTGAAAGCAGCTGGATTTTCATCCCGAAGCGATGGAGAAGTTGCTCCATCATAAGTGGCGGGGAAACCTTCGTGAGTTAAGTCATACGGTCCGCGCCATGACTTTGTTTTGCAATGGCTCCGTCATTCTTCCCGAGCACGTCGTTTTTCCACCCGATCTCGAATCCGATCAGTCTTCTCGAACGAGTGAACGACCTGATGCTGTTGCGTTCTCGAATAACAACAAAGAGCCGGGCACCGATCTTTCGCTGGCAAATGCCGTGAAAAGGCACGTCCGATTTATTTACGAGCAAGCAGGTCGCAATCAGCGGCGCGCGGCGAAGTTGCTCGACATTTCTCGCGCAACTCTTGCACGTCATCTCCGCAACGTGGCACAAAAGTAAAGCATGACTGGCGCAAAAATAAGCACGTGCGGCCTTATAATGGGGTCAGATATTTCATCTGCTAGTAACGGCAACCTTCTTGCTTTTCAAAGGAAGCGCTGCGTAACCGCCTATCGTTAAACGACAAATGAAGCGATTATCCTGATTCCATTAAGATTTTGCCAGACTTGGCATAGATGCTGATAATAAGAAACCAAAGTGAGTGCACCGAAGAACAAAAAAAATGCGCCCGCCGGAGAGTCAGGAAATCAAAGGCCTAAGCGCAGGAAAGAGAAATTGATTCGTCTGGATGACCTGATTCCAAAACAGGACGTTACAGGCGGGCATTCAGTGCTGTTCGGTGCCACTGAAACAACAGAAACAACAGAAACAACAGAAAACTGAAAGGTAAATATGCAAGACAAAACAAAGAAACAAAAGAAAGCCAAAAAAGAGATCAAAGTTCATGACCTCAAGCCAGCAAAAGACGCCAAAGGAGGCGGCTACCACGGTCACAACACCGGTAACACTGGCAACACTGGCAACTAATTAGGTTAAAGAGCCGCACCGTGGTTCGATCCCGCTGTGCGGTCTTTTTATGTACATCGTCCGGTAAACTGCAGGAACAGTTGTTTAATCGAAAGAGGCAAGCTGCGGAGTCATGCCAAAACAGGTGCGCAATTCGCCGGCGGACGAAATTGTTTGAATGTCTTCCTTATCTTCAAAAGCTTCATAAGCGCGCTGTTCGTGATGATCGGTCAGGCCCCAGCACGGTTCCCATACCAGGCGAGAAAACTGGTCCATTCCATTCGCCGGCTTCGCTTATTCTCGCAAGACTGATCAGGTCCGCCCAGCCGCGAGACGATGATTCGGAGCCCGTTCTCCTCGTCGGTCAAAATGTCGAGGGGTCGATTCTCCTGCTTATCTTCGCAATGCGAAGACTTCATCGCGACTCATGGAAACAAGCCGCGCGTCTTTTTGGCTTTGAGAACGCGCTCGACGCCGATGGCCATGGCCGCGGTACGATGAGAAATCTTGTGTTCCTTCGCGCGTCTGATTACTTGCGAAAAAGAATGCTCGAGAATGCGGAAGAGCTTATCAGTCACTTCCATTTCGCTCCAAAGAAAACTCTGCAGACCTTGCACCCATTCGAAATAGGAGACAATTACGCCGCCGGCATTGCAAAGAATGTCCGGGATCACAAAGATCTCGTCCCAGCGCTGCTCGAGAATCAAATCTGCTTCCGGTGTCGTCGGACCATTGGCCGCTTCAGCAAGAATCCTACATTGCAATTTCCCAGCATTCTTCCCTGTAATCACGCGATCGACCGCCGCCGGAACGAGCACGTCGCATTTCATTGTGAGCAACTCGTTTGGGTCGACATGATCGTCTTGGGCGAACGCTCTCAAGTGTCTTTTTTTTAGAATGTGCTGCTCGGCGGCTTTAATATCGATTCCCTTAGGATTGTAAACTGCGGCATGCGCGTCGCTGATCCCAACGACTTTGACGCCGCTTTTCAGCGCAAGAGACAAAGCCGCGACCGATCCGACATTGCCAAAGCCTTGGACGATGGCCGTGCATTTCTCCGGGTCTATTTTCAGCACGTTCATGGCGCGTTCAATCAAGTAGACCACGCCGCGGCCAGTGGCTTCGCGCCGGCCTTCAGTGCCGCCGATGGCGACCGGTTTACCGGTGACAATTTCACTCACCGCGTACCCCTGATAAACTGAATAAGTATCCATGAACCACGCCATGATCTGTTCGTTCGTGCCCATGTCGGGACCCATGATGTCAGTGTGTGGCCCGACGAACGGAATCATCTCCTGCATGTAACGGCGTGAAAGCGCTTCCAGTTCGGTGCGCGACAGTTTGGATGGGTCGACTGCGACGCCGCCTTTCGCTCCGCCGTACGGCAAATTCGACAGCGCACACTTCCAGCTCATCCACATGGCGAGCGCGGCCGTCTCACCCATTGATAATGAAGGGGCGAAGCGCGTTCCGCCTTTGGTGGGACCAAGCGTCAAGTGATGCTGCACCCGATAACCCTGGAAGGTCTTGGTGCTGCCATCATCCAAATGCACGGGTAGAGTTACGGCAATGGCGCGCTTTGGATACATAAGGCGATCGCGATGGTTTTTATCGATGTTCAGATAATCGGCAATGACCTGGAACTGGGCACAAGCCATTCGAAACACATCGTCGTTGTAGATAGTCATGTGAAGGAATTCGGAAGTTAGAACATCCGATCGAGAAATGCAGTCGCTATTTGCGCTGAGCAAATCGAGCCGTCAAATCGAAACCATTGCTTGAGATCGACAATCGCCTTTGGAGTCCGTAGCGTTCCCTTCACAAATCAGGCGAGATGAAAATTGAAACTGTAGCCGTTCACGCCGGACACACCATCGATCTCGCGACCGGTGCTGTATCGGCACCTATTCACTTATCCACGACGTTCGAGCGCGATGTCGAAGGAGGCTACCCGCGGGGATTCATGTACACGCGCAACAACAATCCAAATCGTCAGGCGCTGGAACAAGGAATTAGCGCCCTCGAAGGCGGGGCGACAGCTGCGGCATTTGCTTCAGGAACCGGCGCAACCATGGCCATTTTCCAGGCACTCGCGCCCGGAGATCATGTTCTTGCGCATATCGATGCTTATTACGGCACGTCGCGATTACTTCGCGAAATATTTCTGCGCTGGGGACTGGAAGCCGATTTCATCGACATGAGCGACCTAGCTGCCGTCAAAAAGGCGCTTCGGAAGAAAACAAGACTCGCTTGGATGGAAACGCCCTCAAATCCGCTCCTCAAGATCGTCGACATTGCAGCAGTCACGCAGATCGTTCACGACGCCGGAGTGCTCTGCGTTTGCGACAATACATGGGCTCCGGTGTTACAGCGCCCATTCGATCTCGGTGCAGACCTGATTTTGCATTCCACGACAAAATATTTCGGCGGCCATTGCGACGTGGCTGGTGGAATTGTTGTCGCAAAGATCGACACCGAATTCTTCCAGCGGATTCGCAACATTCAATATTGCGGCGGCGCGGTCCCCTCCCCTTTCGATTGCTGGCTGATTCTACGCGGAATGCGCACGGTCCCGTGGCGGATGCGCGCACACTCGGAAAACGCAATGAAAGTCGCACGCTTCCTAGCGCAACATCGACGAGTCGAACGCGTGCATTATCCCGGATTGACCTCGCATCCGGGCCATCAGATCGCGCGAAGGCAGATGTCGATGTTTGGTGGGATGCTTTCCTTCGACGTTACTGGCGGGCGCGAGGCAGCGATGAACGTCGCCGCGAAAACAAAAGTCTTCATTCGCGCCACCAGTTTGGGTGGCGTGGAAAGCTTGATTGAACATCGCGCTTCAATCGAGGGCCCCGGAACAACTTCACCGGAAGGTCTGTTGCGCTTGTCGATAGGTCTCGAAAACGCCGAGGATCTGATTGAGGATCTTGATCGAGCGCTGGGATAGAGGACAGGCACTGTCATGTCTCGTCTTAAGCCGCGCGACAAGGCATTCCTCCAGTTTAGGGACGAAATCGCTGCCTAACGAGATCGACAACATCCTGCACTTCATCGACACGCAACAGAAGTGCCGCGCCGAAAAATGTTATCAAACTAGCGACGATCGCGGCGAGTAGCGCGAATAACTTTTCGAAAAAGCGCAAACGCTCCCATGCGTCGAGCCACCAATGATTTGCCGCCCAACAAACCAGCGCGAGCAGCACGCCGGCCACGCAGATTTTTCCGAGCCCGGCGAATAGCCGGCGTGTTTCCAATCCGCGTATGTGCCGCCACATCAGCCCGTAGAGTAAAAGAAAATTGAACGTTGCGACCAGACTTGTAGAGAACGCAAGACCGCGATGTCCCCAGCCAAGCCGAAATGTGAAAAGCCAGTTGAGAAAAAGATTAGTGCCGATTGCGAGAAAGCTCACGACCATTGGCGTATTGCGTTTGCCGACCGCGTAAAACGCCGGCGTCAGCACTTTCAAAACTGCGTATGAGATGAGTCCGACAGCGTAAAACTGCAATGCGCCGGCAGTTTGCCGCGTCATCTCAGCGGTGAATCGTCCGTGCTGATAAATTACGCTGATGATCGGCGATGCAAGCATGGTGAGTCCAATCGCTGAAGGAATGGTCAGCAAGAAGGCGAGCCGCATTCCGCGAGCAAGGATTGCGCGAAACTCGTCGATATTTCCGATTGCCGCGCTTTTCGCGACGAGCGGCAGCGTGACGGTGCCGATGGCAACACCGAAAATTCCGAGCGGCAATTGCATCAACCGAAAGGCGATATTGAGCCAGCTCACCGGACCGTTACCGAGACTTGCGGCGAAGCCACTGTTGATGAGGACGTTCACTTGCACGGCACTGGCCGCGATCACTGCCGGTCCCATCAACGCGAGCACGGTGCGCACGCCTTCGTCGCCCCATTGAAAATCGGCGCGATACCTGTACCCGACGTCACGCAGTGACGGGAACTGTGCGATCAATTGCCAGCCACCGCCAATAAGCGTGCCAATTGCCAAACCGG
>WNGE01021354.1_pt1 | contig 10566 bp, 16 predicted proteins | sample 5400651 | NCBI WGS metagenome assembly WNGE01 (sample SAMN13153370, study PRJNA577476) | soil metagenome | isolation source: 60 cm soil or saprolite under grassland replicate 2 | place: USA:California | collected 2016-06-15
CCAGCGGCCGTCGGGCGAAAACGCCAGCGGTCGGTTGGTCGAGTCGTGCTCGAGGACGCAGCGGGTCTCGCCGGTGGCGAGGTCGCGCACGTAGACGTCGAACCAGCGCGTGGTGCGCGTGTTGGCCGCGTAGGCGATGCGCTGGCCATCGGCCGACCAGGCGCCGAAGTTGTGGATCTTGGTGCGATCGTCGGTCAGCGCTTGCCAGGGTGCGCCCGAATCGGGGACGTACAGCAGCTGGCTGTGCTCATCGCCGCCGACGTCGGCGCCCACGATGAGCTGGCCTGGTCTGGGCCCGGGGTGGATGTCCTGGGCGCGATCGGGCGGCGCCACGACCAGCTCGGGCCAGGTGTCGCCTGAGCCAGCCCAGACCTGCGGCACCCCGGTGAGGTCGCTGACGAAGTACAAGTGCTGGCCGCTGGCATCGAACTGCCCCGCATAGGCCGAGCGCGTCCGCAACAGCTGCCGCAGATCGAGCACTTGTTCAGGAGGCTAGCACGTGGAACGCCAGCTTCGCCCCGCGGTCTGTCCCGCCCGCCGCGCTGCGCGCCGACTGCGCGTAACCTCGGCCGCACGTCGCAACCTGAGGCTCACCCGGACACCGGCTCCTGGCCCGCCCGCCCGCGCTACGCCCGACTCACCTTCGCACCGCACGGCGGCAACCTGGGCGCGTCCGCCCGCCGCGCTGCGTGCCCGACTAGCCCGTCCAACGCGCGCTCTGCCCGATCACCCCCGCTACAAGCTTGTCCTCACCCCGACAGGGCCGAGCGAAGCGATGGCTAGTGTCCCAACGGCGTTACCCTGAGAGCCATGCTGCGAACCCGCGTGTGCGACCTCTTCGGCATTCAGCATCCAATCGTGCTCGGCGGCATGGGCAGCGGCACCAACCCAGCCCTGGTCACAGCCGTCTCGAACGCGGGCGGTCTCGGCATCCAGGGCTGCGCGGGCCGCACTCCCGCCGAGATCGCGCAGCTCGCGCAAGCGATCCGCCAGGAAACCAGCCAGCCGTTTGGCCTGAATCTGCTGCTGTTCCTGGCCAACGAGGACCATAGCCAGGCAGTGGTCGAGGCCAGACCGCCGATCTTCTCGGCAGCGTGGCCGTGGCCCGAGACCGATCTCAAATCGATCTTCAAGCGGGCGCACGACGTGGGTGCCCGCGTCCTGCACATGGTCTCCAGCGTCCACGAAGCGCAGCGCGCCGCCGAAGCGGGCGCGGACGTGATCGCCGCGCAAGGCACCGAGGGCGGCGGCCACGTGTGGCTGATGGGCACCATGGTGCTGGTGCCGCAAGTCGTCCGCGCAGTGCAACCCATACCGGTGCTGGCCGCGGGCGGCATCGCCGACGGCGCCGGCCTTGCGGCGGCGCTGATGCTCGGCGCCGAAGGCGTGCTGCTCGGCACCAGGTTTCTGGCCACGCCCGAGGCACCACTTCCGCAGGCCTACAAAGAAGCGATCTGCAACAGCGACGGTCACGACACGATCCTGACCGAGATCCCCGACACCGCCGCCTCGCAGGTGTGGCCCGGCGCGTTTGCCCGGGCGCTGCGGACGCGAGTGATCGAGGAGTTCATCGGCCGTGACGAGGAGGTCCGTCGTCGGCGTACCGAAATCAACGCCCGCATCCGCCGCGCCCGTGAGGAGGGCGATGTGGACAACGGCTCGCTGCTGATCGGCCAGGACGCTGGCCTCATCGACCGCATCGAGCCCGCTGGCCAGATCGTCGAGCGCATCGCACGCGAGGCTGAGCAGCTCCTGGCCGAACGCCCGGCTGCCGTGCTTTCTGACCTGGCCCGCAGGTAACAGCACGTTTGTTAAAATCGGACAAGACTGTGCCGGATCGTCCAACGGTAGGACACGCGACTCTGGATCGTGGAATCGGGGTTCGAATCCCTGTCCGGCAGCCTTAGGCTCTCGATCGCGGCACTGAAAGACGCGCCGATCGCCAACAAGCGCCCTTCGGCGGCCGCTATGCTCATTGGCCCCGCACATGAGCCGATTCAGCGTCGCCGCACGTTCGCTCGTGCTGCTCGTGGCCATCGCCGCGGCACCGGCGCAACAGACGCCGCAGACACCGTCACCCACACCAACGCCGACGCCGACCGTTGCGTACACGGTCACCGACATCTCGCCGCCCGGTAGCGACTCGGCCCGCGGCTACGCGATCAACGCCCACGGTCAGGTCGTCGGCAGCGCGAGCTGGGATGGAGCCGTCGAGCGCGCATTTCAGTGGCAGGCAGACTCGGTTGAACGATTTGCTCGTCGACCGCTCGGACTGGAACGTTATCGAGGCTGTTGCGACTAACGACGACGGCCTCATCGTCGGTCGCGCGCAATCTGGAGGCGCCGGCGGCCTGCGAGCGGTCCTGCTCACGCCAATTGGCGTCGAGTCGGGGGCGGTGCGGTGTTCCGCGGCGGATGAGCGCGCTTCAGGCGTTTTTGCAGGCCGGCCTGGCGGGGGCTTAGCGCGTCGTCGGGCCGTGCACTCGATGATCGGAGCCATCCGGAGGTACCAGGCGGTTGGTTCTGATGGCACGCTTGGCTCTCAAGCGCAAGGCGCTCGGAGCAACGGCGGCAGTGGTGATGGCGGTCAGTCTGCTCGGGGCACTGCCGGCGAGCAGCGCCTTTTCGCGACGTTCAAGCTCTTCGTCTCGAGCGACGGCAAGCTCGTTATGGTCTGCAAATACACCGAGACAGGTGTCGTGGTGGACTGCCTGGTCACACTGAAGTAATCAGCATCCCACGCTCAACGGGGTCTCAGCTGACTGGCGGGCAGCCTACCGACACGAGGGACAGGGTGTCAGTGAAGCCGCCCGCACAAAAGATGTGGTTGGTTTCACTATCGGCACCCGTCCCCTTTTCGTGAGCCGTGCGTTTTGCCTGGTATGCCGCGACTGTGCATCAACTGCTTGCTCGCCGAGAGTGCGTGCCACACGCACGCCCCGAAGCCCGAGCACCACGCCAAGGTCGAGTCCATTCGCGTGGTCGACGCGTCGCGCGCGCTCAAGGATCTCTGCGAGTTCTAATATCTGCCGCTAGTTGGCAGAAAAGGACTACAGCCACCGCGACGTGGTCGACAAGCTCGGTATCAAGCCTGGCTACGCAGTCGCCTTCGCTGCCGAGCCGCTAGCGATCGATTCCGGGCTGCAAGAGCGCGTCCTGGATCGGGTCGGTCGCCCGCTCGCTGCGCCTGACGAGCCGATCGATGTCGTGCTGATCGGCACCGACGTCTCGACCCACGCCGAAGCTGTGCTGCGCTTTTGGCGCGGCAAGATCGATCAGGCCGGCGGCATCTGGCTGCTGACGCCGAAACGCGGCCAGCCCGGCTACATCGACCAGACCGAGTTGATCGCCGCGGGCAAGGGCGCGGGAGTCGTCGACAACAAAACGTGCAGCGTCTCGGACACGCAGAGCGGCATGCGCTTCGTGATCCGCAAAGCTGATCGCGTATACTCCTGAGCGCTCGCTTCAGTTCGCCGCTGCTTGCACCAGGCCCGTTCGTCTAGCGGCCCAGGACGCCACCCTCTCAAGGTGGAGATCGCGGGTTCGAATCCCGCACGGGTCACCCACAAATCCAGTTCAAAAGCCGAACGCACGTTCGGTTTCTACGTTGCTTCGAGCACGCACTGTACAGATAGGTGTACATATTGCCCAGCGCGGGCCACGAGCAGCGTTCTGGTCGGCGAGCTGTGTGGGTGCCGGCTTCGTCCCAGAGTTGGTCGCCGTCGAGCCCTGCGTGCCCCTCCTCACACACGCCTCAGCAAGCGACTTGAAGAAGCGACCCATCGTGAGATTGCCATGGACGAGCAGCAGTGTGACGCCGTTCTCCGGACCAGTCACCCAGCAATGCGCATGCAACCGCGACGTCTCGATCGTCAGCGTCTGCATTCGAGGTCCGTTGACATAGACCTGTCTAAGCTAAAGGCGCAACCCGGCCAGAGAGCACAATGCTCGGTAGCGCTGCGAGGCTCTTGATGTGGCCGTGGCGAGGGTTGCCAGGCGCACTTGGGTTGCACAGGACGGTGTGTGCGCCGAGCTCGGCGGCCCAGTTCAGGGCTTGTTCGCTGTCGTCGACGACCAGGGCATCGGCGGGATCCACATCACAGTGGGCGAAGATGCGCTCGTAGTAGACGGGGCTGAATTTGGCGGTGTCCACCTGGTCAGGGCCGTACAGATGGCCGTCGAAGTACGCGCGCACGCGCATGCCCGCGAGGTAGCCGTCGAGCTCCCAGGATGCCTCGCCTGAGGCGGTCAGCATGGTGAAGCCTGCGCGATGAAGGGAGCGGATGGCGCCCACCGAGCCGGGTAAGGCGGAGCGCACGCGGCGGGTGACGTAGGCATCGCACTCGCGCGCGAGGCGACGAAATGCGACCGGGTCCTCAGGTGCTGCGACGCCAACCTTAGAGCACATGCCATCAAGCCACTCGAACTCGTAGCCGTCCCAGAACGCATGCCAACTCGCGTACGGATTTGCACCGAAGTGGGCGAAGTGTCGTTCGAAAAGTCCCGTGGCGACCTCGGTGTTCGCCGCCGCCCACGCCTCGGGTGAGCCGCCGAGACGCGGCGGCATGTACTTCCCGACCAGCCGCGCGAACTGCGGACCCCGGCGCGCGTTGTCGTTCATGACCCCGCCGTCGTCGATGAAGAGCTTCAGGCGATGCGGCACGGCTGACCGATTATGCCTCGCAAATCGGACTCAGAACGGCTCGTCGCCATCGCCAAACCAGCGCGCCCTGCCAGAAGCAGAGGGCGCAATGTGGTCGCGCCTCTGTGTCAGCCGGTGCCCAGCGAGGTCCGCGCATTCAACCAGCGGATGGTTCGGCTATTCGTGGAGGGACTCCGTAACGAAGTAATCGCATCCTGTCGTCGCAACCGCAACTTGGCCGAGGCTGATCGGCAGGCGGTCGATCGAGCGCTTCGACTGCTAGCCACCAATTCGCGTGACCCGCGCCTGCGCGCCCACGAACTGGAGGGCAGGGAGCGCAGGGCGTGCGGCTACGCCTACGCGGGCCGCATCGTCTTTACCTGAGCAGTCCACGGGATCACGCTTGCTGGATGTCGGTACCCACGACGACGTGCACTAGCAGCACAAGCCAGCCACGAGCCAGTGCGCCTGAGGAGTGTGCGCACACCCGATCACCACTTGGATCAACGACTGAGCCGCGCGCACTGGTCGCTTCGATCACGCCCTCGAGGGTTGTACGGCCCTGCCCTTTGCGGATAACGGGTTCGACGTGGTCACCGGCTTCAACTCGTTCCATTACGCGGCTGATCCGGTGCGAGCGCTTCGCGAGGCGAGACGGGTAGCCAGGCCAGGCGGTCAGATAGTTGTCGCAGTGTGGGGGCTGCCGGAGGAAACCGAGGCTCTCGGCTTCCTTAAAGGCAATGGCTTACCTTCTACCGCCGCCGTCACCCGGTGCGCCAGGGCCTTTTGCGCTCTCGGGGCCGGACGCGCTCGCCGCGTTCGTCCGGCAAGCCGACCTCGAACCACTGCGCGCCGGGGCTGTGCCTTGCGCGTGGGAGTATGCTGACCTCGAGACAGCCTTGCGGGGGAACCTGTCGAGTGGTCCAGCGGTTCGTGCCAGCCAGATCGCGGGCGAGGCACGCGTGCGGGAGGTTGTAGGCGAGTCGCTGGCGCCGTTTGTGCAGGCGGACGGCACGTACCGCCTGCTCAACACCTTTCGTTACCGCATCGCTCAGGCGTGAGCACCCGCCGACCTGCTACCTCCCAAGCATCCAAATCCGACACATCAAGCGCTTCGGCGACTATGTGTTCACTGTGACCTCGCCGGCGCCGTTCGATCGCGAACTCGCCACGCTCGTGCCAGACGACGGTGAATCCCTCCAGGTCGCGACCGCGTAAGCAGCTTGTGGCCTATTTCTGCGCGTATCTAATGGGAAGCGAGCACGGGGTACAGCCTGCGCGTATCAGGCCAGCGAGGCCTTAGCCGAGACGGGCGGCCCCGGGCTCAGTCTGATTGCTGTAAAGAAGGAGTGAGTCACTGGTAGGAGGACCTCTTGCATTCATGGGAGCACGCTCGAGCTCCGGCCAAGACCGAGGCCCTACCAGTCGCGGCCGCCGACTCGTCAACTACCCGTGATGAGGGAGGATGCTGCTTGTGCCGGTGTTCTGTGGGATCGATTGGGCTGAGGATCACTACGACCTGGCATTGGTCGACCAAGCCGGCGTCGTGCTGACGGAGCGGCGGATCAACGACGACTCCAATGGCTACCAGTTGTTGCTTGCGCTGCTGGCCGAGCATGGCGACGACCAGGTCGAGCCCATTCCGGTCGCTATTGAGACACCGCGCGGTCTGGTGGTCGCTTGTCTGCGTCGCACTGGACGACAGGTGTACGCGATCAATCCGCTGTCTGTGGCGCGGTACCGTGAGCGGCATAGCGTGGCGCGGACCAAGTCCGACCGCATCGACGCTCAGTTGCTGGCCAACATTCTGCGCACCGACCGGGCCGCGCATCGGCCCCTGCCAGCCGACTCGGAGCTGGCTCAGGCCGTCGCCGTGCTGGCGCGCGCTCAACAAGATGCCGTCTGGAACCGCCAACAGGTCGCCAACCAACTCCGATCCCTGCTGCGCGAGTACTACCCCGCGTTCGTTTCTGGAAGCCTTCCAAGACCGCGGGCCCGGTGGTTTGGCGCATCCGGATGCTTGCGCTGTTCTGGCGATCGCGCCGACTCCAACTCAAGCCGCCCGCCTGACTCGGCCACAGTTGCAGGCTGCGCTGCGGCGAGCCGGCCGACAGCGTGGAATCACAGCCGCCAGCGTTCGGCTTCAGGCCATCTTCCGCCGCACCTGGCTGCATCAGCTGCTACTGGTTGAGAACGCGATGGGCCGCCAGTCGCTGGCCTTGCTCAAGCAACTCGAGGCCGCTGCTCAAGCGGCCGATGACCTCGCCGAGGCAACCCGACTCGTCTTCCAGCAACATCCGCAGGTGGCCATCTTCACCAGCTTCCCTGGACTGGGCGAGCTGCCCGCGGCACGTCTGCTGGCCGAGATCGGCGATGACTCCACTCGCTTTGCCGACGCCCGCGGGCTCAAGGCATATGCTGGCGCCGCCCCGGTCACACGTGCTAGCGGGAAGCGGCTCCGTCGTGCTCCACCGCAAGGTAAAGAACCAGCGCCTCGCCTCTTGAATTCGATATCGTCGAACGGACTCATCCGCAAATCCGGTGAAGCTCGGCTGTTCTGCAGTTCTGCAGTTCAGCGTCGCGCCCGCCGTTGACGGGTTCAGGCGGCGCTGATTACTCGGCGTCGTAGCAATCGAGTGGAGGCACGCCCATAACCTTGACGCTTGAGCAACTTGACGCGGGTCACGGTGCCCTCCACCGGCCCGGTCGACCAGGGCAGTTTCAATCCGTTGACGACTGCGACGTAGTCGGTCTGGATGCCGTGGGCCAAGCTGACGAACGGTCTCAGACCACTCTCCGCGGCGTCCGCCAGCCAGTGGATCAAGTCGCGCACGCTGCGACGGTTGATCAACCGGCGGAAGCGCTGCAGTAATTCGTAACCGGCGGCGAGTCGCTCGTCGTTGTTCAGAATGTCGTGCAAGGCTTCGCACTCGTACGGTTCCAATTGGCCAGGCGGCCGGAGGCACAGCCAGCGCACGTTGACGCGCTTGACCCGTGGCCTGCCACGGCGACGACGGCTGGTCGGATCAGGCTGTGGACGCGGATCGCGCCACGGCGAGAGCGCTTGCATCATCAGGGAGTAGCTCCCGCGGTAGCCCTGAGCCTCGAGCTCACGCTTGAGTTGCGCGATGTTCGTGCAGCCGGCTTGCCAGCGACCCTGCAAGTAGGCTACGAACGGCTGCAACGTCGGTGAGCTAAGGCCGCTTGGCCGCGGTCGTTCTGGCGGTCGGTTGCGCGGAACCTCCGGCGTCGCCAGATACCGTCGCACGGTTCGGCGGTGCATGCCCATCTCACGGGCGATGCGTTGGATGCCGTATCCGGCGACGCGCAGCCGCCGCACTTCGTCCCAGCGTGCACTACGCCGGCCACGCCGCAACGCCAGTTCCTGTTGGGTCTGGCTCGAAGGGGGTACCGGCGCCGTCGGCGTTGGACCCTCATAAGGAACGGGGCTCGGCAACGACGACGTATTCAATGTGCCGTCGGCGGCTGCGCAAGACCTCATCCAGAGCGGCGCCAGCGTTGGCGGACAGATGAAAACGATCGGCGACCTGGATGGCATCGGGCGCGCCCTGCCGACCGCCTTCCGCGTACGCCCCGCCACGATCGCGGACGATGATCTCGACGCCAGGGTGACCGCGCAACCAGTTGGCAAACACATCGGCGGTGCGATCGTCGAGCAGGTCAATCGGACGATGGGTCTCGAGGTCGATCAGTAGGGTGCCGTAGCGGCGCTGCTTGCGCCGCAGAGCAACGTCGTCGACGCCCAGCACACGTGGGCCGCGCTCGTTGTCGCCCTCGCTCATCGAATGCAGAATCCGCAAGAGCGTGTCCGGGCTAGTCGGCACACCGGCCTTGCGCGCCAGACGAGCGCCACCCTCGCCTCCAGCCTGGAGTGCAAATGTGGTCAGCAGTTCGGTCGCGTCGTTGGTCCGACGCGCGTACCGTGCCAGGGCGCCGTCAAAGCGCTCTGCGAAAATCCTGCGCGAGCATGTTGCTGCGTCGCAGAACCAGCGACGACTATGCACACGCATCCGCACGACCTTTCCGCGCCACGGCAGATCAAGCGGATGCCGTTCGTACCAGCTATGCTGCCGCCGACTCAACTCGCCACATCGCGGGCACGGCACGGCGACTCGCGTGGGCTCCACAACCAGGTCGCGTGGGCTCCACAACCAGGACCAGACTGCCATCGCGCTCAACGACCACCAGGACGATGCACCAGCGCTCCGAGTCCACCCCAGCTGTTCCGGCCATCGTGACTCTTCTCGACGCCCACGCTAGCGCGATCGGCCTCAAACCGGAAGAGGCCTAACCTCGGCCCACCAAAATTCCGCGAGAGTCTGTTCGACGATATCGACCTCAGATGCTCAGCGTCCAAACGCCCATGCCACCATCAGCGGGAATTCTTCTCTCCAGAACGCGTCGCCGTGCGACCCGACCCGCTCGGTCATGACAACATCCGCACCTGCATTGCGCAGCGCGTTCGCCCACCGGTTCGCACTCTTGAGGAAGAACGGCTCCTGCACGCCGGCGACGAGGTATGCGCGCGGAAGCGAGCTCGGCAATACGGCAGGCGGTCGGTAACCTCCGCCTGGCGACGCGCAGAAGACCGCGCCGTAGATATCGGGATGGCGAAGCCCCATGGCGAGCGCGAGCTCTCCACTCGCCGAGACACCGAACACCGCGGTTCGGTCGGCAGGCAGTGCGATGTTGAAGCGCGACTGCGCCCATCGGCGGACGTCCTCGACAAAGAACTTCTCGTGCGCCGCGAACCGTTCAGGGTCAAAGGCGAAGGCGGCCGTGCTCTCGCCCGGTGAGTACTCATGGAGTCGCAGCGTCTCATCGTCCAGGCGGTGTGCACCGATGATCATCGTGGGCGCTAAGTCAGCCGCCTCGAGGACGCCTCCCCACGACGCGATCAACTGGCCGTCGCCGGCCCGGCCAGCCGCCAGCCGACGAGCACGCGGCAGGCCGCCGATCGATCCGCCCCCGGTCACGCCCAGCATCTCGTTGTCCACGCCCGGGCGCATCCTAACGCACATGCCGAGACTTTGATCTCGTGCGGACTGCGTGGGTGGGGCGGGTGCGTACACGAGCCGTCCAAGATGCAAAGCCGGATTCGCGCGGCGCCAGCCCACCAGGGCCTCGAGCGGGCGCGCCTGCTGCAACTGGCGTATGTCAAGCACCTCGGAACCGCATCGGTACTGGCCAGGCGGTCCGTCGTGTGCCGATCCGTCGGAGCTTCCGTCGCGAAGACGCCGAATCGCCCAGGGTCGGGGGTCGCGCCAAAACTCTTGAGGTGCCAGTTTTCGGGGCAGCAGGCGAAGCTGCCATCGGTTTCACCAAAATTCCGGGAGAGTCAGAAATCTCGCCAGGTTTTAGGGCGGTCGGGACTGATGTTTGCATAGCACAGGTCGCCGTTGAGCAGGTGGAAGAGTGGCTTCATCCGCTCGACTTGCGGCGGGTTGTAGCTCGACCACACCGACGCGAGGCCGTTACCAGCTTCGGGAGTCGCCTGATCGCCGAAGCTGGTGAAGCGTAGCGGCGCACGCCCGCGCGGCGCAGTGGTGAAGCCGCCACCGTGCGCGTTGGAGCCGTCGTGCAACACCTCGTACATATATTCCGTACCCGGCTGCAGCCCATTCAACCTGGCGTGCTGAGTGATGATCTCCTGTCCGCTCTTGGCATCGATGTACGTACGCGTCTCAGCCGGCACATTCCGACCGAACCCGCCATCCTTCATACCGAGGCGGAGGCGGGGTCGGCTGACCTGTACCGGGGTTACCCACGAGACGACGACTTCACGACTGGCGTCTTCGCCAAACTGCAGGCGGAGTTGTTCGGAGTCAGCGGTACCGGCTACCGCCGGCTGGAGCCACAGCTCCGGCGCGGCGACCAGCACGCCGCCGATACCGAGACCGCTG
>WNGE01009000.1_pt1 | contig 10565 bp, 9 predicted proteins | sample 5400651 | NCBI WGS metagenome assembly WNGE01 (sample SAMN13153370, study PRJNA577476) | soil metagenome | isolation source: 60 cm soil or saprolite under grassland replicate 2 | place: USA:California | collected 2016-06-15
GAGAATACCCCACAACAGTAAAGCGATCGCGCCGACAAACACACCGATGATGAGCAGGAGATAGGCGTAGCCTTCGAAAACCAGCAGTGCGAGCCGCGCGTTTGATGCAGCACCCGCGCCGGGTTCCCGCGATTGCTCGTCAGGCTCACCTGGGCTTGTCATCGCCGTCTGCCGCTGCCAGTACTTCGAGTCCGCGCAAGGCTTCTTCTCGGACGGAAGGTTCCGATCCGAGGTCGATCGCACTGCGATAGCTGTCCTCCGCCTCCTGCGGGCGTCCCAATGCAGAGAGCGCGTGACCGCGATTCACGTACGCCATGCCCAGTTCGCGCTCCAACGCGATGGCGCGCTCGCAATCCTCCAGAGCGCGGTGGTAATCGCCCTTCCGGAAGTAGGCGTAGCCCCGGTTCGAATACGCATTCGCGTAATCGGGGACCAGAGCAATAGCTCGATTGTAATGCTCGATCGCACAACCCAAATCTCCCCGCCGCTCGTACGCGGCGCCCAGGTTGCTGTGCGCCTTTGCATGATCCGGATCGATCGCCAGGGCGGCCTGTAAAGCCTCGATCGCCTGATCCAGCGCGCCCCGTTGGAGGAAATCGATGCCTCGGTTCATGCTCGGCTCCGGATCCCTCGGCGACAGCTCCGTTACCTTGCGCCAATCTGCGGATGCGCGGTCCGGCTCGCCCATCTTCGACCACGCGATGCCGCGGAGGTTGTAGAGCTGGGCGTCCTGCGGTGCGAGCGCGATCGCTCGGTCCAGGTAGGCGACCGCTTTCGGCGCGAAGTTATCGTTATGCAGAAACAGCAGTCCCATTCGGCCCAAGCCATGGGCATCATCCCATAGATGCGCTAGCACAGCGCCCATGGGGAGCATGAAGAGCCCTCCGGCGATCGCTCCCGCGAGCGCCGTGCCGGCCAGCGAGTCAGCCGGCATGCTGCGTAGCAGATAGGTGGCGAGCGCTGCGCTCACCGCCGCAAGCGGAAGAGATGTCAGCAGCCAGGCGTCCTCACGTCGGACGACTCCGGGGTTCAGTGATCCGTGCATGAGGCCGATGAAGAAGCCTCCTCCGCAACTCAGCACATAGCACCAAATCACGGAATCAATGCTCGCGCCCATCACCGCAAAGAAGCCGAGCAGAAAAGCCCAGAAGAAGGCAAGCCCCGCGAGCCAGGCTACTGGCTTACCCAGGAGCCTAACCGCCAGGGGATGGAGGCCGCGAAGCAGTAGCACGGCTCCGAGCAAATAGCCGACGAAGACGAATGCTGAGCGTCGAATCTCGGGGCTCAGCGTCACTGCACCGAAGGTACCAGCCAGAACGCCGATGAGAGCGACCCACGCACCGGCCGCCGCCTTCGAACCTCCGTACACGAGCGTCGGCTCCAGCTCTGCAGCCGTCTGGGTCAGCTCTTCATCGTCGAGGAAGACCGTGAGGTCGTCCATCCACTCAGTGGGATCCTTCAGAGTTTACTCCAGTATTTTGCCCTCATGTGACCACCCTGTAGCCGCGATAAAGAACTGACTCCGCAATCGTCACGCCGATCTCCTTCGCCGTATTGAATTGATCAATAGCTCGAATTTCGTCGGCTGTTCCGAATTCCTTTTGCGATCACCTTTAAGCGGACCATTTTCCATCGGGCAAGTTTGCTACTTGCGAAAGGTCGTCGGCAGGAGGACGGATTGTGCGGCATTACTGTACACCCGTCAAGTGATTTTCAGCCCGGGGACACGGGGACAGAGGTGTCAGGCTTTGGTTATTTGGTATTTTCTCTGCCTGGTCTTTCTCACATTTGTTTTATCTGCTGCTTAAGTCCTGGTTACTCTCTCATTCGCTTCTTAAGTTTCTTATCCGCAAACGAAAGCGTTGATAAGTCCCGCCTAAAATAGTCCGCCATCTGCGATAAGAAGATCTCGGTGTCAGAGTTGTAAGAAGATCTCGGTGTCGGTGTCACACTTGCGATAGTTGCGTTCTTAAGATCGATCTATTTAACGGGAGAAGACAGGTTTAATCCCGGCCAACACGAACCCACTAAGTTGCCAATCTCTTCAGAATCCGTGGAGACGACTTTCATACCCGGAAGAATCGACCGTTGTCCCGAACGCGATTTGGACACGATAGTTTTTCCAAAAAGCCGAGGTAGCAAGAAGGAAACAAATCCCGGGGAATCAAATGGCTCTGTTCAAACTGCGGCGGCGCTTTCGCAGTTTCTAGTTTCTGGTTTCGAGTTTCGGATTTCGAGTGCCATTCCAGTCCCACAAACCAAAAAAGAGCGAACGTCAAAGAGATTAACTGACTCGCCTATCGCGCGGGAGGAATAAGATAAGGGCGATCTCCTACAATCCGTCGGCGGTTTACGAAGCGACTATTGAGTCTGCTATCAGGACTCTGGAAGGTGGTTGCGGTAGCTTGTTTTTCTGGTGATAATCGTGGCCGTTTTGTAGCTGACTCGTAGGAATCGGCGTCTCTTGCTAGAGATCACTTCTAAATGAAACCCATAAGACTCTCAGCGCATGCGTTGAGTTATATCGCCAAGCGAGGATTTACAGTTGCCGAGGTGGAAGAGACGATACGGACTGGCCGGTGGGAACCGGCGGAACTCGTCCGCATGGAGTGCCGCAAGAGACTTCCGTTTAACCGAGAATGGAACAAGAAAATCTATCCGAGCAAGGAAGTCCGGCCAATTTTCGTTGAAGAAGCGGATGAAATCGTAGTTATGACGGTTTATACTTATTACTCGTGACGGGGGACAACACATGAAGATTAGTTATGATTCAGAAGTCGATGCGCTCAGTATCACATTTCGCGAAACAACCGTGACCACTAAGCATTTGGGAGAAGGAATAGCGGCTGACTACGACGCGGACGGAAAGCTGGCCGGCATAGAAATCCTGGATGCTATCAAGCGCTTCGGCGGGAGAGAAACGTTACGTCAGGTCGTTATTGAAGGGCTCGGTCCCACCCAAACCACTTGAGTGTCCTGATCCCGCTATCCCGGCTCTGCTCGCTATAGAGAACGGGCAGGTGTCAGCCATTAGTTCGCACGTTCTAAGGGGGAATGGTCAGGTTTGCGAGGTGAATAAGAGGATCGAGTTTCGGTCATGGAGGTGAAACACGCTTGTCCTCCTGACGTTTGGCCGTTTCAATTAGAAAAAAAATTAGACGGGCTCGACGACTCGCGGAGCGTTCGGTCCGACAGGAGACGGAAATGCCTAAGAAAGAAGTGATTCAGGTGAATCTCGCTGCGGCCAATCCCAATCTGTCCCCCGCCACCCGGTTCGGCAATCTGGTCTTCGTGGCCGGGCAGACGGGGAGACACCCGGTTTCACGGGAAGTCGGTAAAGGCGTTCGCGAGCAGACCAATTATGCCCTGCAGCGCGTCAACACGATCTTGGCAGCCGCCGGCACATCCCTCGATAACGTCCTGAGCGTGACAACACATCTTACCAAACGGGAGGACCTGGCGGCCTATAACGAGGAGTACGCCAAGTTCTTCCCGACCAACAAGCCGGCCAGGACCACCGTGGAAGTGATGTTAAACTCGCCCGATCTCCTGGTGGAGATCACCGTAACCGCTTGTATCCCCGATTGACGATAAGCGATGCTGCACTCACCTATGCAGTAGCCAGTTCCAAAGGTTCCAGTCGTTCAACCGCTTTGCTCCGGTCACCAAGGGGGACCAGTCCGTTCCAAGCGTTCCAATCGTTCAACCGCTTTGCTATGTTCCAAATGTTTAAATCCCAAAGATTGGGAGAAGGGGGGAGCGATGCGTCGGGAATTCTTGAAACGTCGAAATGAGCAGCAACTTGTTAAATGAAGAGCGATTGCGAGATTAGTTAAAGTCACACGGCAGAGCCGCACCTCCGCCAGAAACCTCTATACAAGCAGTACCTCGATCTGTTATCTCAACGGCTTCGAAATATGCGCTCGATTTCCTAGCGGGGTGTCTGATGAATCATCACGCTCACTTTGTCGGGTTGCTCCGTCAGGAGAAGTCGCTCGCTTGCACGTTCCGGAGAAGAGCATTGCAATTTTCCGTGAAGGTTGGCGGGTAATCTGTGGCAGGAGCGCTTCCATTCTTATCCGATGGACAAACGGAAAGGTCTGAGGTCACTCGTGAAAAGTTCGTCAAGGTCTCTGTTTTCTCCGTCTACTATCTTCAGTCAGATCCGATTGACGCGTCGTTCAATTCAATCTCAGACTGCTATTTGACGAATCTCTGTCGTGTTTCACTATGAATCACACTTTTCTTTGCTTCCATCCGTGTGATACCTAGTGTTTACAATAAGGTGGGCAATGACAAAAATTGGTTTTTCATCAATCCTGATTGTAGCAACACTCTTTGCTATTGCAGTCAGAGCCGAGGCGCAGTCGCAGGGTAAGGTACCTAAGATCGGCTGGCTCTCAGCCCGCCGCGCTTCAAACAGTGGCCAAGAAACCATCGTCCGTATGCTCCGTGACCTCGGCTACGTTGAAGGCAAGAACGTAGCCTTCGAGTATCGATTCGCGGATGATAAGCTCGACCGGCTTCCCGCCCTGGCCGATGAGCTGGTCCGCCTCAAGGTCGATGTCCTCCTCACGCCCGGAACTCCCGGCGCCCTAGCTCTAAAAAAAGCTACCCGGACTATCCCCATCGTTTTTTTAGACGTCACGGACCCTGTTGCGGTTGGACTGGTTGATAGCTTAGCTCGACCCGGGGGAAACATCACGGGGTTCAGCAGCATCGAGGCGCTGTTGGCTGGCAAACGTCTCGAGTTACTCAAGGAAACCGTTTCGAAACTTTCTCGGGTTGCGGTCCTGTGGGATCCTCGGAATCCAGGCTCTACACAGGAATGGAAAGAGAGCCAACTCGCGGCCCGAGAACTCGGCCTGCAACTTCATTCTATGGAAGTAAGCAGCGCCGACAAATACCAGGACGCGTTCAAAGAGGCCATCAGGGCGCGAAGCGGCGCTCTCGCCGTGTTGTCGACCCCATTGGCCTCTTCCAATCAAGACCAGATCGCGGAGCTGGCGGCAAGAAATCGGTTGCCGGCGATTTACGTACAGGGAAGTTTCGTTACCGATGGTGGTTTGATGTCCTATGGACCCGACCGCACCGAACGCTACAGGCGGATAGCGGTTTTTGTGGACAAAATTCTCAAAGGTACGAAACCAGCCGATCTTCCGGTCGAGCAACCGACGAAATTCGAGTTCATCATCAATCTGAAAGCCGCCAAGCAGATCGGCCTGACGATTCCGCCGAATGTGCTGGCTAGGGCCGATAAGGTGATCAGGTGAGGCGCTGAACGTATCACTGACGCCACTCCTCGTGAGACGCAAAGACTTCAGCGCGTTGCCGCCCGCAAAACTCCGCTTCATCGAACCCATCTATGCGTTGCCGGTTCAAAACTACCCAAGGGCGACGAATGGCTCTATGAAGTTAAATTTGACGGATACCGCTGCCTTGCCGGAATGGATTCGACCGGAGTGACGCTCTGGTCAAGGCGAGGAAACCTTTTCACGAAGCAATTCCCGCATATCGCCCGTGCCTGCGAACGACTCCCACGCGGAACCCATGTGGACGGCGAAATTGTGACCCTGGATGAAAACGGGCGTATCTCTTGAGTTTACCGCTTGTAGTTTTGCCTTGCGCCGCAGTGGTTACGGTGACGAGTGGGCTAATTCGCCCGTTGCTATATCTCGCCCGTAAAGCTGAGGCATCACAGTGCAGCAAAGAGGTTCAGTTTAGAACCTACGATCTCGGACTTGTCCCCTTTAACTCCTTCACCAGAGGGTTGATTCTAGGGCAGAGCCTGATAAAAGTGGCTCACCACTAGCTTTTAGCAAATTGCAATCTCATGAAGAGGAGGGTGCCAGGATGAGAGCACGTATTTTCTCAATTGTTGCAATTCTACTCGTTGCGTATCTGGCTACTGCTGCCCATGCCAGCATGCAGGACGACGTTGACCAGGCCGTGACGATCATTGAACGCTTCCAGGAGATTCCGGAGAAGGCAATTCCGACGGCGGTTATGCGCGAAGCAAAAGGCCTAGCGATCCTCAACGTCACCAAAGCCGGATTCATCATCACCGGCAGAGGCGGGACTGGGATTGTCGTTGCGCGAATCGAAAAGGGCTGGAGCGGTCCTTCGGCAATTGGTACGGGAGGAATAGGATTTGGCTTTCAGGCTGGGGCTCAGGTCTCTGAGCTTGTAATTGTACTCAACACTCCGGAAGCAGTTAACGCGTTTTCGAAAGGAGGCAACGTCACCCTCGGGGGCGCCCTGAGTGTAGCGGCTGGCCCCATCGGGCGCGACGCCGAGGCCAGCCTGACCTTGGGCGCGGCTATATATACATATAGCCGCAGCCAGGGACTTTTCGCTGGTGTTTCCTTGGAAGGTACGGTCATCGCCACCCGAGACGAGGCCAACGCGGAATATTACGGTAAACCGGTCGAGGCGAAAGACATTCTCGCAGGCAAGGTAGAGCCACCCGCCGGTGCGAGGAAGTTGCGAGACGTTCTATCGAAGTACTGAGCGCAGTCAAAGGTTTTTCCTGTCGAAGTGCAACAAGAGAGCAAGTAGCTAGCATCAGCCGTGATCGCTGCTTGCCTTAACTGTCCATAACCCGTTTTAGAAGATTCGCCAAGCGGTATCCCGCCAGAATTATCCTACGGTCAGCGATCCGGCTTGCACTAACAACGTATCCCCCAGGAAGCGCCGCTGAGGTAATGAAGAAACTATCATGTAATGCGTTGAAAACACGGCCACCGATTCAAGTCATAGCTGAAGTCATTGAAGCGAGCATAAGGGAGGACCCTGACTATAAGTCTGATGGCCCGATAGATATTCTACATTTGAGCAAAGACGGCGCGAGATGGGTACAGAAAAAAAGGAATGCCCCGAAATCCAGCCCTAGAGAGAAATGAACATAGGCGAAATTTTGATTCCACCAACGGGCTCCTGTTGATCCCCGTGGTGATTGGGTTAGTGATGTTGACCCGATGGATACGAGGGCGGCCTGTTTTCACTGATCGTGATTGGCTGTTTCTGATCGGCCGTCCACGGGGAGAAGTCTTCTCACTTCACCTGTGGTTCAGATTCGCCGCGCTCTGGCTCGCCGTTGTGCTCATGGGCTTTATTGAGGGTACGTTCTCTTGCCCTTTGGTCTCGCTCCTTTTTTTTGGTGCCGTTTTCTCACCGCGTTTGTGGTTTGGCGTGTTGCGCCGAGTGGCTACGTTGAACCGTGGGAAGCCGACGCCGGAGAGACGGAGTTAGGGAAGGGCCTTGGGGGAGTTATAGTACGATCGCTGCCAGAAATTGGAAGGCAAAGCCGATAAGCAAAAGAATGATCGAACAGTGAGCCCTTTTGATAAAAGCCTCAAATGTAGGGATTGATTCCTTTTCAAAGTTACCTGTGACCGTCCATCCGTCTGTGGTTTTGGATTCTGGCGAATATTTCAAGAGCAGAAACGCGCCCACGAAGTTGAACCCAAGCCCGACTAGATTTGCGAAATAACCAATCATTTGTATTTTGTGTTGGCTCACAGGATCACCTCCACGTTTTAACCGACTATTGTCGGTTGCTTTGCACATTCGGTCTTCGTCTGTCATTTTTCTTCCCAAGTTTTAGGGTCAATAGCGAAATCACGAAGGGCCACTTTTTCGGCTGCGGCTTCTTCCTCATCCGTCGACATTGCTCCTTTTGCGTGGCGCGTCAGAAGTAGGATCTTCCGCTCCTCCACGAGCTTGCGAATGAGACTAGCAACTAAGCCTGAATACCCAGTCTCCAGATAGTTCGTATCCGCCCATAGCTTGCCAAGTTCTTTGTCAGTCATGGTCTACTTCCCTTAAATACATATTGTCGATTGCTTCGTAGATTCCGTCAAGGGTGAATACAAGGGGCCAAGACGCAAGCGTCCGTCGAGATGAAAAACGGTACTATGGAATCAAGGGTCATGAGAGAACGTCTTCGAAGTTAAATTCAGATTACGGTGTCAATTTCGGCGGGATAATCTGCTTCAATAAAGTTGATCCGTAATGAAGCAATGCTCTTTTCTCAACGGTAGCTATATCCCTGCCCTGACGGTTTACGAATACCGCGGCTATATCATCAGCGCATGGGCAAGACCAGAATTTACGAACGGCTCCACGTCAGTTGGTATTGTTTATGAGCGGGGCCAGTTCGGATCGATCATCCAGGTTAAAAGAATCGAGGGGCGAAGTTTCGAGAGTAAAGAAGAGGCCGAGCGGCACGGGCTGGAGCTATGCAAGGAATGGATTGATGAGCAGAAGAGCCGAAGCACCCTAAAGCGTATGTGACAGATCGATGCAGCCGATCTCCGCAATATGACGATTGCAGTGAGCCTCTAGCAGTTTCGTTATTTGACCACAAAAGATCTCGTCATCGAATAGCAAACAGCCCATATAAGATGACTCTTCATGAAACATCAGCAGGAAGCATCTATTAACCCGATCCTTAGACAACAACACCGTTCTCAAAATTCCGACTTCGCCTTTTGGGCTTTTGTCTTCTCGGCCGTCTAGCCAAATCCACCTGGGGGGCCAGCTAGGAACACCTTTATAGGACATTTGCGGATGGTTTCGGAGTAACACCGCCTGTAACTCCAATACTTTATCCATTTGCATAGATGCTCCTCCTATAATAGGGAAGTTGAATAATTGTCTTTGATTTTCGCCTCTGCCGTCAAGCAGCTCTAGGTACGCACTCGGATGCGTGTTGGCATGGACCGTTTTCAAGCGACGCCGGTAAAACCGTAATATCTCTCCCACTCGCCGAAGTACTTCGACTCGTTTCTTCTTCATCGACGGATAGGCGTCACCTACGAAATACCGCGCCAGCCCTCGACCCTACTAATTCCTACTACGGATTCGGTCATCGAGGTTGCAAATCTCTTGAGGGAGCAGACTCTAGGGTCCTTACTTTGCTGTTTGAAGAGGAAAAAAGGGACGCGAACCTTTTTTGGACTAACCGCCCCGATTGAAATTCTCAGCCAGGTACAAAAGAAGGGGGACGTGAGCAAGCCCAGAAAGTTCGGAAGCGAGCAAGGGTTGAGGCTGTAGCGGTTTACTTGTAAAAGATATCTTTCAGTTTCCCCAGCAGAGCCGCATCCAGTTTGAAAGCGTCGTTGATAATCCTTTCCACTTCTGGGCCGGCCACGGGGTCCACGTCGAGCCTGGCCTTGGTCATCTCGCCGAAAAACTCCCCATCTTTTGTCGTGTCGATAAATGCCTGGCGCAGCATGGTCACCAGTTCTTTGGGTGTTCCCGGAGGCAACGCGTAGGTCAGCGCAATCGCGCTGTCGTTATGGACGCCAACTTCGATCAACTTGCGGGCCTCTTCGCTCTTTGCCAGGTCAATGGCAAGCGGGACTTTGGGGAAATCCGGAGCCGGGTTTGGCGTCACTTGCAGCACGGGGATCACCTCTCCCGCCTCTAGGGATTTTTGCCATACCGTCCTGGGCCCGACACAGGTCCCGGCAACCTCCCCCGCCTCTGTCGCCAGCCGAATCTCGGCCATGCCTTTGTAGCCGGAGACCAGTTGAAGCGGAAGGCCGAGCGTCGCGCCCAGGATCTTGATGGTGTTGTCGCCTGAGGTCCCCTGGCCGATGCCGCCCATTTTCACGGGTGCCTTGGCCGCGGTCCATTTCTCCACGCTATTGATTCCACTCGCTTTACTGAAAAGGCAAACGGGGTAGTACCGTGCAGGCGCCCCTACGTATTCAAACCTGCGGGCATCGAATTCGATTCCCTTCTGGCCCAGAATCTGCCCCATGAGAACGCTGCCGATAAAGTTGCCAATGGTTAGGCTGTCGGGACTGGCCACCTTATAGAGGTAATTGGCGGCAATCAAGCTTCCGGCCCCGGGCATGTTCTCAACGGTTATGGTCGGGTTTCCCGAAATGTATTTTCGCATGTGCCTTGAAAGGGAACGGGAATAGGCATCAAATGCACCGCCGGGAGAAAAGCCCACGACGATGCGGATCACCTTGCCCTGATAAAAATCCTGGGTGGCGGCATGACCGGCTGCAGTGAAAAAGAAAAGCCCGGCGCTTGCCACTAAGAACCAGTAGATTACCCCGACCATGATGCTCTCCTCCCTTGGCTTCTTGAGGAAGTTCAAGCTATATCAAAAAGAAAATGGCAGGAACAGGCGGAAAATACAGCTGGCCGAAAGAAAAAAATAGGACAGCCTCATTGCTGTCCACAACAATGCCTCGCCGGTTGTGGCGCTTCTTGGTTGTGCTAGTCAGCTCCAGCGTTCGAACCCATCTCCCACAATCGCGGAGAAAGAAGACGAGGAGCAACAACAAAAATCACGGCTGCCAACAATCACTTATCGTCTTGGTGGATAATCACGGAGCGGCTGGTTGCGTCAGCTCTCCCTCAATTGTTGGAGGAAAGTCGTTATGATCGAGAACGCCGGTAAAAACAACTTCACCACTGCCTCCCTCGGTAACCTGCATTAACACTCGTACGGTGAAAGTATTGTCGCCGTTGTTGAGCAGAGTGCCGCTCAGGATATCCCCTTGGAGGAGATCCACACCCGCCCTTAGGCTCCATTCGCCCCG
>WNGE01009001.1_pt1 | contig 10565 bp, 9 predicted proteins | sample 5400651 | NCBI WGS metagenome assembly WNGE01 (sample SAMN13153370, study PRJNA577476) | soil metagenome | isolation source: 60 cm soil or saprolite under grassland replicate 2 | place: USA:California | collected 2016-06-15
CGCGCGGCGAAGCGCGGGGATCGCCAACGTGCTGGCGCGCGCCGGTGTGGGCCCGGGCGATCGGGTCGCGTTCCGGAGCGGCAACCGGCCGGAGGCGGTGCTGACGGCGCTCGCGGCCTGGCGGCTGGGCGCGGTGATCGTCCCCACCCCGCCGCATGCCCGCGCCGCCGAGCTCCGGTTCTTCATCGAGGACACCGAGCCCCGGGTCCTGGTCGCGCAGCGCGGGCCCGATCTGGAGGGCGATGTCCGCCCCGCCCTGGCCGGCACCAGCGTCGAGCGCGTGCTCACCTTCGGCGAGGCCGGGGGCGAGGCGTTCGCCGATCTCGACGCCGAAACCGCGCGCGCCTCGGGCGACTTCGACGGGCCGCCCGTCGACCCGGACAGCCTGGCGATCATCTGGCACACGGGCGGAACGACCGGGAAGCCCAAGGGCTGCTATCACACCCAGCGGCGCTTCCTGCTCGGCGGCTACGCGGTCGCTGGCGCGACCGGCGTCCGCGCCGGCGAGCGCTGGGCCGCGGGCGCCCCGATCGGACACGCCCTCGGCTTCATCTACCACACGATCTTCACGCTCCTCCACGGCGCCACGATCGTCACCATCGAGGACTTCGCGCGGCCGGAGACGGTGCTCCGGGCGATCGCCAAACACGAGGTCTACGCCTTCACGGCGATCGCCGCCAGCTGGGCGCGAATGCTCGACGCGATCGCCGCCGAGCCGCGGCTGGGCGACCTGCCCACGCTCCAGCGCGCCTACGCGATGTGGCAGTCCGCCTCCTCGACCGGCGTGTACGACGCCTGGCGGTCGCGCGGCGTGGAGCTGCTCAACAACTTCGGGAGCACCGCCTTCGCGACCTGGATCCTGGTGCCCCGGGCCGGCGAGGAGTTTCCACCGGCTTCGCTCGGGCGTCCGTCGCCCGGTTACCGGATCCAGGCCGTCGAGCCCGACGCCGGCATGGTGCCGGTGCGCGCGGGCCAGAGCGGCAGGATGGCGGTCCAGGGCCCCACCGGCCTGACCTACTGGCGGCGCCCCGAGCTCCAGCGCCGCGACGTCGTGGACGGCTGGAACCTGGTCGACGACCTCATCCGGTTCGACGACCGCGGCAATGCCGCCTACCTCGGGCGCACCGACTTCATCATCAGCACGGCCGGCTACAAGGTGGCGCCGGTAGAGGTCGAAGAGGTGCTGGCCCGGCACCCGGCGGTGCGCGAGGTCGCCGTCATCGGCACCCCCGACCCGATCCGGCAGGAGATCGTCACCGCCTTCGTGGCCCTCAACCCCGGCCATGCCTCGGGCGAGGAGCTGCGCAAGGAGCTCCAGGACCTGGTCAAGCACGAGCTGTCGCCCTACAAGTACCCGCGCCGGATCGAGTTCGTCGCGGCCCTCCCGCGCGACCCGGTCGGCAAGGTGCAGCCCAGGATCCTCCAGGACCTGGCCGCCGCGCCTCCGGTGCCGCAGTGACGCGGTGACGGCGTATGTCCAGCGGACGACCGCCCGCGGCCTCGTCTACACCGACCGCGGCGAGGGCTCGCCGATCGTGCTGCTGCACGGGTGGTGCCTCAACCGCCGCCTCTGGATGTACCAGGAGGAGGCGCTGGCCGCCGGCCATCGCGTGCTCTGCCCGGACCTCGCCGGGTTCGGGGATTCGTCGGCCCTCGCCGGGCCCTACACCCTCGAGCGCTACGCGGCCGACCTGGCCGCCTTTTTGTACGACGCCGCCGCCGCGGGCGCGGTGGTCGCCGGCTTCGCCTTCGGCGCCGCGGTGGCGATGGCGGCGGCGGCGGACCACGCGGCCCCCGTGAGCGGGCTGGTCCTGGTCGGGACGCCGAGCGCGGCGACCGCGGCCTACGACCGGATGCCGCGCGCCATGCGCCGCGACTGGCCGGAGTTCGCGCGCCGGTCCGCGATCGCCATCTGCAAGCAGCCTCAGAGCGACGCCACCCTGGCCTGGCTGGCCGCCATGTTCGGGGCTACGCCGCTGCCGGTGGCGCTGGCGACGGTCGCGCTGCTGGGCGCCTTCGAGCCGCTCCCGCTGGCGCCGCGCGTGCGTGTCCGCAGCCTGCTGGTGCACGGCGCCCACGACGACGTAGTGCCGGTCGCCCTTTCCCGGGCCTGCGCGGAGGCCATGCCCGACGCGCGGCTGGAGGTGGTGGAGGACTGCGGCCACCTGGTCGTGCTCGACCAGAAGGAGCGCCTGGCCGAGCTCATCGGCGCCTTCAGCGCCTAGCCCGCACCCCGCGAATTCGGCGCGTTTGGCGCCACCAGCGCCAAATCAACGCCCGCTCCATTTCCGCGCTTTTTGGCTCCAAAAGCACGGAATGCGCGTGCGGAGGGCTAAGCCGGGGTCGGTTCGGGAAGGCGGTACAGCGCCCGGGCGTTGCCGCCCAGGACCCGCGCGCGCACGTCCTCCGGCAGCTGCGGAAAGAACTCGCCGGCCGCCATGGTCGACCAGTGGGGGTAGTTGCTCGCGTACATGAGGAGGTCGGCGCCGCCCGCCATCTCGAACCAGTCGCCCCGGATCTCGGGCGGCGCGCCCTCCAGCTTGGCCGTGCAGAACCGAAAGTGGTCGCGCAGGTAGTCGCTCGGGCGGCGGCTCACCCAGGGCACCTCGATCCGCGAGATCGGCCAGTCGAGGTCCATCCGCCACATGAGCGGCATCAGGACGTCGAAGCCGCCGTCGGCGAACACGAACCGGAGCTCAGGCAACCGTTCCAGGACCCCCTCGGCGATCAGGCTGGACAGGTGGTAGATGAAGTTGGCGGGGAACAGCGAGTGGTACTCGATGTGGTGGCGGTGGTATCCGTTCGGGGTCGAGAAGAAGTCGGTGCCGGCTCCCGGCTCCGAGTGCACTGCCACCGGCAGCCCGTGCCGGGCCGCCGCCTCCCAGATCGGCGTGTAGTTGCGCTGACCGTAGGGGCGGTGCGCCTCCAGCGGGACGCCGACCTGCACGAACGCGGGGTCGCCGGCCCAGCGCTCGATCTCGCGCGCCGCCGCGGCAGGGTCCTCGGGGTTGACACGGATCGTGCCCCGGTAGCGACCTTCGCTGTTCGCCGGACCGAGCCAGGTCGCCTTCAGCCAATCGTTGGTGGCGGCGCAGACCGCGCTGCCGAGGTCGACGTTGGGCAGCAGCCCCCGGCACAGCGGGAGCAGGACGGCCGTACCCACCCCGAGCTCGTCGAGATGCCTGGCCATGAGCGCCGGGTCGGAGCCGGGCAGGCCCTTCTCGGGACGAGCGTCCTGGCGGTACTCGCCATATGGCGCCACCCCGGTCGGCGTGGGGAAGAGGTAGCGGTGGGGCCCCGGGAAAGGCAGGCTGCGCCACGGCTCCGCCATGTATTCGCGGAGCTCGTCGGGCTGCCGGACCAGCGGGTGGACGGCGGCGTCGACGACGTCTATGCGAGCCGGCATCAGAGTCCCTCCAGGATCACCGTGCCGTCCTCGACGAGCACGGGGTAGGTGCGGATCGCCTTCTCCGGGTAGGCGACCGCGCGGCCGGTGGCGATCTCGAACTCCCACCCGTGCCAGGGGCAGCGCAGAAACTCGCCGACGCCGACCATCTTCGACTCGTAGGGCCCGTCCCCGGCCACCACCTTGCCGGTGACCTGGCCGCGGCAGAGCGGGGCGCCGCGGTGCAGGCAGTAGTTGGTCAAGGCGAAGAAGCTGCCGCCCACGTTGTAGACGCCGATCCCGAACTTCCCGCGCGGCACGATGGTGACGCTGCCGGGGGGAAGCTCCTCGAGCCGGCCCACCACCACCCGCTCGCTGCGCTTCATCGGGCGCTCGGTGGCGACGCCGGACTCCGCCCGCGTCATCGCCCGGCGTCGATCTCGTCGCGCGGCCGGGTCCGGGGCAGGCGGAAGAAGTCGCAGGCGTTCTCGAACATGATCCGGTCCCGCGCCGGCTTGGGCAGCCGGGGCAGGATCCATTGCGGGTCGTCGAAGTCGTAGTGCGGGTAGTCGCTGGCGAACATGAGCATGCGATCGGCCTCTAGCCAGTCCATGACCCTGAGCAGGGACTCGCCCCGCACCGGCTCGTCGAGCGGCTGCGTCGTGAAGCGGAAGTGCTCCCGGATGTACTCGGACGGCGCCCGCTTCACGTCTGGTACCTGCGAGCCCAGCTCGCGCCACTGGTTGTCCAGCCGCCACATCAGGGCGGGCACCCATGCGAAGTCCGCCTCCTGGCAGACGATGCGCAGGTTGGGCAGCTTCTCGAACACCCCCTCGAACACCAGGCTCGCGATGTGGCTGAAGAAGTAGAGCGGCCACTGGGCAAAGATCTCGACGTGGTAGGAGGGGTGGCCGGCGGGGGTGAGGAGCCGCATCCCGGGCGTCCGGGTGATGTGCAGGCAGAGCGCGAGGTCGTGCCGGGTGGTGGCTTCCAGGATCGGCAGGAACTGCGGCTGGCCGAAGGGCGCGGAGGCCTCCGGGACCACGTAGACGCCGTTGATGTAGGGGTGGCCGGCCCAGCGCTCGATCTCCCGGACCGCCCCCTCGGGGTCGTAGGGGCTGACGCGCATCGCCCCGCGGAAGCGGCCGTGGCGGTTGTGGCGGCCGAGCCAGGTGGCGGCCATGAAGCTGTTCATGCCGGCGAAGATCGCGCTCTCCAGCTCAGGATGGGTGGGCTTGGGTCGCGGCTGCAGGAAGATCAGCTGGGCGAAGTCGACGCCTGCGTCGCGCAGCAGCTGCTGCTCGAGGAAGGCGGGGTCGCTGCCGGGGGTGCCGCCGCCGGGCGGGATCGCGTCGCCGCGCAGCGTCTGCACCGGCGGGATGTAGACCGGCGTCGTCATCTCGATCTCGGAGAGTGCCCCGCTGTAGAACTGAGAGCGCCAGGGCTCGGGGATGTACTCGAGCAGCTGATCGGTGGGCAGGGCGGGATGGACGTCGCAGTCGACAACCATCACCTGGACGGTGGCTTCCGCTGACGTTCTGGGGTCGGCCTGCTGTACTCCCACGTTCCACCTCCGGCTCTCGTTTTGGCGAAAAGCCTTTAGCTATTTTAACTGATTAACGCCTTCGCGCCCGCGCTCACGCGAACATCGACTCGGTTTTACGAAAAATCTCTACCGGATTCGGTGATTAGCCGTATGGTTGACATCGAAAATCGATCCTGAGGTCCCGTCAAAGGATCATTCCGCGAAACATATGGAGGAATCGCCGTGGCCGGTGCCGTCAACAAGGCTTTCAGCGTCATCAGACTCCTGCGCCGCACCCCAACTTCACTGAGCCTGACCGACATCGCGCGGTCGGTCAAGATCGCACCCAGCACGGCCCACTCGATCCTGAACGAGCTGCTCGCCCAGGGCGCCGTGCTCCAGGACAGCGGCCGCCGCTACCGGCTGGGCCCGGCCACCTTCTACCTGGGCGCCGCCTACGTGCGCAACGTCCCCATCTATCGCGGCGCCTGGAGCGAGCTGGTCGAGCTCTCGCGCGAGATCGGGCTGACCACCGTGATCGCCGTGCCCTGGGAGCACCACCACCTGATCCTCAACGTCCACCACGACGGACGCCCCGGCGTCGAGGTCGCCTTCGGCGGACGGGTGCCGATCGACGCCGGGGCGTGGGGGAAGGCCTACTTCGCGTGGTCGGGCGAGGAAGTCCCGGCCAAGCTCGCCTCCCACACGCCCAAGTCGATCGTCGAGCGCAAGCTCTACGTCGCCGGGGTCGAGCAGGCGCGCGAGCGCGGCTATGCCGTGGACGAAGAGGAATTCGTGCTCGGCGCCAGCGCGGTCGCCAGCGCGGTCACCAGCGAGCACGGCTTCGAGGGCGTCGCGGCGCTGATCGGCAGCAATCGCAGCATGAGCGAGGTGGGCACCAGCGAGGCCGGCCGCCGGCTCGCCAACGTGGCCGCGCGCGCCTCGTACGCGCTCGGCGACCACAGCCGCGTGCGGGTCGTCGGGGTCGAGTAGCCCCCGGGCCTCAGCCGAGGGCCGGTAGGTCGGCGCCGGCGCCCGCCGCGCGTGTGGCTGCGGGGCGGACGTCGGCGAAGTGGCACGCGGCGTGGTGCGTGGTGACCACCTCGAGGTCGTTGGGGTCGGTCTCCACGCAGATCGTCCGCTCCGGTTTGGCGATCGGCCCGATCGGGCACCGGGTATGGAAGCGGCAGCCGCGCGGCGGATTGCGGGGGTCCGGCAAATCGCCGCTCAAAGGGGCCGGGCGGCGCTCCGCGGCAAAGGTCGGGATGCTGCGCATGAGCGCCTTCGTGTACGGGTGCCGCGGCTCCGAGAACAGCTCCGCGCCGGTCGCCTGCTCGACGACGCGCCCCAGGTACATGACCGCCACCCGGTCGCTCATCAAGCGCACCACCGAGAGGTCGTGGGAGATGAACAGGAGCGACAGGCCGAGCTCACGCTGCAGGTTCTTGAGCAGGTTCAGGATCGTGGCCTGGACCGACACGTCGAGGGCGGAGGTGACCTCGTCGGTGACCACCACCTCGGGACCCACGGCCAGCGCCCGGGCGATGGCGATGCGCTGGCGCTGGCCGCCCGAGAACTGGTGTGGGTAGCGCGGGAACGCGGACGCGCTGAGCCCGACCAGCTCCATGATCCGAAGGCCCTCCCGGCGCCGCTCGCCCGCATTGCGGGCGGTCAGGCCGCGCAGGGCCAGCGCCTCGCCCATCAGCTCGCCGACGGTCATGCGCGGGTTGAGCGATGAGTACGGGTCCTGGAAGATCATCTGCACGCGCCGGCGGTAGGCCGCCGCGTCCCGCGCGCGCTGCGGTGTGACGTCGGCACCTCGCAGCTTGATGGTGCCGCCCACCACCGGCACCAGCCCCACCAGCGCGCGGGCGATCGTCGACTTGCCGCAGCCCGACTCGCCCACCAGGCCCAGGGTTCCGCCGTCGGGTACCGTCAGGTCGACGCCGTCGACCGCGGTCAGCGCGTGTGAGCCCTCGCCATAGCGGACCCGGAGTCCCGTGACCTCGAGCGAGTTCAATCGACGTCCTCGTTGGCGACCCAGCAGGCCACGCGCCGGCCGACGGCGCGCTCCTCGAGGGGCGGCCGCCAGTTCCGGCACTTGTCGACCGCAAGCGGGCAGCGGGGGTGGAAGGGGCAACCGCCGGGCAGGTCGGCGAGGTCGGGCGCCGAGCCCGGGATGTACGCGAGCGGCTCCTCGGGCGACCTGAGCATGTCCGGCACCGCCGCGATCAGCGCCCGCGTATAAGGGTGCAGCGGGTCGATCAGCAGGCGCTCGGAGGGGATCTCCTCGACGATCCGCCCCGCATACATCACCACCACCCGGTGGCAGCTCTGCTTGACCAGGGCCAGGTTGTGGGAGATGAAGACGATCGCGGCCTGGTGCTCGAGGTTGACCTTGGCCAGGAGGTCCATGATCTGGGCCTGGATCGTGACGTCGAGGGCGGTGGTGGGCTCGTCCGCGATCAGCAGCGCCGGGTTGTTCATGAGCCCCATGGCGATCATCGCCCGCTGTCGCATGCCGCCCGAGAACTCGTGCGGATGCCGCTCCAGTTGCAGCTCGGGGGTGGGGATGTTGACCTCGCGCAGCCGTGCCACGGCCGTGTTGGTGGCCTGGGCGTGGCTCAGGCCGCGGTGCACCTCCGCGGCCTCGGTCAGCTGGGTGCCGATCTTGAGCGCCGGGTTCAGCGACGACATCGGGTCCTGGAACACGACCGCCAGGTCGGTGCTCAGGAACTTGCTCAGCTGCCCGGCGTCCAGCTCGGAAAGGTCCTTGCCGTCGAGCCGGATGGTGCCTTTGACGGTGCCCGGGTAGGGCGTCAGCTGGGCGATGGCCATGGCGGTCATGGTCTTGCCGCTGCCCGACTCGCCCACGATGCCGAGGGTCTCGCCCTTGGCGACCGTGAAGCTCACGCCGGCCACCACGTCGACCGGGCCGCCGGCGCCCGGGAAGGTGACGTAGAGGTCTTCGACCTCGAGGGCGGGGCTGACCGGCAATGCCTCGCCGTGGCCGTTGGCGCCGTTGGCGGCCAGCAGCCGCGGCCGGGCCACCTGCAGCTCAGGCAGGGCCCCCAGGCTGGTGGCGGAGGCGCGTTCGACCGGCGCCAGCTCGCCGCTCCCCCAGAGCAGCGGGTTCATGGCCCGTGCCAGCGCCTCGCCGGCGAAGCCGAAGGCGAGCGCGCTGATGGCGATCGCGGCGGCGGGGCCCAGCGCGGCGGCCGGCGTGAGGTAGAAGGCCTGCACGCCCTCGGTGAGCATGCGGCCCCAGTCGAACTGGGGGGGCTGGACGCCCAGTCCGAGGAAGCTGAGCGCGGAGACGAACACGATGCTGTTGCTGATCGCGACCGTGGTCTGGATGATCATCGTCTCGGCGATGTTGGGGAGGATGTAGCGGAGGAAGCGCCGCGCCGGGTTGACGCCGACCACCCGCGCCGCCACCACGTACTCGCGGCCCCCGATCGAGAGCGCGAGCGTGCTCGCGACGCGTGCGAACGCGAATGAGAGCGAGATGCCGACTCCCAGCGTGGCGCCGAGGGCGCCGGGCCCGATGATGGCGCCGACGAAGATCGCCACGATGATCGCCGGGAACGCGAGCATGCTGTCGATCGCGCGCTGGACGACCATCCGCGGGCGCTGCGGCAGGACGGCGGTGATCGCCCCCAGCGGCACGCCGATGCCGGCCCCGATGGCGGTGGCCACCAGCGCCAGGCCGACCGAGAGCCGGGTGGCCACGATGATCCGGGTCAGGAGGTCGCGCCCGAGCTGGTCGGTACCCAGCAGGTGCCAGCGACTCGGGTTCTGGTTCGCCTGGAGGACGTCGAAGGTGGCGGCCGCATGGCCCAGGAAGATGGGCGCCAGCACCGCCACCGCGGCGATCAGCAGGATCGCCGCCACGCCCAGCATGCCGCTGGGCGCGCGCCGGAAGGCTCTCCACATACCCGCCTAGCCCTTCCGCGTCAGTGAGCGCGGGTCGACGGCGGCCAGCAGGATGTCGACGATGGCGTTGACGACCACCACGGTCACGCCGAGCACGAGGACATCGCCCTGGATGACGGGGTAGTCGCGCGCCAGGACGGCGTTGACCAGCGAGGTGCCGAGCCCCGGCCGCGCGAAGACCGTCTCCACGACCACCGCGCTCCCGATCAGGGCGGCGAACAGGATGCCGCCGACCGTCAGTGCGGCGGTCACCACGTTGGGGAGGGTGTGGCGGAGGTAGATCAGGCGCGCCGGTAGCCGCTTGCTGCGTGCGGTGCGGATGTAGTCCTGGGCGAGGACGTTGAGCGTCTCCACGCGCACGATCCGGAGCAGAACCGCAATCGGCCGCAGGGAGACCGCGAGCGCCGGGAGCACCAGGCTCTGCGGGCCCTCGGCGCCGGCCACCGGCAGCAGCCGGATCTCGACTGCGAAGAGGAAGGCCAGGAAGGTGGCCATCAGGTACTCCGGCAACGCGCCCATGACGCTGGTCACGGCGGTGAACGCAACCTCGCCGTGGGGGTGCCGGCCTTCGCGGGTGAAGGCGCCGGCCAGCATGCCGCCGGGGATGCTGACGAGCATGACCAGGAGCAGGCACGTGCCCGCCAGCTGCAGCGAGTTGCCGATCCGGGTCTGGATCACCTCGGTCACCGGCTGCTTGGTCACGAAGGAGCTGCCGAGGTCGCCGTGGAGCAGGTTTGTGAAGTAGGTCACGAGCTGGGCCAGGAGCGGCTGGTCGAGACCGAGCTGGTGGTGGATGGCGTCGAGCTGTGGCTGGGTGGCGCCGATGCCGGCGATGTTGAGGGCGGGATCGCCAGGGATCAGCCGCACCATCGAGAAGGTCGCGAGCGCCAGGGCCAGGAGGATGATCGCGAGGCTCAGGAGGCGGCGAACCAGGAAGCCGGTCCAGGGGTTGCTCGAGATCCGCGCGATCAGGCCGGGTCGGCCTCCCGGGCGCGCGGAAGCGATCACCGCCATGGGTCCTCCCCCTTTAGGGGGGAGGTCCTGCCCGAGGGGCGGGGGTCGGAACGCTCCTCCTGCCTTCGGCCGAGGGCTACCGCGGAAGCATAGATTCCCGCCATCGGCAAGCCAATAAGCCGCGGCCGCTGGTCATAATGTCGATGCTGGTTTCGGCTTTCTCTCATCCAATGCCCCTTGAACCACAAACTACAGAATTCGTGTCCCATTAGCAAGGAGATTTTCGAGTGGCGTACGTGATCACGCAACCCTGCATCGGCCTGAAGGACGCTTCCTGCGTCGAAGTCTGCCCGGTCGACTGCATCCACGGCGATGACGCGTCGCCGCATTACTTCATCGATCCCGCCGAGTGCATCGACTGCGGCGCCTGCGTCGACACCTGCCCGGTGAACGCCATCTATGCCGAGGACGAGGTCCCCGCGGAGTGGCAGAGCTTCATCAAGATCAACGCCCAGTACTTCCAGGGCTGACGCCCGGACACGCGCCGCCCGGCTAGTCGGCGTGCTCGGCGTGGTACTCGGGCCGCTCACCCAGGCGCGCCGCCTGGGTGAAGGCGGCGCCGGCGCCGAGCTGACCCCGGTCGGCGTCCAGCCGGTCTACGGGCCGGGTCCGCGGCAGGCGGTAGAGCTCGACCGCGTTCTCGAAGAGGATCCGGTCGCGCTGCCCCTTCGGCAGCCGCGGCAGCACCAGCCGGGGTCGTCGTAG
>WNGE01013832.1_pt1 | contig 10564 bp, 10 predicted proteins | sample 5400651 | NCBI WGS metagenome assembly WNGE01 (sample SAMN13153370, study PRJNA577476) | soil metagenome | isolation source: 60 cm soil or saprolite under grassland replicate 2 | place: USA:California | collected 2016-06-15
GGAAGTGAACCATTCGAGGGCTTGGTTCTCGTTCTTGGAGACGGCGTGATCAACCGTTCTGGCGGGGGCAACGGTATTTCGCTTGGGGCCTTTGTTCTCGCAAGGTTTGGGAGCACCGGAGGTTTCCTTGCGCCCACTGTTACTTCATCTGGAAGCGGTACCTCTTCTTTGCAATTGGATAGAAATAAGGTAAAGGGCGCCCTGCTACTCGCCGGAATCTCTACAATGGCGGTGAGCGAGTATTAGTCATCTCGAAGACGGACTATTAAGATTCGCTCATCGCAACAATACCCAGGAGGCAGGTGCGGAGGCTTAAAGTGGGACTGCTGAATAAGCTTAAAGGACGCGAACAGGATGAGATGGCCGGCTCGTCTGAGGTCAGCAATGGCCACGATGATCTGGCCAAGTACCACTGTGAAGCAGGTCGGCAACTAATGCAGGATGGTCTTTATACGGAAGCGCTGAGCGAGTTTCAACAAGCTAGCAAAGGATCGCGGTGTGCCGAGGCCCATTACCACATGGGCGTTATATATGGTTATCTGAGTCATCCGAACAAGGCGATAAAACATTATGAGCAGGCCACGAGCATCGATCCAGGTTACTTCGTAGCCTTTAGTGACCTCGGAACCGCTTACGGCAATTCAGGCCGTTATATCGAAGCGATTAGGGCCCTCATGCGAGCCATTCGCCTCAAGCCTGATTATGCAGAAGCTCACAATAACCTGGGGGTTGTCTATTACAACTCCGGCTGTTACGCCGAAGGCATAAAGGCCTGCCAGAAGGCTATTCGGATTAACCCTGACTATCCAAACGCTTATTATGCTCTGGGCCGCATCTACATTGATCTTCGAGACAAAGAACTAGCGTTTGATGCCCTGAGCACGCTTAAGAACCTGGATCAAAATCTTGCCGACCAGTTGTTGGCTGAGATTCAGAGAGAATTTAATCTTTGAGCGGCCCCTGTTCGTGCAGTACAGCGTTTCTATTCCCCTATCAATAGGCAGCAATCCGAAAACGGAAGAAATCGAATAAGAGTCAAGTCTAGTGTCCTGTCTCTAAAGTGCGCTAACAAAATCGGGGCGTGCCAACGGGGCGCTAGCCCGACCGTCAGGGAGGGCTCATGTGTTAGCGGCGTGTAAACTGAGCCCTCCCTGACGGTCGGGCTAGTGCACCGGTGATTGATCAATTAAGCGAATTTCTGGGACACCACACTAGCTCCCCTCGTTAAATCTCTCTTTCCGAACACTAGCCGGAGCGACATGCAATCGCTCCGGCTTTTCTTTTTTGCATCGATCAACCAGCATGAAGAGGCGGTAGTGTCTAAACTGTGTTGCCGGCGCGGGGCGCTAGCCCGACCGTCAGGGAGGGCTCAGATCCTTGAGGCCAATGAGTGCGGAGCCCTCCTTTACAGTCGGGCTATTGCCCCGGTTCGCGCGTCGACTTCTGGCAACACAACTTTAGCACACCACTGAAGAGGCAACCTTGACGCACTGTCTAGTGCATGTTAGTTTGCCGATCTAATCAAGTTGCATTTCGCCTGCTCCGGATTTCGTCTTTTGGTAAGACAGGAGATAGCTTTGTCCGCACCCGCGCCTAAACTTAAACGCACGCCGCTAAATGCCGCGCACCGCCAACTGGGTGGACGCATGGTTGAGTTTGGGGGCTGGGACATGCCGGTGCAGTATTCTGTGGGCACCGTCGCAGAGCACATGCGGACCAGAACGCGGGCCGGACTTTTCGACGTGTCGCACATGGGTGAAATAGATGTGCGCGGCCCCGATGCTATTCCATTTGTTAATCGTCTGGTTTCCAACGATGCGTCGAAGTTGATTGACGGACAGGCGCAGTATTCGGCGTTAACAACACCTGAAGGAACCGTCATTGACGATCTCCTGGTTTATCGTTTCGCCGCAGATCGCTTGCTTTTGGTAGTAAATGCGGGAACCACTGATAAAGATTGGAACTGGATCAAGTCGCATCGCGCTGCTGCAGACCTGGAGTTACAAAATCGAAGCGCCGATTATTGTCAGCTTGCCCTGCAAGGTCCCAAAGCGATTGGAATTCTCCAGAAACTGACCGCGGTTCCGCTTTCAGAGATTAAGTATTATCACTTTCGCGAAGGTCGTATTGATGGTGTTCCGTCGATTGTCTCGCGCACCGGCTACACCGGCGACGGTCTGGCGGCGCGGAACACGCTGCGACTGGAAGCCGGCATGTGCCTGTACGGGCATGAGATTGATGAAACCACAACGCTGCTGGAAGCAAACCTCGGTTGGATTACCAAACTTAACAAAGGTGATTTCATTGGTCGTGAGCCATTGCAGAAACAGAAAGAGGAAGGCATCAAACGCAAGCTCGTCGGGTTTGAAGTGACTGATCGTGGCATAGCGCGCGACGGGCAGGAAATCTTGATCCAGGGCAGCCGGGCCGGTCGCGTTACATCAGGCAGTCCCGCCCCTTTCCTGAAAAAGAATATCGGCATGGCTTATGTTCCGATCAAATTCGCAAACGAAGGGCGCGCGATGGAAATCGATGTGCGCGGTCGACTGGTCGGAGCACAGATCGTCGCGCTGCCGTTTTACAAGCGACCAAATTAGTTTTCAGTTTGAGTTTTCAGTTTTGAGTTTTCAGTTTTGAATCTCTAATATCAGTGTTGACTGAGGCGAGACAAAGCGGCACCGTTTGCATTTCAAAACTCTAAGCTAAGAACTTAAAACTCAAAACTCTTAGGAGCATCATGGCCAACGTTCCGGATAATCTTCACTACAGCAAGGACCACGAATGGGTTCGCGTCGAAGGCGAAACGGCCGTCGTCGGAATCACGGATCACGCGCAGGAGCAACTCGGCGACGTCGTTTATGTCGAATTACCCAAAGCTGGCGACGAATTCGCCCCCAACGAATCGTTTGGCTCAGTCGAATCCGTAAAAGCGGTTTCGGAAATCTTTACACCGGTCTCGGGCAAGGTTTCAGAGGCCAACGAATCGCTAACGGACGAGCCTGAGAAAGTTAATAAGGATCCGTATGGGGAGGGCTGGATGATCAAGATCAAAATGAAAACTCCCGGCGAAGTCGATAGTCTTCTGACCGCCGCCGAATACGAAGATTTTACGAAAGCCGAGACTGAATAGCATTGCGTTACATCCCCAATTCGCCCGACGAGCGCGCCGATATGTTGCGACAAATCGGCGCGACTTCAATTGAAAAACTGTTCGATTCAATTCCCGAAGATCTACGTCTGGAAAACCACCTGGACGTGCCGGCAGCTTTGTCAGAGATTGAGCTACTGAAAAAGTTCGACGAATTGGCTGAACGCAATCAGGCAGCGAGGCGCGTGAGTTTTCTGGGTGCCGGCGCTTATTCTCATTACATTCCAACAGTTGTCGACCACCTAATCTCGCGCTCGGAATTCTTCACTGCGTACACGCCTTACCAACCTGAAATCTCGCAAGGCACTTTACAAGCAATCTTCGAATTTCAAACGCTTGTCTGCCAATTGACCGGGATGGATATTGCCAACGCGTCGATGTATGACGGTTCAACGGCGCTGGCGGAAGCCGTGTTAATGGCTGAGCGGGTTACCAAACGTTCGAAAGTGATGGCGTCCTCGGCCGTGCATCCGCAGTATCTTGAAGTCGCGCACACCTACGTGCAGCATGCGGGAATCGAATTACAGCATGCGCCCTTTAATTCCGAAACCGGACAAACGCTGAGCACTGCGTTTGAATCGATTGACGATCAGACGGCAGCAATCGTCGTACAGTCCCCGAATTTTTTCGGTTGCATTGAAGATGTCGCCGCGCTGGCTGAACGAGCACACGACCGCGGCGCTCTGCTGGTGGTCGCAATCACTGAGGCAATGTCGCTCGGACTCTTGCGCTCCCCGGCAGCTTGCGGCGCTGACATTGTTGTCGCTGAAGGTCAATCGTTCGGTGTGCCGTTATCGTTCGGCGGTCCCTACGTCGGATTATTCGCCACGCGGGACAAATACGCGCGACAGATTCCCGGTCGTTTGGTTGGCGAAGCGTATGACAAGAACGGCCGCCGTGGTTTTGTGCTCACGCTGGCAACACGTGAGCAACACATTCGTCGAGAGAAAGCTACTTCAAACATTTGCACCAACGAAGGATTGATCGCGCTGGCCGCGACAGTCTATCTGGAGACAATGGGTCGTCGCGGCGTGCAGGAAGTCGCGCGTCAGTGCGCTCAAAAGGCTCACCATGCAGCGCGCGAGATTGGCAAACTTCAAGGCTTCTCGCTTCCCTTTTCGGCGCCGTTCTTTAATGAGTTTGTCATCCGTGCCCCTCTCGATGCTTCGTCTCTGCTTGAGAAACTTGCGCGCGCGAACGGAATTGACGGCGGCATCGCGCTTTCGAGATTTGATTCAAACCGTCCGAAAGATTTTTTGGTTTGCGTGACTGAGACGAATACGCGGGAAGAAATCGATGCGTTAGTTGAGGCACTTCGCTCGCTCACCACATCTTGACAATCTTTTGTTTAGGGGCGGGCCACTGCCCGCCCGCTTTGTATGTCCGACAAGCTTTAGTTTGTCGTTACTGTGGAAACAACTCAGGTTCGGAATCAGCGACAAACGTCAAAGTTTGTCGGACAGATGAGGAGCAAGGGTATGTTAAGAACAATTCGCGGTCCCACTGTCTGATGATTAGATGCTGAAGAACTTTATCGGCTAATTGCTCCATATGCGGGCGGCGTCGCAATTGATGTTGGAACGGGAGATGGGCCAGAGATTGAGTCAACCTGGGCGAAGCGTTTGCAACACAGCGCGACGCGAAGCTTGATTTATCTGCGGGCCATGTCCGACAAACTTCAGTTTGTCGCCGCTGGCCCGCGCGGCTCTTCTCGAAAACCGACGACAAGCTGAAGCTTGTCCTACATCACCTATGAAGTTTCGTCAAACTTTGAAGTTTGGCGATTGAGTGTAACCCTCTCCCGTGATGAGAAGGTTTAAGGGGAGGGGCTGGCGCGCACAAGCCCCACTCCAACACCCAGCGGGCAGGAAGATTGCAGAACGACAAACTGAAGTTTGTCGGACATTTTCATGGACTCAAAAATTACCAAAATAACCACGCACATTAGTCATAACGAAGCGCTAATCTTCGAACGCTCGCAGCCTGGCCGCGCGGGTTTCAGCCTGCCATCGCTCGACGTCGATGAAATCCCGCTCGATGAGATTATTCCGCAACGATTTCAGCGTGAAGACGATCTTGCGGAAATGCCGGAAGTAACCGAGGTTGACGTGATTCGTCACTTCACACGCATCTCCGCATGGAATTATTCGATTGACCAGGGCATGTATCCGCTTGGTTCTTGCACGATGAAATATAACTCGCGTTTGAACGAGAAGGTTGCGCGCATTGCAGGCTTTGCCAATCTTCATCCGCTGGCTGCTGAAGCAGAAGCGCAGGGAGCGTTGCAAGTGATTCACGAACTGCAACAACACCTTGCCGAAATCACCGGTTTGCCCGGCATTTCATTGCAGCCGGCGGCCGGCGCGCACGGAGAGATGACCGGCATAATGATCATTCGCGCGTTCATCGACGCGCGCGATGGCATGGGAGCATCGGCGAAACGTCGCACGATGCTGATTCCCGATTCTGCACATGGAACGAATCCGGCGTCGGCGCATTTATCGGGCTTCAACGTCAGAACTATTCGCTCGACCATTGAAGGGCTGACCGATCTCGACCACTTACGCGAGCTCTGCTCACATGGCGACGTGGCCGGCCTTATGCTGACAAATCCAAACACCCTGGGCCTATTTGAAAGAAAAATTCAGGAGATTTGCCGCATTGTGCATGACGCCGGCGGTCTGGTTTATATGGATGGCGCGAATATGAATGCGCTGGTGGGCGTCGCACGGCCCGGCGACATGGGCGTCGACGTCATTCACCTCAATCTTCACAAGACTTTCTCTACTCCGCATGGGGGCGGCGGGCCGGGTTCTGGTCCCTGCTGCTGCACGAAAGAACTAGAACCATTCCTGCCGGTGCCTCGCGTCGTTGTCAGAACCCGGAGCGGTAGCGACGGGGTTGAGCACGCAACTGGAACCAAAGCCGGAGATTCGGCCGTTTTCAAACTCGATTTCGATTATCCGCAATCAATCGGACGCGTCAAAGCTTTTCTCGGTAACTATGGAATGATGCTGCGCGCGCTGGCATATATCCTCACACACGGTCATGACGGACTGCGCGAGGCAACCGAAGCGGCTGTGCTCAATTCCCGTTACATCGCCCACGGTCTCGTTTCAGATTACGAGAAGCCGTTCGACGCGTCGCCTATGCATGAAGTCGTCTTCACCGACAAGCGCCAGGCCCGCAAAGGCGTGCACACTCTCGACATTGCCAAGCGCCTGATCGATTACGGCTTCCATCCAATGACGATCTATTTTCCGTTGATTGTTTCCGGGGCGATGTTGATTGAGCCTACGGAATCGGTTGGCCGTCAGGAGCTCGATCAATTCATCGATGCCATGCGTTCGATCGCGCGCGAGGCGATCGAAGATCCCGAGCTTGTCTTGAACGCGCCGCACACGACGCGCATCGGTCGCCTAGACGAAGCCGCGGCAGCGCGTAAGCCAGTGCTGCGTTGGAGACCAGCGCAAGCTGGTACAGAACCGCGCGCGGTAGCGCGCGGGTAATCTTTGGAAAACACGCAGAGGCGATTATGGAATCAACAAAGAAATGTCATGGAAGTGCTTCGCGAAGCCAAGACGATTGCGCAGGAATACCGTAATAGGTCTTCTCGATCACTGCCTCGAAGCGTTTTAAAATCTACGAAGCTGACCGTCCAGCAGTCGTGGCAGCGCTGATGGTGCCGGGCTCGACGGCCCGTAACGAGCGTCACGCAATGGCTGTCAGCAAATTCAAATCGATTGGGCGATTAAGATGGAAGGGACAGCCCTCTTGACCCGCGCGCCCGCAGACACCAAAATCAATCAGGAGATGGGAAGAATCAGTCAAACGATCAAGGTTGATGGGCAAGAGTGCTGGACGTTATTCGACACCGGCGCGCGGAATACTTATGTGATCCCCTCAGTGGCGCAGGTCTTGAAAACGTCAACCACGCCACGTGCGTTCCGGACTGCGCTCGGAGGAGAAGTGAAAGAGACGAACACAGCGGCGATTCTCGAAGCGGAGATTGAAGGCCATCCGATCACGACTCACGCCTTGGTTATAAATGATATCGGCAGCGACGAAAACGGGAAACCGATAGAGATTTTGTTTGGCGCTCCGGCAATGCAACAGTGGGGCATCGTGCCTGATGAAGAGCGACTTGATCTAACTCATTATCCCGAAGAGTTCATCGAATTCTAGAAAGTCTCAACCCGTTCCCTAAACCCTCCCTGACGACTACTGACACACTAGACTTCCCAATCCGCGTTACTATTTGATTCTTCCGCAATGCCCTCAGCCGGAACTTTCAAAAGCGCCAGACGCTCGACCACTCGATCATTCAACAGGTGCTCTTCGATGATTTCGGGAACGTCCGAGGCGCGCACCTGTGCATACCAAACTCCATCCGGATAGATCATCACCGCCGCTCCGATGGTGCAGAAACCTACGGAAGCGCATTCCGTGAGCACAATGCTTCCCATGGGGTTCTTCCCTTTTGCTTCTTTGCCGAAAAGAATTCCGCGCGCTTTCAGTTCGCGCTCGAATGCTTCCTTCACTTCGGCGCTGTCTCGCGCCGAGCACGATTTTCCCGTGCACACGAAAACGTGGTGATGAATTGGTGCCGTTGCGACAGGCGCCAGGGCACGCAGCTCTTCAAGACTTTCGATGAATTTGGGCTCAGTCAATACGATCTTATGCTAACACGAGGACTCGTCTGAGCCCTCCCTCACGGCCGGACTACTGCCCGAAGCGGTTACATGCAAGAGTTTCTAATAGTAGTCTTTGCTCGCCGTTGAATTCATTGTAAGATTGCTTGTGAACGGGCGACCGCTTGACCGACCGCCAGAGCTTGGAGCGGTCGCGGAGTGCGGGCGCCTGATTTAGTAAGAGAATGCAAACTTTCCGGAAAACTCCAGCACAAAATTCAAACGGGCTCGTAATTCACGTCTCGTCACTAAATGATCGCTCGACTGAAGTGGTCATGCGCGAGCACATCGCTATTGGCGCGTGTGACGATTGCGACGTCAAGATTCGTTTGCCACAGGCGGCCGGGCAAACGAACGGTCCGGTTATCGAGTTAAGTCGATTAAACGGAGTTTACCGCATCGCCGGTTTCGACCCGGCGCTGGAAGTAAAGCTGAATGGCCGTCCCATCAAACCCAACAAAGGAATCTACGACGGGGATGAAATCTGGATTGGACCATCGGGACCTTCGATTCACTTCTTTCCGATTGCTGCAAGTGCGGCTCTCGTGCCCGGACGGCGCGACGGTGCGCACGTAGCGCCATTCATCGAACAGGCGGCCATGGAAGCTTCTGCGACGGCCCGGCGCGACGACGCGAAGATTTTCTTACGGGAGTTCACTCGTGAGCTGGTCCGTGAAATCAATCCCAGCACCAAAATTGTCACGTTCGCCATTTTGATCGTAGCACTCCTTGGCGCGCTCTACATCGGCTTTGGGCTTTATAACGAAGTCAGACGCACCCGCCGTATTATTGACGATCAGCGCGCGCAAATCGCCGCCGCCAAGGATCAGGTCGCGCGAACCAATCAACAACTGACTCAGCTCGATCAATCCAACAAGGACGTCATCCGCAGCCTTTCGCTTGCGGTCAAGCTGCGCAGCGATTATGGCAGCGGCGTCTGCCTGATCGCGGGCTCATTCATGTTTGTCGAGTCGGGAACTGGCCGACCACTACGTTACCCCGAAACCAAGACCAACGAGTCTGGAGATGCCATTGAGAATTCGAACGAATCGCCGAGATTGACGCCCGAAGGCTCCGGGGCGGTTGCTGAGTTTCCTTTCGCGGCCACCGGCTTTCATGTGGGTGACGGTTTCGTCGTGACAAACCGCCACGTAGTCCAGCCCTGGCTGGCCGACGAACGCGCCCAAAGTTTGAATAGCACGGTCAGAGGCCAGCCGCGGCTGAAAAAGTTGATGGCTTTCTTTCCGGATCAGACTCAGCCGGTTACCTTGAAATACAAGCAGGTGTCGCAGCGAGAGGACGTTGCGGTCTGCACAGTGGATTCCAAGGATCTTCCGCCTAAGCTCGCTGTGCTCCCGCTGGAAAGAGATTCAAATGAGGTTGTCGGTAATATGGTGGTGACGATGGGTTACCCTAACGGCCCCGATCGGCTGTTGGCCCTACTCGATGAAAATGAGGCCCGCGGGATTCAGCAGCGTTACGGCTCGGTTGAAGCCTTGCTTGGCTACCTGGCTGAGACTAAACACATTCAGCCATTGACTACGCAGGGCAACATTACTGATTTGAGCACGCGTCGGATTGTGTATGATGCCCGAACGGGTGAAGGCGGTTCGGGAGCGCCGCTGTTTGGACCCTCGGGCCGCGTGATTGGTATCACGTTTGCTATTTTCACAGAGAACACGGCATCCAATTTTGCCGTGCCGGCGCGATATGCAATCAGTTTGCTGGAGCGATCCGGCTGGACTGCTCCGCCAAATTCTGAGACCGAGCAGAAGGAAGCGACCAATATAAGTCAGGCTAATTCACGGATAGGTGTTCAGGCGACTAATTCGCACTAAGAAATGTTCTTTGACGTCAGCCCGATCTCGAAATGCTGGCACATGTGTTGCTCTCGGCTTCTGAGTTGAGAATCTTGCTCCTGCTGCCGCAGAAGATCTAAACAAGCCGCAGGAACATTACTGCTTCTGGAGCGTTTTGCAAAACATGCAGACGAAAAAAGATCGCCCGCCAAGTTATTTTCGTGCGCAGATCAAGGTTGCGAGGCATAATCTCCATTCTGTTCTTTTTCTGGCTGCATTCCTGATCGGTAGCGCGCAGTGCGTCGCACAGCCAGCTACCCAGCTCGCCATTACGCCGACGATTTCACCTACAGCCATTGATTCCGATAACAGATGCCTCTGATCAACGGAGCGGAACTGCTAACAATCTTTGGACGACTTGACGGCATGCGTGGAGAGGGTAGACCAGCGCTCGAGGTGCCGTTGATTAGCATCGTGCGCGACACGCTCGGCGACAGCGATCCGGAAAATGATCGCCTGCGTTATGTCTGGATGCTTACCTACCATTTCTTTACCAACGTCTAGGGAATAAGATGCACGCCTCGAAGCGCCCTACGTCCATCATCGACCTGGCAAACATTCGGCAACAGACATGGAATAAGTTCTTTTGGCTTGGCTTGCAAAATGTTTTTCTCGATACGTTTGGGTTGCCGCTCAAAGCTTCGAGCCGCAGCTATCGACGCAACCTGGCAGATTATCGAAGCGCGCACATGATGCAAGCGCTGTCGATTCTGGGAACCTACGAAAACCTGCGGCAGCGGCTGCGTGATGAAAGTGAGTTGTTGGCCAGCCGGCAACCCTTCGGCGGATCCGATACCTTTTTGAACCGCGATGTCGCAGTGAGCGACGCGGGCACGCCGCTGCTTGCAGGATCGCCACCCGGATTT
>WNGE01009004.1_pt1 | contig 10563 bp, 12 predicted proteins | sample 5400651 | NCBI WGS metagenome assembly WNGE01 (sample SAMN13153370, study PRJNA577476) | soil metagenome | isolation source: 60 cm soil or saprolite under grassland replicate 2 | place: USA:California | collected 2016-06-15
TCGAACGGAGTGAATCGCCCTGGGTTTTCAGTGCTGATCAAGGCTGCCCCGAAGGGGTCCCGCTCGTCGTCGCCATCATCTCAGTCAGGGGTCGAGTGAACGCCCCGATGGTCTGTTCGTGGCTTTGGCATCAGCACGCGGTCAGGGTGTGCGGTTCAAAAATCACATCGCGCCTCGAACAGAGCTCATCAGCAGACATTACTTAGGAAGACTCGGCGTGATCAGCTACCGCAGCGCCCAGGAAGCGATAGGCCCACTCCTCGGCGAACTTGCGCGAGCCGGCAAAGACCATCGGCACCTCGGGGTAGCGGACAGCCAGCCGACCGAGCATGTCCGCCAGCCAGGAAGCACGGCCGGGCTGAGTTCGAAAGAGGTCCGGGTAGTCGCCTTCGACCACAATCGCCGCCTTAGGGAGCTCGGCCAGGCGCTGCAACTGGAAGGCGAGGCTGCCGTCGGAGAGTGAAGTAGCCAGATTCTCCAGCGTCTTGCGCTCGATTGCCGCGACCACGGCCTCGCCCACGATTGCGGCATAGTCTCCAGCCGGAAGCGCTCGACGTTCGATCACGAGTGCGCGATCGACAAACTTCCAGCCGTACTTCTCGCGAGTGTCGACAGCGATGGTCAGAGACCCGGCCGAGCGGCCGCGAGGGATTCTGGCTCCGGGGTTGGCGGCCTGGGCGGTCTTCTGCGTTTGCCACCAGATCGCTGGCCGGCCTCGGGCCTCAGTAAATACAAACTGCGAACGGGACAGGGACGGCCGGTCGAGCACCAAGTCGATGGCGGCGCCGCGACGCCGGCAGAGGAGCACCGCAACGTCCTCGAGCAGTCCCACGCTCTCATCCCAACCAGTCGCGTCTTGTGCACAGAAGACTCGGTTGGACCGCGGCCAGGTTTCCCGCGCCTTGAGCACCAGGCCGCCCTCGATGGGTAACCAGATCAGGAATGGCAATCGGCTCTCGGAGTCTGGATTGCGAGCCACGCGAAAGCGCGGATGTGGGTTGACTGGCTCACGCTGGCTCGCGAGCATGGCTTCAGGCAGCCGCCGCCTCCCGGTAGTACTCGCTGAAGGCCGCCCACCTCCGGCGCACCAACTCGCGATGCCACCCCAGCACCGTCTCCGGTTCCACCAGCCCGCCCAACCCCGAGCGTGATACCAAGCGGTGAAAGGCGGCCATGATCAGGCGGTGGTGGCCGACTTCCTCAGCGTCGACACCGTCTTCTTCAAGCGCCTCTACGTCTGCGGCATGAACTCCGCGTCCTGCGCCGGCAGATCAAGCGCCCGCAGCTGAGGCCCGCGCAGGAGCACCTCTGCCTCGGGATCATTTGGCCGAAACCGGACATCAGCGATGTCCAGCAGGAGCCGAAGACATGAGTAGACCAACCCCAGCAGCATCGAGGTGGAGCGATCCTATCCGGCGCTGAACTTTAGCCGGGTAGCCAGCCTCCGACGAATAAGTGTGTCCGACAGGCTGCGACCCAAGAACCCTCCGCTTCCTCGGGCATCTTCGCGAGCCTGGAAAACGACCTGGGCCGCGAGTAGTGGACGGCCTCGCTACGCTGCGACGATCTCTTGCACCTCGTTAGTCCCGTTCATCACAAACCAGATATCGCCGCGCACGTCTACGGTCACGGCCATCACTTGCAGCCGAACCCAGTAGGGTCTTGCGCCGCCGCCACGAGGATAAATCAATGTCTGCGGAATAGTGTATGTAGCAAGAACGGTACCCCTGTCGACTCGCTCGATCACTCCGGTACGCCGGTCGTAGAGAACCTCACCTCCAGTCGGATCTGGCGCCGCGAGGGAGCCATCGGTACGAGCGGTGATGCGACGATCAACCGCGAGTCCTCCGGCGTTGGAGGTCACAATGGCACCATTGTCCCGGCCGTCGCTGATAACCATCCTGTCAGCAGCCGCAACCAAGCGGTGACCTACGAGGTCAATGGTCTGAATCAGCTGACCGTCGGCGGCAAGGAGCGCGAGCTTCTTGCCCACTGCATATCCACCCAGAAGTGCGATCCTACCGCTCTGATCAACGTTGATGTCAGTGGCCCCTGCAAAGGTCGAGGAAATCGGAAACCTCGCGATTTCCTTGAATGATTTGTCCAGGCGGACAATAGCCCCCACATTCCGTCGTGCGATCAACAACGCGTCACCCGCGACTCCGATCCCGGTTATCCAGGTCCCACCCAAGGTTGCGTCGAACGCTCCGCTAAGGGCATCAGGATCATTAACCGATAACGTCGTCCAGCTAATCTGGTCGGTGGCGATGTCCAATCGGATCAGGTTATAACCTTCGGACATCCACACGTTTCCATTGGCATCCACCTTGACCTGCGAGTCCGGGCCCGCATACTCTGAGGTGGGCAGGAGAAATCTGGTTAGGTGTCCGCTCGACGCATCAAATCGGTCGAGGTAGTTGGGAGCGCTGCTCTCCGCGAGCCATACCGCATTCCTGACTGGGTCGTAAGCCATGTCGTTCGAGTCGGCAGACAGCTTCAGCACCAGCCGCGGCTGCGGAAGCTCTGCGCCGACACCTGGCGACTGACTAGCTCCACAGGCCATGGCGGTCGAGATAACGACAAGCAACATCGCTATACGTGCGGTGCGCAAATTCATGCCACGACGCTCACAATCTAATGAGGGCACGTACCGCCATCGTGCACCTGGAAGGCAGAGTACATCGGCACCTTGGAAACATATACAAATGGATTCGCGGTACCAGCCGGGGAAACAGGGCAGTCAGGTCCAGTGGTTCCCGGGAAGGATGACTGCGTCCAGACAGCCCAGTTGACGCTATCCCAACGGTGCAGCGCGTACGAAGGGTTCACCCCGCCGCCGTTGTCAAGGCCCCACCAGTTCTGATTTATATGGATTTCGGAACCGTCGTAATACTCTTCCTGGGCAGCCTCCGGGTACCAGTCAATGTCCGACATCAGGAAAGTCATCTTGATTGGGTTGCCAAAACTACCTACTCTCACAGCGTACTCATACCAAGTCGTAGGATTTCCATTGCAATCAGTGGTCGACCGTGCAACCCCATCGGAGAAGACATACATCGGGTAATTAGGGGTTGGCGGAGCGAGCAAGTGGGTAATCAGGTAACGAGCGCCGAAACACTCCGATCCCTCGCTGTACATTTCTACATGGTCTGACGCGAAGCCCCAGCCCTGCGTCTGGCCAGCCTGTACAAAGCCGGATGTCTGCGGGTCAGTATCATTGAGTGCAATCCACTCATCGACGTGGTTGTTGCCCGGAACGCTTACAAGACCACTCCCGCGAATATATCCATCGATCCCGAATGAGCGCCAGGACAAATCTCTCTGGCGTGCCCAGATAAATGGATCTGATCCACTGGCCAGGCCAGCCGCTGGCGATGACACGAAAGGTAGGATCGCCGCCGAGATCACAAGCAAAGCCACACCCGCTCTGCGGCTCAAGGCGCCTGACTTGCGCGATCCACGACGCACAACCTGCCCGAAGACATGACGACCTCCGACCGACCAGGCGCACACGAGCTGCGCCAACGCCGCGCTTCCCTGGGGCGGGGTCTAACACAACCAAATGAAGAAGTCAAGGCGCTCGACCGTATGGACCAGGTACAGTCAGACGGAGGCTCTCGCACTCGCCAAGCGCGATCCGAAGGGGGCTCGTGTTCCGGGTAGTCAAGGAATGGCCTCGGCAAGCGTCCCACCGCAACTTCGAGTCCTCGAGTAAGCAATCGGAGCGGGTTGTAGCCCTCGGACATCCACACGTTAGTCCGAGGTCATCTCAATCGAGGACCTACCGCTCCCCTGCCGACCATGTCTGATCGGACGTGAGGTGCGCAGAAACTCCGGCGGGCACCGCTCGACGAGCTTAGCTCGCCTACGCTGACACCCGCTCGGTTGGCAACCATCTCCCGCTTGAAGCCGACGAGCCCGGCCCGCTACTCTCCCGCCCCGTGCTCTACGCGTCCATCTATATGTTGGTGCGGCTGGCGATCAGCCTGGTCGTCCTTCGCACCAGCTCAGACGCCGAGCGCGACCTGGAGATCCTTGCCCTCCGCCATCAAGTTGCAGTTCTGCGCCGCCAGGTCAAGCGGCCGGAGCTGCTGCCGGCGGACCGTATCGTCCTGGCCGCGACCAGCCTCAGGTTGGCGCCCGGCCGACTCCTGTTCTCGCCGGCCACCCTGCTCCGCTGGCACCGGGAACTGGTCCGCCGGCGCTGGTCTGCCTTTGGTCGGCGACCACGCCGAGGCCGGCCGCCGATCTCGGATGAGCTGTGTCGTCTGGTCCTTCGCCTCGCCCGCGAGAATCCGCGTTGGGGCGAGCGCCGCATCCAGGGGGAGCTGCTCAAGCGCGGCTGTCGGGTCTCGGGCACCACCATCCGTGGCATCCTGCGACGACATCGCGTGCCTCCCGCACCGCGGCGCGACAGCCCCACCTGGGCTCAGTTCCTGAGCGCCCAAGGCGGAGCCATCCTGGCTTGCGACTTTTTCACCCTCGACACCGTTTTACTCAAGACGCTGTACGTACTGGTCTTTCTCGAGGTCCATAGCCGCCGCGTCCTTTACGCCAACTGCACCGATCATCCCAACTCGGTCTGGGTGACCCAGCAGGCTAGGAACGTGACCTGGGAGTTGAGCCAGCTGGAGGACCCGATCCAGCTCTTCATCCATGACCGCGACCGCAAGTTCGTCGACGAGTTCGACCAGGTGCTCCGCGCGGAAGGCGCTCAGGTCGTGCTCACGCCCTACCGACGTCCTCGCGCCAACGCCCACTGTGAGCGGGTGATCAAGACCTTCCGCCACGAGGCTCTGGATTGGCTGCTCGTCTTCGGCGAGGGCCACCTGCGAGTGGTGCTTCGTCAGTACGTCGATCACAACAACCACGAGCGACCGCATCTCGCTCTTGCCCTCCGGCCGCCCGAGCCAGCAATTGGGAGCAGCGACGGGCCAGTAATGCGCCGGCAGCGCCTCTACGGTCTGATCAACGAGTACCATCGCGCCGCCTGAGCGGCGCCGGCTGGCCGAATCCGCGAACATCACCGCTGATTCGGCATCTCCCGAACACTCCGATCGCCAACACCGAGCCGTTCGAGGCCGTGCGCTATGGCGACGGACTTTCTGCGCATCTCAGGTCCGATTCGAATAACCCCCGCTGGTCTGTGCGCAGGCTGAGCATTGACGTTCTCCAGGACGCGTGCTGCGACTCTTGCTTGGCGGGCCGCCCGCATCTTCTCACCTTGCCCCGTGGCGGTCTATGCTCACGCATGGCGAGGTCTATGCCTATGGAGAAGAGCGGAGCAAAGGGGACGGCAGGCTCCGCCGCCCATCCCGCGCCTTGAGCACTTACCAGCGGTCATCCCCTTTGGGCGGACCGCGCCCCACTACTTTTCGGCCGGACTTCTAGCTTGTGCGGTCCTGTGACCCCCCTGTGACCCCAGGCCCAAAATCGCCATCACGCGGGTCGCCGAGGCCGAGTTTTGAGTTCAAAATCTGGTCGGGGGCCCGGGATTTGAACCCGGGGCCTCACGGTCCCGAACCCTGCGTACATCGTGTCCTCCCGTGTCCCGCCGGTTCCTCCAGTGTCCTCCTGTACGTGGTTTCAGCGGCCTTCGTGTCCGCTGGTGTCCTCCTGTGTCCTGGCGGATTCATTCGGTCGTCGCAACACCGGCCGACTCGGACGCTGTCGAGAGTAGTCGACCGAGGGCTTCAGCAGGCCGCGTCCAGCCGAGCGTCTCACGCGGTCGGCGGTTCATCTGGGCGGCGACGAAGTCGAGATAGTCGGGTCCGTGCTGGCTGAGGTCGGTTCCCTTAGGGAAGTACTGCCGAAGCAACCCGTTGGTGTTCTCGTTCGAGCCTCGCTGCCAGGGGCTGGCCGGATCGCAGAAGTAGACCTGCAGCCCCGTGGCGACTTTGATCTGGAGGTGGTTGCTCATCTCCTTGCCCTGATCCCAGGTCAGCGACTTCCAGATGAAGTCAGGCAGCTTCTGTGTCGCAGCGATGATGGCCCGCTCGACCTGGGCCGGGCCGTGACCGTTCGGCAGATGGAGGAGCATGACGTAGCGACTCGAGCGCTCGACCAACGTGCCGATGGCCGACTTGTTGTTCTTGCCCATGAGTAGATCGCCTTCCCAGTGGCCCGGAATCGCCCGGTCCTCAACCTCAGCCGGCCGTTGGCTGATGTTGACCATGTCGGGAATCCGTCCTCGCCGCTGATTGGCACTGCGTTGCGGTTTGCGAAGTCCTCGACCAGTGCGTAAGTGAACCGCAAGCTCGCGGCGTAGGGCGCCTCGGCCTTGAACGTAGATCGACTGGTAGACGGTCTCGTGTGACACCCACATCTCCGGGTTGTCGGGTAACACGCGACGGAGCTCAACCGAGATCTGCTGAGGACTGAGTCTCTCCTTCAGTTTGGCTTGCACCAGCTCGCGCAGCTCGAGCTTGGTCGCCAGCTTGGCCGGCTTCGGTCGGCGCGCCATGAACTCGGCCCGGAGTTGCGCCAGGGAGGGTCGGTAGTTCCACGGCTTGGTGGCTCGAAAGCCATGCCGGGAGCGACGTCGGTATTGCTGATGCCGCATGTTCAGCCGCAGTTCGCGCTGCACCGTCGAGGGCGCCCGGCCCAGGCTTCTGGCAATCAGTCGGATGGAGTCTCCACGCTCCACGCCGGCAAAGATCTCTTCTCGCTCTTCAAAGGCCAGATTCCGACGACCAGGTTGTGCTGTGACGTAAGCAGGCACCACGCCGCCAGCCTGCCTGAACCACCTCGTTCCTGTCCTTTTCGTGTAGCCGAGTCCAGCCGCCGCTTCGTCAGTAGCGGCTCCGCGACGAATCGACAACCAGAACTCTCGGAGCACCGCTCGCTCGGGTGGACGCATCCAACACCTCCGTCAATTCAGAGGTGTTGCGACGACTCCTTGAGCCGAAGCCTTCCTGGTTCCGCGAATGCGTGACACATCTGTGACACGGCGCGCCGTGTCAGTTACGTCGCGGGCGTCAACGAAAGCATCGACGACGATCCATCTACGCTGTCAGGCTCTCGCCTTAAGCGCCGGTCCGACCAACGAGCAGTTGCGTCCATGTATTCCCTGCATCGGGCGTCGCGTACAGACCCGTGTTGCTGTAGCAGTCGGTCTTGAAGCTGCGGCAACCGGTCTGGGTCGTGATCGCCCATCCAGTCGAGCCCGACCAGCTGATCGGCTGGCTCAACGCGCCAGGTAGAAAGGTCGTTAGCCAGGCCCACGTTCGTCCGCCATCCCGGGTAATCGCGAGCCGCGTAGCGGCTCCGGTGGTGTAGAACGAGGCCATCCACGATGCGGGCCCGAGACTGCTAGCCGGTCCCGCGCTTGTGTTCGGATCTGGGTTGGCGAGGTTGGCTGCGAAGGTCCAAGAGCTTCCGCCGTTGCTCGACATGTAGAAGACTCCCGCCGCCGCCGCTCCACTGGCGGGATCGGGAATCCAGCCGGCCAGTACCCCGTTCGCTGTGTCGCTGAAGATCGGTAGCTGAAAAGTACGTTGCCGCGCTACCGGTGGCCAGCGGCACGATCAGCCGCGACCACGATTCGCCGCCGTCGTGGCTCACGAAGGTTCCAGTCTGCGGGGGCCCGAGAGCCGCGTAAGCGCTGAAGCCGTCGGTTGCGTTCACGAAGACGACGGGTGCGCTCTGTGGGAAGGCGGCTTTGGACCATGTGACTCCGCCGTCAATGGTCCGGTACGCGATGAAGTACACGAATCCCGCGTGCGATCCGAGATCGACGACCAGCCAGCCGTGCTTGTGGTCACTGAAGGTTAGGTACACAGGGCCGGGCGTATCGAGGCGCGTGGCCAGTATGTCGTTGTGATGCTTGGTCCAGGTCTGGCCGCCGTCTTGCGAACTGAAGATGTCGAGGGGGACCGAGTCGTGCGCGTCGTCCACCTGCGGAGATCGAACAACGGCCCAAGCATCTTGTTGGTCGAGGAAGAAGGCGGTCTCCAGCGGCATTTGGGGTCCTGTCGGCGGCGTCACGTCGGCCCAGCTCTTGCCCGCGTCCGAGGTGGTAAAGACGCCCGTCGTAGTCAACACCCAACCGGCGCCGGGAGTAAAGAGATTTGCCACTCTCACCTCGCCTCTTGGGATCGTGTGTGACGACGATGCGGCCGCGCTGTGTGTTTGCGACGGTACCGAGCCGCAGGCCGCGAGCACGATCGCACAGACGAGAAGCGCGAGGCGAGCATCCATGACTCTCGGCAGTGGAACGCGCAGCCGCGACAGGCGTTACGGCCAGCTGACGTGTAACCGCCGCAGCATTTGATTCTCGGAACCAACTACGCACGGTCCCGCCGCCGTGACGCAGTTGGTCACTGAGCTGGATAGAGCCGAAAGCGTCGACCTTCGGGGCCCCGCAGCGCCTGGAAATGCCGGCGATCGAGGGTCAGGACGTCGAGAGCACCGTGGCGTTCGGCAAGAACGACTATCGAGGCATCGGCGAGCCCTATTGCGAGCTCCCGATAGCGTCTGATGACCAGATTTGCTGAGGCCACATCGCCTGCCGTGAAAGGTTCGAGGTGGTAGGCGCCTCTAGCAACTTCGTCAAGCAGCGCGCGCTGCGCCTTCGCGCTCACCCTGGTTGCGAGCATGTAGTCGAGTTCAGCCAGGACGAAGGGTGACAAGAGTAGCGGCCCACCGGCTTCGTGCAGCGCAGCCGCCGCGTCAGCGTGCTGGTTCTGGCTGCTGTCGATGGCAGCCAGCAACCCGCTGGTGTCGAGAAGAATCACTCCTCGCCGAAGCCGTTGAGGAGCCTGTCGACGTTCTCCGCCAGATCAGGTTTGCCGCTGGTGAACAGTGGAATCCGGGGTTCTGGATGCCGCATCTCGAGCAGGCGCTCGATTCCCTCGCGGATCAGGTCTGCCTCGGTCCGTCCCTCTTCCTGAGCAGCTCTAGCGAGGCTGCTCTTGAGGTCTTCGGGCAGGTAGATGGTGGTTCGCTTCACGCCATACATTGTGCCATACGTCTGGAAATCTGTGACACGGCTGTGACCTCCAGCCGCAAGCTGTAAAGCGCCAGCTGACGGGTCCGAATTCAAGATTTGGTCGGGGGCCCGGGATTTGAACCCGGGGCCTCACGGTCCCGAATTACACGACAACCTGTCCAGCCCTGCGTGTTTCGAGCGATTTGAGTTCCGAACGCCGGCACGAGACGCCATGTCCGTCCAGGTTAGAGCCATTCTTGCGTGGGATTACTACAGAAAGTGCTGCAGTCAAGCGACGCCGATGGTGGCATCGAAGCCTCGGTGAGCACGCGTCGAGGGCGGCGAGGCTTTCTCCAAGAAGGATGACCGTGCAATTTGTGCCGACTGGGGCATGCGGTCTCAGATCGCAACCTTGGTGGAAAAGTGGCGTCCAGACCATGTGATCGACATTTGCGTCGGAAGCGGCGGTAAGGGAGTGACTCTAATCGTCGCCGAAACGCGGCTATCCTTCTGTAGGGACGCCGCCATGTCGAGCGCTGGGTAGCGATTGCCAGCACCATCCTCTGCCGTCAGGTCTCTCAGTGGCGGTAGAAGCGAATAAGCGGCATGAAGGGCGAACCGGTCGCGGTCTAGATGTTGAAACTTCGTTGACGCCTCTCGCAGCGAAGCCTTGGAGCCGCTCGAGAGTTTGAGATCCCAACTCAACAAAATGCCCTCCGGATATACGTCGATCTGCTTGAGCGCCAACTGTCCAGTTGTGTAAGCCACGGATGGTAGGTCGGGCTTGATCGTGGCAACCCTAGCCTCGGGCAGCCACGGTTTGGAAATTGTGCTGTGCGGCTCGCTGGCGCCCTGTTCCAGAACAATGGATGTTGGTGGGAATTCCGAATTCGGCTGCGCGCGTGCGAGTGCTGATCGAAACCGGGCAGCCCACTCTGAAGCCTCCCTGCCTGACAAGCGACCAGCGAAGTACAAACCCTCCAGCAGGCCGTGCAGTCGCGCCTCCGCACCAGAGCTCGGCTCAGGCCCAAAGAGGATCACAGCTGGAACTGACCTATCGCTACTACCCGCCTGATAGCCCAGTGACTCCAACTTGGCTCGCAGATACTCGGCCGTTGACTTAGCCGTGGGGCGGCGGCTCATATGAAATATACCCCCCATTCGGGCCCCTCCTAAACCAGAAGCTGAAAGCAAATACACACGAGGCGCTATGGGCCGCTGTTCGTAATTTCACAATTCGGGTTCGACCTGAAGGTCGAATCAGTCAGGTAGCTCTCAAGGTGAACCTTAAAGGTCACTCCGTAACGACCGTAAGCCGGATGACCGGGCTGGAAGATATTCCATGGAAACGGCCACGCGTCTTCTACCGGGTCGCATCTGACAGAGCTGTGGCCCGGGCCCGCGACCAGCCATTCGTTACCTCCCTCCCCGTACAAATCTTGGTGAGCTCCCGGCGTATGGACCGTCTCCGAAATGTCAATCTTTATGAGAAGTGTGTGTGGGCCCCTAAATTTGGTCCAACTCGTGTGAGAGTGACAAACTCGCTGGACCAGTCCACCGCGACCCGCGATGTTGACAAGCTGGCGACGAGGGCCGATTCTGACTGGTCCACTTCTTGAGCGGGTAGTCCCTCT
>WNGE01009007.1_pt1 | contig 10560 bp, 11 predicted proteins | sample 5400651 | NCBI WGS metagenome assembly WNGE01 (sample SAMN13153370, study PRJNA577476) | soil metagenome | isolation source: 60 cm soil or saprolite under grassland replicate 2 | place: USA:California | collected 2016-06-15
TCGCCAACAAGCAGCGCGCGGATCTCTTCGTGTCCATTCACGCCAATGCGCACCCGCGGGCCGTCTCGGAGGGCGCGGAGACGTACTTCCAGTCCTCCGAGGCCACCGACAACGAATCCCGCCAGATCGCCGCGATCGAGAACGGGGTGGTGCAGCTCGAGAGCCCTCAGTCGCGGCAGAAGACGGACCTCCTCAAGAGCATCCTGTGGGACATGGCGCAGTCGGAGTTCCAGCAGGAGTCGAGCTTCCTCGCCGAAACCGTGTTGGACTCGATGACCCAGTCCCTCCACCTCGTCAATCGCGGCGTCAAGCAGGCGGCATTCTACGTGCTGGGCGGGGCCGCCATGCCCGCCGTCCTCATCGAGATCGGCTTCCTCACCAATCCGAAGGAAGAGAAGAAGCTGGCCTCCCCCGAGCACCGCGAAGCGATAGCGCGCGCCATCTACGCGAGTCTGGCCGAGTACAAGCGCCGCTATGACCAGCGAGTGCGCACGGCGGCCAAGGCCGAGATGCCTCGATGACCGTCCGCCATGATGGACGGGCCGCGGATCAGCTGCGGCCGGTCCGGATCACCCGCGACTATCTGCGCCACCCCGAAGGCTCGGTGCTCGTGGAGTTCGGCGACACCAAGGTGATCTGCACCGCGTCCATCGAGGACAAGGTGCCTTCCTTTCTGAAGGGCCAGGGTAAAGGCTGGGTGACGGCGGAGTACGGTATGCTGCCGCGCTCGACCAACACGCGCATGAATCGCGAGCGGGGCGGGCCCAGCGGGCGATCGCAGGAGATCCAGCGGCTGGTGGGCCGATCGCTGCGGGCGGTGGTCGAGATGGCCAAGCTTGGCGAGCGCACGGTGTGGGTGGATTGCGACGTCATTCAGGCCGACGGGGGCACGCGCACGGCCGCCATCACGGGAAGCTTCATCGCCATGGCCGACGCCATCGGCACCGTGATCAAGGCGGGCGCACTGCCGAGTCTGCCCGTGCGCGACTGCGTGGCCGCCATCAGCGTGGGCATTGTCCGGGGAACGCCTGCCCTCGACCTGGACTATATCGAGGACTCGAGCGCCGAAGTCGACATGAACGTGGTCATGACCGGAGCGGGCGCTTTCGTCGAGGTACAGGGCACGGCGGAGCAGACGCCGTTCGGTCGGGACAGCCTCACTGCCATGCTCGCGCTGGCCGAGCAGGGGATCGGGCGCCTCGTCGCGCTCCAGCGGCGCGCCGTCGACGCGCGGGGCGAGGTCTCCTTCGTCCTCTGATCGACCTCTCGTTCTCGCCACGTCCAATCGCGCCAAGGCGCGTGAAATGGCCGCGCTCCTCGAAGGCATTCCGTTCCGTATCGTCAACCTCACCGAGCTCGCTGAGATCACACTCCCAGCCGAAGGCGAGGCCTCTTACGCCGACAATGCGCTTGGCAAGGCGCGCGCGGTGGCACGGGCCACGGGCGAGATCGCGATGGCCGACGATTCCGGGATCGAGGTGGATGCGCTGGGCGGACGCCCCGGCGTGCTCTCGGCGCGCTATGGCGGGGACGGGCTGAGCGATCCCGAGCGCTGCCTGGTCATGCTGAATGAGATGACGGGGGTGCCGGTTGAGGGGCGGGGCGCGCGATTCCGCTGCCTGATCGCCATCGTGTGCGCGCGGCGCGGCCTCGAGACAACGCTCGAGGGCGTGGTAGAGGGTATCTTGCTCGATACTCCGCGAGGGGCAGGGGGTTTCGGGTACGATCCGCTCTTTTTCTACCCACCTCTCGGCAAGAGCTTCGCCGAGCTGTCTGCCGAGGAGAAGAACCGTGTGAGTCATCGGGCGCAGGCCTGCCGCGAGGCGCGTGCCTGGCTGCTCTCCCAGCCTTGAATGGCCTTCCGCGCGGGCGGTATACTCGGCCGTAGTCACCGGGGTGTGGCGCAGCCCGGTAGCGCACCTGCTTTGGGAGCAGGGAGTCGGAGGTTCAAATCCTCTCACCCCGACCATTCCACGGCTCGCCGGCGCCGCCCACTCGCGGTGGCCGGCGAGCCATCCTTGCAGCGCACGACCCAGAACGACGTCTCAAGGGGGAGATGCCGATGGCAAGCGTGAAGCGGGTGGAGTATTTCAAGATGATGGTGCCGAATCGCGCAGGACAGGGCGCGCGGGCGCTCGACGAGCTCCACAAGGCCGGCATCAATCTGATCGCCTTCTCCGGCTTCCCGCAGGGCAGCGGTGCGCAAATGGACTTCATTCCCGAGAAGCCGGCGGCCTTCCGGAAGGTCGCGAAGAAGGCCAAGTGGAAGGTCGCCAAGTCCAAGCGCGCCTTTCTCATCAGCGGTGAGGACCGGGTCGGGGCGGGCGCCAAGCTCCTCGGCAAGCTCGCGGAAAAGCGTATCAACGTGATCGCCATCGACGCCGTCTGCGCAGGCAAGGGCCGCTACGGCGCGCTTCTCTGGGTCTCGCCCACTCAGTACGCTCGAGCGGCGCGTGCCCTAGGGGCTCGGTAGCCCGCGAGCATGACCGCCCCCGTCGCGGCCCTCTCTCGGAGGAGTGTGCTGCGGATGGCCTCGATGGTGGCGGGGCTGGTGGCGGCACGCGGCCTGGTGGCGCAGGCCGCTGCCCCGCCAGGCCCCGGCGGCCCCACAGCTGATGAAGCTCTGCAGCGGCTTCTCGCCGGGAATCAGCGGTTCATGAAGGGAGAGACGACGAGTCCTCGTCGCGCGCCGGACGATTTCCGGCCGCTCGCCGCGGGCCAGCGGCCCATGGCGACCATCCTCGGGTGCGCCGACTCTCGGGTGGCCCCCGAGCTGCTCTTCGATCAGGGGGTCGGCGATCTGTTCATCGTGCGGGTCGCGGGCAATGTCGTGGGCGGGGGCGGCGCGCTCGTGAAGGGCAGCATCGAATACGGAGTGGCCGAGCTGGGCGTGCCCCTCGTCATCGTACTCGGCCACAGCGAGTGCGGCGCGGTCAAGGCTGCCATCAAGCACATGGACGATCGTGATCCTCTGCCGGGGGCCATCGGCGAGCTCGTGAATCGGATTCGGCCCGCCGTCACCAAGGCGAGCGGGATGCCCGGCGATCGACTCAGCAACGCGATCCGCGCCAACGTGGCCATCGGGGTGGAGACTCTGCAGGGACTTCAGCCCATTATTGCGCCCGCGGTGAAACGCGGCCAGATCAAGGTGGTGGGCGCGCTCTACGATCTCCGCACCGGCGGCGTGACGCTGACCGCGTGACGCCGCCCGTTCACCGTTAGACCACCGCGCCATCCCACCATTGAAGCGCCGTCGGGGCTGGGGTATCGTCATGTCGCTCGACTTGCGCCCCGGCGGCACCCCAACAATCTCTCATAAGGAGCGATGATGGCGAATTCGGCGGGATATCACGAATCAGAGAGCAAGCTCAGGCCGGAGACCCTGGACAATCACCGGGCGCTCACCTCCTTGCAGGAAGAGCTGGAGGCGGCCGATTGGTACGATCAGCGCGTCGACGCGGCCATCGACGAGGATCTGAAGGACATCCTCGCCCACAACCGTGACGAGGAGAAGGAGCACTTCGCCATGCTGCTCGAGTGGTACCGGCGGCGTGACGCCAAGATGGACGCGCACCTCAAGGAGTACCTCTTCACGAGCGGCTCGCTCATCGCGCGGGAGCAGGCGGGGGCTGGCGGAGGGGACGGCACGGAGACCTCAGCGGGAGGCGGCACGGATTCGCTCGGCATCGGCAGCCTGAAGGGGGGTCAGGGGCTATGAACAATTTGAAGCGCGAGCTCGCCCCCATCTCGACCGCGGCGTGGAAAGAGATCGACGCCGAGGCCACTCGCGTCCTCAAGCTGAAGCTCGCCGGGCGGAAGCTCGTGGACTTCGACGGGCCGCTCGGACCCACCGCGGCCGCCGTGAACACCGGGCGCCGCGAGCCGCTGAGCAGCGCGCCGATCGCCGACATCGAGGCGTCCCGGCGGCAAGCGTTGCCCCTCGTCGAGCTGCGCTCGTATTTCGAGCTCTCGCGCGAAGAGATGGATGCGGTCGAGCGTGGAGCGGAAGACCCCGAGCTGCAGCCGCTCATCGATGCGGCGACTCGAATCGCCTACGCCGAGGACACCGCGATTTTCCACGGCTACGCCGCCGGCGGCATCAAGGGCATCGATCAGGCCTCGGCCCATCCCATCCTGCCGATTTCCGACGACTATCAGGCATACCCGCACAGCATCGCAGAGGCGACACGGCTCTTGCGCCTGGCCGGGGTGGACGGACCCTACGCCATTGCCATGGGGCCTCGCTACTACACCGGGCTCACTCAGGCGGTGGGCGACGGCGGTTACCCGGTACTGAACGTCGTCCGCAAATTGGTGGACGGCCCGCTCGTATGGGCGCCCGCCGTCAACGGCGCGGTGGTGCTGAGTCTCCGTGGCGGGGACTTCGGGCTGACCATCGGCCGCGATCTGTCGATCGCGTATCAGAGCCACACGGACAAAGCGGTGCGGCTCTATCTGGTGGAGAGCATGGCTTTCCGAGTGCTCACGCCGGAGGCCGCGGTGGCGTTGGCCCACAAGGACAGCAAGGTAGCCAGGAAGCGCTGATCCTGCCCGTCGCCTCCGCATAGTCGAGCGCGCGGCGGCTGTCTCCGTCGACGCGCTTGGGAGTGGCGCCGCGGGCGAGCAGGGCCGCGGGCGCCCGCGTCGATTTTGCGGCGTAGTACACCCACACAGCGCTCTCGCGCATCAGGGAGGGCACCATGTCGCGGATGACCGAGATCGAGAAACCCGGAGCCATGGGCCGTCTGTTCTACTTCATCGGCAAGCGGCTGTTCGGACAGGTTCCGACGCCCGAGCGAATCATGGCGCATCGCATCCCGCTCATGCTGGGCATCGGAGCGCTCTACAGCGCCATCGAATGGTTCGGCGCGATCGACGCCCGTCTGCGGGCGCTCCTCCAGATGCAGGTCGCGCGCCTGCATCGGGCAGCGTACTGAGGGGATGTCCGTCACGCCGTCGGCGTGAAGGCAGGAATCCCCGCGGCGAAGCTCGACGCCCTCGACGCCTACGAGGAGTGTCCGCTGTTCAGCGAGCGCGAACGGGCCGCGCTCGCCTTCACCGAGGAGGTCACGCGGGCCGAAGGCCATGTCTCGGATGCGTGCTTTCTACGCCTGCGCCAACAGTTCTCGGAGGCCGAGACTCTGGAGCTGATGTTCGTGATCGGCTATCAGATGTTCGTGAGCAGGTTCGCGAACGCTTTCCGGATCGCGCCCCAAGGGTTCTCGGACGGCGCGCCGCGCCTCACGGTAGAGGCCGAGATGGCGCCGCGGTCGCCACTGGCTGGGGCTATTCGTTAGCCGCCGCGTCGGCACTCAGAAAAAACGGTGCCCGGTGTCACGGGGTTCGCGTTACCCCGTGCACCGGGCGGTTGATCGTGCGGTAACCCTTGGTTGCCGCGTCCCGGCGTGCGCCGGAATCTATGTGCTCCTGCCAGCTCGCTGCTCCTCGGCCCCGCCAGCGTGCTCAAGCCCAGCGGCGGCCCTCCCAATCGGGTGGACGTTTCGCCATCGAGCCTCCGTTTTGAGGTTCACAGCGCCGAGGGAAATTCCTAGGTCATCTCCCTCACACGCACGTTAGCAGGCGCGACAGCGGAGACACAATGAGGCACCTGCATCATTGTGCTAGGCCGATCGAACCATGTGCGCCAGGCAGATCTCGTGGTCACACGCCGTCTAGCCGACTTGCTCCGCGCAGGTGACGTGGAGGGGTACCCTGAGCCCGTTGCGGGCCGTTTGACCTTGACCGGGCCCTCTGGCAGGATCGGCGCGCGACGCCTCGATTCGTCCGCCTTTGTGAGGCTCACGAGAGGAGACCGACATGTGTTTCGTGGATACCGAATGGTCCAGGCGGGGCTTTCTGGCAAACGGCATGGTGGCGGGAGTCGCTATGGCCACCGCGAGCCTGGGGCGCTCTCTCTTCGTCCCCGGCGCCGCGGAGGGCGCCGAGACCTCGCCGCGCGGCGGTGGGCCCGGTGCCGCCGGCGTCAACTTCAAATGGTTTGGAACGAACGGCTGGGAGATCACCTTCGGCAACAAGACCATCTTGATCGACCCGTGGTTCAACCGGTTCGAGTCGGGCTTCCTCCAGAACAAGCTGAAGATGGACGCCACGCTGCCCACCGACACCGCCCTCATCGACCAGCACGTGAAGACGGCGGATCAGATCCTGATCGGTCACGGGCACTGGGACCACATGGCAGACGTGCCCTACATCGCCAAGAAAACGGGGGCGATGGTCATCGGCTCGGAGAGCCACGCTAATCTCATGCGTGCGGCAGGGGTTGCGGAGGGCAAAATCGTGCAGGTCAAGGGTGGCGAGTACATGCAGTTCGACGGCTATACCATCGAAGTCTTCCCGAGCGTCCATTCGATGGGAGGCACAAAGAAATACGCGGTCCCCGGCCACGTCTCCTCCGTCCCGCCCGCACCCCCCACCAAGCTCGGTGACCTGCCCGAAGGGGACACCCTCATCTACCTCCTCACTATTGGCGGCAAGTACAGCATCTTCCTCATGAGCTCGGGCAACTACATCGAGCGTGCCATCGCCGGACTCAGGCCGGACGTGGCCCTCATCGCCCCGCTGTTTTCCAACAACACGCACGCCTTCACCCCCCGGCTCGTCAAGGCGCTGAACTATCCCAAGATCGTCCTGCCCACACACTGGGACGACTTCGAGGCTCCCCTGTCCGAGCCCCCGAAGGACCTCCGCGGCATCTACGGCGACGTGGCGAACCTGGACCTATGGGTGAAGGACATGAAGAGCGTGTCGCCGAAGAGCAGGATCATCACCACGAAGTACTTCGGGTCTTACGCGCCGTAGTTTCGCCGTCTAAGGGGCGGGCACATGACGATGACACGGGTTCTCCACGTGGGAATGGCAGCGGCCGGCATCGCGGGGCTCCTGCTCGTCGGCCAGGTGCGGCTCAGCGCGCAGCAGACCGGAGGGCCGCCGGTTAGGATCGGCACCGCCGATCTCGGCGGCGTGGTCACCAGCGTGAGCGGGCCGGAGGCTGGGGTCTGGGTGATCGCGGAGACGGCCGACCTTCCCACCAGATTCATCAAGATCGTGGTCACCGACGATCAAGGGCGCTACGTCATGCCCGATCTGCCGAAGGCCAACTACAATGTCTGGGTCCGCGGCTACGGCCTCGTGGACTCGGCGAAGGTGCAAAGCCCGCCCGGCCAGATCGTCAATCTGCAGGCGGTAGTGGCGCCGAATCCGGGGGCGGCGGCGGAATACTATCCGGCCATCTATTGGTATTCCATGCTCAAGGTCCCGGACAAGAGCGAGTTTCCGGGCACGGGCCCCGGGGGCAACGGGATGCCGTCGACGATCAAGAGCCAGGCGCAGTGGCTGGACACCATCAAGACCGACGGCTGCTACACGTGTCATCAGCTCGGCAACAAGGCGACTCGCACGATTCCGAAAGAGCTGGGCCAGTTCGCGTCCTCGGAAGAAGCGTGGGCGCGCCGCATCCAGTCGGGGCAGGCCATGATGCAGATGGTCACGGCTATAGGCCGGATCGACGCCACGCGCGCCTACAAGCTCTTCGCCGAGTGGACCGATCGGATCGCTGCCGGCGAGCTGCCTGCCGCGCAGCCCCCGCGGCCGCAGGGCGTGGAGCGCAATGTCGTCATCACACTCTGGGACTGGGCCAGCCCCACGGCCTACCTCCACGACGAGACCGCCACCGACAAGCGGAATCCCACCGTCAACGCCAATGGACCGCTCTATGGAGCGCCCGAGGAGAGCACGGATCTCGTGCCGATCCTGGATCCGGTGCGCCACGCGAAGGGTGAGATCAAGATGCCCGTTCTCGATCCGAAGACTCCGTCCTCGAAGAGCAATGCGATGGCGCCGTCGCCGTACTGGGGCACCGAGGGCATCTGGGACAGCCAGACCAGCGTGCACAATCCGATGTTCGACGAGAAGGGGAGGGTCTGGTTCACCTCAAGGGTCGGCCCGCCGGACAATCCGGCCTTCTGCAAGAAGGGTTCTGACCATCCGTCGGCGAAGCTCTATCCGCTCGAGCAGGCCAACCGGCACCTCTCCGTGTACGACCCGAAGTCCGCCAAGTTCACGCTGATCCGGACATGCTTTCCGACCCATCATCTGCAGTTCGCCGAAGACGCCAACCAGACGCTCTGGACGAGCGCGGGCGGCCCCGGTAGTGGCGTGGTGGGCTGGCTCAATCGGAAAATGTTCGACGAGACCGGCGACGAGGTGAAGGCTCAGGGTTGGACGGCGCTCATCCTCGACACCAACGGCAATGGCAAGCGTGACGACTATGTCGAGCCGAATCAGCCTGTCGATCCCACCAAGGACAAGCGGATCGCGGCCGCTTTCTATGGCGTCGCGCCAAATCCTGCCGACGGCTCGATCTGGGGGTCGGTGCTCGGATTTCCCGGCGCCATTGTCCGGCCGAATCCCGGCGCGAACCCGCCGGCAACCGCCCTCGCCGAGATCTTCGAGCCGCCCTTCCCCGGCTATTCCCCGCGCGGGATGGACATCGATCGTAACGGCGTGGTCTGGGCACCCCTCGCCAGCGGCCATTTCGCGAGCTTCGACCGGCGCAAGTGCAAGGGCCCGCTCAACGGACCGGCCGCGACAGGGCGGCACTGTCCCGAGGGGTGGACGCTCTACCCATTCCCCGGACCGCAGCTCGCGAACGTGACGGACTCGGGCAGCGCCGAGGCCAGTTACTACAGCTGGGTCGACCAGCACGATACGTTTGGGCTGGGCAAGAACGTGCCATTCGCTACCGGCAACGCCAATGAGTCGCTGATCGCATTCGCCGACGGCGCGTTCGTCAATCTCCGTGTTCCGTATCCGATGGGCTTCTATGCCAAGGGCATGGACGGCCGCATCGACGATCCGAATGCCGGCTGGAAGGGCAGGGGACTCTGGTCGACCTACGGCACCCGGACGCCATTTCACGTCGAAGGCGGCAAGGGGACGACGAGCAAGGTCGTGAAGTTCCAGCTGCGCCCTGATCCTCTCGCGAGGTGAGCGTCTCCTCGCCGAGCGCTGTAACCGTCTTCGACGTCTTCATGCGGACGGCGCAGGCTGCGCCCGGCCGCGTGTTCCTCTCCAATGCGCTCGGCGTCTTCATCGTACCGGTGAATTTCGACCACTCGACGTAAGCCGGTGACCACCCGGCCATTGGCGGCGTTGATCGGCCACAAGACGCGTTCAGTATTCGACCGCTATCACATTGTGAGGCCAGGAGACTTCCAGGATGTCGCGAGGCGACTGGCGGGGACTTTCAGGGGACACGGAGGTATTCAGAGGTTGCTCCCCGTCCGCTAAGTGGCGATAATCCAAGCACGCGCCCGTAGCTCAGTTGGATAGAGCATCGGCCTTCTAAGCGTTACCGCCGTGGCCGTGGCCGCTACGTGTGCTGAAGGGCGTGCTGCTTACCAGCAGGGTAGAGCGAGAAAGTAGATAGGCCCATATTGGGAATCCCGACTAGGGGGACATCATGCGTTACTCGACAGGCGGAGTTCGGGATTACGTTCCAAACGGATGCGGCGGACCTGACCTCCCAGCGACGATTCCAGAGGTTCGGACCTTCCAGGGGTGGTATGGCTTCGCTGGTCACACGGCGGTTACCACTTGGGAGAATGGAGACGTGTGGGGGTCTGACTTCCGCGACGGTGGCGATGTCGACCCGTCCGGCGGGAGCGACCTTCCACAGATCTATCTCTTCGCAGGCCATGGCAGTTGCCAGAACCCTCCCGCAGCCACCAGTCCCGACTTCATCATCGTCTGCGGCAACTTCGGAACGCCGAATCAGGTGAACGTCGGTACGTCGTCCCGCTGGGGAAATGGCACCGGTAGTCTGCAGTTCCTGTTCGTCGATGCCTCTTGTCCCATGGATCTGGTCTCCCTGGCCAACAATTGGTTCCCCGTGTTCCAAGGCCTGCACATGGCCACCGGCCACTCCGGCACGTCGACAGCCGACGCGCTCGACAGCTCCACGCGGGGATCGCAGTTGGCGGCCCGCACGGCGGGACTACCTGTCCCGCTGTCGTGGCTGTTCCCCCAGCAGAGTGTCGGCGACGCATGGATGGATGTGGGAACCATCGACGTCCAAAGCGGCTGTTCTGCTGTCGCTCTCGCGGTCGGCGCAACGGAAGCGGAAGCCATTGACCGCCGAGAGAACGAGCGGGTCACTGACAATCGTCCCGACCCCGTAGTCAACTGGGCTGCGTGGAAGTGGCGCACCGGCTGAGGCAAAGGATCGAGCATGCCTAAGACAACTGTGCTGCGCGACATCGCATTGCGCGAGCTGAGCAAAGCCGCATCGGCGATCGCCGGTTTCACGTTCACGAGAGCGGAGTACGGATCCGCCGCCAACGTCTCCGGTCTCAGGACGAAGACGCTGACGTTCAGCTCTCGACACGACAGCCGCACGCAGTTCGCGTCCGACAACCGGTACGGGCACCTCGGTAAGGCTGGGGCCTGGACGGGTAACGACAAGACGGCGGTGGCGGCGTGTCGCCGAGTGCTCCGGGGTGCGAAGATACCGGCCAGCCAGATCGCCGGTATCGATGTTCT
>WNGE01009010.1_pt1 | contig 10560 bp, 12 predicted proteins | sample 5400651 | NCBI WGS metagenome assembly WNGE01 (sample SAMN13153370, study PRJNA577476) | soil metagenome | isolation source: 60 cm soil or saprolite under grassland replicate 2 | place: USA:California | collected 2016-06-15
CGCCGTGTTCCCCGGAGATCGAGCCGCCATGTCCGAGGACCAGGTCCGCGGCCTCGTCCAGAAAGGACCGGAAGGAGTCGATGCCCGGCTTGCTCATCAGGTCGAAGTTCCAGCGCGCGTGCACGCAGCCGTTGCCGTAGTGGCCGTAGAGCGCGCTCTCGTAGCCGTACTTCCCCGCGAGCTTGCGGAGCTTGCGGAGGTAGCTGCCGAGCTGCTCCGGCGGTACCGCCGAATCCTCCCAGCCCTCGTAGGTGTCCGGCTTACCGGGGATGAAAGCGGTGGCGCCGAGGCGGCCTCGCGGACTTCCCAGACGTGCGCCTCCTGCTCCTTGTCGTCGTAGAGCTTCATGTCCGTCGGCGCGCCCTTGCCCTTCTTCAGCTGCGCCATCAGCTTGTGCGCCTTCTCGTCGGCCTCGTCCTTCGTCTCGCCGCCGAACTCGACGAGCAGGAAGCCGTGGCCGTCGGGAAGCATCGTCAGGTACTCGTCGTGGATGCCGACCACCTTCATGTCCTCGAGCAGGACGGCGTCCAGGCCCTCGCAGCCGAGCGGCTTCGCGTCGAGCACCTCGCAGACGTGGTCGGCGGCCTCGTACTCGTCTTCGTAGCCGAGCACGAGCAGGGAGCGGTGCGGGGGCGCGTGGAGTAGGTGGACGGTCGCCTCCAGCACCATCGCGCAGGTGCCCTCGGTGCCGGTGAGGGCAGCGGCGACGTCGAAGCCCCGCTCCGGCAGCAGGTCGTCGAGGTTGTAGCCGGAGACCCGGCGGGGGATGTCGGGGTAGCGCTCGCGGATCTGGTCGGCGTAGCGGTCGCGCAGGTCGCGCAGGCGCGTGTAGATCTCGCCTCGGCGGCCGCCTTCCCCGACGATCCGCTCCAGCTCCTCGTCGCCGGTCTTCCCAACCTGCAGCCGCGTGCCGTCGTAGAGGAGGACGTCGAGCTCGTGGACGTTGTCGGACATCCGCGGGCCTGGGCCGTAGAACTGAGCCATGATCGAGCGGACGCCGCAGGAGTTGTTGCCGATCATGCCGCCGAAGGTGCAGTGGTCGTGCGTGGAGGGATCGGGCCCAAAGGTGAGCTCGTACTGCTTCTCGGCAGGCTTGCGCAGGTGGTCGAGGATCAAGCCCGGCTGGACCCGCGCGAGCTGCCGCTCGGGGTCGATGTCGACGATCTCGTTCAGGTACTTGGAGAAGTCGACGACGACCGCCACGTTGCAGCACTGGCCGGCGAGGCTGGTGCCGCCGCCGTGCGCCAGGACCGGGGCCCGGTAGTTCCGGCAGACGCGCATCGTCTCGACGACGTCGTCGGTCGTGCGCGGGATGACGACGCCGATCGGCAGCTGGCGGTAGTTCGAGCCGCCGGTCGTGTAGAGCGCGCGGTCGCCGGGCCTGAAGCGGACCTCGCCCTCGACAGCGCGGCCGAGGTCGTGCTCGAGGCCGCGGACGTCGACGTCCTCGAAGGCCGTCGGCGGCGACGCGAAGCGGCGGTCGGGATACGCCGGGACGCGCATCAGGCTGCGTAGCGTCCCGTGTCAGCGCGTTTGAGCTCGAGCCCGTTGCCGGGGCGAGAGCGGTCGGGCTCGAGCGCGCCCTCCTTCGGCTCCAGGACGCCGTCGAAGAGCAGCCGCTCGAGCCGGACGTGGTCGTGGAAGTACTCGAGGTGGCGGAAGTTCGGCACCGCGCAGCAGGCGGCCACGCTGGCGCTAGGTGCGCAGTGCGCCGAGAGGTCGAGGTCGAACGCCGCGGCGAGCCCGCCCGCGCGCAGGAAGCCGGTGATCCCGCCGCAGCGGGTGACATCGGCCTGTAGGCAGTCGACGCAGCCGTTCGCAACCAGGTTGCGGAAGTCGGCCGGCACGTATGCGTACTCGCCGGCAGCGATGTCGAGCCCGGCGGAGCCGCGGTCGCGCAGCAGGCGCAGGCCCTCGAAGTCGGCCGAGCTGACCGGCTCCTCGTACCAGCTGACGCCCCATTCGCGCGCGAAGCGCTCGGCCCATTTCAGCGCCTGCTTGCGCGACAGCGCGCCGTTCGAGTCGACGTAAAGCTCGGTCTCGTCGCCGATCGCCTGCCGCGCCGCGTCGAGCCGCTCGGGATCGCGGCCGGGTTCGCGCGAGACCTTCATCTTCACGCGCGGGATGCCGTCCTGGACCCAGGCCGCGAGCTGCTCGCGGATTCGCTCGAGCGAGTAGGAGGTGAAGCCGCCGCTGCCGTAGACCGGCGCCCGGTCGCGGGCGCGGCCGACGAGCTCGACCAGCGGCAGCTCGAGCATGCGCGCCTTCACGTCCCAGAGCGCTAGGTCGACGGCCGAGAGCGCGCAGAAACCGATCCCGGGGCGGCCGGCGTTTCGGAGCGCGACCGCCATCGCTTCCCAGGCCTCGCCGATCGCAAAAGCGTCGTGTCCCTGCACGACTTCTGCGAGCGTCTCCTCGACGAGCTTGCCGGCGGCGGCCGGCGCGTACGTGTAGCCGAGCCCGGTGCGGCCGCCGGCGCGCAGCTCGACGACGACGATCGTGGTCGAGTCCCATTCCGCAGTGCCGTCTGACTCGAGCTCGTCCGTCGGGACCGTATACGCGGAGACGTCGAGACTCTCAAGCTTTGCGGGGAGGCCCTGCCGGACTGTTGCCGTGCTCATCTCCTCGGGATGAACTCTTCGAGCTTCTGCTTCAGGGACTCCTTCAGCATCGCGCCGCGGTCGGGTTCGCCCGCCATGGCCGTCATGTAGTGGCGCGCCTGCTGGAACGAGATGTGGGGCGGCAGCGGCGGGACCTCCGGATCCGTGACGGCCTCGTAGACGACCGGCCGATCGGCGGCGAGCGCCTGGTCCCACGCTGGCCCGACCTGGTCGGGGTCGTCGACGCGGATGCCCTCGAAGCCGAGCAACTCGGCGTAGCGTGCGTAGGGGAAGTCGGGGAGCACCTGCGAGGCCTCGTACTTCGGATCGCCCTCGAGCGCGCGCTGCTCCCACGTGACCTGGTTGAGATCGCGGTTGTTGAGCACGAGCACGATTAGGCGCGGATCGCTCCAGCGCTCCCGGTACTTCGCGATCGTGATCAGCTCGTTCATGCCGTTCATCTGGAAGGCCCCGTCACCGATCAGCGCGAAGACGGGCCGCTCGGGGTGCGCGAACTTGGCCGCGACCGCGTACGGGACGCCGGGCCCCATCGTCGCGAGCGTGCCGGAGAGGGAGCCCATCATCCCCTTGCGGAGCTTGATGTTGCGGGCGTACCAGTTCGCCGCCGAGCCGGAGTCGGCGGTCAGGATCGCCCCGTCGGGCAAGCGCTCGGAGAGCTCGTGGAAGACGCGCTGCGGGTTGACCGGATCGGCGTCGAGCATCGCACGCTCCTCGATCAGCCTCCACCAGTCGCGGACGCCCTCCTCGATCTCCTCGCGCCAGGTTCGGTCTTCCTTGCGCTCGAGCCTGGGGAGCAGCGCCATCAGCGTCTCCTTCGCGTCGCCGACGAGATTGACCTCCATCGGGTAGCGGATCCCGACCATGCGGCCGTCGAGATCGATCTGGACGCCGCGGGCCTTGCCCTCCTGCGGCAGGAACTCCGAGTAAGGGAAGCTCGAGCCGACCATCAGGAAGGCGTCGCAGCCCATCATCAGGTCGTAGCTCGGCTTCGTTCCGAGCAGGCCGATCGAGCCCGTCACGAAGGGGAGGTCGTCGGGCAAAACATCCTTGCCGAGCAGCGCCTTCGCGACGCCGGCGCCGAGCGTCTCCGCAACCTGGACGACCTCGTCGGCGGCGAATTTGGCGCCCTGGCCAATCAGCATCCCGACCTTGTCGCTCTCGTTCAGGACGGTCGCGGCACGCTCGAGGTCGGCGTCGACCGGCACGACCTTCGGTCGCGAGTAGCCGATCCCGGAGTGGACGGTGCCGTGCTCGTGCGGCGGCTTCGCGACCGCCTTCTCCGAGGCGAGGTCGTTCGGAACGATGATGCAGGTGACGGTGCGCTGGTCGAGGGCGATGCGCACGGCGCGGTCGACGAGGTGGCGCACCTGCGCCGGGTCGGTCGCCATGTGCACGTACTCGTGGGCGACGTCCTTGAAGAGCGTCGTCAGATCGACTTCCTGCTGGTAGTTGCCGCCCAGTGAGGGCATCGCCTGCTGGCCGACGATCGCGACCACCGGCTGGTGGTCGAGCTACGCGTCGTAGAGCCCGTTCAAAAGGTGGATCGCACCGGGGCCGGAAGTGGCGATGCAGACGCCGACCTCGCCGGAAAACTTCGCGTGGCCGCAGGCCATGAACGCCGCCATCTCCTCATGCCGAACCTGGATGAACTCGGGGTCGCCGTCGGCTCGGTCGAAGGCGCCGAGGAAGGCGTTGATCCCGTCGCCCGGGTAGCCGTAGATCCGGTGGACGCCCCACTCGGTCAGTCGCTCGAGGACGTAGTCAGCGACCAATTCGGCCATGTTGCTCCTCCCTTTCGCCTGCGCCTCGCTTGGGGATCTCTTTGCCCGGAGCGGGCGACGGGAATCTTCGTACTACGAGGTTTGTGCCCGGCCCGGGTTCGGCGAAACGCGCAAGCCGAGCACGTCGGGGCGGTGGTAGTGGCCGGCCGGGTCGAAGCGCTGGCGTTCCTCGTCGAGCCTCTGCGGGTCGAGCTCGGCATAGAGGACTCCCTCCTCGCCGTAGAGCGGGCCGGCGAGGTAGGACCCGTCGGGGGCGAGGATGGCGCTGCCGCCCCGGCCCACGACGTCGATCCCGTCCAGAAGCTTCGCGAGGGGAAAGTCGTCCGGGTAAGAGGCGGCCCGCTGGAAGTGGCTCGGGCTGACCACGAAAGCGCGCGCCTCGCGGGCGATGTGGATCAGGGTCGGCTGCCAGCTGTCGCCGTCGTCCGCGGTCGAGGCGACGTAGATCTCGACGCCGGACTCGTAAAGGGCGAAGCGCGCCAGCGGCATGTAGTTCTCCCAGCAAATCAGGCCGCCGAGGCGCCCGATCCCGGTTTCGATCGCGCGCAAGCCGTCGCCGTCGCCCTGGCCCCAGACCAGCCGCTCGTGGTTCGTCGGCACGAGCTTGCGGTGCTTCTGAGCCAGCGAGCCGTCGGGGGCGTGGTAGAGCAGCGTGTTGTAGAGGGTTCCCGGCCGCTCCGGGTCGCGCTCGGTGACGCCGGTGACGAGCCAGACCTCGTGCTCGCGGGCGATCTCGCCGAGTCGGTCGGCGGCTTGGCTCGGAATCTCCAGTGACTCGCGGGCGAGCAGGGCGAAGGCTTCCTTCGCGCCCGGCTCGGCCCAGCCGGCGAGCGCGCGCGCCCAGACCGACGACGGGTAAGCGGGGATGAACGCCTCGGGAAAGACGAGCAGCTTGGCGCCGTTGCCGGCCGCCTCGGCGGCGAGTCGCCCGAGCTTCTCGATCGTGGCGTCCCGGTCCAGGATGACGGGCTCCGCCTGGACGCACGCAACGGTAACGGGGGAGCGCATCGAGATCCATTCTGCGCGATCGGAGGCGCAGCGTCACCGACCAGGCTGGCCGCAGGACGGCGAGAAACGGTGTACCAAAGTGTGACTTCTCGTCCACACCCGTCCTGCCGGGCCGTTTCGTGGGGACAGTCCTCTGCGAAGTGTGCTGCGCTCCGGCCCGCGTGAATCACGCTTAACAGAGGCGCAAAGCGCGCTTAACGGGGCTGCAACGGGACGGCGTTATAACCGGTCGGTGGCCTCTCGCAGGCAACTCGTCCCGGCCGCGGCGCTCGCTGCGGCCGGTGTGGTCGGGGGCGCAATCTCGCTTGCGGGCGCCTCAGCGCTGGGTGTCGGCGGCAGGACGACGACGGTTCGGCAGGTCGAACCCGCCCTCGGCGGTAGCTCGCCGACTTCCTTCGACACGGTCAAGCCCGGCAAGGCGCTGTCGATCAACGAGATCTTCCGCCGGGACGCGCCCGGTGTCCTTCAGGTGACCTCGACGCAGGTGGTCACGACAACAAACGATCCGTTCAATTTCGGCCTCCCCCAGACCCAGACTCAGAAGGCGCTCGGCTCGGGCTTCGTGATGGACAAAGCCGGCCACATCGTCACGAACTACCACGTCGTTGCGGGTGCGAGGTCGGTCGAGGTCAGCTTCTCGAACAGCGACAACATGAGGGCGAAGGTCGTCGGCTCCGATCCATCGACCGACCTCGCCGTCCTGCAGATCGACGCGCGCTCTCGCGCCCTGACGCCGCTCGCGTTCGGCAACTCGGACCGCGTACGCGTCGGCGACTCAGTGGTCGCGATCGGCAACCCACTCGGTTACGACCGCTCGGTCACTGCCGGGATCGTCAGCGCCGTCCAGCGCGCGATCAGCGCTCCGAACCAGTTCCCGATCGACCATGTGATCCAGACGGACGCTCCGATCAACCACGGCAACTCGGGCGGCCCGCTGATCGACTCGCGCGGCGCGGTTATCGGTGTCAACGCGCAGATTGCGACCGGCGACTCCGGCAGCGACGGGAACATCGGGATCGGCTTCGCGATCCCCATCAACACCGTTCGCACGGTCGTGGCGCAGTTGATCAAGAAGGGAAAGGTCGAGCACGCCTTCATCGGCATTACGGCGAAGCCGGTCACGGCCGAGATCGCTCGCCTGTTCAGGCTCCCGGCGAAGAGCGGCCTCCTGGTCGCCACCGTGCAGCCCGGCAGCGGTGCGGCTGCTGCCGGGCTTCGCGCGGGTACCGACACGAAGGTCGTCTCCGGGGAGAGCTGGCCGATCGGAGGCGATCTGATCGTCTCCGCGGACGGGGCTCCGCTCAGCACGGTAGACCAGCTTCGCGACCTGATCGCCGCGAAGCGTCCGGGCCAGTCCATCTCACTCGAGGTCTATCGCGGCACCGAGAAGTTCACCATCCCCATCAAGCTCGGACGGCAACCATCTTCCTCTCGTTGACCGTCCTGGAAGGCCCCTGACCCCTGGGGGCCGCGCTCCCGCGCGGCAGCCGTAGCCAGCACGGCGCGCGGGAGCGCCTACTGGAGGGCCCGATGCCTGCCCGGGCCCTCCAGTCTTTTTTCGCGCAGCAAAAAAAGACTGGAGTGAATTGGACCGCGCGCAGACCCTCGCCGCCTTCCGGCGGCGAGGCCTTCACGCACCGGGTCCCGCGCCGGCCCCATTTCTAGGGACGTGCTCACTCGGCCGCGTTCAGGCGACGTTTAGCCTTCGGCGTCTTGATCGAGCAGCGTTTTGGGGAGAGCCCGTCATTTTCTATCGGGATCGAGGAGGAGGTCATGATCCTCGACGCCGAGACGCTCGCGCTCGCGCCCGCGGTCGATCTTCTGATCGGCGAGTCTGAGAAGTTCGAGCTGCCAGGCCGGCTCAAGACAGAGCTCTTCGCGTCGATCGTCGAGCTGAACACCGATGTCTGCGACTCGGTCGGCGGGGCGCACGAGGCGCTGCGTGAGCTCCGAAGCGCCGCCGCACGGATTTCCGAGGAGAACGGCCTGCGCCTCGCCGCCGCCGGTACCCATCCTTTCAGCGATCCGGAGCAGCAGCAGATCGCCTCCGACCCGCGCTACAAGGAGTTCGTCGGCTTCGCCGGAGTGTCCGCGCGACGCCAGGGCGTGAGCGGGCTCCACGTCCACGTCGGCATGGCGAGCGCGGACGCGTGCTACGCGACGCTCGAGGCGATCCTGCCCTGGATGCCGCTCGTGCTCGCACTCTCGGCGAACTCGCCCTACCTCGCCGGCCGGGCGACAGGACTCGCCTCGAACCGCGCCGAGGTGCTCGCGCAGCTTCCCCGCGCGGGTGCGCCGCCGCCGTTCGGCTCCTACGCCGGCTGGGAATCCTTCGTCGAGCGGCTGATCGGCCTCGGACTCGCCGATGACTACACGCGCTTCTGGTGGGACGTCCGGCCCCATCCCCGCTTCGGAACGCTCGAGATCCGGATGCCCGATCAGCCGACCAGCCTCGGCCTCACCGCCGCGCTCTCCGCGCTCTTGCAGGCACTGTGTGCAACCGTCGAGGCCGAGGAGGCCCGCCCGGCCGATCGGGGCGACTATGCCCAGAATCGCTGGGCGGCGCTGCGCTTCGGTACGGCTGCCGAGCTGATTCATCCGGACGGCACCCGCCTGGTTCGCGCCCCCGAGCTCGCGCGCGAGCTGTTCGCCCTCGTCGCACGTGAAGCCGAGCGGCTCGGAACGACAACCGAACTCGCGGCTCTGGATCCCTCGATCTGCGAAGGTGCGCGCCAGCTGAAGATCGGCGAGCTCGACGGGCTCGAGGCGGTCTGTGCCGACCTCGTCGAGCGAACGCTAGGCTGAAGCCAAATGGCCGTCCGCTCGGAAACGCTTCAGCTCAGCGGGATTCGCTGCGAGCGGTGTGTGCAGAGGCTCGGCGCGGCGTTGCAAGATCACGACGGACTCGAGTACGCGAACGCGAATCTGATGGGCTCGGTGACTCTGCGCTGGGACGAGGAGCGCACTGATCTCGAAGCGCTCCTCGCCGCCATGGCCAAGGCCGGCTTTCGGCCGGCCCCGGCTTCCGTCTAAAGACCTCCCGGCACCCGGTACCCCGTCGGCGCGTCGGCCTTGTCGCGTTCGGGCTCGAGCCCGCCCTCGCGGATCTCGGCCCGCTCCTTGTCTGCCGGCTCGCGCCCGGCGCGAAACGCATCCTGGTCGGCGCTGAGGGCCGGATCGTCAGGCAGGAACTCCCCGTACCCCTCCGTCTCCGGGGCAGGCGTCCCTTCGGCCAGCCCGAAATGCTCGGCGACGGCTTGGGTGTCGATCGAGCCGTTGTCGAGCTTCGGTGAGGTCTCGACGATCTCCTTCGAGACGCTGAGCCGGACGACCTGCTCGCCGTCGGTCGTGTGAACAAACGTCTCCGGCACGGCATGCCCGGTCTTTTTCAGCAGTCCGTGCTCGATGATCACGTGCCGATCTCGGACCTCGGCGACGTGACCGATCTTGCAGTCGTCGCTCGTGACGACCTCGAATCCTTCCATGACGACCTGCCTTTCCATTGGTTGGCAGGCACCGCCTACCCGCCGCGCGTCAGGAACTAACGGGAATGCGGGGCTCCCCGGCCCCGTTGGAGCTTGAAAAGAACGTTGCTAGGGTGGCCGCCGTGGGCGAGACGGCACCTGAGACCGACGCGAGAAGACTCGCCGAGGACGCACGGGACCGGGTCAGGTTCGAGGAGGAAGCGCTCGAGTTGGCCGACCAGGTCTATCGCGTCGCGAGGCGGATGGTCTCGTCCCGCGAGGAAGCCGAGGATTTGATGCAGGAGACATATGCACGGGCCTTTAGGAGCTGGAAATCGTTCCAGCCGGGAACGAACCTCCGGGCCTGGCTTCTCCGCATCCTCACGAACCTCAACATCGATCGCGGCCGCCGGGTGCAGCGCGCTCCGGACATGCAGCCGCTCGAAGAAGGCGACTACTTCCTCTACAACAAGCTCGAGGAGTCGACGCAGGCGCCGAATCCCGACGAGGAGCAGGTGATCGAGCGGCTCTCCCAAGACGACGCCGTTCTGGCGCTCTCGGCGGTGCCGCACGACTTTCGCGATGTGATCGTGCTCGTCGATCTCGGCGACTTCAGCTACAACGACGCGGCGCAGATCCTCGACATCCCGGTCGGGACCGTGATGTCGCGCCTGCACCGCGGGCGGAGAATCTTGAAGCGGGAGCTCGCGGAGCGGGCGCTCGTCGACGGAGGTGACTCGGAATGAGCGGTTTTGCGGTCGATCCGTGCGACAAGTGCGAAGAGGTGCTGCAGCCCTTCCTCGACCGCGATCTGAACGACGAGGAGCGCGCCCTGGCAGAGGAGCATCTGAGCCTCTGCGAGTACTGTCGTAAGCGCTACCGCTTCGAGGAAGAGCTGCGGCGGTTCGTCAGGCAGGCGGCGACGGAGGAAATGCCGCCGGAGTTGAAGACGAAGCTCGCAGAGCTGCGGACGCCTCTCGTCTAGCAGCCGATTCGAGGCGGGCCGGCGATGACGACGAGCCGGCGGGGGTTGCGTCCGCCCGGGAGAGGCCGGGCTTCGACGCAGAGCTGCTTCGCAAGCCTCGCTCCGTAGGCCTCGCCGCCCGGCTCGAAGAAGACCGCGGTTTCACGGTAGTCGAACCGGTTCGCCTTCGCGACTCGTTCGATTCTGTAGCCCAGGGCGCCGATCTTGCTCGCGATTGCGCGGGTGTAGTAGATGTCGCCGCCGCCGTTCAGCACGTCCACGCTCAGCTTCCACGCCGGCGGCAGGGGCCGCGACCTGTGCGTTTTTGCAACGCCGCCGAAGCCGCCGAGCAAGGTAACGGCAAGGGCCGCCAGCACGATGATGCCCGCCGCGATGCCGACGATCCGGGTGCGGGGATAGCGCGGCGGCGACGGCTCGACCGGCAAGCGCGCAAGACCGCGCGCCTCGTCCTGGTCGATGGCGAGCGCGGTTGCATAGAGGACTGCCGCGACGAGAGCGTCGTCGGCATGCGGAAACCGGTAGACGCGGCCCTCCTCGAGCCACTCGACCTGCTCGGGCGTGAGGCCGGCGCGTCGAGCGGCCTCGTCCACCGTCAGCTTGCGTTGCAGCCTCGCCGAGGCAAGCGGGGACGGTTCTTGCTGATCCAGTTGCGGTGCGACCGTCATCGGACGCGTTCGTCATTCTGCGCCGCTCTCTCGCAC
>WNGE01014966.1_pt1 | contig 10559 bp, 10 predicted proteins | sample 5400651 | NCBI WGS metagenome assembly WNGE01 (sample SAMN13153370, study PRJNA577476) | soil metagenome | isolation source: 60 cm soil or saprolite under grassland replicate 2 | place: USA:California | collected 2016-06-15
TTTTCTCATCGTCGCTGGGATGGGCCGGCGGCAACTCTTCCATTTGCAGGATGTGCACGCCGAGGTCGCCGATTTTGCTCAACGTCAACCCGGCAAATTGCGGGACCGTCTCACTGATTCGGCGAAAAACATCGTCGATAGAGAGAAGAGAGTCTCCCCCGTCGACTGCCTGGAGCAAGTCCCGTAAAATTTCCCAATCGTCGCGCGCGTTACCGGGCGGCCGGACCGCGCGATTTAGTCGTTGCAGCCGGCCTTTGCCATTGACCATCGAGCCGCGTTTTTCGGCGAACCCGCACCCAGGCAGAACCACCGTCGCTTTTTCGGTCGCCTCATTCGGCAAAACATTCATCATGATCAACACAGGGAGCTGCGCGAGTTCTTCAACGGGTATGCCCAGATGCATTGTGTTTTCTTTCAGAATCACCCGCGCCTTGATTTTTCCGCTTCTCACGGCATCGGCGATCGCAAGCAGGTTCGCGCCCGGTTCAGATTTCGATCCAAGAATGAGCCGCGCGCCATTTGTATTTGGGTTACGATCTTCGCTAAGCAGGATGTTATCTCCAGGCTCGCGGCGCGGGACGATGTCGATTCGCTGCGTACCTAACGACTTAGCTAACTGCGATGTGAGCCAAAGCTCTTCGTTCGTCATCCGGCCAGAAGCAATGACGGCGATTTCCGGACCGGAGAATCCTTTTAGTTGAAGCGCAGCTTGCGCGATTGCGGTGGACCAGTCCGTTGGTACGAGTTTTTCGCCGAAACGAATCTGCGGTTCGAGCAAACGGTTTTCAGCTTCGAGATATTTAAAGTTCAGCCGCCCGTAATCACACATCCAACATGAATTGACGTGATCGTTCTCACGTGGCGTCTGTCGATAGATCACATCTTCACGGCTGCCGATTACCGTGTTGCAACCCGTCGCGCAACTGGTGCAGATGCTTTTGGTTTCTTTCAGGAACCAGACACGCATCTTGAAACGGAAATCGGTGGAAGTGAGCGCGCCGACCGGACAAATATCGACCGTGTTAAGCGAATAATTATTTTCCAGCCGCTTGCCGGGATGTGCGGTCAGCACCGTGTAACTGCCTCGATCGACAAACCCGAGTACATCATCGTGCGCGACCTCCTGACAAAAACGAATGCAGCGCGAACAGAGAATGCAGCGCTCATCATCGAGCCTAACGCGCGGCCCGAGCACAACGTTTTTCGGTTTCTTGACTTTGTTTTCGAGGAAACGCGATTTGCTCGTGCCGAAATCGACACTGAACTCCTGTAACCGGCATTCTCCCGCTTGATCGCATATGGGACAATCAAGTGGATGATTGATGAGTAAAAACTCCATTACGCCGCGCTGGCATTCCTTCACTAAGGGAGAATTGGTCCTGACGCCCATTCCCTCTGCGACATCCTGGGCGCAGGAAATTTGCGGCCGTGGCATCCAGTTGATGATCGGTTTGTTGTCAGAGCCAAGCTCTGGTTTGCGATCCGGTCCGAGTCTTGGAAATCCCATCTCGATCAGGCACATCCGGCAATTGCCCGGTGAACTCAGTTTCTTGTGATAACAATAGCGCGGCACGTAGCTGCCGGCCTGTTCGCACGCTTCGATTACTCGCGTGCCTTTTGGAAATTGATGCCACACGCCATCAATCTGGACGTTTAAGAGCGGAATCGACTCCGTTGCGCCACTCATTTCCTACTCTTTCTCTTGCTCCTGCTCTTGCTCCAAGCTGGATGAATAATCAGCTTCTTCGCGCGGGTTGTGGGTAGCGCGTGCGTCTCGCGTGCTGGTTTCGGCGTCGCGCCGAAACAGTCTTTCCCGACGCACACCATCAACTGTGGATCGGTAAATACGGGACAAGTTCGTGATCGCGAGGACGCGGTCACCAGCACGCGAGACGCATGCGCTACCCAATCAAAACCCCAGCGCGCCGTGACACAGCCAAGCACATGGATGTTTTCGCGATCAAAATAGGTCTTCATCACTCAAAATTAGAGCAAGAGCATGAGCATGAGAACGACTAAGATTTAAATCGTCCCCGCGGCTCCGGCTTTTTCCCAGCCCGGATCATGGGCCATGGGAACTGTAGGAATCGATTCCTCTTCAATGAGCTCGTCCGATGTATATTCAGGCGGCAGCGGCGGCGGCATTGGCTTTTGAGCGCGCGCGGCGAATTCTTCGGGAAATTTCTGGACAAAGCTTTGTGTTGGCCAGGCGCAAGCTTCCCCAAATGCGCAGATGGTACGCCCGGCGATATTATCGCCGATGGTCTTTAGCGTGTCTGGATCTTCTGTTACACCACCGCCGCGCAACATGCGGTCTGTGATTTTCTTCATCCAAAGCGAGCCCTCACGGCAAGGTGTGCACTGACCGCAGCTTTCGTGAGCATAGAATTCGTTGATGTTATTGAGCACCCAAACCATGTCGCGGGAGTCATCCAGCACAATGACACCTCCGGAACCGGCCATTGAACCGGCTGCAGTTAGCGAATCGAAATCCATTGGGATTTCGTCAATCGACACCTCGCGTTCGATCATTGATCCGTCGGGCTGGCGCTGTTTCAGTTTGAATCGCTCATCGGCCCGAAGAACCTTCGCGGAGCTGCCACCCGGAATGACTGCCTTGAGTTTTCGGCCCTGTCTCAATCCGCCGGCCATTTCGTAAATAAGCTGACCCATGGTCACTGTGCCCACTTCAATTTCGAAATAACCGGGCCGCTGCACGTCTCCGCTCACGCAGACGATTCTTGTGCCGGTGTTATTAGGCCGGCCTAGCCGGGCGTATTCAGCGCCGCCCATGGCGATGATGTGTTTCACATGGCAAAGCGTTTCCACGTTGTTCACGATTGTTGGGCACATGTAGAGACCTAGCACGGCCGGGAAATATGGCGGCTTGATTCGTGGATAGCCGCGTTTCCCTTCCAGGGATTCGATCAGGCCGGTCTCTTCGCCACAGATATAAGCGCCTGCTCCGCGGTGGATGTAAACCTCGGCGTCGAATCCGGAGCCTAGAATATTTTTTCCAAGGAAATTGTGTTCCCGCGCTTCTTCGATGGCGTGTTCGAGGATTCTTGCGCCTTCCGGGAATTCACCTCTGATATAGATGTAGGCCGTGCGCGCATTCAACGCGAAACAAGAGATCAAAATTCCCTCCAGTAACTGATGTGGATCTTCGTGGATGATGTAGCGGTCCTTGAACGTGCCTGGCTCGGATTCGTCGGCGTTACAGATTAGATATACCGGTCGTTTTTCGTCCGGCTTAATGAAACTCCACTTCAGGCCGCACGAAAAACCCGCGCCACCGCGACCGCGCAATCCCGAGTTCTTGACTTTATTGACAATCTCCGCGCGCGACATCGTTAGCGCTTGGTTCAATTGTTCGTAGCCGCCGGCGCGCAGGTAACAATCGATGTCGGTTGTCCAACCTTCGCGTCCGATGTTCTTAAAAATCAATCGATGCTCCAGGGAGTGAGGGGATGAAGCCCAAGGAGCGGCGGTCTCCAGTCCGCCGCTTGTGGTGGGGCGGACTAGAGACCGCCCTTCCTTGAGAAGATCGGTCGCGGAATTTGGATTTACGTTTTCGTGCAGCTCCTCATTCACCATGCAAACAGGCGCCGTGCCGCAGCTCGCGAGGCATTCAACGAACTCGACGCTGTAATTGCCATCGGCACTAACGGAAATGGGATTATGCATTCCTTCACCCTGTCGTTCGCGGTCAATTGCAGTCGCCGCGCATAGATTTTCCATTAATTGATAGCTGCCGGCCATTGCGCAGCTGAGCGTTCGGCAAACACGGATGTGTGTCTTGCCTGCCGGTTCCTGACGAAACATCGGGTAGAAGGTGATCAGTTCGAGAATGTTAATCGGCTCGAGGCCGAGCTTCGCTGCGATCCAGATTACTGCCTCATCGCTGATAAAACCGAAGTGTTCCTGACACAAATGGAGCAGCGGCATCGCCGCGCTCCGCTGGTGATCGTGCGGGTAGCGCGCGATTGCCGCCTCCATTTTCCGCTCTAACTCGGCGGAAACACGCGTGTTCGTCGAGTCCACGATAGCGCGAGATTTATTTAGACAATGTGCTCTCCTTCGACTGCACCTTGTCGTCTTTGAAAACAATCGTCACCGAATCTTTACCCTGCCGGTAAACGTAGGTCGTTTTTTTCATGATACCGAGATCTTCACTGGGACTGGAGGTTGGGTGCCCCAGGATCGATTCCACTTGTTTTTTCGACATTCCCTCTTCTACCTCCTCCACGTTGGCCTTCGTAATGCGTTTGCCCGGACTGCACGAAACTCCAAGCGCAAGCAGGAGGACGAGCAAAAATCGAGATATGAATCGCAGCATTTTCATCTGTCGCATTCTCCCATGACGAAGTCCAGACTCCCCAGCACCGCCGGCACGTCGCTGATCATGCAACCCGGCAAAAGATCAGGGAGGATGCTTAGGTTCACAAACGATGGCGCGCGAATCTTCAAGCGATAAGGTACGCCGCCACCTCTGCTGTTGATATAAAAGCCCAGCTCGCCCTTTGGATTTTCTGCTGCGAAGTAAATCTCGCCTGGCGGCGCGTCGAGTCCCTCCGTCACCACAATAAAATGATGGATTAACTCTTCCATCTTCGTCATGACCCGCGATTTGGGAGGCACCATGTTTTTCCAATCGGCTACATTGATGGGGCCATCCGGCAATTTATCGATTACCTGACGCAGGATGCGCACGCTTTGGCGCATCTCCTCGATTCGCACCAAATAGCGATCGTAACAGTCCCCGGCACTGCCTATCACTACCTCAAAATCGTATTGTGCGTAATCGAGGTATGGATGTTTGCGCCGCAAATCGTGCTCGATGCCGCTGCCTCGCAGGTTTGGACCCGAAAGCGCGTACGCCATGGCTTGCTCTTTTGAGATCACCCCGACGTCCCTTGTCCGATCGACAAAAATGCGATTACGCGTGAGCAACTTGTCGCATTCGTCCAGGCTCGGAATGAATTCATCGAGGAATTTTTTGAGCTGCGGAATGAAGCTCTCCGGAAGATCCCGTATCTGTCCGCCGACCCGCGTGTAAGACGTGGTGAAACGCGCTCCAGTCAACAGCTCGAAAAGGTTATAAAGTTTCTCGCGCTCGGTGAACGTGTATAAAAAAACTGTCATCGCGCCTAGATCGAGAGCCATCGCGCCTATACCAAGCAAATGTGAAGAGATGCGGGATGTTTCGCAGCAAATTGTGCGAATCGCTTTGCCACGCGGCGGGATGTCCCAGTCCATCAATTTTTCCACGGCCAGCGCGTAAGCTACATTATTTGAAAGCGGGGCAAGATAATCGAGCCGATCGGTGTAAGGCACGAACTGGTTGTATTGCATGTTCTCGGCGATTTTCTCGTCGCCACGATGCAGGAAGCCGATATCTGGTGTCGCCTTGGTAATAATCTCGCCATCGAGTTCGAGCACGAGTCGCAAAACGCCATGCGTGGCCGGGTGCGACGGGCCCATATTGAGGACCATTTTTTCGCCGATATCGTCATCGGTGTGGTGCAGCTCCGCATCCGCTGCCACCACTCGCGTCACCGGGTCAGTCGATTCAATCTCACGCGTTGTGAAAGGCATGAAAAAAGTTACAAAGTTAAAAGGTTAAAAACAACATTTACGCTGGCGAGTGAGCCAGCGCGCGCAAGCGAATTCGGCGTTGTGTTGGTAGGGCGCGGCCGCCGGGCGCGCCGAGACAAGCGGATTCGGTGACCGCTGCCTCTCATTTTCAGGTTTGAATCGCGTGAACAGGGCACCGATGGTGAACGTTCTCATGAAAAAAATCGCACTACTTTTCGCTGGTCAGGGCGCGCAGGCGGTCGGGATGGGCCGAGAACTCGCGGAGACCTTCCCAGTTGCGGCCGACTTGTGCGCGCAAGCTGATGAAATCCTCGGCCGTCCGTTGACTGACATTATGTGGAACGGACCGACGGAGACGCTGACAACGACATCTAATTGCCAGCCTGCCTTATATCTGCATTCACTAGCGGCACTGACCGTCGTTCGCGAATTGTTTGGCGATTTTCCAATCGATTGCGCGGCTGGCCTGTCTCTCGGCGAAATGACGGCGCACGCCGTAGGAGGCACGTTCGATTTCGCGAGCGGGCTGAAACTTGTGCAGAAGCGCGGTGAACTGATGGACGAAGCCTGCGCGGCAACTTTTGGTGGCATGGCGGCGATGATCGGCGGTTTGGAGAATGATGTTCGGCGACTAGCTGCCGACGAAGATGTCGACATTGCCAATATTAATTCGCCGGGACAAATCGTAATTTCCGGCAAACTCGCCAAAGTCGAGGCGGCGGTCGGCGTGGCTAAAGAATACGGCATTCGGCGCGCGACGATGTTGAATGTTGCCGGCGCGTATCATTCCCGATTGATGGAGAGCGCTTACCGTAAGTTGGGAGAAGTGTTGCTTGAGGTAGAGATGCAAATTCCGCAATTCCCTGTCATCAGCAATGTCACCGGCGAAGAGGTCAACACGCTTCCGGAAATTCGGCGTACATTACAGGAACAGGTGACATCCACGGTTCGCTGGTACGATTGCATGCGGCGGATGCTGGCGCGTGGTTGCGAGTTTTTTATCGAGTTGGGACCGGGCAATGTGCTGGCAGGTTTGCTCCTTCGCACACAAAAAGGTTTGAACGTGGTCTCGGTTAGTGACGAGGAATCTGCCCGCCATTGCGCCGTGCAAATGCGCGCCGTCCTGGCGTAGCATCAAAGGAAAGGGGTGTTAGTAGTGCATGCGGATGAACAAATCTCATGCCTACCGGCTGCCAGATGACAACACAATCTGATCGCCTAACTTCCACTATGACACTCTCCGAGCGGATCGACTCAGATCTCAAAGAAGCGATGCGGGCCAAAGATACGACCAAGCTGAGCGTGCTGCGCATGTTAAAATCTGCTTTGAAGTACGGCGCGATTGCAAAATCAGGCGCGGAAACTGAGCTGAACGACGCTGAGGCCGCGCAAGTCATCCGTAAGCAGGCGAAGCAACGCCAGGATTCCATCGAGAGTTTCGAGAAAGGCGGGCGCGCCGAATTGGCAGAAAAAGAGAAGGAGGAACTCTCGATCTTAAACGGATATTTGCCACAGCCGATGAGCGCCGATGATATTTCGAAAGTGGTGCGCGAAACGATTGCCGAAGCCGGCGCGACCTCGCGAGCACAAATGGGCGCGGTGATGAAAGCGTTGCAGGCGAAAGTAGCCGGTCGCATTGACGGCAAAGCCCTGAGCGCGGAAGTGCAAAAGCAGTTGGGGTCGTGATCCGAGAACCGAGATTCGTGAATCGGCATCCGATTTAACGACTTAACGATTCAAGGAATTACGTCGCGATCATGCTGAGCGCTATTCTCGTCGCCGCCGGTGACAGTCGCCGCATGGGTTTCGACAAACTGTTTGCGATGATCGCTGGCAGACCGATCATCGCGCATACCATCCACGCATTTGAGCGGGCCGACTGTGTCGGCGAAATCATTGTCGTCGCGCGCAAAGATCGACTTGATGAGATCAAAACAATCGTTCGCGATGGAAATTTCAAAAAAATTGGGTCGATCATTTCCGGCGGCAAACATCGTCAGGATTCCGTCCGTGCCGGTCTGGATCATCTCGAGGCTGGCGCGAAATACGTGGCTGTGGCATCAGCTCTATGCCATGCAGACACCGCAGGTTTTCGAGCGGCGTTTGATTGAGGATGCGTATAAGGCTGTCTACGCAGAGAACGCTTCGGTTACCGACGAGGTTTCAGCGGTCGAGCGACTCGGTCGCAAGGTTATTCTGGTTCCAAACGAAGACTTAAATTTCAAAATCACTTATCCGCGGGATTTGGCGCTTGCCGAATTTGTTTTGGAGCAGCGGATGCACTGAATACTGGCTAGCTTCTATCAAAAGTGAGGACTGCCTCGTATCTTTTCTATCAAGCGGTGCAACGGCCGATTTACATCCTGATTTATTTGATACCAGTGATTAGTGGCTCTTTTGCGGGCGTTCTCCATCCGATGCCCGATTTCGATTACACGCCGTGGATCGGCCGGGTGACAGCGGATTTTCGTGTACCTCCTGGCTGGGACGCCTTACCTATCGATCCAAAAAGCCCGCATCACGCGACTCTTTTCCAGGTAGTTTCCGGAAGCAAACAGCACAACATCGTAGTGAGCCTCGACTTTTATCACCTTCACTCGTTTGTGAAAGAAAAGACACAGCAGGGTAGCGCAGCCAACTACTTGGACGGCATTCAGCGCCATGATGATCCAAATGTCAAAATGGACCTCGTGAGTACGTTTCAGTCGGAACGGAATGGTCCTATTAACTTATACCGTTATCACTATGCGAATCGGCGGGAACGCTGGGCTGTTTTTATTGTGGCAGGGGATTACGAGGTTCAACTCGAAATATGCGCGCCTGACTTCGCGGACGAAGCCACGCTCCGCTCGTGCCTCGAACTAGTCGCCCGAGGTGTTTCGATCAGCAAGGCCGCGGGTTAAGCCGACAGCGAGCCGGACAAGTCGGAAAACCGGCAGAGTGGCCAAATCGCCACAATTCATCTGCGTGGCCAACAAGGTCGCCTAACGAGTCCTCGGCCTCAGGTCTGTGCCAAGACGAAAACGTTTACTAAGCGACCATCGGATCGATAGGCACCAGCGGACGAATCAAATCGACTACGGACGCGACATCTTTGCGTCTGAAACCACGGCCGTGTTTTCGAATCTTCGCAGTTTCAAGTTCGCCGACGCGGTAGAGTTGTCCGTGTTTCCAAACCCAGGCGTCGGGATTGTAGGGACCGATACGGAGTGGATCGGTCCAGGTATGGATCGACAACAAGTTGGGCGTCACAGCCGCGGCAATGTGCATTGGGCCGCTTTCCACACTTACGACAAATCGCGCGACTCGAATAAGCCAGGTTAACTGAAGCAGTGAAGTTTGCCTGGTCAGATCAATGCAATTTTCCGGTGTGTTGATCCTGTTGCGCGATTGTCCCACCACGACCACGCGAGTTGGCGCGAGCAACTGGCAAAATTCCTCAATCACTGCATTTGAAAGCGATTTGTCGTGCCCGCGAGCAAAGGGGTGAAGAAGAACGAATGGCGGATGAGCATCGAAGCGCGGCAGCGGATCGCCACTTGGAACCGAGCATCGAAGCGTTTCGCCGACCGCAGCGCCGGCGCATTCTACCAATTTTAGATAGCGCTCAACAGGATGACTGCGGCGATTGACTTGGGCGATGCGGTTGCAGAACCAGGTCTTCCCTGCGAGCGAATTTCTCATTCCGTAAATTTCTTTTGCGCCGCTGATTTTTGCGATGAGAACGCTGCGTAACGATCCCTGGAAATCGAGCGCAAGATCGGGGTGGATCTGCCCGCTCTTTTTTAACCACGGAAGCAAACTCGTCGGTGCGCCGAGGGCTCGAAGCTTCCCGCGTGGAAGGAAGTGAACATGATTAACGTCAGGATTTCCGCGGAGAAGTGGAGCGAGCTCAGCGTCAATGACCCAGGTAATCTCCGCGTGGGGATGCGCTTCACGAAGCAGCGCAACCGCTGGAAGCATATGAACGATGTCACCGAGCGAGCCCGGCCTGATGATTAGGATCGATTTGGGGTTCAAAGTCGGCGGTCAAGATACCGCGCCTGCGGCGATTCTTTTGGCATCGGTCCGAGCCGGACTGGCATTTTCGGAGAAGCCGATCCACGTTTGGAAAACACAGAGATGGAACGGTCGCCGCCGCGGCGACTCCTCAACGCGTTCCCCAACCAAACATAGCTTTCCGGCACCGATTCTATCTTCCAATTGCAAGCCGCTCAGCCAGGAGCCGCGGCAAACCCGCTTCGGCAATCTTCCTTTGCACAGCTGCCAGATCATATTTTACGCGAAACTGTTGGACCAGATTGTTCTCCGTATCGTAAATACAGTACGCTGCGCGCCAGTTTCCATCACGCGGTTGGCCCACACTGCCCATGTTGATGAAATACTTTTTAGCCGGCTCGATGTGAACGTGCTCAACCCTTTCCCGCCTGACGCTTTCATCTCGAACAAAAACCATGGGCACATGTGTGTGTCCAAAGAAACAAACGTTGGTGCGTTGATAGGTAAAGCTCGCGGCCGCATCGAGGTTGTTAAAAACATAGCCCCACTGCTCCGGTGTATCGAGCGTGGCGTGCACGATGGTGAAATCGTGCACGCGCGTCTGCAGCGGTAACCCGCGCAGCCACTCCTTGTCCTGATCACTCAAGTGGTCACGGGTCCACGCGATGGCACGCTCTGCGATTTCATTAAAATCGCCAGGAGGTGAGAGACGCGACGCCGCCTCATCGTGATTGCCTTTCACGATCGGGCAATCCAGCTCGCGAACGCGTTCCACGCATTCTCCCGGGTTGGCGTTGTAGCCGACCACGTCGCCCAGGCATACGAAACGCGCGCATTTGCGCGCGCGTGCGTCAGCCAGCACGGCTTCTAATGCCTCGAGATTTGCGTGTACATCGCTGAAAATTGCGAACCGCATAGACCCCTTGTCAGTTGTTAAAAAGTCACAACCTTACAACGAAATC
>WNGE01009012.1_pt1 | contig 10558 bp, 8 predicted proteins | sample 5400651 | NCBI WGS metagenome assembly WNGE01 (sample SAMN13153370, study PRJNA577476) | soil metagenome | isolation source: 60 cm soil or saprolite under grassland replicate 2 | place: USA:California | collected 2016-06-15
ATCTATGTCGATGATCGAGGTGGTGGCTACGCACGTCTGAGAGGGTCGTCGCGGGGAAGTGGACTTCTTGTCCCGCGACGAGAAGGTCGGGACGATCTTCGCTCGGCTCTTGGAACTAGACGACGCAGAGGGGCTGACCGGCCCAGAACTGATTCGTTCAGGGTTCTCGGGCCCGCCAACGTTCGGGAGTCGCTAACCGCTAAAGCGGCGGCCAATGGCTCCGCTCTGTTAAGAGTCGACCTATTCGAGGCTCGAGCCCGGGTCTCCCTATCCCTTGCGGGAAAGAACTAAGACCGGAGCCGGGGCGCCTTCCGCGTTTCCCTCTCCCCGAAGGGCTCCGGCTCCCACATGCTGCACACCGGTTAATCCGACTACTGGCAGGGTCGGGTCATCGTCCGCTTCGCGCGGCAAGACCTGAAGACTTCGGCTTCGCCTGCTCCCCGTCATCGTGCTCCTCTGTCACGCAGCCAGAGACCTCGTCGCAACCGTCTGAGATCACGACTTGTTCCCCAAATAGAAAGGCCGTCCGCGGGCGCGTTTGGGGTCACCTGTTCCTGCAACCAACTCCTTGTGTACGGAGGTGCTTGGCCACGGCTCTTAGCCACACGAGCCAATGGCCCTCCACAGCACCAATGCGCAAAACGGTTGCGGAACCGCACAACCTTGATGCGGGTTTCGCGGGCACTGTCACGCGACTGTCACAGAACCGTCACAGCGTCCTGGGCCCTTCGGTGGGCGCAGACGATTCGGAAGCGTCACCGGAGTGCACACCGCGATCGAATGCTGCACTGTTCGCTGACGTTGGTCGCGCACCGACGGCGCCGTATCTCGGCGCCTTTGCGGGGGCGTCAGCTGCTCGAGCCTTGCCGGCTCAAGCCCGATCTCGCCGTCATCGATTCTCGGGCGCGGCGGTAGGAGCTCGCTGCCGCTGCTCGGCGTGTCCGGATCGGGCACTCAGTTGTTGGGGACGGCGAGGGAGCTTCGGGCGGAAGCGTCTCTCGACACTGAGAGTCGGCTGACAGTTCGCTGACAGCGCGGCTCCGACCGCTTTCGAAGACCGAACGCGCGCGCGTCTTACGTCTTTCTCGACGAGCTGGTCGTGCGCCGCGATAGCGCCCCTGCACGCTTCAGGGACGGCCCCGCCTGCGCCTGCTCAGATCGTCCACCGCACCGCGACCTGCGGATCGAGGAGCGCGATCTAGAAGGCGGGGGCAAGTAGCACGTCCAGTTGTCCCAGGAGAGAAGGCACCTAGCGAGGTGCCCTCGCTCCTTGCGATTCAGCAGTTGCCGAAAACGTGCACGTGGCCTCGCTCGAACTCAGCGTGCGGGATTCCTCCGGTCACGGTGAAGCGTTCGACACTGTGAAAGGTCAACCTGTACAAGAACGCGCCCGAGCTCGAGTACGTGTCGCCGGAGTCCTCGTGCGCCAGTGTGAAGACCGTCGTCTGCCGGCCGCTATCGAACGAGAAGTGGTCGACTGACTCGATAATCGTGTAGCTGCCGTCACTCCAGTCGATGCGGCCGGTGTCGGTCGTCGTCCCGACAATGTGGAAACCCTCGGCCGTCTCGACGCTTTGGAAGTCGATTACCTCCGTTCCAGACAGGTCTCCTGTGATCCCTGGGCGGCAGTCGTCCGTGAGACCGGTGTCGGCGAATAGCGACTCCGTCGTATCGCGGATCACTGTTGCCTCTGCCGACGCAGGCACGACGTTTGCGGTCATCGCAGCGATAGCGACGAGAACAAGAACGCCGAACAGAAATGCGATCGCCTTCATGCCTTCCCCTTTGCGCCGGCTGCCACCGCTGTGGAGGCGGCAAGCAGAGCGCCGACGGCACCGACGAAGTGCCAGGTTGCGCATCCGGTTCCTCCCTTTTCAAGAGTTTGATGAGCGAATCGTGTGCGCCGGTGCTCGACGTTTGCTCGCACGCGCTCGAATGGACTCGAATCGGCGGTTCTCTAGGCAAGAAGCGGTGCAGTTGCTTACCTGTGAAGCGAGATGGAGTTCCGGCTACTCGGCCCGCTGGAGGTCTGGGAGGATGGGCGCCCGCTCGCGCTCGGCGGGACGAAGCAGCGCGCGCTGCTAGCCATCCTCTTGCTTCGCGCCAACGAGGTCGTCTCCCGGGACCTCCTGATCGACGAGCTCTGGGGCGAGCGGCCTCCGGCAAGCGCCGCGCACAGCCTCGAGGCGTACGTTTCGAGGCTGCGCAAGACCCTTCATGCGGATCGAGCGGGCGAGCCGATCCTCGTCACTCGCCCGCCCGGATACATGCTCCGCGTCGGGTTCGAGGAGCTTGATCTCCACCGTTTCGAGCGGCTACTCGAGGAGGGACGGCGTGCGCTTGCGACTCACGCGCCAGAACCCGCCCGCCAGAAGCTCAGCGAGGCGCTCTCGCTCTGGCGAGGCTCGCCGCTCGGCGACCTCGCGTTCGAGCCCTTCGCACAGGTCGAGGTCGAGCGGCTTGAAGAGCTGCGGCTCGCTGCGCTCGAGGAACGGATCGAAGCGGAACTGGCCCTCGCCCAAAACGAGGCGCTTGTCCCCGAGCTCCAGGCTCTCATCGTCCAGCATCCGCTCCGCGAGCGGCTGCGCGGACAGCTGATGGTCGCCCTCTACCGCTCGGGGCGCCAGGCCGAGGCTTTGCAGGTCTACCGGGAGGCGAGAGGCTATTTCGTCGAGGAGATCGGCCTCGAGCCGGGGCCGAGCCTGAAGACGATCGAGCAGGCAATCCTGCGTCAGGAGGCCGTGCTCGATGTCCCCCAGCGCGATGCGAGCGGAGTCGCGGTGGTGGTGTCACCTTCGCCCCCGCCATCTCGATCATTGGACGCGATGCCGATTCCGGCCACGGAGGCCCAATCCCGACGCCGGCAGCAGCTGCTGGGTGTCGCGGCCGCAGCGCTCGCAATCACGGCCGCGGTCGCGATTCCGCTTGCCGTCCACGGCTCCGGCGACCGGCTCGCGCGCGTTCAGGAGAACGCCCTCGGCGAGCTCTCCACGCCCAGCGGTGAGCTTGACGCAAGCGTCTCGCTGCCGGTCGCTCCCACGCGCATAGCGTGGGGGCTTGATTCGCTCTGGGTGACGCAGTTCGATGATCACTCGGTCGCGCGCGTCGACCCGCGCGATCGTACGGTCCGGCAAACGATTCCGGTCGGCAGCGGCCCGAGCGGACTCGCAGCCGGAGCCGGAGCAGTCTGGGTTGCGAACAGCCTCGACGGGACCGTGTCGCGGATCGACCCCGCGACCAACCGCGTCGTGCAGCTGATCCGCGTCGGGGGTCGACCGAGCGAGGTCGTCTTTGGCAACGGCTCCGTGTGGGTAGCAAGCAGCGGCACCCAGACGGTCTCAGAGCTCAACGCGACCAGCGGAAGAGTGCGCCGGAGAATCGAGCTCGGTGCGGATCCATCTGGTCTCGCAGTCGGCCCGGGCGCGCTCTGGGTAACCAGCGCCGATGCCCGGACGCTCTGGCGAATCGATCTCGGAACGGGCACCGTCAGCGACACGATCAGCGTCGGCGGCGGCCCCACGGGCGTTGCCGTGAGCCCCGGGTCGGTGTGGATCGCGAACAGCCTCGACGGGACGGTGGCGCGGATCGACCCGGCGCGTGATTCTGTCCTCGCGACGATCCCGGTCGGCGATGGGCCGGATGCGATCGCTGCGGCTGCCGGCAAGGTGTGGGTCGGCAACGAGTTCGGTCGGAGCCTGTCGCGCATCGATCCGCGGAAGGGGATTGTGGATCGCACGATCGCCGTCGGGGGCCGGCCCTCCGCGCTGACAACTGCGGCGGGCGCGCTGTGGTTTGCGGTACGCGCCTTCGCGCCGAGCCACCGGGGCGGCAGCCTTGTCCTCCTCAACCCGGCGCCGGCGTTCGACTCACTCGATCCCGCCTTCAGCCAGAACCAGCAGCCCGTCGCGTTGCTCGGAATGACGAATGACGGGCTCGTGAGCTTCAAGCACGTGGGAGGAAGCGACGGCGTCCAGGTCGTTCCCGACCTCGCCCTTTCGCTGCCGACTCCCGCCGGCGGGGGGACCGAGTACCGCTTCCGCCTGCGCTCGGGGATCCGCTACTCGACCGGGCGACCGGTCCGCCCGGAAGACGTCCGCTACACGTTCGAGCGGCTGTTCAAGGTCAGGTCAGCGGCGACTGCTCTCTATGGGGCGATCCTGGGCGCCGACGTATGTGCACGACGTCCGGTCTCCTGCGACCTCTCGCAGGGGATCGTGGCCGACGCGTACGAGAACACCGCCACCTTCCACCTTGTGCGGCCGGATCCCGATTTCTTGTACAAGCTCGCGCTGTCCTCGGCCTATCTCGTACCGGTTGGAACGCCGAATCGACGCCTCGACACACGGCCGACTCCGGCGACCGGGCCATACAGGATCGAGCGATACCGGCGAGGGGGAGAGCTCAAGCTCGTACGCAACCCGCAGTTTCACGAGTGGTCGAACGCGGCCCAGCCCGACGGTTATCCGAACGAGATCGTCTGGAAGCTCGGGGTCGGCGTGGATACCGCGGTTTCCACCATCCAGCAGGGCAAGGCGGACTGGATGCTCGACTACGGTGCCATTCCTGCGAAACGCCGACGCGAGGTCGAGGTCCGGTACGCGAGTCAGCTGCACGTGAATCCGGCCCCTGTGACCGACAACGTGATCCTCAACGTGCGTGTCCCGCCTTTCGACGATCTTCGGGTGCGCAGGGCACTGAACTACGCCATCGATCGAAGGGCGATCGTCAACCTGTATGGGGGACCGAGAACAGCGCGACCGGCCTGCCAGATCCTGCCCCCGCAGATCCCGGGCTTCCAGCGGTACTGCCCCTACACGCTTCACCCGACCCGGACTGGGGTGTGGCGGGCGCCCGATCTCACCACTGCGCGGCGGCTCGTCTCCGCCTCAGGCACGAGAGGGATGAAGATCGCCGTGCTCGACACCGACCAGCCAAGAATCTTCTTCGACGAGGGGCGAGCCGTTGTCGCCACGCTCAGGCGACTCGGATACCGGGCCTCCCTCCACATCGTCCCGGACGCGGCCTTCTTCCGAATCGCAAGCGACCCCCGCAATCGCGCCCAGGTGATCTCCGGAGGCTGGAACGCCGAGTTCCCGTCGGCCTCTGACTTCATCGGGCAGCATCTGAGCTGCCGCGGCCTTCGGAGCGGGCAGAACGCGGGCAGGTTCTGCAACCCGACCATCGACCGTCAGATCGCCCGGGCCCAGAGCCTCCAGGTCGTCAGCCCGCAGCAGGCCGCACGCCTCTGGGCGCACATCGATCGCGAACTCGTCGATCGCGCTGTAACCGTGGCCCTCGTTACCCCCAAGGACACTGGCTTCGTCTCCAAACGGGTGGGCAACTACCAGTTTCACCCTCTCTGGGGCGTTCTCATCGACCAGCTGTGGGTTCGATAGGTGCAGGACCGCATGGCGTTCGTGCCTACGCAGTGGACGGAGCTGCCAATGCCGGATCGCCGGCCCTACGCGAGCGTCAACGGCGCGGCGACGAGTTCAGCTTGGTTCGCGTAATACTCGGTTCGGCCCACTGAACTTGCCGCTGTGGAAACCGCGGGTTTGAGGATGCGCTGGCTCGCGAGGATCTCCCTGCTGGTCATGACGCCGTCGACAGGCTGGCCGCGATCTACAGTGGGCCGAAGACGCTCGCCCGTCTTGAAACAGCCTGGAATGAAGAGTACTTTCGCTCGATAGTTGCGGTCTAGCAGGAGCCGTCGTGTTTGCCTGCACTTCTCGACGTTCGCAGCGCAAGGTCGCCGTGGATCGGGGCTCGTTCATCGCGCTCCGCAGCGAGAGCTAGCAATGGCGTTGACGGCGCTCGTGCTTCGCACTGTTTTCCGAAACGCGGACCTTCGGCGTGCCCAGCTCGGGTACGCGGGGTTCGTCACGGTCGAGCAGGCCTACTGGATCGCCCTGCTCGTGCACGCCTATAACGTCGGTGGAACGACCCGGGCGGGGGTGGTCGCGGTTGTCCTGCTCGCTCCGGCCGCCCTCTTCGCGCCGCTCTGCGCGGTTCTCGCTGACCGGCACTCGCCGCCCCGGGTGCAGGCACTTGCGTATGCGGTGCAGGCGAGCGCGTTCGGCGCGAGCGCGGTTGCGCTGCTGGTTGGGTGGCCGGATGCGGCCGCGTACGCCTTGGCCGCGCTCGCGTCTGTCGCACTCACGGTGACACGGCCGACGCAGGCTGTCCTTCTGCCCTTCCTCGCGCGGGCGCCACAAGAGTTGACGGCGGCGAACGTTGTCTCGAACTGGGCAGCAAGCGCCGCCCTCTTCGGCGCGCCGGCACTGACTGGGGTACTGCTCACGACCGGCAGCCCCGGCGTCGTCTTCGCCGCCTGCGCGATCGTGATGGCGTTCGCAGCGCTTGTCCTTGCCCCGCTCGCGCGCCGCCATCACCGCACGCTCGCGACGGAGGACGAGCAATGGCGAACCGGATTCCTCAACGAGATTCGCGGGGGCTTCCAAGCGCTGCGACGGCAAAAAGAGGCGCGCGTCGTCGTCGGCCTGATCGGTGCGCAGTTCGTTGTGATCGGCGCTCTCGACGTCCTCATCGTCGCGCTCGCGATCGGCGTGCTTGCGATGGGCAATGGCGGCGCCGGTTTCCTGACCGCTGCATTCGGCGCGGGCGCCATGATGGGGGCGGCCTTCACCGTCGTGCTTGTGGGGCGGCGCCGACTCGTCCCGTTCCTGCTTCTTGCCGCAGTGCTTTGGAGCGCGTCGTTCTCGCTCCTGGCCGGCAATGCCACACGTCTTTCGGCGCTGTTCCTGCTTGCGGTCGCTGGCGCTGGAAGGAGCCTGCTCGAGGTTGCTGGTCGGACGTTGCTCCAGCGGATCTCCCCACCGGGCGTGCTCGCCCGTGTGTTTGGCGTCCTGGAAGGGCTCGCAATGGCGGCGCTTGCCGCCGGCGCGCTGCTGACCCCCGCACTTATCGCGCTCGTGGGCGCCAAGGTCGCGCTTGTCGGGCTTGGGGCGATCTTGCCTGCGCTCGCCGTCGTCCGCCTCCGCCGCCTGCTCGCCGCGGACTCCACCGCGACCGTCCCAGTGGTCGAGATGGCGCTTCTCCGTTCGCTCCCGATTTTCGCTCCGCTCCCCGCTCCGGCGCTCGAGGCGCTGGCGCAAAGCCTCGAGCCACTGACTGCCTCGCGCGGCACAGTTGTGATCCGCCAAGGGGAAGTCGGTGACCGTTATTACGCCATCGCCGACGGCGAGGTCGACGTCTTCTCCGACGGGCAGTACGTCAGGACGCTCGGCCGCGGAGAGGGCTTCGGCGAGATCGCCCTGCTCGCGTCCGTCCCTCGGACCGCGACCGTGCGCGCGCGCAGCGACGTCCGCCTCTACGCCCTCGAGAAGGGGCCATTCCTGATCGCCGTCACCGGCCACGCTCCGGCCGCAGAGGCGGCCGACGTCGTCGTCCGCGCCCGAACAGCGGCGCCTGCCATTTCACAGTAGTTTCGACGCGACCACGTCGTCGAAGGTACCTAGATCGCTATCTCGATGCCTCGCAGATCGAGTCCAACGGCATGGTTCGCGCAATACCCGGTTCGGCCCATCGTCAAATGCCGCTCGCTAAGCGGGATGCTTCACCGGACCGAGCCCATGGCGAGCAGCTGCGCGTACCGGGTAGTACGGCTGCGCGAGAGCGCCCTCCAAGGTCGAGGGCCACGCAAACAGAAAGGAATCATGACGCAGCTGTCACCCGGTCGAACGCCGCCCGAATGTCCCGGATCGCATCGCTGAGAGAGACGACGGCGACCGGGCCTTCCGTGCCGGAGCTTCTCCAGCTCGAGTGGGCCGCCAGCCGTCACGAGTACGGCCTCCTTGTGCTGCGTGTCGAAGACGAGGTCGAGTTCACGATGACCCACCTGATGGAGGGGTTCACGAGTCTGAATCCACGCGATCGGCGCGTCCGTGGCACCGCTGCTGCGGCAGACCGCAAGGATGATCTACTTGAGCACGGCGACATCCTGCGAGCATCAACTGATTACGTTTCTTCGCTGACCGAGCAAGATGCCGAGATACTCTTCCGCCGATTGACAGGTGTGAGGCTCGGTGCGCTGACAGACGTGCTCCATACGTGATCGGCCCCTGAGCGCTCCTTGGGTGGTTTCGGTCGTGACGTCGCTCGACGCCTTAAAACTCCCTCCATTAGCTCGGTTTCGCGCTTCCGTGCCCGGCCGCTCCCTCGGTCCTCATCCTCTCCCTTTAGATGCCACGCCAAGCGCAGCACACACTAGAAGCGGACCTCTGTCACCGCCCGACCGCGGTCTACGCCGCTTGTTACGTCGACGATGATGATCGGCATAGGGGGCGGCGCTAAGCGGCCACCAAGCCATCCGCCACCGAGGCCAATCGTGTACGCGCCCTGTGCACCCCCCGCTTGATGCTCGCCGAAGTGGTGGAAGGGCGCGATCGCTCGGCTGTCCTCAATGGGGCCATGTCCACCAGCGTCGAAGACGTGGAAGTTACTCGCCTGCAGGCCCGTCACAGGATCTCCTGTCCCGTCATTCACCGTTACGACGATTGCGACGTCCGACTGCACGCCCAACTGCGGATTCCAACTCGGAGCTGCTCTGACCACCAATCCGGCCATATGCCTTCCTCCTCAACGCTCGCTCACGCGACGTGAGATTGTGACAGCGTGACGTAGCCCATGAAGCGTCTCGGTCGCGACGGGCGTCCCCCCTTTTCACACACGCAACTGGGCTGCCGTAACGTCTCGAACATGGCGTCTCAGGCAGTTAGTTCCCCAGGGGATCTCCTTCGAGCGCGTACGGACGCGTTCGGCCGGGAGCCCCACGTGCCGGCTGCGATCAGTCTGGGCGCAAGCACGCGCGTACTGGTGTTCGCTCCCAACCTCGACGTCGTCGTCGGCGAGGCGGACCGGCTCCCGTCTGACGGCCTACGCGGCGAGCTATACCCCGGCGATGGCGCCGGCCGATGTCCTGAGACAGGGCCCGACGGTGAGAAGCGGATGTTCCACTCGCTTCGCCACACGTTCGCCAAGCGGGGCGCTCGAGAATGGCGCGCAGATCACGCGCGCGAGCCGCTGTCCTAGCGAGTTAAGCGAGTGGCGATCACCCTTCTTCTCCCTCCCGTCGCAAGCCTTCGTCTGCGTACTCGATCAGCAGGTCACTGACCGAGAGGCCACGCCGCTCGGCCTCGGCGGCAAGCCGGTCGGCCAGCTCGGTCGGGATGACAACGGTGCGACGGACGCAGTCGTCGCTCTCCCACACTTCGTCGGGCGTCTCAGACAAGCTCTCTCCTCTCGGACCCAATTCGTGGCGCCGGTTCCTCGAGCGGAACGTATCGGCGGAGGACGCGATCGCTCAACAGACCGAGGCAACTCAGGTTGGGGAAGCCCGGCCCCTGGGCGAGCCCGGCCAGCACCGGTAGATGGAGCGGCGGGCTCAGGCCGGCGATCGACAGGTCGACTTCGATGCGCCGCTCGAGCTTGGCTTCCGCGAGGGCGCTAGCGAGCCGGTTGCGTGCCTCACTGCCCAGCAACGCCTCGAACGGGCGGTCATCGAAGCCGATCGCGACGACGACCAAGTCGTAGGCGACCCGCTCCCGCTCGTTGTCGTACTCGATCGTGACGACGACCTGTCGTTCCCCGGCCTCGATCGCCACGGCACGTCCGGCGAACGTGCGAAAGCCGCGCGACTGGTTGAGGGTCGCCTCGGCCTGTAGCGAGAAGACGCCGCGGTCGGTGCGCTCGAGGAACTCGCGCCGGTGCGACTCGGCCAGTCGCGGCCAGTCGCTGGGGTCGGAGTAGAAACGGTTCTCGTCATAGCTCTCCCCGCGCGAATAGAGGACTCCGCGGCTGGTCAAGACATCGATCGTCGAGCGCTTGTGTGACTTCTTCAGCAGACTGATCACGACCGAAGCCGCTGTCTCGCCGCTGCCGATCACGCACACGCTCTGAGCGACCTGCTTCTGGAGTGCTCGCTCGTGCAGCCAGTAGCTGCGCCCGTCGTACACTCGCGTGTGCTCTCGTGGCTGGCCGGCGACCGTGATCGGCGGGCCGGCGCCGGTGAAGACGACGCCGTCGGCCGAGATCGCCTCTCCCGGCTCCACCGTGAGCCGCCACTGCTCGCCCTCGACCTCGAGGCCAACGACTTCGCCGGCGACGAGCTCGGCCTCGGCCCGTTCAGCGACCTCGCGCAGGTAGGCGCTCCACCGCCGGTGCGTCGGGCGCAAACGGCCGCGATCGACCCAGTCGGCGTAGACGCCGTGCTCGATCAGATGCCGCTGCCAGCTGAAGTCCGCCATCGCAGCCGTGACCGCGGACGAGGCCGGGCCCCAGCTGTTGGAGTAGGGGAAGCCGACGTCCTTCTCCGGAGGCGTCCCCAGCGGCAAGAGGCCACTGGTGTAGCCCTGTCGTCCGCTCCAGTTCCCCGCGACGGCACTGCCCTCGACGAGCACGACCCTCGGCGCGTCAAGGCCGACCGCAGCAAGCGCACGGGCCTTAGCGGCGATGGCGATGCCCTTCGGCCCCGCGCCTATGACGGCCAATGTCGGCATCGAGCGAGGATAGCCACGCGCAGAGCGCTCGACGCCGACGC
>WNGE01009013.1_pt1 | contig 10558 bp, 11 predicted proteins | sample 5400651 | NCBI WGS metagenome assembly WNGE01 (sample SAMN13153370, study PRJNA577476) | soil metagenome | isolation source: 60 cm soil or saprolite under grassland replicate 2 | place: USA:California | collected 2016-06-15
CGACATTGAAGCAAGAGTGCGCGTTTGGAAAGACCAAGGTCGAGTCTTCTCGATCTTCGGTAATTTCAGCGCTCTTGCTGGCGAGCTCGTAAACCGTCCTACTGGGACGAGCATTCCAGACGTCGCCGATTTCATCGGTAACTACGGCTTCGATTTGGCCATGCCGTTGCCAGCAAATACTTCGCCGCATGTTTTTACGTTATTGGCTATGCAGCGCTGGGAGGGACCCAAGCCGCTGACGACCACGCGTAATCTGTCCACGAGGACGTTTTCGCGGGTCGACGTGAGGCTTTCCTATACAAACGCGAAGTGGCATGGCTTCAGTACATTTCTCAACATGATCATCTACCCGGATCGTCGGTACGAGGAGACGGCGTTCGTGTTCGGCAACGCTGTCGGCGTTTCTCCTAAGGCCCCCTTCACAATTCAAGGCGGCGTGTTCATTCCCCTTTAATCGCAAGATTGCCGCTTTCCTCCCCCGCCTGCCGAGGCGCATTTTGCGTGCTATTCACCCGGATCAATGATTACCGCACCAATCAGACACCGGGCAGCCTGGTCGCTTGGCAGGGGATCCTTGTCCGGCAGCGGCATCGTGCGACCAAAGCAGCAACTGTTCAATAGCCACGTCCACCAGCTGTCCGAGGCTTGCTTCCACCGATGGTGATAACTCTGTTCCCCACTCGGTTCGCGCCGGTTGCACTCCCAACAGGACGACTTCCGTGGGTGCTTCGGAGACGAGTGGCAACGTCGCCAGCAGGTCAGCCAGTCCAAGTTGGTGAACGCTTGCGCCGCAAGGAAGACTGCGGAGCTCGTCGCCCGTCATGCGCATCATCGTTCCTGGCTCTTCTCCAACATCCAAAGCGTCGAGTAACAGCAATCGCGAGCAGTCGTGCAAGTCGGCCAAGAGCTCGATACCACGCGTGCCTCCATCGATGAGTACAACATCGCCGGGCAAACGCGAGTCAGCCTGGAGCTTCCTTAGCGCATGTACACCCGCGCCGTCGTCGCGGTGGATAGTGTTCCCGATGCCTATAACAATCGTTTTTCCTGCCGACGCCTCCATTTTTGTTCGTTAGACCAGTTCCCCTTATTCGCGCCGGGCATCTTCCGTCAGCCTGCTTTCAGGGAAAAATTTGTATCCTGAAAAAATGCTGCCGACGAGCCCGCTGCGCTCCTCGATCCCGATAAGAACGGCGCTGTAAACGTGGTGAATAAAAAACGCCCAAAGAGCAAACAAGATAAAGAAATGGATCGCGCGCAGGTAGCGAATGCTGATTAACCATGGAAGCCAGTTAATGAAAAAGCCCAGCGTTTCGCTGCCCCGAACATGGTTATATAGAGCCAAGCCGGTGAGTCCTTCCACGAGCATGAGAAAGTAAACGACCGTATAGCTCGCGCCGGCCAATGGATTGTGACCGATTGTAAAAGGCGGTTTCCGGCGCCAAAACAGATAATAGCCGAGCTGTTCTTTTAAGTCGTGCCACCGCTTGCGCCCGATCGGTACGAATTCGCGCCAGCGCGCCCACTTGTTTCCCACAAAAAACCAATAGCCGCGCACCAATAACCCAGCGATAAAGACGAACCCGGCGATCTCGTGGATGAAGCGCATCTTCGCCATCAGGAAAGCTCGATTCCCTCTCGATATAATGAACGGATCGTACAGGTAATAGCCGGTAAAGGTGAGGACGACGATTGATAGAAAAATTACCCAGTGGGTGATCCGTACTGGCCATTCCCACACATAGAGGGAAACCATCCTGTTTTCCGGGTCAGATTTGTCGCTCACTCCAGAGATGCGAGAAGCCGTAGCCATGAGTCAAGCACGCTCAACAAATTTGGCGGCGCGCATAGGTTCGCCCGCGAGCGTCCACCACGTGGACGGCGCAGGCCAGGCACGGGTCAAACGAATGAACCGTCCGTAGAATCTCAAGCGGTCGCTCAGGATCTGCCACTGGCGTTTTGAGCAGCGCTGTTTCGTAAGGGCCGCGCCGGCCTTTGACATCGCGCGGACCGGCGTTCCAGGTGGTCGGAACCACTGCCTGATAGTTTTTTATCACATTGTTCTCGATTTCCACCCAATGACCCAGCGAGCCGCGCGGTGCTTCAAACAACCCGTAGCCTCCTACGGATTTGGGCCACGTACTCGGGTCCCATTTCTCTCCATTGTGTATGCGAAGATCTCCACGCTCCATGTTCGCGCGAAGTTCCTCGATCCAGCCGACGATATGATTGGCGAGTAGCTGGCTCTCAAGAGCACGAGCCGCGATCCGGCCCAACGTTGAAAATAGCGCCGTCGGCGGAGCTTTGAATTTCGCGAGTACCCCCTCCACCATTGCTTTTACCTCTGCGTGCCCGGAAACGTAGGCCACCAGCAGCCGAGAGAGGGGTCCGACCTCCATGACATTATCATCGTAGCGAGGCGCCTTAAGCCACGAGTACTTCTTGTCCACGTCAAGAAATTCATATGGCGGCTTCGGCCCGGTGTATTTGGGGTTGGTCTCTCCTTGCGATGGCGGCTTGGCCACTTGATCCCCTCCGCTGTATTCGTACCACGAGTGGGTCACATATTCAGCGACCTTGCTTGGATCGACGGGGTGTACCTTCGAGAGATCGTTATTAAGAATGATGCCTCGTGGCAGAAAGTAGCGGGCAGGGTCATTGATACTGCCCTGCGGGAAGCCACCGTAGCTGAGGTAGTTCCCCGGTCCCTGACCCAACGAGAACCAGTCCTGATAAAATCCGGCCACCGCCAGCACGTCGGGAATGAGCACCTGGTCCACGAACGTCTTGGCGGTCTGGGCAACTCCTATTAGAAAATCGAACCGCTCCGGATTGAGTGGCGCCTGCGGCGAATTCGGGTCGAGCGATGTGGTCATACCGCCAACCAGGAAGCTCTGGAGATGAGGGTTCTTACCACCGAGCACAGCGTGAATTCGGACAAACTCGCGCTGAAATTCGAGAGCTTCTAAATAGTGCGCCACTGCCATTAAATTTGCTTCCGGAGGCAATTGGTAAGCGGGGTGTCCCCAATAACCGCTCGTGAAGAGGCTCAGCTGGCGGCTCTCGACCAGCCTCTTCACCCGATCCTGCACGCTCTTAAAATACGTGCTGCTCGATTTTGGCCATTCAGAGAGCGATTGAGCTAACTGACTGGTCTTTGCCGGGTCAGCTTTTAGCGCGCCCGTTATATCCACCCAGTCCAAAGCGTGCAGATGATAGAAGTGGATGACGTGATCCTGGATGTATTGCGTCGCAGCAATGATATTGCGCACCATCTCGGCGTTGCGCGGGATTTCGATGCGCAGCGCGTTCTCAACCGAGCGCACCGAGGCGAGAGCGTGCACCATCGTGCAGACCCCACAAATCCGCTGGGTCCACAGCCAGGCTTCCCTAGGATCGCGATTGCGGACGATAAGCTCAATCCCGCGAAACATCGTCCCGGAACTCCACGCATCCGAGATCTCTCCGTTGTCCACCTGGGCTTCGATTCGAAGATGCCCTTCAATGCGAGTAACTGGATCTACCACCACGCGGGCCATTGGAATTTCCTAGCTTTGCGCCGAATCCGGCTTTGTTTCTTCGTTCTTAGCCGGTTCGTCGGGCGGACATCAATCTCACCAACGTCGTCCCCACGAATCCGGCTTTGTTTCTTCGTCTTTAGTGGATTCGTCCTTTTTTCTCTTAGCCCGAATCACACTGCCTACCGCGTGCGCCGCGGTCAGCACGCCTACCGTTCCGATCAACCCCACACCGATCTTCTCAGCGGTCACCTCGACCCCAAAGCCCGGAACCTCCGGAAGCGGCTTGTAAAACGGCGACATCTTATCCCAAAACCGGTTGGAAGCGCAGGCAATACAGCCATGCCCAGATTTCACCGGCCAGCTTGTCCCCCCATTCCACCGGACTGTTGGACAGTTGTAAGTCGCGTCCGGACCTTTGCAGCCCATTTTGTAAAGACACCAACCCTTGCGGCTGCCTTCGTCTCCCCATTCCTCGACAAACCGACCCGCATCGTAGTGCGCTCGACGCTCGCATTGGTCGTGAATAATTTGGCCGTAGGCAAACAGCGGGCGGTTGTACTGGTCGAGCGCAGGCATCTCGTTGAAGGTTAAATAATGCACCAGCACAGCCGCTGTGTTAGCCACGTTGTGCGGACAGCCGCCAAGATTCACGACCTTCAATCCGGGAACAGCTTCCTGCAACCCAACTGCGCCCGTCGGATTCGGATTCGACCGGACGAGGCCTCCGTCCCACGCACAGGCCCCCACAGCGATTGACGCCGCGGCATTCCTGCAGACCTCAGTCGCAATATCAAGCGCGGTCCGGCCGCCAATTGTGCAGTACACTCCGCCATCGGCGGTAGGAATGGCCCCTTCGACAATTACGATATACTTGCCCGCATCCTCCTCAACGACCCGTTTCAGAACTGCTTCAGCTTGCTTGCCGGCGCCGGCCATGATCGTTTCATGATATTCCCAGGAAAGGAGTTCAAGAACTAACTCGGCCACCGGCGGATGACTCGACCGAAGCATCGACTCTGTATTCCCGGCGCAATCTTGAAACTCCAACCATACCAGCACAGGGCGTGTTGTCCGTTCCAACGCGGTGACAACCTGGGCAACGTAGCGCGGTGGCAATGCCAGTATTGCTACCATTGTGCCGCAGAAATTGAGAAACTCCCGGCGAGAAATTCCGCGCTCGGCAAGCGCATCGGCTACACTGAGTTGGCCAAACATCGTTTATCTCCAGATCGCCAATGTCATTTTTTGAACGAGCAAATGTAGGTGACGAGCGCCTTAATGTCTACGTCAGGAAGTTCCCACCGAATGCCTTCATTTTGTTTTGCCGTTTTCTATTGAGTCGGTTTGGTGCGAATCTCGAAGATGATTCAATGGTTGGGCGAGATCAGCTGCGAGTGGCGATTTTTACCAAACCGAAATCAAAGCGGCTAGTTTTTTTTAAACAAAATTCTTGAGGCTGGTATAGGTTGAATGGGGCTTCACCCGAGATCCAGAACTCTGAACAAGATCGTCATTTTTCGTTGCCATCGAATTGAGCGCAGTTAAGGATAAGGTTTGAACCGATGAGTGGATGTCCGCCGGCGTAGACAGCGAAATTTAGTGGAGACAACCAAAACAGCCGATGTTGCGCAGCGGCTCTGCCGCATTCGTCTCGAATCTCCTAACAAGTTATGGCTGAGCTAATCGAAGCGCAACCGGACGAAATTTACGATATAGAGCTTGAGCACAGCTTGCTCGAAGCCAACGACAAACTCGCGAAGCAAAATCGCGCGCTGTTGAATCGCCATGGAGTCACCGCGATAGATTTCATGGGTGCGATTGGATCCGGGAAAACGATGCTCATCGCCAAAGTCGTCGAAAAATTGAAGAATAAGTTCGGCGTGGCGGTCTTCAATGGCGATGCCACGACTACCAACGACGCAGATCAAATCGAGAGATTAGATGTTCCGGTTATCCAGATTGCCACAATCAATGGCTGTCATCTCGATGCCAACCTGGTGGGCAAAGGCTTGGCCAAGGTCGACCTCAATAACTTGAAGCTCATTCTCATCGAAAACATTGGCAACCTAATTTGCCCGGCGGAGTTTCCGCTTGGGTCGAAAGCCCGTGTCGTCGTCATCAGCGTGACCGAAGGCCCATGGATGGTCCGCAAACATCCGCACATGTTTCTCGGAGCGAAGATTGTCGTCATCAATAAGATCGACATGGCGGAAGCGATGGACGTTAGCGTCGATTCGCTCACGCAGGATGTCCATATGCTCAAACCTGACATCAAAGTGATTCCGACAAGTTGCAAGACAGGCGCGGGAATCGATCAGCTTGTCGAAACTTTGTTGTCGGTGTAAACCGCCGCGATGCACGAGCTTTCGATCGCCTCGGGTTTGGTCGAAAAGCTTCTTGAATTTTCCGCACAGAATCCCGGGCACATAATCATCGACGTTCGTCTGGAGCTCGGCGAGCTGAGCCATATCGATTCAGACGCGCTGAACTTTTGCTACGAATCGATTATCAAGGGCACGCCGATCGAAGGCAGCAGCCTGAGTATCGAGAAAATTCCGGCACTGGTGAAATGTCCGTATTGTTCCTATGGCGGCCGGCCGGATTACTGGGACGATGTTCTTGTAATCGCGCCGGTGATTACCATGCGCTGCCCAAAATGTGGGGAAACGGTCGAAGCCGATCAAGGACAGGAGTGCGCGATCAAATCAGTCAAGCTGATCGAGGCAAACGCGGCGCAAACGTTATGACGACATTTTTGTCGATCCTTGTTCTCGGTTTTTTTCTCGGGATGCGCCACGCCACCGATCCCGATCACGTCATCGCAGTAACGACAATCGTCAGCCGGCAGCGCGACATCCGGAACGCGGCCCTGACCGGAATTTTCTGGGGCATCGGTCATAGCATCACGCTTCTGGTTGTCGGCGGCGCAATCATTCTCCTTGGACTTGTCATTCCGCAGCGGCTCGGCCTGAGTCTCGAGTTTTGCGGGGCACTGATGTTGATTTTGCTAGGTGCTTTAATCTCCGCATCGCATACCGTACGCTGCGAGGCGCAAGCGCGGAAGATCGGGACGGAGAATTCCACGATCACCCGCATCGACACGGCGACTATGTCCATTCGCATTCACACGGACACGCTCCGGGAACACACGGCCATTCGGATGATGCTGTCCTGCCAGCGCGCCTGGATCGACAATTCGGTCGATGGAGAGTCTATCGCGCTTTGCGACCTGCTATCGTTGGCATCGTGCACGGTCTCGCCGGCTCAGCGGCGATTGCGTTGCTTGTTCTGCCGATCATTCGCAATCCACTCTGGGCAATGATGTACTTGTCGATCTTCGGCGTGGGCACGATTGTTGGAATGATGATGATCACCGCCGCCATTGCCGTGCCGGTCAGCTACACGGCGCGCTCCCAATTTTTTCACCGGCATCTCGGCACGGCTGCGGGTTTCCTCAGTCTCAGCTTCGGTGTGTTTCTCATCTACCAAATCGGCTTCGTGGACGGGTTATTTCGTTAGCGGACTTGCTCGCCATGAATCGCGAGCGACTGAAAATAACCGTGCGGGGCGCCGTCCAGGGTGTCGGTTTTCGCCCCTTTGTTTATCGCCTCGCTACTGAACTCAAGCTCAACGGATGGGTCTCAAATTCTGCACAAGGCGTTTTAATTGAAACCGAAGGCGCGCGCGATTCGCTGCGACAGTTTTTGTTTCGGCTGGAAAAAGAAAAACCGCCGCGCGCCGTGATCCACAGCCTGGAATCTTCTTTTCTCGACCCGGTTGGGTATGGCGCATTTGAGATTCATGAAACAGAAAATCGCGGCCAGAAAACGGCTCTGATTCTTCCCGACATCGCGACCTGCGCCGATTGCCTTCGCGAGATTGTCGATCCAACCAATCGCCGGTTCCGTTATCCGTTCACCAACTGCACGAATTGTGGCCCGCGCTTTTCGATCATCGAAGCATTGCCATATGATCGCGTGAACACGTCGATGAAAAAATTCACGATGTGCGAGGAGTGCGAGCACGAATATCACGACCCGCTCGATCGCCGTTTTCATGCGCAGCCCAATGCGTGTCCCCGCTGCGGACCGCAACTCCAACTTTGGAACGAAATCGGCGCGGTGCTCGCGGAACGCGATGAAGCATTGCGCGAAGCAGCGGAGATCGTGCGTTCCGGAAAGATTCTCGCGCTAAAAGGTCTCGGCGGCTTTCAACTGATAGTCGATGCACGCAACGAGTCTGCCATCGTTCGTCTGCGTCAACACAAACATCGCGAAGAAAAACCGTTCGCCATCATGTTTCCGTCGCTTGAAGCGATACGTGAAGCCTGCGAAATCTCAGAACTGGAAGAGCGACTGCTGCTTTCGCCGGAATCGCCAATCGTCCTGCTCCCTCGTCTTTCCGCAATCCGCAATCACTGCCAGTCCGGCTCGGACCAATCCGCAAGCTGCGCCGCTGTTGCTCCACGCAATCCCAACCTTGGTGTGATGCTGCCTTACACGCCTTTGCACCACTTGTTCATGCGCGAACTTGATTTCCCAGTGGTCGCGACCAGCGGGAATTTGAGCGACGAACCGATCTGCATCGACGAACGTGACGCGCTCGAGCGATTGCGCGGCATCGCCGATTTCTTTCTCGTGCACGACCGTCCGATCGTGCGGCACGTCGATGATTCGATCGCGCGCATCATGTGTGGCCGCGAACTGGTGCTGCGCCGCGCCCGCGGTTACGCGCCGCTGCCGGTGCACCTAAAGATGACGCTTCCAACCGTGCTTGCGGTCGGCGCACACTTGAAGAACACCGTCGCGCTCAGTGTCGGGGCCGACGTCTTCATTAGTCAGCACATTGGCGATCTCGAAACCGAACAAGCTTACCGCGCCTTCCAACGCGCGGCGGAGGACTTGCCCAAGCTCTACGACGCTAAGATCGACATTGTCGCGTGCGACATGCATCCCGATTATCTTTCGACGAAATTTGCGCGTGAGCTGCAAGGAGCGACGATCTCCAGATCGTCGTCTGGAAATTCGGCGGCTGGGAAGCCGCCGCTCCTTGAGGTTCAACATCATTGGGCGCACGTCGCAGCTTGCATGGCCGAAAATGAGATTGAACCGCCCGCACTTGGCGTGGCGTGGGACGGCACCGGCTACGGTCTCGACGGCACGATCTGGGGCGGAGAATTTCTCTTTGCCAACGACGAATCGTTTGAGCGCATCGCACACTTCCGTCAATTCCGTTTGCCCGGCGGAGACGCTGCGATCAAGGAACCGCGCCGGGCTGCCCTTGGTCTTCTTTATGAAATGTTCGGCGATGAAATTTGGGATCGGTGCGGATTAAGTTTCAGTTTCTCCGATGCGGAGCTCACGCTGCTTCGGCAAATGATCATAAAAAGGATTAACGCGCCGATTACGTCGAGCGTCGGAAGGCTTTTCGATGCGGTGGCTTCACTCGTCGGCTTGCGGCATCGGGCGAGCTTCGAAGGTCAGGCCGCTATGGAAATGGAGTTCGCTATCGAGTCGCCGACGAATGAAAGCTATTCTTTCGAAATCTCACAGGGTTTGCCTCGCATGGTGAATTGGCAGCCGATGATGGAAGAAATTTTAGACGATCTTAGGCGTGCGCAATCGGTCGCCGCCATCTCCGCAAAATTCCACAATGCACTTGCCGAGATTATCGTCGCGGTTGCAAAACAAATCGGCCAGGAACAAATCGTTCTCACCGGTGGTTGCTTCCAAAATCGTTATCTCACTGAGCAAACCATCAACCGCCTGTACGATGAAGGTTTTCGTCCGTACTGGCACCAGCGTGTTCCACCTAACGACGGCGGCATTGCTTTGGGTCAAATAGTTGCCGCGGCGCGTCATCACCAACAAAATGGCACACTGCGCGCGATGAAAGTCGCATGAACCTTCTTTACGGCGACATCGTCGAGATTTTTTCGCAAGACGGAATGCGGATGGGGAAAGTCCGCGTTGCCGGCGCCGTGAAAAACATTCCGCTCGAGCTGCTGACGGATGTCCAATCTGGTGATAGAGTGTTGCTGTGCGACGGCGTGGCCATCAGCAAGGTGACGACTTCCGCTGACACCAAGATCGACAGTGTGTCTCGCGATTCCAGGCAGGTTGACTGAGATCATCGCCCATCCCAGTGGGATTAAGATGGGAAAGGCGAACTTTGGCGGCATTGTCAAACAGGTCTGCCTCGAGTACACGCCCGAGGCGAAGGTGGACGATTACGTTCTCGTCCATGTCGGTTTTGCCCTGAGCACAATCGATGAAGCGGAAGCGGCCCGCACCTACGAGTTGCTTAGGGAAATGTCGCAGTTGCAGGAACTCGAAGTGCCGGAGATCCGCGAGGCGATGTCGGGAGGTCCATGAAATTTTTGGATGAATACCGCGACGAAGCAGTGGCGAAAAAAATCGTCGATGAAATCCGTCGCATTGTCACAAAACCCCGGGTGCTGATGGAGGTTTGCGGCGGGCAAACGCACACCATCGTCAAATACGGTATCGATCGACTCCTACCCGACGAAATCGAACTCGTCCACGGCCCGGGCTGTCCGGTTTGTGTCACTTCGCTGGAGATGATCGATAAAGCGCACGCCATCGCGCAGCGGCCGGACGTTATCTTTTGTTCGTTCGGCGACATGCTGCGCGTCCCAGGTTCCGATGTCGATCTTCTCGTGCTCAAGTCGCGCGGTGCCGATATTCGCGTTGTTTACTCGCCGATCGATTGTTTAAAAATCGCGCGCGCGAATCCGGGGAAGAAAGTTGTCTTCTTCGCCATCGGTTTCGAGACAACTGCGCCGGCAAATGCAATGTCCGTTTTTCAGGCGCAGAAACAGGGAATCAAAAATTTCTCGATCCTGGTTTCTCACGTGCTCGTCCCGCCATCCATCGCGTCGATCTTGCAATCACCGCTGAACCGCGTGCAGGGATTTCTCGGTCCCGGTCACGTTTGCACCATCATGGGCTATCGCGAGTACGAACCGATCGCAGAACGCTTTCGTGTGCCCATTGTCATCACCGGTTTCGAGCCGA
>WNGE01011765.1_pt1 | contig 10558 bp, 11 predicted proteins | sample 5400651 | NCBI WGS metagenome assembly WNGE01 (sample SAMN13153370, study PRJNA577476) | soil metagenome | isolation source: 60 cm soil or saprolite under grassland replicate 2 | place: USA:California | collected 2016-06-15
TGCGGCCCTCCACCTGCCCCAGCAGCCCCTGATCCCCGGACAGGTCGAAGAAGCACGTGTGCCACCGGTCCGCGAGCAGCACATACTCCCCGGTGCCCTCATCGATCCGCCAGCGGGGCCGGCCCCGGCGGTGCTCGTCGATCCCCAGGTGCGCCACCAGCGACGGCGGCTGCCCTAGCACCGGATCCGCCTGCCCGGCGAACGCCTGATGCACCACCGGCCACGACAGCCCGCATTCGCGCGCCGCCTGCGCCACCGTCCGCCCGCCGTCGGCGACCAGGCCCGCCGCATGCTCACGCAACCGGGCGGTGACCCGGCAGCGCGGCGGGACCTGCGGCACCGACTCGGTGAACGTCTTGCGCGGGCACGATGGCTCCCGGCACTCCAGCCGCCGCTTCACCCACACCACCGCGATCTGGTCCTGGCCGTAGCGAAGATCCGCCGGGCGCGTCGTCAGATGCTCCTTCACCCGCGCGGACGCCGTCCCGCAGCCAGGGCACGCCACCGCCCGCGGATCCGCCGTCACCACCCACACCGTCCGGCCGCCGCCGGCCTCGGCATCCACCTCAGCGACCTGCACGCCATCCAGCGCGAACAGCCGCGACGCCATATTCTGACGCACGTGCCCGTGGCTCTCTAGTGATCACGATTCGCTGGAAAGAACCATGATCGCGAGGACCACGCGCACATTGAGGAACCGACGCGCCGCGACCGGCCCGGCAGAGCCTCGCTGAGCGACGGGCACAGCCGCAACGGCAGGCTGAGCACACTCCGTCACCAGAAGACAGCACCCCTCGCTCAACTTCGAAGAGCCCCTGATGGACCTCGGCGATCGCGCCGCGGACTTCCGGTTCGTGGTCCGCTACCGGGCCGGGCAGTTCACCGAATCCTTCGATGCGGTCCTGACCGGCGCCGGCATCCAGGCGGTGAAGATCCCGCCCCGAGGTGCTCGCGCGAGCGCCTATGCCGAACGGTTCGTGCTCACCGCCCGGACCGAAGTCACCGACCGGATGCTGATCGTCGGTGAACGGCACCTGCGGTCGGTCCTCGCCGGGTATGCCCAGCGATACAACGGACGGCGACCCCATCGCGGCCGCCCCGGCCCGACTACCTCGTCGCCGGCCTCTCCCAGAAGCAGATCAAGCGCCGGCCCGCTCGCGACGGTCTCCTCAACGAATATGAGCGAGCCGCGTAGAAGCCCAGGTCAAGGCCAGCGGCCGAGTTCTGGAACCCCACAGCCCCAAGGAGCGCGAGCCCAGCGCTAACGCCACCACCGACGATCGATCCCGCGGCGGCGAGGCCGGACATGATCCCGGGCCGCTCAGACCCGCTACAGCTCCAGCGGCCGAGACGACGTTGATAGTCGCCGCCGCACCGGCTGTCGGTATGACCGCGACGCCGTCGGCGGTTGCGACACCGGCGACCCGTGAGCTGCCAGCAGTTCCGGTGACGCACCACCGCGCGAAATGCTCGCAGTTGTTCACCACCAGGTCATAGCCGCTCGCGCCCAGCTTCGACTCCGCCCGCCGTGTCACTCGCCAGCCCGAATCGACGAGATCATCGCCAAGTCCAAGGAGGGCGAGTCGCCCCGGACCGGGTCACTGAATCCGTTCAACGAGGGTTATTCAGGCCATTCTGTAGAAATGCAGGCCGATTACAGCGGAGATAGTTGTTTCGAATGTTCCGATGGGGCGCCGGTAATCGGTGTGCATGATCCGCCAGGTCTTGAAGTTCGCGATTACCTGCTCGATCACCTCGCGATTACCTGCTCGATCACCCAGCGGATCTTATTGACCTGCGTGTTGAATTTCTTCTGCCAGTCCAGCAGCTCGCCGCCCGCGGGCTTCTTGAAGGGCGTGATCATCCCGTTCCCGACGAAGCCCTTGTCGCCGGTCCAGTTAAGCGGGTCAGCGTCCAGGAGAACCTCTGATTCGCCGAGGCAGTAGTTGTCGTGGCGTTTCCCGGGAACTGGGTCGGAAATCCATGAAAGGCGGCCTTCGAGGGTGCAGGCGACCAGCACTTTCATTCCGGTGGTCTTGTGCTTTCCCGAGTACAGGTCCGGGCGTGCGGCCCATGACCAGCACGGGAGCAAGGTACCGTCCACGATGAACTGCCGGCTGCCGTCCAGGTCATCGGCGGCGGGAATGTACTCAAGGAGAGCTTGCACCAGCAGTGGCGTAATCGCCGATATGGCGCGGCTGATAGTGGGCTGCGAGACACCGTAAACCTCGGCTATTTCCTCCTGAACCCGGTTCCGGCGCAGGTAAGTCAAAGTCACGACGAGTGCGTTGTTCAATCCCAGGACCGGCGGCCAGCGGCGCATGCCCGGTTTGATCTCGCGGGCCTCTATTTTTGCGCACAGCTTTGCTATCTGGGCCTTGGTAAGCCCCGTGGTATGATACATGTCTGACGGCTTGCCTCTGTCTGGTTGAGTATGGGTAACCCAATCCTTTCGGGAGGCAAGCCGTTTTCATGCAGGCACGCCGCTATTGAGCAATTTGTTATAAAACCAGCGCGCCTGAATAACCCTCAATCTCAAGCCCTTGGGCGACCGATGCCTTAGTCGGTCATCCGGTCATACGCTCGCGTAGCCCGCTCTCACTGGACCCGTCGGTGGTAGCCGTCACGACGAAGGCCGTAGTTGAGAGCTAGCAAGGCGACGAAAGCTGACGTAACGAGTGCAACGACGCTGAAGGTCGTGCTGGTCTTTTTCGACACAAGGGTCACCACGCCAAGCGCTGCATAGGCGATGGTCGCCAACGACAGCCCAAGTGCTACGGCGCTTCGCCATCGATGACGTCGCTCCCGAAGGAAGTTGTCAAAATCTTGCCTCGCATGAGCCGCAGCCGCGATGCGTGCAGTGTCTACGTACTTGTCGACGTCGATCTTGCCGCTGAGAAAGTCCCGGCCGCCAGCAGACAGGAGCGGGGTCTCGTTGGTTGAGGCATCCTCCGGACCAGGTGCCTCACTTGTCCTGCTGGGAAGAGCCATGCGCGAACCCCCTGCTCCCTCACTGAATGGTCCCGTCACCGGATGCCTTGGCCTCGATCGCTTCGACGTGTGCCACGCCTGCTCCAAGAGCCCCAGCGATGAGGATCAGGAAGCCTCGCTCAACCACGGTCAGAGCATAGGCACGGTCAGAATCCGCCGTCAAGAGACCAAAGCACTTACTACCTGCGCGAACTGGTATTGATACGAAGCTCTTATAAGACCTGCCCCTGAAATCTTCAAAGTGTGGAGGAGGGAAATTTTCAAGATCTTCGACCAGGAGCGCATTCTCGCCGTGAACAAACCTTATTACTTCATTGTCATGTTCACTTCGACCTTGTATAAATTCTCTTCGTGGCGCATTGGCCCCTGACCAGCCACGATAGGTCTTGCGGACAAGGTGATCGCCCTCGATGCAGTAGAATGCTGCCCGAGTTTTACTGCTCGACGAGCGGGCAAGTTCCGTCTGAGCGAGGCTTACCGATTTGTCAATCAACACTGCCAGCTCGCGCTGGGCGTCTACTATCGAATCTGTAGCTGTGACATTTCCCAGTGCAACCACAAGTGGCTGGCCTGTATCATTGAGCGCGGTGGCTAGATCTGTCCTGATTCGTATGACAGCATCCCGAATTGCCGCACCTGTGCGGTCCTTGTTATAGCTAATAAGTCCGTTAAGGAATAGTGCTACAAAGGAGCCTAGGCTCCAGTAGACCCTGATAGGACCATGATTGACCGCCGCTATAGCTCCAGTAACAACCATAACAAGCGGAAGAATTACATTGCTTCCGAGGCGAGATAGCCTTAAACGCCAGATGACAGCCCGTGTCGAGATGTCCGCTGCAGGGCCGTTGGAGCCATGCTCAGGCCCCTGTGCTGGCCGTGCGCCTACTGTCACCCGCAGCTCCCCGTCGAATAAATTCGGTGGTCAGCGTACATGGCTAAGGCACAGCTGTCATGGATTTGGTCATCAAGCGATGCTTACGTCCTTAGTTGATCCTTCTAGTCCCTAATTTCCCATTAAACAATCTAAGTGACTACTTGCCAAGAGCTGTCGCAAATATCAAGGTTTGGGGTAGCTGTTGGTGGTACGTTAACTAGTATTAACCGTTGGGTAAACAGTCCTGTTCCCTCTGGGCTCAGGTGGATCAGATCATTGACGGCGGCGGCGATCGCCCGCTGCCGGTCGTCGGTGTCTCATGCAGATAGACCAACGCAGCGGGCTGGCCGGCCGAGGACGTTCCCTGGGTGTTCCGAAGTGCCACCGCTTCCCGCAGCCGCATCTCGGCCACCCGTGCAAGTTCCGCTGGTTCCAGCATCGCATCCAGCCAGGCGAGGCAGGGGGTCTTCTGGCCGGCGAGCCGCAAGAAGTACGACCGGACGGCAGCGTTGAACTGCCGGTCTGTGTAGATGCTGTCGGCTGGGAATTTGCCGCGGTTGCGGGCGCAGGCCGCTTCCTGTGGCAGGTCGAGGTAGAAGACCAGCTCGGGCCAGGCCGGGATCGGTGATCGGCTGAGCAGCCGCACTGATGGTGCCAGGAACCCGATGCCGGTCATGATCTCCAGCGCATAGGAGTGCGCGAGCAGGGTGTGGACGCTGCGGTCGGCCAGGATCACGTCGGCGCCGGGCGCCGTTGCTGCGAACCGCCCGGCTTCGACAGCCAGCAGTTCCTGCAGCGCCTCGTTCCGCTCCTGGACCGTCTTCGCCTCTTGGCGTGGCAGGTACCGTCCACCGCCCACATGGTCGGCGTAGCACGGGACGAATGCCACCTTCAGCCCTGCAAGTTGGTGAGCAGCCGGTGGGCGAGCGTGGTCTTGCCCGCACAACAGGGCCCTTCAAAGGCGGCGACCAAGGTCCTGGGCGGGGTCACCGCCTGGTCGTCCGTTCGGTTTTCCCGGCGCCGGAACCCCCGCGGAGCAGGCGGGCCGCCCCGATGATGCCACCGGCCCCATGGGCTGTGCACGCCAGCGGAAAGGCCAGGACCCGGACCGCGCGCCGATGCGGCCGCTGCGGTGAACCCAGCCACATCTCTGTCAGCACGGCCTGCGTGACACAGACCGCAATGAACACCGCCGCCATCAGCTTCACCGGATCAGGTCTGGCTGCGAGCAGCGTGAGTGCCAGTGCCGGGACGAGGGCACAGCCCAGCCATTCCACGGCGGACCCGGCCGCGGACGCGGCGAGCACCCGTGTGCGCCATCCGCCACGGGTTGCAGGGTCGCGGAGGTAGCGCGCGATCCTAGCCGGGCCGAAAAACCAGCGAGCCGCCTGCCGTACTTGTGCGTGCACCGAGCCCGGCACTTCGGCGCGGTCCAAGCTGGCCACGGGGACCATGGGCAGGCCGCGGGAGCACAGGACAAAGCTGTAGTGCATGTCTTCCAGTGGAGACCGGGTCGGGAACGGCAGCCGCGCCAGCAGCGACAGCCCGACGCACAAACCATGGCCGGTGACATGGGCGTACACCCGCGAACATGCAGCCCGCTTCACCGCCTCGGCCTGGGGAGTGCGGTTGATCAGCCGGGGGATCTCAAAGCCCAGCACAAACCGGTTCGCCCGCAGCGCGCCCGCGTCGCAGACTGCCCGCCGGAGCCAGCCAAGCCTTCCACCGGGGTGATCCAGCGTGCGGAGCTCGAACCGGGAGGACTGGTGGAACACCTCCGCTGCTGGATTGGCCGCGATGGCCTGCTCGAAGCAGGCCAAGGAGTTGACCGGTGGGCGGGAATCCGCGTCGTAACAGACCAGGAACGCCCGCTCGGGCGCGGCCTCTCGGCGCAACGCGCCGGCGCACCAGGCCGCCGCGAAGTTGAGCTGGTCGCCCTTGACCCCGCACGGGTCGGGGTAATGCAGGTGGACACACTTCCCCTGGCTCGCCAGGTCGCGGGCGAGCTGCACCGTGTCGCCTGCTCTGTCGTGCTTGCTGGCTTCGGCCGCCTCCCGGGCGGTGGTGACCACGACGACCTGCGCCATGTGCCCATGCGCAAGCGCCTGTAGATACCCCACGGTGGCCTCCAGCACGGCACCTTCCTCAGCACCGGCACCACCAGGAAGAACACCGGCCTGGTGCTGCCTGCTGAGCTGCCAGCGGGGCCGTTCTCGCCGGAGCGCAGGAACCGGCAAGAGCGGGCAATCGCCGACAACACGAACACCTGCCGCAGCGTCCCTGCGGCCAGCAGTCCCGTGCCAAGCAGCGTCAGCCGGCTCATCGCCGGGTGGAATGTTCATGCCGGGCCTTGGCACCACCGCCAGCATCGAGATGGAGAGGCACAGGCGCCGGGGCAACGTGGTCATGCGCCGCGCTGGCACTGGGGGTGTCGTATTCGACCTTGTCCTGCTCGCTGATGAAGTGGCGGGGGTCGGTGACCGGCGGGCCAGTGTAGGGGGACGCCTCTTCCCCGCCCCAGCGGGTGACGTACTGGGCGTGGAAGCCATCGCAGATCTCGCGGACCGCGCAGCTGCCGCACGCGGGTACGTGAACATAGTCGTGCCGGTTCTGCTGGCGGCGAGACGCCTGGTAGTACCACTGCGCCGACGGTGAGCCGGGGTACCCGGTGTCGTACCAGGAGTTGTAGTCCCACTCGTGGGTGTCGTAGGGGAGCTGGTAGCCGGTGTAGACGTGGGCCTCGTAGCCGGGGAGCTGGCACAGGGGCAGGTACCGCACGTTCGCCTCGATCCCCAGGCGGGTGCAGGTGCTGATCGCGCGGGCCAGGTAGGGGGCGGCCTCGGAGTGGCGCGGCTGAAAGTCGATCTCGGGGGTGCGTGCCCACTCGAAGTAGGGGTTGAAGGTGAGGAAGTTGACCACGCGGGCGCCCGTTTCACCGGCCAGCTCTGCGATCGCCTCCAGTTGGGTGAGGTTGTCGCGGATCACCGTGACGTTGAACCGGAACGGGATGCTCAGCGCGCGGAGGTTGTCCAGCGCCCTGCGTTGGCGTTCGGCGTTGTTTTTACCCCGGCCGTGGATCGTGGCCACGGTGTCGCCGATGCCGTGGATGGAGACGAGGAAATCATGGATGCCCGCCTCGGCGAAGGCGTGCGCACGTTCGGGCTTGGCCAGGTGCATGCCGTGAGTGATCACTGTGGGGCGCAGCCCGATCCGGGCGGCGTGGGCGACGATCTCCAAGATGGCCGGGTGCAGCGTGGGCTCGCCGCCCATGAAGTCGACGAACTCGTTGCCGTAGTGGAACCGGAACTTCTCCAGCGCCTGGATCGCATCACCCAGGTCAAGCCACCCCTTCTCGGCGGTCGGGATGTGCTCGTCGTAGCAGAATTTGCATCTGACGTCGCACCGCAGGCCAAGCCACAGCACGCCCCGCCGGGTGAGATGGCGGTGGCGGGACCGGGTGACAGGCGGGCGCGCTGGGAGGTTCATGCGTTCGCGCTCCTTTCTAGCTTGGCCGGTGGTGGTTCGCTTACAGGTACGGCTGCCGGAACCTGATCGCCCCGCTGAGATCGCCGCAGAAAACCCCGGCGGCTTCGACGAGCTGAAGAAGGGCCCGTGCGGCCGGTTCTTTGTTGCCACGCGCCAAAGCCTTCGCGCATTGCGGCACGGAGGCCAAAGCTCGCGCCGCCCGCTGGAACGGATAGGTATCCAGCACCCACCGCTTTCCCGAGACGTGCTTGTACTTCGCATACAGCAGCACCTGATAGACCGCGTAGCGGTAGAAACGGCGGAAGTGCTGTGTGATGGTGGCCCGGTCCTGGTGCTCGATCACAGCGTCCGGGGCCAGAGCGATCTGGTAGCCGCGCAGGCCGAGCTTGTAGCACACGTCCACGTCATTGCCGGACTTGAGATCCTCATCGAACCCGCCTACCTCACGAAGCCTGCTGGTGACATAGCCAGCATTGGCCCCGGCCACGTAGGGCACGTGCAGCGCTGGCAGGTAATTCAGCCGCTGTTGCCCGTCGACAATCGTGATCGCATGCCGCTGCGCCCACGTCCTGGGCTCGTGCTTGACAATCGAGCCGCCCACGGCCCCGACACCATCCGGTGCGCCCATGGCAAGCCCGGTGGTGAGCTTTTCGGCCCAATCCGGCCGGGCCACGCAGTCCGCGTCGGTCAGCAGCAGGAACCGCCCGCGGGCCAGGGCCAGCCCCACATTGCGGGCAGCAGCGCTGTTGGCCATCGGCAGGTGCGCATACCGCACCATTCCATGGGCGCCCTCGATGCCAGCCAGGTCGGTGCTGCCGTTTTCCACGATGATGACCTCGTAGTCCTGCGCCGGGAGGGTCTGGCGCGCCAGCGAATTCAACAGCCGCCGCGCCCGCAGATCGCGGTGCACGGCGACCACGACGCTGGCCAGCGGCCCGGTGTCAGTCACGGAACTGCCGGCACATCTTCGGGATCAAGCCCAGCGTCCGGTTCCGCGGCGACGAGCATTGCTGGCAGAACGGGATACGCTCGCCCCGGAACCGCTCAAACTCCTCCCCGGACCAGACCTCCGCCAGGGGCCGGTTCATCACGTTCCCGACCTCGCCCTGGTGGGCGATCTCGACCAGGCAACACGGCAACACCTGGCCGTCAGGCTCGATCAGCGAGTAATAGTTCGGGACGCGGCACGCCTGGCGGACGGTTTCCATGTCCGGCCAGTAGATTCCGCGTGCGTAGTTGGAATCGGGATTCTCCGGTGAAAAGAAGCTCGCCAAAACCTCGGCCGCGTTCGTCTGCACGACGGTAGGCGTGTTCCTGTCCTTCAGCACCCCCAGCATCGCGGGCACGACCTGGTCCCGGAACTGTCCTATCTCAGCCTCGGTGAGCAGGGATTGCCCGGTCGTGTCTCCGTAGACGTTCATCAGGTAGATCGAGGCAACGCCGGTGTCCACGCAGTGTGCCAGCAGCTCGGGCAGGCCCCGGAAGTTGTGCCTGGTGATGACCGTCATGTAGTTGAAGCGGAACTCAGGGAAGCTACGGCCCGCCTCGCGTACAGTTCCGATGGCCTTCATGATCGTCTGGAGAGATCCTTTGATCCCTCGCAACTGCTCGTACAGAGCAGGATCGAGGGTGTCCACCGAGAAGTTCCAGGCACCTAGGCCAGCCTCTATGATCTGGCGCGCCTGGTCGACTGTTACCCCGGTTCCAACCGAGTTCATCAGGACGAAAACCCCCGGATGCCGCTTAGCGGCCCGGATCACCTCGATCAGGTGTGGGTACAGCAGCGGGTCCCCGCCGCTGAGCTGCAACTCTTCCATTCCCAGTGCTGCCGCCTCGTCGATCGTGCGCAAGGCAAGATCCAACGGCATATGACCCGGGTTCGGGCGCCTGGCGCCGCCCGGCGCTGATGCAAGCGGCAGCATCCGCTTGCGGTCGTCGATCATTTCCCGGTAATAGTCCTGCCGCAGATCACAGTAGGGGCAGCGGTGATAGCAGAACAGGGTGGGCTTGAGAACGAACTGCTTGAGCCTGCGATGCTCCCCGGTCACCGGCTTACACCCGCCCAACTGCACCAAGCGAAGCAAACATCCTAAGCATCGTCTCTGGCGACGACCGCAGCCTGTCAAGTGCTTCCATAGCCACACCAATTTCGCGCTTCGGTGGCAGCGACAAAGATCACTCCAATGCCTCTCGGGTACTTTTGCCACACACGCATCGCTCAGTCCCGTCCACCATTACTCTCACCTGTGTCTGACCGCTGCTGCACCGGTGCATCAGATTGAGCGTGGCTGTGGGAACGGGCGGGCGGTAGCGAGAGCTGCCCGTAAGGGCGCGCGGATCTGCCGCGCGGGCACGCGAGAAACTCGCACCCGCAGTCTCTCGGAACCCGCTAAAGCGCTGGCTACCGTGTGAGTGAATGCACCCTGTCACCGGATGTGACTGCCGCCGAGCAGGAAAGGGATGAGTGCGTGGGCAGGCACGACGTGAGCTGCGCGAGGCGGATGCGAGCCAGCATGCTCGCCGAAGCCGGGAACCCTGCCGACCCGCCGCCATTCCTGGTCGAAGCGATCGCCGCACAAATCGTCCGCTGTTGCGGGCATCATCCCCTGAAAGGACACCGGCTCGCTCAAGGCTGGACCGTGGAGGACGCCTTGGCGGCCTTCCACGCGATGTGCCGGGAACGTGGGCGGGGGGCGCGCGGCTTGACGGCCCGCTCCTGGTTGGAGTGGGAGGCAGGCGAACATCCCAACGCGGACTACCAGGATCTGCTGTGCCGGTTGTTCCGCACCGATCCGGTAAGCCTTGGGTTCAGCCACAACTACAGAGAGTCCACCGCTGAACTGGTTCCCGGACACGGCGAGAGCGGGGGACTGCTCCCTGAGGCCGGTGAACTAGTGAACCTGGCAGCCCGCGAGTCCCTCGCTCATGCCGCTGCCGCGGAACTGTGCGATGCCGGGCCAACTCTGCTGGAGTTGTTCGGGGCCGATGTCACGCGACTCGCGCGAGCCTATCTTCATGAGGCCCCTACGCCTATGTTCACCGAGTTGGCACGGATGCGCCGGGACGCCTGTCACGCGACCTTGGGATTGAGGACGTAGCGGCGGGCTAGCGTCGTTTGTGGTGAGGATGGCCGGGAGGGCAGCCCTGCGGGGTTGTCCTTTTTCGTGTGCGACGCCACCGTGATCAGGTCCGGGTAGGCGGCGGCCC
>WNGE01019973.1_pt1 | contig 10556 bp, 5 predicted proteins | sample 5400651 | NCBI WGS metagenome assembly WNGE01 (sample SAMN13153370, study PRJNA577476) | soil metagenome | isolation source: 60 cm soil or saprolite under grassland replicate 2 | place: USA:California | collected 2016-06-15
AACGCAGCGTGGCGCCAGGCATCGTTCAGGTCGAACCGTGATGCCATACCATGCGGGCCTCGTGGACTGTGGCGCCTCTGTCCCATTTTTCGTGCAATCGGTCGGCCTCGTGCGTACAGGCAGTTGAAACTTGCGGTAATCGAGCGATCTAGTCAAGCGTGACTGGGCTCGAAGAGCACTGAATTCCCTGACGGGAGGCCCCATGGCCAGCCCTAATCTGACCCTCGTCGTAGAGCCGTCGCTCTCTGGGGCCGTCGTCTACGGTCCACTGGCCAGCGGAACCGCATTCGGCGAGCAGGCCGCGCAACTCTCGATCCGAGCGCACATAACAAACAACAACGAGGCAGAAGGGGTGGTTGTCAACACCATCGCTCTGTCGTTTGTTCCGCCGCCACTCGTCGATCCTGTTGCGATCTCTGTGAACGTCAGCATCGATGCGGGAGAGTCCAAGTGGTGGTACTTCGTTACGGCAGACAACGTCATCCTTCCGGAGCCTCCGCCGCCCATGCTCACGGTGAGCGCATGGTGTAACGGGTTCAGCGATCCCGCGACCGTCATGTTGCCGTTGGACCCGCATACCAACCCCGTGACGGGCGGGGCGTACCTGTTCCCCGCGCGTGCCGAGGATCTGCGTGATGGCGAGTTGTGGCAGGGTCGCAGCGCGGTGCACTCGCCAGCCGGAGGCGGCGTTCAGTTATTCGGATATGACATGGGAGTCGTCGCCTATGACGCGCAGAAAGACTCGTGGACTGACCTGCTGCAGGGCGGCTCGAGCGGAAAGAACGACGATCATCGTGTCTGGGGCAAGCCAATCTATGCGATGGCCGACGGAACAGTGGTTACGTGGGCGAACGACAACCCTACCAATCCGAGTCCACCGGCGGACCTATCTCCACCTGGACCTGTCGAGGGCAACCACTTCTATATCCAGCACGGTCCCGAGTTGATGCTCTACGCCCACTTCCAGCCAGGCAGCCTGAACAACGACCTGTTGTCCAACGGAGCGCCCGTGAAGGCAGGCGATTTCCTCGGCTTGGCGGGGAACTCCGGCAACGCAAGCGGCCCCCATCTGCACATCCATGCGATCAAAGGAACCTTGGCCTGGGAGGGCCCGCCACAGCCAATCACATTCCGGAACTCATCTGTGATCGACCGTTCTGCACTCTCGCCGCCTGGCTCGGCGGGTCCGTGGGTCACGTTGAAAGGGCAATGCCTCCCTGCTATGACATCGCTCGTATGGCCGAATGCGATTGTGCCGCTTGCGTGGCGTCTGGACTTGTCCTCCTATCGAACGATCGATCCGCTGGCGCTGATCCTCAGCGGTGAGGTGTACGTCAGGCTGACCCTGCCGGATCCTCCGCCGATTGAGATCATCCGGGCGTACGCTCGTGGGCTAGCGCGCTCAGGGTCGGCGATCGAGCAACGGCGAGCGCTGAATCGTGCGCGCGTCCTGCTGGCGTACGCGCGAACGGTTGAGCAGGAACTTGGGATGGTCGGGGTTGAGAAGGCTGCCGATGCCGAAATCTCACACGACTAGTGTTGCACCTGCGGACATAGCGACGGGACGCGAGCGCAGCATCACCATGGCCGGCAGGATCGAGGCGTTCAACAGGAGTTCGCGCAGGAGTCGGACAGGTTTGTCATTGGCAAAGGTAAAGCGCCGTGGCTCGCCGCCCACCATCGCGTCAGCGCAGTGGCGACAGGACGTTCAGCCGCGGACGGTGTATGCTTGCGCGCGAGCCCGTGGAACTTCAGCGGCCGGGTGGTGGGAGAACGGCGCGCTGGATTAGCGTCCACGCAAGTTCGCGTGCGATGACGGGAAGGGAGACGGGACCATGCAACGAGAAGGTCGTGCATCCAACAAGCCGAGTAGCCTGTCCGCCGCTGGGGAGGCCGCGCAAACACTGCGGTACTTGAACCAGGTTCGATCCGCCGATCAGCTCGCGGCGGAGGTCGAATTCCCAGGGGAGCGCGACGTCGGTACGACGATCGCTCAGAGCATCCTGGCCCGTCGTGCCCAGCTGGGTGGCATGTTCCGCAGTCTGGACCAGGTAGACGAGATCGCGCAGATCGGACCCTCGCGGCTGGCGCAGATAATCGCCACAGCCTTGAAGCAACGGGCGGCGCCAGCGGAAACCATCGAAGTTGAACGCACCCATTTCCGGTCACTGCTCCTCCAGAATCCGAACTATTTCGGCAGTCTGGAGGCGAGCCCGTTCAAGCCGGTTAAGGTCATCCAGTACAACACCACGTACGAAGAGCTCGTCTGCGTGGGTTTGAACACTCCGTTCGATCGCCTGGAGACGATCGTCCAGATCAAACGGCCGACAGGCTACGGCGGAGACATCTGTTCCACAGGGTCCCTCGAGTACGTGCGTTTCTACGTTGATCTCAACGACGATGGTGTATTGCATGATGTGGGGCGGGCTTCGGTTCGCGTCTACGACATCCCGGGCGACAAGCCACTCTGCTACGCGCTCGCACTCGATTTCACCGCTATCCGTAACCTATGCGTGACCGAGAACTTGGTCCGCGTGCGCGCCGTTCTCTCCTGGGACGTTGATCCCCCGCCGAACACGCCGGGCTTCATACCGCCATGGGGCAACGTGCTCAACGTCGAGGTGCAGATTCAGCCGCGAGCGTTTATTGATTGGGGCGACCTCTTCAAGGACCTAGTCGATCTGGAGGTCAAGATTCCAGATCCTATCGGTCCGATCATCAGCGTTTTGGACCAAGGGACCAAGCTGCCAGTCGCCTTACCCCAGCCATTGAGCCTCGCCCAAAAGAAGGCGCTCTACGCACGTTCTGACGTGCCTCTCCATCGCTTTGCCTTCCCCGAGGTCCAGCAGCTGCTATCGGCGACGGCCAGTGGCCACGCATTCTTCTCCAGTGGCAGCGAAACGTCATTGATGCAGCTGGGACTAGAGCTGAGCGAGGTCGGCGATCTGCTTGGCAAGCTAGAGGTAGTCACTGACGGCGACACAAGCTTTGAAGAGCTGCGCTGCATCGGACTGCGCCCCGACACCGACTTGCTCGAGGGCGTGCTTACCGTTAAGAAGTCCTCGGGCTACTCCGGTGGCCTATGTGGAAACGGGTCCACCGAGTACCTGGCATTCTGGATCGACGCGGCAGACGGAGCTGGGTTCACATATCTGGGCACCGCGACAGTACAGGTCCACGACCTCCAGACGATTCCCGCAGACGGCCTCCAGTACGCGGTGTTCCTCAAGGCCGATCTAGCAAAGTACCTTGTCCCATGCGAGATCGGCCCGCGCGTCATCCGTCTGCGCACGATCTTGTCCTGGGAGACCGCGCCCCCACCCGGCAACCCGAACTATGTGCCTACCTGGGGTAACCGCGAAGAATGCCTGATCCAACTGCGGCCGGGCGAGTTGACCGGGCATATTCCACTCATCGAGACCGTTGGCGATATGGGCGTTGACGACATCGACCAGACGACAGGATTGGCGACCGGGGCCGGTGTCTATGCGTCATTGACGGCCAATCAATCGCCATTCGGCGCCATCGTGACCATCACCGGCCGCATTGGTGACCCACCTGACTGCATCCGCTCACCAACCCGATCACGGTGAAGAAGTCCGAGTTCATCAACGGTTTTCCACAGATGTGCGGGTTCTTTGAGTTCGTATGCGACGTCAACCTGATGGCGGTGGACGACGGCGATGGCCTGGGTGACGGGTGGTACGAGTATATCGAAGACATCAAAGGCCCTCATACCCGCAACCTTCTCGTTGACACTCTGGCCTTCTGGCACACAAGCGCCGCGATGGAGGGTATGTGGAAGATCCGCATCACTGCCAAGGATCCAGCAACCAGCACCGTGTTCCCAGGGCTGCAGGAGGTAGTCGTTCGCATCGACAATACTGCACCGACGGCGCCACCTCCAGCACCACCCGATCCGAGTGCGGCGATCAAACTGGCGATCACCAGTGCCACGTTCCTCGGTGAAGCCATTCCAGCCGTAGACTGCGGCCAGTTTCCGGTCGGAACTATTCTTACGGGTACGTACGAGGTTCACGACCCGGGCACCACGTCAACCGATCAGCACTTCGGTAGCCTCAGTCTTGGAGTGATCCCGGTTGGCCCGGCCCATGGTGCGGTTGTCGTTCCAGGGAGCCGCGCGTTTCCGGTCGTGCCCACGACCGGCGAGGCCGGAACCTGGACCTTGAACACAGGTGACATGGCGGAACCGAACCCGCCGACCACACCGATGCAAGCGTGCGGCTACGTGATTCGACTCAGCGCGTCCGACCGCACCATCGTCAATAGCGGCTATGTCGGGCTCTCCGCGACCGCGGACGTGGGCTTTTGCCTCGTCGAAGCGCCTCCAGCGTAATTCGTTTGGTGTCGGCTAGATGGGGGAGTCGAGTGCTCCCCCTATCGACACGGCTCATCGCGCCGCGGGTCCCCAGGTGTGCTCGCTGCACACGAGCTCTCGACGCGGCGAGGACAATGAACATGCTGCGAGGGGCGACTGAATCAGGGGGTAGACGAGCCAGTGGACACGCTGGCGTTACTAGCTGGGCTCGGCGGAGCCAGGCAGGGCCTTGTGTGGGGTTGGCCGGCGGCAACCAGAAGCTTTGAAGCCCGCCACCCACCGCGGGTCACGCTGTACATGACCGCTGGAACGCTCGCCATCGGGTTTGGAGTCATGCTTGTGGCCGATTTCACAACGTTGTTCGGTTTAGTGCAGGTGTACTGGTAGGCGGCCGATTTCACATCGCCTGGCGTGCTGGTTTACCCAAACTCGGAAAGAGGGAATCGGCGATGCCTGAGCCGCCCGCTTCAGTGTCGCAACTGGTGGGCGCAGGTGGATTCGGCCTGCTCCTCGGTTGGTACGCGTACTACATCAATCGGTATCGCACATCGGATGTCGGCTGAACGACCTTGTGACAGTCGTCGGGGTGTTGAGCGGATGCGCGATCTCCGCACTCTTCGCGCCGCGCAGCGATCTTCGGTGCCTACTGCATCGGGCTGGCGCTGGGCTTCTTTGGCTATTTCGTGACGCTCGTCATCCTTGTCGCCGTGTCCAGAGAATTCACGTGGGAGTGGCTTCTGGACGGCCGGCCGTCGCCAAGCAAGCGATCTACCGCATATCGAGCTCGTCCGCGCCGAGGCTCGCGTAGTTAGCTCGAGCCGCGCGAACAGGACTTGCAGATAGCATACCGGTACCCCTCGCCCTTGATTGGCGTGAACCCGTTGAGAACCCGGCTTCGCCCAGTTGCGGACCGATCTACGCGGCGAGTAACCGTTTTGAAGCCGGCCGAATGGCTGTCCCAGCGTACTCCAGGCTAGTGGCAAGCGGCTTGTGTGATCGCGGGCGCGGCTGACTCAATTTCCTGCGAGGACCGCGCGCCCGGCGGTAACGAGTCCGGTGACTAGCGGGATCACGGCTGTCACGCTCACCCCGCGCAACCCGGGCACTTTCAATGGCCAGGTGGGTATTGAACGGCTCCGAACCTTCGGCCCCATAGGCCGGACTCTCGCAACGCGCGGTCTGCGTATAGCCCCCCGCCGTTCGCACGGGGCTGCGTACGCGCGCCACGCGCAGGAGGCGTACTCACGACCTCAAGTCGCCCCAGGGCGGGCTAGCCCGGCTGGTTACCCCGGCACGATGACTTTGTAGCTCACGGAGACTGTCAATACACCCGCGCTTGGCGTGGTAAACGTGATCGTGCCACTGGCGTCCTGGGACCCCTGCTGAGGTAATCGCGCAACATTCAGGGACACGCCTATGGCCTGATCCTGCTGGCCGGCGGCAATGCTGCCGCTGGATTGAGTCAGTGATAACCATGGCACGTCGCTTGCCGCCGACCAGGTCAGCGAACCGCCGCCTGCATTGCCAACCTGGACTACATCACGCGGTGCGTTGGTGGTGAGACTCAGCGTATCGGGTTGGACGCGCAACAATGCTCGCGGCGCGACAGGCTGACGAAGCGAGGGTGCGAGCTGTCGCAAATACGTCACGCGTGCAGTCTCGGCCGGCGACAATGGACCGAGGGGTTGCGGCGCGCCCGGAGTCGTCCGTGCTTGCAGGATGATTTCTTGCGGCTGGGTAGATGCACGTGTATCAAGCATGAATGTGCTGGTTTGACCGATCACGCGACCCTGGACAGCCCCCTGCAATACCTTGAGGCTCGTTGAAGAAATGCCCGCTGTGCTCGTTCCAACACTCAGCAGGAACAGGGTCGTCGGGCCACCCGTGACTGTCAGCACACCGTCCGGCGTCGCAAACTCGAAGTCGCGCGTCGGCACACCGACCACCCCAATGTCACCCCGCAGCACGCGGATGGAGCCGGACTGTTGGTCGCTGTTGGGGCCCATGATGATGTAGTAGAGGACACTGCCTGCAGCGTCGACGACCTCCCACAATGCCTGCAGACTGGGCTCGGGCGATGCGGGCCGCGTTCGCACGACGTCACCAGCGAGTATCTTCATCCCCAACGATGCGGGCTGAAAGTCGGCATCCCCGCAGTACGGCTTCGCTGGACGTGGCGGGACGGGCCGCGGCGTCTGGGGGCCCCAGGACGTCGCGGCGCAGTACTGGGTCACCGGACTCAACGCACCGAGGATAGCCTGAACCCGGCGTGGCGTCCTTACCCGCTCGACCTCATATATCTCGCCGTCACGTAGCGGAGACGCGTATCGAAAGGACTGAAAGGCTTTCCACGCTCCGTCCGGGTACGTCAGGTCGCGCAGGTCATCGCCCAGCAGTGTCAGCTTGACGGGTTCTGGATCACCCTCGTGGAACTCAAGCACCGCTGACTGAAAGTACTGCCGAATGAAACCCGGTGTGGTCTGCGGGTTGTACACCGTACCCGGCGCAAACGTATCGCGGCGCGCCTCGGTTTTGGGAAAGCCATACGCTTGCGATTGACCGGTCATATCGAAGAAGCGCTTGAAGCCGACCTGCACCCCCTCAATCGACACGTCCGAAACCTTGTGCCCAAATGCCGGAAAGTTATCTTCACCTGGATTGGGATTGATGATGCCCGGTTCGAATCCGTAATCCGGTGCGCCGTTCAGTCCACCGCCAAAGAAGTCCCACGCCAGCCGCCGCTCGAAGCAGTATTGACCACCGCAGGTGTCCGATCGATGCCAATCCATAACACCACGCTGGTAGTACTGTGTCAGCGTGCCTTCGGTTTCCTCCAGGACCTCCGACGTGGGCAAGCCCCAGCGTGTGACGCCGCCTGTGTCGGAGTACGTGCGGGAAAACGCCGCATCGTACGCCTGGTCACCCACACGCACGCTCAGGTTCGGAATATTGTGCTGCAGGTCGGCTTCGTAGATTGGTGGACCGACAACGGTCGCCGGCAAGAAGGCCGCCTCAACAGGTATCGCGCAGACAATGCTCACGCAAGCGCACACCGTCAGCCAGGCTCCGAGCCGGTGTCGCGTTGGTCCGCGTTGCCGTCTGATCATGGGTGCTCCCTCGGCGATTGCTCGTCTCTCAGCCCGTCAGAGACTTCACCAGCTGCATCAGGGCGTCGCCACCACCGACGTTGCCTTCCTTTAACAACGCGGCCAGCAGTGACAACAGTGCCGACTTGGCCCCTTTCGACAGCAAGTCGGCCAGACTCTTGAAGGTGTGGACGGGGATGCGCTGCACGTCTTGGGCGCGTTCCTCCGCAAGCGCGTGGCGCGCCATGCGTCGATCGAGCTCAAATTGCGCCAGCGCCAATGCGGTCGGCTCCCTGGAGTCGGCCGCAGCTCCGTCGCGAACGCTGATGAGATACGCCGCTAGCTCGTCAGCGGCGGCACGCAGCTCGGCAGACGTGCGCCTGACTTCGCTGGCTTTGAATCGGCTCTGGCCAAGGTTGTACGGAAGCTCGATGAGCAGGTAGGCCTGGACAACAATTGCGGCAAAGACGAGCACCATGAATGCACGCGTGTCGGCATCGGCGCCCTGGCCCAGTAGACCCGTCAGTCCTACGGCAGCCGGCAACCCGCCTTGGTACAGCAGCAGGTACGAGTTGCCCGTGAGCAGTCCGCCCACGACGAGCAGCAACAACAGTGTTGGACGTGTTGAGCTCGCAATGCGCTGGCGGTCGGTCGTTCTCACGGCTACACCGCCGCGCTGCCCCTGCCCGAGCGCAACCGCGTAGATGAGAGCCGGTATGAGCAACGCCAGGTACGCGGCAGCCAACATGATGACTCGCGCTGCGAGGGGCGCAGCAGCGCTCCACTGCGGTTCGAGCCAGTGCGTGAGCGTCGGCGAGATGACAACGAAGAGCGCGAATACAGCCACCAGCAGCCGTACATCGGGCACGAACATCCACCCCATTGAGATCAGCCACGGAGCATGGCCCAGTGCGCTTCCGGACCAGCGCGTGAGTCGCCGTCGCGCCCCACTGCCAATCTCGTGCAGCCGGGGCGGGATGTAGGCAAGGCATCCGCTGAAGAACGCAGACAGATTGTCAGTAGTCCAGTAGCTCAGCAGGTACGCCCAGATAGCCAATAGCCAGAATGAGCTCTGCTGGAGGATGTACAGCCACGACTCGCGTGCTCCGCTCACCCAGTACGTGAACACGCGAGCCGTACCATTGGGTTCCTTGAGGTGGACGTTAGCGAAGGCCGCGGCCATCGACGCGATGTCGGCTGCTTGTTCCTCGTTTTCGATCATATCGGTAACGACAAACGCCGCAACTATGGCCAGCAGCAGCACGACGCCCAGCCGTGTGCGGTGAGCCGGTGACTGTCGCCACCTTGCACCAGCGCCGGTCCCAAACAGGAATAGCACGCCCGCGATGGCGATGCCGGCCAGCATGTGGGTCGAATTGAGCGGCCGGGTGGTGGCGTTCGTGCCTGAACCCAACACAAGCCAGGCTAACCACGCCAGCGCGGTCACGCTCCATGCCCAATGGGTGGCCCATGAGCCGGCGGCCCGGTACTGGCAGCGTACCCAGTCCGATGCGAAGCTCACTCCGTAAACCAGGATGATGCCGGCCAGTACCTCGGTCTGAAGTGACAGTGCGTTGAAGGCTGCGCGCACGCGCGGCAGATCGTCGACGGGACAGGACGGCTCGGCGTTGGGGGTGCAGGCGAGGAACTGTTGATACTGCCCGAGCAGAAGTCCGAACGCTAGACCAACCAGACCCACAGCGAGAGGTACGAGGCAACGACGATCCAGCCCACCGAGCCGGTGCCCTTGCCAGAAGCTTGGAACAATCATGGACCGCGACCGCCGTCCCCGCGGACGGCCGAAGTCGGACGCATAGCGCATAATCGACCTGTTCGCCGAAGTTCGAGTGAAGCTTCCCCAGGCCCACCCAGCCTCGAACGCCGCGATCATACATGAGCTTTCTGCGAACGCACAACACGTAGAACATCGAGGGGGTAGAGTCGGGGGCTGGCGGGGTGGCCGAATAGGTCCGGCGCTGTCCACGCACTTCATTGCAGGCGCTGCGGTCCCGAGACCGTGCTCCGTTTCCAGTCCCGCTCATCAGTAGGGTCGAGAGCTGGCGCGGTAGGTGCGCAGATCGATCCGCTCACTACTGCGGCCTCGATCGACTTGGGTTGTGACGACTGGGTTCGGCCGTCGCTCGCGGCTGGCCCCCCTCTCACAAGGTTTGGTCAAGGCTAGCCAGCCGATAATCGCGCTCTTACCGACGAGTTCGATGTAGCAGGCCGTGCACGCCAGCCTTGTGTCGCGGTAGCGGCCGGCAATCGGGAGAAACTCTTGGGCCGCGGGAATGCAGGTGTACTCGGCACAGCCACCGTCGAACGTGCGCCAACCCGCCCATCATCGTGGCCACCTACTGACCCACCGATCGGGGCTGGGGCCACTTCGAGTGCCAGCACGCCACCTATCTCGCGAATCCGCGCACGGCCCTTGAGGGAGAGGGCCAGCCCGCGGCACCTCTTGCATGGAGCTCGCAATCGCAAAGAAGATATGCCTCGCCGTATTCCGTGAGAGGGGCTTCCCACGCACCGAGTTCCTCGCCCTCACACGCGTGCACTCAGTCTGAGATACTCGAGCTCCATCTGCGTGAGCGTGGTCGGCCAAGGGGAGGTCGGTGTGGATCTGGATGGCAAGGTGGCGGTCGTCACGGGCGGTGGGCGTGGCATCGGGCGCGCGACTGCATTGATGCTGGCGGAGAACGGCGCCGACGTGGCCGTTCTGGCGCGGAGCGCTGATGAGATCGAGGGGGTCGCCGGCGAAGTTCGGGGCCTCGGGGGTCGCAGCGTCGCGATCCCTTGCGATGTGACCGCCTATGACGCCTGCAAGTCAGCCGTCGATCAGGCCGTCGCAGAACTCGGGCGGCTGGACATCGTGGTGAACAACGCCGGAGGCGGGGCGGGCGACGGAAGCCTTCCGTCGCCCGCACAGCGCGTGGTCGAGAGCGATCCCGCTCTCTGGGCCCAGACGATCGCGCTCAATCTGCTCGGTGCCTACTACGTTACGCCCGCGGCCCTGCCGCATCTGATCGCGGCGGGCGGCGGCAAGATCGTCAACGTCGGCTCTGGTGCGCGTCGTATGACCACTACTGGCGCGTACGGCGCTGCTAAAGCTGGTCTCTGGGTGTTCACGC
>WNGE01009771.1_pt1 | contig 10555 bp, 7 predicted proteins | sample 5400651 | NCBI WGS metagenome assembly WNGE01 (sample SAMN13153370, study PRJNA577476) | soil metagenome | isolation source: 60 cm soil or saprolite under grassland replicate 2 | place: USA:California | collected 2016-06-15
TGCGAGACCGCATCCACGCCGACAACTTCGACGGTGTCGGCCTCGTCAACGACATCCAGCGCAATCTCGGCTTTCCGATCGAGGGTCGGCGCGTGCTGCTGATGGGTGCGGGCGGCGCCGCACGTGGCGCGTTGCTACCGATCCTCGAACAGCGGCCGGCGCAACTCGTCGTCGCCAACCGCACCGTGGCAAAGGCGAAGGCGCTGGGCGAACAGTTCGCGCGGTTCGACGGCCTCGTCACGAGCGGTTATCCCGATCTGGGCAGCCAAGCGTTCGACATCGTGATCAACGCGACATCGGCGAGCATGCGCGGTGAACTTCCGCCGGTCACGCGGACGGCATTCGCGCCGGACTCGCTTGCCTACGACCTCGTTTACGGCAGGGGCCGGACCCCATTCCTGAGCCTCGCGCGGGATGCCGGGGCGATCCGCCTCGCCGATGGTGTCGGAATGCTGGCGGAACAGGCCGCCGAAGCGTTCGCGTGGTGGCGCGGCGTGCGGCCGGACACACACGCGGTCATCGACATGCTTTCGGTGCCGCTGGCGTGACGATCACGTCGCCACAAGCCGATGCGGTACGATACTCGCGATTTGAAGGACAGGTCATGAATCAGGAAAAGATCATTTCGATTCGAGGCCGGAAGTTGGGCGGCGAAACGCCGCTCATCTGCTCGCCGTTGGTCGGCCGGACGCGTGAGCGCGTGCTGGCCGAACGCGCGAGCACGTTCTGGCCGAAGCGGCAAATGTCAGCGCCAAAAAGCCCGACGTCATCGAATGGCGCGTCGACTATTTCGACGCCATCGGCGACACGCGGGCGGTGCTTGACGTCGCCCGCGCGATACGCGAAAGGGTGGGCGACTTGCCGATCATCTTCACCCGCCGCTCCGTGAAGGAAGGCGGGGAGCCGATCGCAATCGGCGACGAGGACGTCGTCAAACTCTACGACGCCGTCGGCGCGAGCCGGCTCGTCGACTTCCTCGATTTCGAGATGAGCAACGATCCGGCGCAAGTGCGCGAAGTGCGCGAGCGTTCGCGCGTGCAGGAGACGCGTCTCATCCTGTCCTATCACAACTTCGGCTACACGCCGGGCGTCGAATTCCTGGTCCAGCGGTTCCTCGAGGCAGAGCGCTTGGGCGCCGACGTCGCCAAGGTCGCCGTCATGCCGCGTGAACGGGCCGACGTGCTGACGCTGCTCGCGGCGACGGCGCAAGCCGATGCGAAGGCGCGCATCCCGCTGATCAGCATGTCGATGGGGCCGCTGGGCGCGGTGACGCGGATGATCGGCGGCATCTTCGGGTCGTCATTGAGCTTCGCCATCGGCGAAGGCAGCTCCGCGCCGGGACAGATGCCGATTGCCGATCTCAACGCCGTGTACGAGATCATCCGGCGCGCGCGCGGCGGCCGCTGACCGGCAGCGGCGCAAGCGACGCCGCCCGCTATAATGCGGTCCCCGAGCGGCGCGTTCCCCGCGCCGCACCCGACGGTCTTCCCATGCACGTCTTTTTCGAGGACGACGGCCAGCTCAAGGCCGGCACCGTCCTCGCCGACAACGACACCTCGCTGCAGGTCGAGGCCGCTTCCGGCAAGCGGCTGAAGATCAAGGCCGCCGCGATCCTGTTGCGCTTCGCCGAGCCATCGCCATCCGCCTTGAACGCCGATGCGCACAAGCTCGCGCTCGATCTCGACCCGAATTTCCTGTGGGAAGTGTGTGCCGACGAGGAGTTCGGATTCGCCGATCTCGCCCAGGAGTATTTCGGCCGCCGACCGGCAGCGCCCGAGGCCGCAGCAGTCGCGCTCGCGCTTGCGGCCGCGCCGATGTACTTCTACAAGCGCGGGAAGGGTCGTTACCGGAAAGCGCCGCCGGACGCGCTGAAGTCTGCGCTTGCGTCCGTCGAGCGCAAGCAACGCGAGGCAGAGCAGATGGCCGCGTGGAGCGAGGAGTTGCGCGCGCATCGGCTGCCCGACGCGCTCCGGGCGAAGCTGCCGATGCTGCTGCACAAGCCCGACAAGAATGCGCTCGAATGGAAGGCGCTCGCCAGCGCCTGCGACGCGCTGCAGACCAATCCGCTCTCGCTCCTCGCGCAATGCGGCGCGATTCCGTCGTCGCACGATTATCACTACGATGCGTTTCTCGCGCAGGCCTTTCCGCAGGGCGTGGCGTTTCCCGCATGGGGGGCGCTCCCGGAAATGCCCGACCTGTCGACCGCCGATGTGCGCGCCTTCTCGATCGACGACGCGACGACTACCGAAATCGACGATGCCTTCTCGGTGCGCGAGCTTGCGGGCGGCCATTACGAAGTCGGCATCCATATAGCGGCGCCGGCGCTGGCGATCAAGCGCGGATCGGCGCTCGACGCGATTGCGCGCGAACGGCTCTCCACCGTCTACATGCCCGGCCGCAAGATCACGATGCTGCCCGACGAGGTGATCGCCGCGTTCACGCTTGCCGCGGGCCATGCGCCGCCCGCGCTGTCGCTGTATGCGGAAGTCGCGGCCGACGGCACGCTCGTCCGCCAGGAGACGCGCATCAATCGTGTGCCTGTCGCCGCCAATCTGCGGCTCGACGCGATCGACGACACCTTCGCGAGCGCGTTGCCGTCGCCGTCCGACCCGCCGTGGACTGCAGAATTGCGCGTGCTGTGGCAATTCGCGCAGGCGCTCTCCGCCACGCGCGGCAAGGCCGATTTTCAGCGCACCGACTACAGCTTCTACGTCGATTGGGACGCGCCACCGGACGGCAAGGTGACGATCGTGCCCCGACCGCGCGGCTCACCCCTCGACAAGCTCGTCTCCGAGCTGATGATCTTCGTCAACGGCGCCTGGGGGAAGGTTCTCGCCGAGGCGCGTGCACCGGGCCTGTATCGGACGCAGGCCAATGGCAAGGTAAAGATGAGCACGCGTGCGGCCGAGCACCAGGGTCTGGGGCTCTCGCATTATCTGTGGGCAAGCTCGCCGCTGCGCCGCTACAGCGACCTCGTCAATCAGCGGCAGCTCATCGCCATCGTCGCGGGCGAAAAGCCGCCGTACGCGGAAAACGACGCCGAGCTCTACGCGGCGCTCGCCGACTTCGAGGCGACCTATTCTATTTACGCCGAGTTCCAGAGCCGGATGGAGCACTACTGGTGCCTGCGCTGGCTCCTGCAGGAGCACGTCGGCGAGACGACGGGGACGGTCATCCGCGAGAATCTCGTCCGCTTCGACGCCTTGCCGCTGATCGTGCGGCTCGCCGACTTGCCGCCTCAGGCGCCGGACACACGCGTGCGGATCGGGATCGGGCGCATCGACCTCATTGCCGCAACGCTCGAGTGTCGCTTCGCGGGCCTCGCCGGCTGACGAGTTGCACCGCAGGACGGCGCAAAGGCCCACACTCGCGGCCGGCTGCGGCTACAATAAGACAATGACATAACAGGCTCCCTCCTTGCCGCGTCGACCCGCCTCGTCGAAGATCCAGCTGCCTGCCGCGCCCGCGTCGGACGCCGCAGTGCCGGCGGGGCAGGTGCGCGCGCGACCGGCGTCGAGAAGGAAGCCTGCCGCTCCCCGTACTCCCGCAGCGCGGACCGCAGCGAACACCGACCCGGTCGCCCCGCTGATTCCAAACGTAGCTCGCGCGCCGAAACCGATCGCTCCGGGTCCGGCGAAGTCCCCTCCCGGTTCAACGGCCGAAGGCAAGCGCCAGCCACCGAGCCGCGAAACAGCAACGCGTCCGCGCGGCATCGCCGAAGTGGCCGTGCTCGGAGGTGGCGCCGCGGCGCTGGCGACGCCGGTCTGGGTTCCCGGACTCGACAGCGACGATCGCGGCCGCCGCCTTTTCAACTACGCGCTCGGAATTTCGATCCTGATCCATGCGGTGCTGCTGGCGATCAAGTTCCACCCGTTCGACCTGCAGAAGATGCTCGATCGCGGCCCGCCGCTGGAAGTCGCTCTCGTCAACGCGAAATCGCCGGCGAAGCCGACAAAGGCCGATATCCTCGCCCAGGCGAATCTCGATGGCGGAGGCAACACCGACGCGAATCGCCGTGCCAAGACGCCGTTGCCCGTGCTGCCGAAGGACAGCCCGCATGCCGACTTGACCGTCGCGACGCAGAAGGTCGAGACGCTCGAGCAGGAGACGAAGGAGCTGATGACGCGGATCGCCAGCGCGCCCACCGCGCAGGCGATGCCGAAGCCGACCGAGGCGAGCGAGCCCAAGGACCTGCCGACGGCGACCGAGTTGATGCAGCGCACGCTGGAGGCGATGCGACTCGAAGCGCAGATCGCCAAGGACATGGACGCGTACCAGAAGCGGCCGAAGCGGCGGTTCGTCGGTGCACGCGCCGAGGAATATCGCTTCGCGCGCTATGTCGAGGACTGGCGGCTCAAGGTCGAGCGCGTGGGTAATCTCAACTACCCCGAAGCGGCGCGGAAGCTAAGCCTCTACGGCGATCTGCTGATCACCGTGTCGATCCGCGCCGACGGCAGCGTCGAGGCGGTCGAGGTCAATCGCTCGTCCGGTCAGCGCGTGCTCGACGCCGCGGCGGTGAAGATCCTCGAGATGGCGGCGCCGTTCGCGGCATTCCCGGCCGATATCCGGCGCGACACCGACATCCTGCACATCACCCGAACCTGGACGTTCACCAAGGGCGACGAGCTGCACAGCGAGTAGGAAAATGGGGTCAGATTCGAATTTCCGGCGCGGGCAACGCCAATGCCGACGCAACGTGGGAAATCGAGTCTGACCCCATTTTTCCGCTGGACGCTCATCGTCGTTGCCGCGGTCTTCGCGATCGCGCTCGCCTGGCTCGTGTGGATCGCCGCGCACATCGGCTGGTACCGCTACTACCCGCCGCACGAGACGGCGTTCATGGCGCAGCGGCTAACGGAGGCGCGCGCAAAGGGTCGCAAGATCGAGCTTCGCTACGCGTGGGTGCCGTACGACCGCGTGGCGCCAGCGATGAAGCGGGCGATGATCGCCGCCGAAGACGCCAAGTTCGTCGAGCATTCCGGGTTCGACTGGGAAGGCATCGAGCAGGCGCAGGAAAAGAACCGCCGCCGCGGCCGCATCGTCGCCGGAGGCTCGACGATCACGCAGCAGCTCGCAAAGAACCTGTTCCTCTCCCCCGCAAAGAGCTATTGGCGCAAGGTCGAGGAGGCGGTGATCACCGCGCTGCTGGAAGCGATGCTGCCGAAGCAGCGGATCTTCGAGCTCTATCTCAACGTCATCGAGTGGGGCAATGGCGTCTTCGGTGTCGAGGCCGCGGCACGGCGCTACTTCCACGTCGGTGCGCATCAGCTCACCGCCGAGCAGGCCGCGCGCCTCGCCGCGATGGCGCCGGCACCGCGCGTGTTCGAGCGCAGTCCCGAGTCGGCTTATCTCGCCGGCCGTGTCGCGACGATCCTTGCGCGCATGCCTTCGGCGCAGGTTCCTTGACGTGTCGGTCGTGCCGGACATCCGACGGCGGGTGTGCGCCGCGGCAATTGCGCATAGAATGCCGGCGGCCTCCACGTCCGCGCACACTCCTCGATCCGACTTGTCGCCATGTCCGAAACACTCGACCACGCCGACACCGGACGGCCCGAGGCGCGCGCGAGCGTGCAGGAGGAGCTCGCCAGCGTAACAGCGCTCCTGCGCCAGCACAGGCTGGTCGAGGGACTGGTCCAGGAGCAGCAGGAAAACGACGCCAGCGCCGGGCTGGCCGAGAGCGCCGTCTACAAGAAGAGCAAGGCGGCGCTGCAGAGAAAGCTCGACCGGCTGCACTCGGCCGACATCGCGTACATCCTCGAAGCGCTGCCGCTCGACGAGCGTCTGTATATCTGGGATCTCGTCAAGGCGGACCGCGACGGCGAGATCCTGCTCGAGGTGTCCGACGCCGTCCGCGAATCGCTGATCTCCTCGATGGACACCGAGGAGCTCGTCGCGGCGACGGAGACCCTCGAAGCCGACGAGATCGCGGAGCTCGCGCCCGACCTCCCCCAGGAGGTGATGGACGATGTGTTCCAGAGCCTGCCGATCGAGGAGCGCGAGCAGCTGCGCGCCGCGATGTCCTTCGAGGACGACATGGTCGGCGCGCTGATGGATTTCGAGGACGTCACCGTGCGTCCCGACGTGACGCTGGACGTCGTGCTGCGCTACCTGCGCCGGATGGACGACCTGCCGAGCCAGACCGACCAGCTCTTCGTCGTCGATCGCGACGAGAAGCTTCTCGGCGTGCTTCCGGTCAACCGGCTGATCGTCTCCGATCCGGAGGCGACCGTCGAAGCGATCATGCAGCCGCCGACGGTCAAGCTGCTGCAGCACGAGAAGGCCGACGTCGCCGCATCGGCGTTCGAGCGCTACGACCTGGTCTCGGCGCCCGTCGTCGACACCAACGACAAGCTCGTTGGACGGGTGACCGTCGACGAGGTGCTCGATTTCGTCCGCGAAAGCGGCGAGGAGGATCTCCTGGCGCAGGCGGGTCTGCGCGCCGAGGAGGATGTCTTCGCGTCGGTGTGGGCGTCGTTCAAGAACCGCTGGGCGTGGCTCGCGATCAATCTCGTCACCGCCTTCATCGCCTCGCGCGTCATCGGCGTGTTCGAAGGCTCGATCGAGAAACTCGTCGCCCTGGCGGCGTTGATGCCGATCGTCGCCGGGATCGGGGGCAACTCGGGCAATCAGACGATCACGATGATCGTGCGTGCGGCGGCACTGGGGCAGGTGTCGGTCGCGAACGCGCGGCAGCTCATCCGCAAGGAGATCACCGTGAGCCTCGTCAACGGCATCGTCTGGGGCGGCGTGATGGGACTCGTCGCGATGCTGCTCTACAAGGACATGTCGCTCGGCCTCGTCATGGTGCTCGCGATGACGCTGAACCTGATGCTCGCCGCGCTCATGGGCGTGCTGATTCCGATGACGATGCTCAAGCTCGGTCACGATCCCGCGGTCGGCTCGTCGGTGATGATCACGGCCGTCACCGATTCGGGCGGCTTTTTCATCTTCCTCGGACTCGCAACACTGTTGCTTCTTTGAGGGCGGAGGCGGTTCAAGGACGCCCGCGAGCGACCGACACGGGCGCGCCACCCCCGGCGGCGCGGCTGCTTGCGCGGGAATAACGGTGCGACGCTCCCTGTTGGCACCGATGGGCGGACACGAATCAAGGGAGAAACCGATGCTTGGCTCTATCTGCGGGGTAACCGGCTTCCCGGCGCGTGCGGAGTAAGATCGCGCCATGCGGCCTTAGCTCCAATCCCCGGGCGGGGCCGCGTTTTTTCCTAGAATGGGGCCGCGTCGCCGGGCGCATTGCGACGAAGGTGACCGTGGGAAGGGAATCGTGGATCTGAATGCGCCTGCCGCGCCCGGACTGCCGCATCCGGAGCTCGTCGCCGCGATCCCGCGCCTTCGCCGCTATGCCCGCGTGCTGACCGGCGATCCCTTCCGCGCGGACGACCTCGTGCAGGACACGCTCGCGCGGGCATGGGAAAAGCGGCGGCTCTGGCAAGCGGGAACCGATTTGCGCGCATGGCTGTTCACGGTGATGCACAACATTCATGTCAATCAGCTCGCGCTCGTGCGGCGCGAGGCGATGAACGTCTCGCTCGATGCCGATACCGGAAGCGCCGCCGGCTGGCAGTTCCCGGTGCGCGCGAACCAGATCGATCGCGTCGAGATCAAGGAGCTCGTCGCCCAGATCGGCCGCCTCCCGGTCGATCAGCGCGAAGTCCTTCTGCTTGCCGCGGTCGAGGAGCTGCGCTACGAAGAGATCGCCGCCGCGCTGTCGATTCCGATCGGCACCGTGATGTCGCGGCTTTCCCGCGCGCGCGACAAGCTGAGACGGCTGATCGCGGAGCCCGCAGCGCCGCTGCGCGTCATCAAATAGGCAAAAAGGCGATCACGTGAACCCCGCAGGCTCCAACGCCATCCCCGATGCCGACGTCCATGCCTACGCCGACGGGCAGCTTGCGCCGGAGCGTGCGGCCGTCGTCGAGGCAGCACTCGCGGCCAACCCGGAGCTCGCCGCACGCGTTGCCGAAATCCGCGCGCAATCGGCGGTGCTGCGCGACGCGCTCGACCCGGTGCTTGCCGAGCCGATTCCCGAGCACCTGATCGCTGCCGCATCGGCACCGCAATCGCGGTTCGGCGGCAGCGTGCGCCGCTGGCTCGCACCGGCTTTTGCGGCCGCGGCCACGCTGATGCTCGGCATCGGCATCGGCTGGCTCGGTCGCGACATGGTGATCGAACGCGGTGGCGTCCCGACGACGTTTCCGCGGCAAGTGGCCGTCGCGCACGCGCTCTACGCCGCCGACGTGCGAAGGCCAGTCGAGGTGTGGGCGAACGAGGAAAAGAGCCTCGTCAACTGGCTCACCAAGCGGCTCGGCTTCCAGGTGCACGCCCCGGATCTCAACGGGCTCGGCTACGCGCTGGTGGGCGGCCGGCTCGTGGCCGGCAACGAAAACCCGACAGCGCTCCTCATGTACGAGAACGCCGACAAGCAGAGATTGTCGTTGCAGATCCGCAAGCAGTCGCGGGGTGGCAAGGCGTCGGCCGGGACCGGCGAGACGGCGTTCCGCTATGCCGTCGAGAGCGGCGTCGCGGTCTTCTACTGGATCGACGACGAAGACTGCGGCTATGCGATCTCGGGCAACGTCGACCGCGCGCAGTTGCTGAAGATCGCGCAAGTGGTCTACGGGCAGCTTGCTGCCGCCGAGGGAACGGCGCCCAGGTAGGCCGCCCATCGACGCCGGGTCGAGGTACGATCCGGATCATGCAGACGCTCCCCGCCCGCGTCGGCGACGCCGTCGACGGCATCGATACGCCCGCGCTCATCGTCGATCTCGACGCCTTCGAGCGCAATCTCGACCTGATGGCGAACGCGGTGCGCGGCGCCGATGTTGCGCTCCGCCCGCACGCGAAGTCGCACAAGTGCCCGGATATCGCGCACGCGCAGATCGACCGCGGCGCGGTCGGCATCTGCTGCCAGAAGGTGGGCGAGGCCGAGGCGTTCGTCGCGGCGGGCGTCCGCGATGTTCTGGTCACCAACGAAATCGTCGGACCGGGAAAGTGCGCGCGCCTTGCGGCGCTCGGGCACGAGGCGACGATCGGCGTGCTGGTCGACGATGCCGCTGCCGTTCTGCATCTGGGCGCCGCCGCGCGCGCGGCCGGCGTGACGCTTGATGCGCTCGTCGAGATCGACGTCGGTGCGCATCGCTGCGGCGTCGCGCCCGGAACGGACGCGGTCGCGATCGCGCAAGTCGTGGCGCGCACGCCGGCGTTGCGTTTTCGTGGCGTCCATGCCTATCACGGCGCGGCGCAGCACCTGCGCACGCCCGGCGAGCGACGCGATGCGATCGCCCGCGCTACCGTGCTCGCGCGCGAGACGAAAACGGCGATCGAAGCTGCCGGAATCGCCTGTCCGGTCGTCACGGGCGCGGGGACCGGCACCTGGCAGCACGAGCGCGACAGCGGTGTGTACACCGAGCTCCAGCCCGGTTCGTACATCTTCATGGACGCCGACTACCAGCGCAATGCGCTTGCGCCCGACGAGCATCATTTCGAGCAGAGCCTGTATGTCGTCGCGACGGTGATGAGCGCGCCGTCGCGCGAGCGCGCAATCGTCGACGCCGGCCTCAAGGCGTTCGCCTTCGATTCGGGCCCGCCGCTGCTGTACGGCGCGAGCGGGATCGAATACACGAAGGCGTCGGATGAGCACGGCGTGCTCGCGATCGGGCCGGCCGCGTCGCCGCCGGTGATCGGCGATCGCTTCTGGCTCATCCCCGGGCACTGCGATCCGACCGTCAACCTCTACGACTGGATCGTCGGCGTGCGCGGCACGCGCGTCGAGTGCGTGTGGCCGGTCGTGGCGCGCGGCAAACTCGCTTAGTCGTGCAAACGGGCGAGGTCCGTTTGCGCCATGAAATCTCCCCTCGCCCAATGGGGAAGGGTGAGGGGCAACGACGCGCTCAGGACGACAGCGTGACCACGCCCCGTGGCGTGCGCAGCATCGCCGCAAGCCGCGTTTCGCGGTCGTAGGTGACCTGGATCACGCCCTCCACGCCGAGCTTTCCGAGCGCAGCCCGCACGGGCGCGGGATCGGAGTGCGTCGCGGCAAGTTGGGCGAGGGTCACATTCGACGGCGGCAACCGGTCGGCGGGATGGATCGCGACGTCCCATTGGATCAGCGTCGGCACCACGCCCTTTCCCGGAAGCGCGCCGTCGTCGGGAATCGTGATCCGCCAGCGAAAATCACCGCGCGACATCGGATGGATCGGCCCGAGCGCGATCGGGCACGCGGCCGCCGTGCTTTCGATGGCGTCGGTCCGCGCGACCCAGTGAATCAAGCGCGGCCGCTCGGTGAGCTCCGCCTGCAGCGCGACGTCGTCGAGCCCGAACCAGCGGGGGCGCGATGGTTTCGTGCCGTCGGGATCGATCGCGATGATCTCGAGATAGAAGCGTTCGCCCAGGCGCAGCAATGCGTTGTGCGTTCCCATCGCCGGATGCCGGCCGCCGGGCTGGGGCGCGGCACCCGTGATTGCGGCGACGTAATCAATGCCGTCGGCGAGCGTCGTCGCGGCGACGACGAGGTGATCGGGCGTCGTCAACGGACTTC
>WNGE01012308.1_pt1 | contig 10554 bp, 10 predicted proteins | sample 5400651 | NCBI WGS metagenome assembly WNGE01 (sample SAMN13153370, study PRJNA577476) | soil metagenome | isolation source: 60 cm soil or saprolite under grassland replicate 2 | place: USA:California | collected 2016-06-15
TCGGCCGGCTCGCGCTGCCGAACGACGGGCCGATCGCTCACTGCGAGAACCTGAGCGGCAGGCTGAGCATGCCGCGGATGAAGGGGGTGCTGAACGGCTGGGGCGTGCCGGCAAGCTCCCAGTCGTCGAACCGCGCCAGGATACGCTCCCAGATCGTCGTCGACAGGGTTCTCGCGAGCAGCGCGCCCGGGCAGGCGTGCTGGCCGTAGCCCCAGCCGAGATGGTCCTTCTCGAACGACCGGGTGATGTCGTACTCGTCCGGGCGCTCATAGACGTCCTCGTCCCGGTTCGCGCCCGCGTACGGCATCATCACGTAGTCGTCCTTCTCGATCACGTGCCCGTCGATCTCGACCCGCTGCGTGGCCGTCCGGCACTGGGTCCAGTTGATCGGGTAGTACCGCATCGTCTCCTCGATCGTGTTCGGGAGCAGCTCGGGCCGCTCGACCAGCAGGTGCCTCTGCTCGGGACGCTCGGCGAGCGCCAGCGCCACGTGTGAAAGGAGCGCTCGCGTCGTCTCGCCGGCGTTGATGAAGTGGGTGATGAACGCGATCGCCGTCGATCGCGGCACCGGCCCGCCGTCGAGCTCGGAGCGCGCGATCACGCTGACGAGGTCGTCGCCGGTGCTGCCGCTCGCCCGGCGCTCGGCCAGGAGCTCCTCGACGTAGTCGCGGAACTTCTGGGCGAGCCGCTCCTCCCGCTCGACCTGAGCCGCGTCCTTGCCGGGGGCGACCGCGATCGCCGCCAGATGCGCCGACGCCATCTCGATGAACTCCTCGCGCATCTCTCGCGGCACGCCGATCTGCTCGGTCATCAGTGTCGTCGGGATCCGCCCCACGGTCTTCACGAAGTCGACCTCGGCGCCGGGCTCGATCTGGTCGAGGAACTCGCCGGCGATCTCGGCGATGCGCGGCTTGAGGCTCCGAACGAGGCTCGGCTTCAACGCGCCCATGAAGATGCTGCGCACCTCGCCGTGGCGAGGCGGATCGAGAAACGCCATGTTCTCGAGCTGAGGGTCGCCCAGGGAGAGCTTCCCGCGGACGATCAGGCCGCGCTTCTGCGCCGCGGTGAGACCGGGCTTGCTCAGCTCCTCGCGCGCCCATTCCGGAAGCTGGGCCTTCACCGCCTCCGGATCGGCCGCGTCGCCGAGCAGGAACCCGTAGCGGTTGCAGAAGAGCTCGGGATTGTTGGCCACGTAGCGCGCGTGGTCCCACTTCGAGAGCACCCACACGCCCGTCGCCAGCGTCGGCGCCTCGTACCAGTAGACCGGCGCTGCCCGCCGCTGGGCGGCCATCGACGCCTGGATGACCTCGGGGTCCTGAAGATAGAACGCCGGGTCCTCCCATCTGGGCCATTCCACGGTGCTTGCAGTCGCGGTCGTCACGGGTGCCTCCCCTCGCGTCGAGATCCGGCGCGATCATGACACGCGCGAAGCACCTCCGACAATCGTATGGTTGGTTGATTTATGAGACTTCGAGCCGTGAGCTCCACACCAGGGCTCCGAGCTCCGCTTCGACGGCCGCGTCGCCGTGATCACCGGCGCCGGACGCGGGCTCGGTCGCGAGCACGCCCTCTTCCTGGCGAGCCGCGGCGCGAAGGTCGTCGTCAACAACCGGTCGGGGGACGCGGCCCGCGCCGTCGTCGACGAGATCGCCGCCGAGGGCGGCGTCGCCGTCGCCTGCGAGAGCGACGTGAGGACGCGTGCCGGCGCGGAGGCATCGGTCGCCGCGGCACTCGAGAGCTTCGGCCGGGTCGACATCGTCGTCAACAACGCGGGCACGGTGACGTTCCGGCCGTTCGCGGAGTTCACGGACGACGAGTTCGCCCAGGAGATCGACGTCCACCTCCGCGGCAGCTGGGTCACGACGCAGGCGGCGTGGCCGCAGATGCTCGAACAGGGCTACGGGCGCGTCGTGATGATCTGCTCGCGCGTGATGATCGGCATGCCCAACAACGCGGCCTACAGCGCAGCCAAGGGCGCGCTGCTCGGGCTGTCGAACTCGCTCGCCGCCGAAGGGCGCCCGCACAACATCCACGTGAACGCGCTGAGCGTGGCCGGTTACACCGACGTCGTCAAGCAGAACCTGCCCGACGAGGGCTTCCAGCGCTGGATGGCCGAGAACATGCCGCCGTGGGCGGTCGCCCGGGCGCTCGCGTGGCTCGTGCACGACGACTGCCCCGCGACGGGCCAGTTCTTCTCGGCGTGGGGACGCGGCTTCTCGCGGCTGTTCCTGGCGGAGGGCGCCGGCTACGTGTCGCCCTCGTTCGACGTGCACACGCCGGAGGAGATTCGCGTCCACTTCGACGAGGTGTTCGACGAGGAGGGCTACTTCGTCGCGCGCGACAACAAGGAGTCCGCACAGTTCATCTCCGACCGCCTCGGCAGCGGCTCGATCGGCGACTACGAGCGCGCCGTCGGGCTCAAGTCGGACTGAACCAGCCCGGCGTTCGCGAGCGCCTCTTTACCGACCTCGAAGATCTCGAGGTTCCCGCTCCGCCAGTGATTCGTGACCTCGCGCGAGCGGATGCGCCAGCCGGCGTCGGTTCGTACGACCCGGTCGACGTAGTGGCCGCCGCCGCTCAGCAAGTCGCCGCCCGGACATCCCTTGCAGACCATGTTCGCGATCACGTAGGAGCGAAAGACGACGCCGTCTCCCTCGACGGCCACCCAGGGATTCGCGATCAGGTGGTGGGTCGTGCCGAAGGGAGAATGGAACGCGTCCATCCACCGCGTGAAGAAGTCGAGGCCCTGCATCTTGCCGAGATGCCCGTAGTCCGTCTCGATGTCCTCGGTGAACGCCTGCGCGAACAGCGAGCCGTCCTTGCCGTCGATGCCCCACGCATAGATGCTCTGCAGCTCGATGATCTCGAGCCGGTCGAGAGGCGTCAGCTCGATCACTGGAGCGCCTGCGTGGCGACGGTCTCGGCAAGCGCCGAATCGCCGGCCTTGCGGAAGTGCGGGATGACCTCCTTCGCGAAGAGCTCCATTCCGGCCTGGATCTGGTCCGGCGACATGCCCGCCAATGCGATCGAGCACACGAGGTCCGTGACGCCCCCGCGCGACACGTAGTCCTCGATCTGCGGGATCACGTCCTCCGGCGTCCCCACGATCGCCTTCTCGCCGAAGAAGTCGAACGACTGCGAGCTGATGATCTCGTCGACCGTCGGGACCGAGATCATCGAGTGCTCGTACGCCGGGTCGTCGCTCTGCTCGACGAACCACTCCAGGTAACACGACGCCGTGTGATGCAACGGGCGCGCCACGGTCTCCCATGCCTCCTCCCGTGTCGGGGCGACGTAGATCACCTGCATCCCGGCGACGTTGAAGTCCTCGGGGTCGCGGCCGTGGGCGCGCAGCGCGTCGTGGTACGCGGCCGCGCGGTCCGCCGCACCGCCAGCCAGGTAGTTGAAGCCCATGCGCGCGGCGCGGTCGATCGGCTTGGGCGCGATCCCGCCCACCCAGATCGGCGGGTGCGGCCGCTGGAGCGCAGGCGGCGTGATGCGGAGGTCCCGCACTCTCACGAACTCGCCGTCGAACGTGACCGTCTCGCCGCTGAGCAGGCCACGGATGACCTCGAGGCTCTCCTCGATGCGCGCGCCGCGGCGGGCGCGCGAGATGCCCTGGCTGTCGAATTCCGCTCGGCGGTAGCCCTGGGCGACACCGAGGTCGAAGCGACCCTCGGAGATCAGATCCACGGTCGCAGTGTCCTCGGCGACCTCGACGGGGTTGTGCAGCGGCAGCAGGAGCACGAAGGTGCCGATCCGGATCCGCTGGGTTCGCGCCGCAACCGCCCCGGCGATCGTGAACAGCGACGGCGAGTAGCCGTCGTCGACGAAATGGTGCTCGCTCAACCAGGCGTGGTCGTATCCGAGGGCCTCGGATTCGGCGATGAGGTCCAGGTGGTCGCGGTACAGCGACTCCCACGGGACCCGGACGAAGTCCGGATTCCGAAACGGCCACAGCAATCCGAAGCGGAGGCTCATCTGCCTAGCCCTCGAGGGTTATCGCAGCCTTCGGGCAGAGAGCCACCGCACGGTTCACGGCCTCCCGGAGGGACTCGTCGGGCTCTTCGGTGAGAAGCCTGACCTTGTCGTCCTCGTCGCTGAGCGCGAACACTTCCGGGCAGGCATCGACACAGACCCCGTGGGCGTCGCACCTGAACTCGTCGACTATGACCTTCATTACGCCTCTCTTCGTGTCGATGCTCTAGGTCACGGCCGGACGAGCCGCCGTGCCATCATGAGGATGTGCTCGCGCTCGTACTTGTCCGCGAGCTCCGGATGCTTCTCACGCAGGTGGGCGAACGAGGCCTCGACGATCCCGTCCTCGGAGGGTGCGGTCAGCGTCTCACCGCACGGGCAGCTCAGCACGTAATGGAAGTCGAGATCGCCGACGGAGCTCAAGCCTTGAACGTGACCGGAAGGGTGGTCACGCCTCGCAGGAACGGATTGCTCCAGATCTTCGGCTCGCCGGCCAGCTCCCAGTCGCCGAACCGGGCGAGCACGCGCTCCCAGATCGCCAGCGAGTCGACCCGCGCGAGCAGCGCGCCGGGGCAGGAGTGCTCGCCGTGGCCGAAGCCGAGGTGGTCGTTCTCGAACGAGCGCGTGATGTCGTACCGGTCCGGGTCTTCGTAGACGTCCGGATCACGGTTCGCGGCGGCGTACGCCATCACCACGTAGTCGTCCTTGGCGATCGTCTGCCCGCCGACCTCGACCTGCTGCGTGGCCGTCCGGCACCCGGTCCAGTTGATCGGGTAATAGCGCATCGTCTCCTCGATCGCGTTCTGGAGGAGCTCCGGCCGGTCGAGCAGGAGCTTGCGCTGGTCGGGACGCTGGCCGAGCGCCATCGCCAAGTGCGACAGGAGCGCCCGTGTCGTCTCGCCGGCACTGAGGAAGTGCGTCACGAACACGAAGGCGGTCGAACGGGGCACGGGCCCGCCGTCGAGCTCGGACCGCACGACGACGCTGATCAGGTCGTCGCCGGTTCCGCCGCTCGCCCGCCGTTCCTCCAAGAGCTTGTCCACGTAGTCGCGGAACTCCTGCGCGAGCTTCTTCACGCGTGCAACCTCGGCCGGGTCCTTGTCGGGCGTGACCGTGATCGCTTCCAGGTGCGCGGACGCGAGCTCGATGAACCGCTCGCGCTCGCTCGGAGGGACGCCGACCATCTCGGTCATCACGGCTGCCGGGACCCGTCCGATCGTCCTGACGAAGTCGACCTCGTCGCCGGGCTTGACCATCTCGTCGAGGAACTCGTCGGCGATCTCGGCCATGCGCGGCTTGAGCCGCCGGACGAGGCTCGGCTTCAAGGCCCCCATGAAGATCCTGCGCACCTGGCCGTGGCGAGGCGGATCGAGGAAGATCATGTTCTCGAGCGCGGGGTCGCCCAGCGAGAGCTTCCCGCGGGCGATCAGGCCGCGGCGCTGCGCCGGGGTCACGTCGGGCTTGGCCAGCTCCTCGCGGGCCCATTCCGGGAGCTGGTTCAGCACCGTCTCGGACGGCTCGTTCGCGTCGCCGACCGCGAAGCCGTACTTGTTGCAGAAGAGCTCGGGGTTACTGCCGACGAAGCGGCAGTCGGCCCGCTTCGACAGCACCCAGAAGCCGGTCGCGAGGGCGGGCGCCTCGTACCAGTAGACCGGAGCCGCCTCGCGCTGGGCGGCCATCTGCGCCTGCATGACCTCCGGGTCCTGCAGATAGAACCCGGGGTCCTCCCACTTGGGCCAGTCGATGGTGCTTGCGACTGCAGTGCTCACGGCTTGCTCCTCCGGCGACTAGATCGACGGAAGCTCGACGTGACCCGTTGCCGCGACCCGTTCCTTGCGCCGCGGCCTGGGACCGGCGCCGTCCGTCGGCTGGGGCTCGCCCCGGCCCGTCCACGGGTCGTTCTCCGCCCGGATCCGGATGTCGTCGAACCGCGGCACGACCTTCTCCGCGTAGAGGCGCATGCTCTTCTCGGCGACGTCCTTCGGCATCGTCCCGACCGCGTTCAGGACGACGAACTCCGACGGATTGACCGTCTCACGGTGAGCGGCGACCTTCTCGGCGCACTCCTCCGGCGTCCCGATGATGCCCTCGCGGAGGAACTTCGTCGTCAACGTCTCGAGCGCGTCCTCGTACGTCCCGCTGCCGAAGTCGGAGCCCTTCGTCCTGTACTCGGCATACGACTTGCCCGGCGCGAAGTTCTCGGTGCCGAGCTCGTACATCTTCAGGACCGAGTCGACGTACTCGTTGATCCACTGATGGATCTGTTCCTGCTCGTTGTCCGCGTCTTCCGAGCAGTAGAGCGGAACCTGCAGGATCGGCTGTCGCGCGAGCCCGTGCCCGTTCTCCTCGCGGATCTGGTTGAACAGCTCCATGTCGTTGATGTACGACTCGAGCGTCTTGTTCGGGGTCGTCAACGGCTGCATGCCGCGCTCCGCGCACTGCCGCAGGGTCCCCTCGCTCGTCCACGCCCCCCAGGCTTCGGTGACGATCTTCGGATCCAGGGGACGCGGGCGGAGGGACGCGTTCTTGTACGAGTAGAACTGCCCGTCGTAGGAGAACATCTCCTGCGTGAAGGCGAGCTGCAGGATGTCGAAGATCTCCCAGAACCGTTCGCGCGACTCGTCGATGTCGACGTTCATCGCGTCGAAGTTCCTCCGCGCGAGCCCGCGGCCGACGCCGAGGAAGTAGTACCGCCCGTTGAGGTGGTGCTGGAGCATCGAGATCTGCTCCGCGACGCGGAACGGGTTGTGCCACGTGAGCACGACGATCATCGCGCCGACGTCGATGCGCCTCGTGCGACCCGCGAAGTACGAGAGGTACTGATTGGCATCGGGTATCAGGATGTACGGCGCCGCGTGCTGCTCGAACGCCCAGAGGGTGTCGAACCCCAGCGGCTCGACGAGATCGGCCAGGTACATCTGATCCTGGAGGACCTGGCCGTCGGAGATCTCCATCTCGCCGACCTCTTCCGGCGAGGCGCCCTGCTCGAGCGCCAAGAAGCGGTCCCAGTCCTTGTAGTTCGGATAGACGAAACCCATTCCAAAACGCATGACAAAGCCTCCCAGTGACGGGGAAAGAGGGGCTAGCTCAGACGAAGAACTCTACCAAACAATCGGTCGGAAAGTCGAAGTCCTACCGGCACGGTACATCGGCCAAGGGACTCCGCTACGCCGTCCGGACGTCTTTCAGGTTGATCTTGCGGCGCACGATCTTCCACTCACCGTCCACCTTCTCGACCACGTCGTTCCCGAAACAGCTCCAGCGAACCTTGGTGTCCGGCGGCTCCTCGACGGCGGTGACCAAGAAGTAGAGCTTCACCGCGCGCCGGTTCTCGTTTCCTTCCGGGTCCGGCTCGACGATGAAGTTGGTGACGTGGTGCTGCCACGTCTTCCCCACGGGGTCGTCTTGGCGGGCGACGGCTCCGGCGGCGGACTGTTCAGCGGTGACGATGTTCCCGTTGTACTGCTCGACGTGGCCGCCAGGCACGAAGCACGCCAACACGCCGTCAGCGTCCGCCATGTTCAACGCCCAGTAGCAGCGGTCGTAGAGCTCGCGGATCAGGACTCGATCCTCGACGGTCACCTCGGCCATGCCTTCTCCTTTCGCGGACGGGCTTTTATCTACCGGTCGATTGGCGGATACTACAGCCGCCCTACGTGCGAACCAAGGAGACGAGGATGCTGGAGCTCTGGCGGGCCGGCGGCCCGAACACCTCCGCTTCGGCGGCGGTCGCCCGTGCAGTCGAGGCGGAGGGCTGGGACGGCCAGATGTTCATGGACTCGCAGTCGCTGAGCGCCGACCCCTGGGTGCAGATGGGCGCCTGGGCGATCGCGACGGAGCGCCTCAAGCTGGCGACCGGCGTCACCAATCCCTTCACCCGCCACCTGGCCGTGACTGCCGCGAGCGCCGCTTCGGTGCAATCGATCTCCGGAGGGCGCGCAGTGCTCGGGCTGGGACGCGGCGATTCCGCGCTCGCGTATCTGGGTCGCGCGCCCGTGCGCCTCGCCGCCTTCGAACGCGCGCTGCACGTCCTGCAGGAGCTGCTGCGCGGAGAGGAGATCGCGTTCCAAGAGCTCGCCGCGACCGGCGACGCACCGTCGCTCGACACGATCTCGCTCGCCGCGCGGCCCGAGGGCATGGCGCTGCGGTGGCTGCCCGAGGGGCTGCCGAAGGTGCCGCTCGACGTGGCGGCGACGGGCCCGAAGGTGATCTCGATGTCCGCGCCGGTCGCGGAGCGCGTCACGTTCAGCGTCGGCGCGATCCCCGATCGCATCGACTGGGCGCTCGAGCTTGCACGTGCCGCCCGCGCGCGGCACGGCCTGACCGACGAGGGCATCTCCTACGGCGCCCAGGTCATCGTCGTCTGTCACACCGATGCCGATGCTGCGCTCGGGGTAGCGACGGAGTTCGCCGCGCCGCTGGCGCGGTTCCAGGTCCTGCAGGGCGACGCCGCGGGACCACAGGCCGCGATCGACGCGGAGAGCTTCGCGGCGATTCGCAAGAGCTACGACATGACCAAGCACGCGTCGCTCACCGAACAGAAGCGGCTGGTCGGTGTGACGCTCGCGCCGGAATTCGTTCGCCGCTTCACGATCGTCGGGCCGCCGGACCAGTGCATCGAGCGGCTCCTGGATCTCGCGCATCGCGGCCTCAACCGCTTCTTCGTCGTCGGTCCCGGCTTCTAGTAGGTGACTCAGTGCATCCGAAGTACCCGAACATCTTCAGTCCGATCAAGCTCGGCCCGGTCGAGCTCGAGAACCGGTTCTACTTCGCGCCGCACGGCGTCGCCCTGAACATCGACAACGAGCCGAGCAGTGACTTCGCCTACTACAGCGCCGAGCGGGTGATCGGCGGCTGCAGCCTGGTGATCCAGAGCCTGAACGTGTTCGGGAAGGTGGAGAGCTTCGGTTCGCCGTACCCGGAGAAGAACGTGTCGTCGTTCCGCGCGATGGCGGAGAAGGTCCACGGCGAAGGCGGGAAGATCTGCGGGCAGCTCTGGTTCTTCTGGGAGGCGACGGGGCAGTGGCAGCACTTGAGCCCTCCCCGGCCCGGACTCAGCCCGTCGACGCTCCAGCTTCCGAGCTCGTACGCCGCGACCCACGGGCTGCGCCGCGCCGAGGTCGGGATGATCGTCGACGCGTACCGCCAGTCGGCGGCGAACCTGCGCCGCGCGGGTTACGACGCGGTCGAGGTGCATGTCTCGCACGGCACGCTGCTGGAGCAGTTCCTCTCGCCGTACTTCAACCAGCGGACGGACGAATACGGCGGCAGCCTCGAGAACCGCCTGCGCCTTGTCTTCGAGTGCATCGAGGCAGTACGCGAGGCGACGGCCGGCGAGCTAGCGGTCGGCATCCGTTACAACTGCGACGAGATGCTGCAGGGCGGCTACGGGCAGGACGAGGCCGCAGAGATGCTCTCCATCCTGTGCAAGTCCGGGCTGGTTGACTTCGCCGACCTCGATGTCGCGGTCGAGCCGATCCAGTACTGGCTCGGCATGCCGAATTACTTCGTCGAGAAGCAGCCGTACCGGAAGTACGTCGCGGCGATGCGGGACGCCGTCGGCGACGTGTCGGTGCTGAGCGTGATCGGCCGCCTGACGTCAGTCGCGGAGGCGGAGGAGATCATTGCTGCCGATGTCTGCGACATGGTCGGCTCCGCGCGGGCGCTGATCGCCGAGCCGCATCTCGTCCGCAACGCGCGCGAGGGCAGGGAGGAGCGCAGCCGGACCTGCATCCACTGCAACTGGTGCATGAGCTCGTTCTTCTTCAATGCTTTCGGCTGCTCGATCAACCCGTCCAGCTCACACGAGCGGCACTGGACCGAGCGCGACCTCGAGGAGTCGACGGCGACGCGGTCGAAGGTTGTTGTCCTCGGAGGCGGTCCGGGCGGCCTCGAGGCTGCACGCGTCGCTGCGAAAAAGGGCCACGGCGTCGTCCTGTTCGAGTCGCGCAGCGAGCTCGGCGGCGGCCTGCGGGTGTGGGCGAGCCTGCCCGGCCGCGAGTGGCTCGGCAAGGCGGTCGAGTGGTGGACGAGCGAGCTTGGCCACCTGGGCGTCGACGTCCGGCTCGGCACCGAGGCGACCGTGGAGACGGTACTCGCCGAGAAGCCGGACGCCGTGATCGTGGCCACGGGCGCCCGCTACTCGGCGGAAGGTCGGAGCGGCTTCCTCAACCAGCCGATTCCCGGCCACGACCGCGAGTTCGTCCACACGCCGGAGGACATCTACCTCGGCGGCGCGCGCCCGAGCGGGAAGGTCGTCGTCCTCGACTGCGAGGGGATCAGCACCGGCGTCGGCATCGTCGAGCTGCTCGCGGGCGCCGGCGCGGAGGTCGAGCTCGTCACGCCCGCCTTCGCCCCGGTCGCGATCGAGACCATGGGCACGCAGGAGGTCGGGTTCCTCGTCGGCCGGATGAAGGCGGCCAGGGTGGCGATCTCGCCCTCGACCTATGTGCGTGAGATCGGCGACCACTCGGTGACGGTGTACGACGTCTTCACGAGCCAGGACCGGACGATCGGCGACGTCGACGCCGTCGTGCTCGTGACCTCCCGCGTGCCGAACGACCCGTTCAGCGACGC
>WNGE01009019.1_pt1 | contig 10553 bp, 8 predicted proteins | sample 5400651 | NCBI WGS metagenome assembly WNGE01 (sample SAMN13153370, study PRJNA577476) | soil metagenome | isolation source: 60 cm soil or saprolite under grassland replicate 2 | place: USA:California | collected 2016-06-15
ATCAGAGGGTTCAGGTCGGATTTGGGCAAGGAATCGGCAGCTTCCGCAGTATTTTCTAAGGTGGAATTTATCAGTTCTTCGTCTGGAAACGGCATAAGTGCTGAGTCAATATTCCACTCTCGGGAAACCCGCTTGTCAAACCTGAGAAGCAGAAAAAAATTGCTGTAGACCAACAAGGGCATCCGAACCACGCGCAACCCGAATGGGGTCAATCACATGCTTCGCGATTCGCCGGCTCGAATTGATCCTGCTGAGCCTCCCGCTGTGAAATGATCTTTCCACCATCGGTTTTGCCATACAAATCGGCGCCCGGACAATAATAAAGTGCGGTATGAACATCAATCCATACTTGAGTGGCAGGATTCCCCTGGTAGGTTGGCGCGGGCGGAGGCTCCGCCAACCCAAGACTTACCAGCAATTTTTCGAAAAGGGTCAGATTGGGTGTCGCGGGATGTTTGCGGTGACGGCTTGCGTCTATCGTTCTCGGCCCCGAAGCTCCATTTATAAGAATGGCCCCAAGAAGGATAAGGAGAGAGATCCCCACCCAAACACTCCCGCGGTGCCTGTTCCACTGAGCAGTTAGCCAGTTGCGGTCCGGCTTATGCTCCTTCAGTGCCTCCCACCACTCTCGCGCCCTGCTGGCGGAGGTCCACGTAGATAGCTGGATCTCCTGCAAGTCCCGCCCCATCTCGGCCTGGATCGCTCGCACCGGAACAATCGCGGTGCTTACCTCGGGCTCTGATGGGTCAGATCCAGCGACCGGCTCTGCTTCTATTCCGCTGTCAGCTTCTAGCTGTGAGGTTCCAAGCGGATAAGTCTCTGAGGCCGGGGGCACCTCGGCCTTCGCAATATCGGCTATTAGCTCGGATGTCTGAGCATCTTGATCCGGCTGTTGGATTGGAGCATCTGGGGTTTTTGTAGGTGTGGGATCCGTGACCCCCGGCGATAGCGTCGCGATAATCTGCTCCAGCGATACGGGACGTTCTGCCAAGGTGGCTTCCTCTTGCTCGCCTTTCTCATGATCGCGCGAATTTATAGCCTGCGCTGATTGGGCCTGCTGCAGATACCACATTGACGCCAACTTGCTCTGCGTGCCCCGGCGCAATTCTTCGAAGCGCGCCGCTCCGCACTTGCCGCAAAATTTTTCACCTCCCTCAAAGCGGTTCCCGCAGCGGCAGATGGCGTCCGCATCGTGCTGGATTACTCTCTTCTCCGGCCCCGCGATTGCTTCAGAATCCGGTTTTGCCGCCTTCGGTTCCATCCTTTCAGCTTCGCCAATGAGCCGCTCGAGTTCCGGCCTGAGTGTTTCAATCGCCTGGAACATCGCCGATTTTTCGGTCGCAGCCGCTTCACGCCATTCATGTTTGCAACCGCGTTCAATTACGTCTGCAAGAAGGCCTGCCATCAGTTCTGCGATATGTGCATCGGTTTTATGAAACGAGTCTGCGCGATCGGACCGCAGCTCGAGGACACCTACAACGTTCGAATCATGCAGAACCGGCGCTGCGAGCAGGCTCTTGGTTCCACACTGATGACAGAGCTGGGCGAAAATCGCGGGCTGTGCCTCAGTGTCCGGATACACGACGACGTGCGCTTTGCTGACGCACTGTTCCGACAGACTCGATTCAATGGGTACGCGCAGCTTTTCATCCTGTGAAGCTGTCCCAGTTGCTACGCGATAAATTATCTCCCGTCCTTCGATGATTCCGATCGCAACACCTGAGGCGCCGGTTAGGTTCAGCGCTCGCGCTGCAATGAGGCGCAGCGCCGACGCCGCATCAACCTCTTGACTTTCAAGTGCTCTTTGGATTTCTACGATTTCAAGCAGACCGCGGGTGGCGTCGCCATTCGATCCGGCAACCATATGGAGCTGATCGTTGTGCTCCTGCAACACGTAAGCGGCTTGCAGCAGTTGCTGAAATGACTGCTGGTCGAGTAGCGGCTTGCGCGCCGCACTGGTAGACGGTTGCGTCATGTGGGCGGGTGCTCCGCATACCGGCGGGGAACCGGGAAGGCTATTCTAGTGCAATTGGCCATCCACACTGGGAAGGAAAATGTTGCAAATGTTTGATTCTTTGTGGGCGGGCTGGATTCGGCTTAGAAATCAAGATCGAACCCTGCGTAAGCTATTGCAGCAGCAAAGGTTAGTGGCGATGTTTTCTCGCCAGACCCCAATATTTCATGCGGCCAGGCTTGCTTGGAGCGACTATACAGAATTCTGCATCTTGCGGGTAGCGGAAGGGGAAGACCGAGAATGTGGAATCGCTCAGCAACCTCGCTCATTTCAGCCTGAGACCAAATCTAATTGTTTTGAGCTGTGCTGGCGGCAGTTGGGGGAACCGGGCTGGCCGCCGCTCCGAAACGTGTCAGCCTCGGGAAGAACGGCGTTACTTCAAATGGCATTTTGTCGCGAGCAGAAGTGATCGCAACCGGCGCAGTTTTGATCAGTTCGACATGATCGTCCCAGGCATTCAGTCGCACGCGTCCTCCCAATGGTAGAGCTGCAATCTGGTCCAGTTTGTTTGGATCGAGCGCTGGAGCCGACCCCATTAGTGCCGCCATGCGTTCGATTCCGCCTTTGCTATCAGTGAGCTTGTTGCCTAAGTGAGCCGTCAGGAGTGCGGAAAGCGCAGGACCTCGATCGGCGAGTTGCTTCAGGAATAAACCAGCGTTCTGGAGCTTCTGGCTGTAGGGAGAATTCTTGAGCAAATCCATCGCCTTCTTATCAGCAGCGACTTCTTCCTCGGGAATGTGCTTGAATCCCAGGTTCTGATAAGTCGATTCATCCGTAAATAGCATGCGGTCGTTGAAAGCATACTTGCTGCCTAGATTGTGCCCGAGGACAATGTGTGCCAACTCGTGCGAAAGCACCATGGCCAGGCTGGCCTCATCTGGTAACACGTCGATCAGTCCGCGGCTGACGATGATGGTCTGGCCGACGCTGAACGTCTCCAGCGGCGAAGTCAGCATCACACGAGTGCGCACCGGGCGCGGCAAATCGATGTTGTTTGTGACCTGCAGGTTTGTGACAACCGTCTGCAGAATCTTGTCGACTTCACCCTCCGGCGCAAGCAGGCCGGCATTCTGTAGGCGTTCAATTACATTGTCTTCTGCTTGTTGCTGCCACTGCCGTTGAGCCTGTAACGGAGAGGCGTCCTGTGCTGTGGGGCTTTCATCTTTCACGGTTGAATCCACCAGCACCTGCGTTAGTTCGCTGTCCTTACCGCCTTTTTGCAAGTTGTATCCCCAAAGGCGAGTCTGGGCTTTGAAGGCCATCTTGTCTTTTGAACCGTAGCTGAAATCGCCTTCTTCGCTGTAGATGTAAGCGGGTACCCAATAGCCCGGAACCAGATTCAGGCGCCAGCTATCCATGTGGAAGAAGTAGGCATTTCGCGGACGCGGCGCATAAGTTCCGTTCAGACGCACGATGTTGTAATCCTGGTCTTCCACCCAGATCCGACCGAGGAAGCGTCCATTGCCAGAGCCTTTCTTTGGTGTCACATCAAAGACGATGCAACGCACGTCGCCTTGAAACTCACGGTGTACGTATTTGAAGTCATAATGACTGCGGTCGAAGTCTTCGCGATCGGCAAAAATCATCCAGGAAAAGCCCATCGGCTTGTATTCGAATTTAAATAATTTGGTGAAGCCGCCCAGCATGCGTCCTTCGAAGCTCGTATCTTTAGAGAGATAGTCACGGCGATCCACAGTTTCTGCCAGATCCATACGGCCGAAGAAGTAGTGATCTTGAACCGGCGAAGGCCCCATCTGGTTATCGAGTTTGAGGTTCTGTAGATACGTTTCCACCAGCGGCGTGCGCGTTTTCAGCATCTCCATCAAAGCGTGCTCACGCGCAATGGCCCGGTCGACGACCTGGTCCATGGTAGTGGGCGCAGCTACGGAGGGCGCGGGCGTCGATGGAGCAGGTGTGGTTGCTGGCACTCTGCTGGCGGGGATTGCCGCTGGCTGCGCTTGCGGCTGAACTGTGGGCGATTGGGGAGCGGCAGCCGGCGCGGTCTGCTCAGCGGCTGGCGTCACAGTAGTAGTTTTCTGTGCCAATGCGCTCAGTGCGATCAGCAGGGAAGCTGCAAATATCGATTTCCAAGTACGCATCGCTCGAATCCTCTCTTAAATCGCCAACTGGAAAACCACATGCACCACTGCCGTGGAATCTGCAGGTACGCCGTTGCGCAGCGCCGGTTTGAATCGCATTTGATTCGCAGCGTTGACTGCTGCTTCATCGAGTCCGTGACCCATGCCGCGCACCACGCGGTTTACGTGCAATTGCCCGTTCGCGCTGAACATTACTTCCAGCAAAACTTCACCCTGTAATTTGAGCCGGCGAGCTTCCTCAGTGTAGACCGGATTGGGCTTGAAAGTAATCTCTACTGGTGTCGTTCCTGGTCCGCTATCCACCTGCTGCGGTTTGGATAAAGCCCGCGTAACTTGCTGCGCGCCGAATGCTCCGGTCTCCACACCGGCGGAGCCGCGGCCATTGCTGCGGCCGTCTCCTTGACCGCCAACTGCGATTCCGTTTCCAAACCCTGCACTCGCGATGGTCCCTCTGATTCCTTTCGCGCCACCCGCGCCGTTGCCATAGCCCGAACCAGGCGGCAGGTCAAACGATCCGGTGCTGGCGGCGACCAGGTGCGCGTTCGGCTTGCCTTGTCCAGGAAGTCCATTGGGATCGCCGAAGCCCCCGGTCTGCACTTTCTGCGCGGGAGCGTTGACAGTCGGTGTAGCCGAGCTGCCAAATTCTCCCGTATGCACGATCAGAGATGTTCTCGCGCCTCCTGGAATTTGCTTCAGCACCGCAGGAGTGAAGTCGTTCAAGACTACCTTAGGAGGCTCGATTTGTTGCGGCTGTGGCCGGGGCGCGCGAAGCTCACGCGGGACCGTCAGCTTGGGCGCAGGAAATATGGCCGGCAGCAACTTGGCTTGAAGCAAACGCGGAGTTTTCATCTTCAATGGCTTCGGCCGTAAGCCCGGTACGGGTATGATTTCCATTACATGATGTTTTTGCGCGATCTGGAGCCGGTCGGGCCAGATGAGTCCAAGATTGATCAGCAGGAGAATCAGAAGAATTACGAACCCGTAGCTGCTGGCCATCGCACGCCAATTCAGCTTGCGCTCGGGGAGAAGTCCCAACTGAAAATTGTTAGACATAGCCATGCATGTCTCCAAACGAAGACGACCCGAGACTGGGGACGTGCACGGGCGAGATCTTTAACTTACGGGAGCGCAAATGAGGGGTAAACGTGCCCTGAGTTAATGTACTAACGTAATGTGCGAAGTTCCGGAGAGGAAAGCTGATACAAAGTGGGTCAAGCCTCGAACAGATGGGCGTCACGCCCGGCGTTTGCGGGCAAAAAGATAAAAGACCGGTATGCCAGCCAGAATTACCAGCGAACCATAGCCGGAATTCGGCCAGTTATCCCTAAACGTGTAGCACAAAAGCACGGCTGCAACCAGGACGAACAGGCTAGGAACCACCGGATATCCCCAAACACGATATGGGCGCGGCGCAGCCGGTTCACGCCGGCGGAAGAGGAAAACGGTGCTGGCGGCGACCATGTAAAACAGCCATTCGGCAAAAATTGCCAGCGAAAAAAACTGACGGAAACTCCCTCCGAATAGCAGCAGGATCATCGCAAGTACCGCTTGCGCGATGATCGCGATTGAAGGTGTGTGAAACCGCGGATGCACCTCTGCCAGAGCAGAAAAGAAGTAACGGTCGCGCGCCAGAGCAAAGGGAATTCGCGCCCCGCTCATGATGGTGCCGTTCATCGCTACCAGCATGGAGATCGCCATGCCCGCTGACACGATTCCAGCGCCTACACTTCCTAGCACCGCCGCCGTCGCATCCGAAGCGGGCCGTTGCGAAGTGGCTACTATGCTCGCAGGCAGCACAAATTGCACGGCCGCATTGACCAGCATGTAGAGAATTCCAACCGTGGCCACTCCGGCGATAAGCGCGACCGGAATACTGCGCTCTGGGTCGCGGATTTCCCCTGAGACCATGTTCAGATCATTCCAGCCATCGTATGCCCAGAGCGCGGCCACTAATGCAGCCATAAATCCCGCCATTCCGCCCGCCGCGCCGGAATACGTTCCAGCGAAATTTCGCCACGTTCCTGAAGCATAGCTAAAGCCGATCAGCACAATGCCAAGGATGATTGCAATTTTCAGCACGGTGAAGACGAGCTGAAATTCACCAGCCTTCTTAACTCCGAGGTAGTTGAGAAGGGAGATGAGAACAGCCGCCGCAATGGCAAGAAGCTGCCCATAAGTGAGATGAAACGGAACAGAGATTAAGTTCCTGGACAGGAAACTGAGCGCGGAGAAATTCCCCAGGACGCGCACGAATCCGGTGGCCAGCGTAGCGATCGAAGCGGGCTTAGCAATCAGAAACCATGTCCAGGCATACAGAAATCCGGCCAGCGGACCATAACCATCACGGACGTAAACGTACTCGCCTCCCGCTTGCGGCTTCATGGCGCCCAGCTCGGCATAGGTGAGTGCGCCAAAAAACGAAAGCAAACCGCCAACGAACCACGCAAGGTAAACAAGTTTGGCGGATCCCACGGCCTGCATCATCTCCGCGGGAACGAGAAAAATGCCGCTTCCAATGATGGTGCCGACTACGATGGCAGTCGCATGGCTCAGGCGAAGATCACGGGCCAGCTCCGGACGGGCTTCGGTCGTTTGTGGTTTGGTGGCCATGGAAGGAGCGAAAAGTATAGTGGAAAATTTGGCGATTTTCTCAGACAGGGTGAGGGTTTAAGTGAGGAGAAAGATCGCTCCTCAAATGTTCATCCATCACATCTTCTTTGCGGTCTTTGCGATACCTTTGCGGGTTTTGCGGTTAAAAGCTGTTGTTCGGGGGCAGATGCGGAATCGGGATCTCACTCCGGAGATCATCGGGGCAGCAATCAAAATTCATCGCAAGCTGGGACCCGGACTGCTAGAGTCAGCTTATGAGGCTTGCCTCACGTACGAACTCGAAAGACTAGGATTGCGGGTGGAACGGCAAAGGGCGGTTCCACTTGTCTACGAATCAGTGAAACTCGACTGTGGCTTTCGGGCCGATCTCGTCGTAGAAGGGCGAGTGGCTGTTGAACTCAAGTGCAAAGAGGCTCTTCACCCAGTGGACGAGGCGCAATTACTGTCCCACCTTCGCCTGCTGAATATTCCGGTAGGGCTTCTCATCAATTTTCATGTGGCGCTGCTGAGAGGTGGTATCAGGCGAATGGTGAACAACTATGTTGAGCCCGTTGACGAGAGCTCGTAACCGCAAAGGACGCAAAGGTATCGCAAAGGTCGCAAAGAAGATGTGACCAATGAACACCTTCGCGTGTGTTCAGTGCCCCTGTGATTAAAGATTTTGAGTTGGGAGTTGATCTGTGCTACCCGGAGAACGGAAAACTGCGCTTGCCGCATACCCGACCCCAAACGTCACCACGGTCCCAATCATCACGTACCAAGTCCATGGCACGCGCGTCCACAACCAGATGTACAGCTCGACGCTGAATCCGCACAGCATCCCCAGCATCGTTCCACTCTGATTCGCGCGCCGGGTGAGCACTCCTAACAAAAACACGCCGAGCAACGCGCCGTATGCGACTGAGGCGATCTGCAATCCCACTTCGACCACTCGCCCAACTTTGTGTAACGACAGCACTGCCAACCCAAACAACACGAGCGCCCACACGACAGTTGCGATTCGCGAAATCTGCAAGCGCCGCCGTTCGTCCGTACTCGGGCTGTGCCTTAAATAAAAATCGAAAACCGAGCTGGACGACAGAGAGTTCAGAGCCGCGCTCAGGTTCGACATAGCCGCCGCAAGAATTGCTGCGATGAGCAATCCCGAGATGCCGTGCGGCATGTGGCTGACGATGAACTGCGGATAAATTCTGTCTGGCTTCCCGAAGCTGGCGGACGGCGCGCGATAGAACGCATAGAGCATGACTCCGACGGTCAGAAACAGCGCGAACTGAAATAGAATTGCAATGCCGCTTGATAGCAGAGCCGCGACCGACTGCCGCTGATTGCGCGCCGCCAGCAGCCTCTGGACAATCAACTGATCCGTCCCGTGACTTGCGGTCGTGAGAAAAGCGCCGCCGATCAGCCCCGCCCAGAAGGTGTACGGCTTCCAGAAATTCAGGCTGAAATCGAACGCGTGAAATTTTCCGGCTGCGGCGGCCACGTTCTGGATCGCGATCCATCCGCCGGGCACAAGGTGAATGATCGTGAACAGCCCAACCAATGTTCCTCCAACATAGATCACGGTCTGCACCACATCGGTCCAGATAACAGCGGCCAGTCCGCCTTCAAACGTGTAGATCAGCGTCAGCGCCGTAATGATCGCGATGGACGCAATCTCGCCCGTGCCGAGCGCAATGCCAACCACAATCGAAACCGCGTACACGCGCACACCTTCAGCGGCAGCGCGCGTAATCAGAAATAATCCCGCCGTCAGGGAACGTAGGTTTCGCCCGAACCGCCGCTCGATCAGCTCGTATGCGGTGTAGAGATCGCCTCGAAAATAATGCGGCAGCAGAACAAAACTGATGATGACCCGCCCGGCCAAATACCCGAGCACCACCTGCAGAAAAGTAAAGTTGGTGTCGTAGGCCAGCCCCGGAATACTGATGATGGTGAGCGTGCTGGTTTCGGCGGCGACGATTGACAGCGCGATCGCCCACCACGGAATGCTTCGATCAGCCAGGAAGTAGTCCCGCAACGAGCGCTGCCGCTTGCGAAAGCGCAGGCCGAACAAAGTAATTCCCGCGAGGTACAGCGCGATAATTCCGAAATCAAACTTGTCCAGGCCCATTGTTTATGTGGCGCGGGCGCCCCCGCCCGCGAGCGGGATTGCTTTCCTGAGAGTACCGGGTTTACACGGTTCCGCGACGCGCGTATGCAATCAGGTATCTACGTCGTAAATCCGATCTTCTGAATCCGGCTGTGATAGAACCGTCTGTGATAGAAGAACGCTCGATGATTTTCCTTGGCATCGACGGTGGTGCGACCAAGACTTCTTGCCTGGCTGGCGATGAGAAATCGGTCCTCGGCAGCGGTGCTTCGGGCTCGAGCAACCTTATCCGTGTTGGAGAAGCTCAAGCCCGCGAATCTTTGACTACCGCTATCCACCAGGCATGCGCTGCAGCCCGCGTAAGTCCTGCTCAGATTCATAAAACATGCGTAGGACTAGCCGGTGCTGCGCGGCCGGAAATCAGTTCAGCCGCTCGGCGAGTGATGTTGGAGATCGTAGGCGGCGAAGTGCAGGTCGTTGGAGACACGATCATCGCTATCGAAGCCGCCTTCGGCCGAGGACCCGGAGTGGTGGTGATCGCAGGCACAGGATCGATCGCTTACGGGCGTAACGCCGCAGGTCAGACTGGGCGCGCAGGAGGCTGGGGATTCGCGATTTCCGATGAAGGCTCCGGCTACTGGATCGGGCGCGCTGCAGTCGCGTCGGCAATGCGCAGTCTCGATGAAGAAGGGAAGTCACCGCTGCTCGATACGATTTTGAAAACGTGGAAGCTAGAAAGTTTGGACGAACTGGTATTCACGGCGAACGCCACTCCACCGCCCAACTTTGCTGCTTTGCTTCCGGCGGTGCTTGCAGCCGCGAATGCGGGCGATTCGGCCGCCAGCGATGTGCTGACCCGAGCCGGATCGGAATTGGCCGGCCGTGCCATTGCCCTAACCCGTCGCCTATTTCCCGCGGCGTCCAAAATACCAGTGGCCATGTCCGGCGGAATCTTCCAGAATGCTGCTTTGGTGCGTGAACATTTCTACAAAGGCTTGCGCTCGGAGTATCCCAATGCAAGCATCAACGAAACTGTCGTAGAGCCAGTTCGTGGTGCGTTGGAGTTGGCTCGAAGGAGCACGGTCCGGTGAATTCGTGATTTGGTCGCCCTAAATTGGTGCGGATGAGTTGACCGATCTCCCTGCTAAACGGTTTTCCGCTTGTTTGGTGGCGCGCCGAGCAGCGGTGATTGCGGCCGAAGTCATGGACACCGGTCCTTCCGAATCGGTATTCGCGAAGAAGACACGATCCATCGGCTCTCGGACTACGGGATGAATTTTCGTGTAGAGGCCTGGGGTCGACATGTACATGGGATGCCCGCGACGGTAGAGATGAACTTCAAGCGGATCGACATTCGATCCAGGGAAAAGTTTCTGGAAGTCGCGCAGCACGTTAGCAGCAACCCGTCGGGCGCTCGGCTCGCTCAACAATGACGCACGCTCTTCTTCGTGCAGTGGTGTGTAGCAGGTCAAGATATTGTATTTCTGTTTATATCCAGGCTGATTGCGGACGACCCAGTCAGCGACGATGAAATCGGTGAACGTATTTCCTGGGCACCAGTTGTCGTATCCCTTGTTAAACACCGGTTTGTCGAAAATCAGGTTCACGACCGCATACGGGATGTAGCGCATTTGCTGCATCGCGTCGTTTTGTTTTTGCGGCAAACCTTCCACCAAGCGCCGGGTGATGAATTTAGGTGTTGCCATGATGACCGCCTTTGCGGCCACTGTCTTCAATT
>WNGE01020750.1_pt1 | contig 10553 bp, 8 predicted proteins | sample 5400651 | NCBI WGS metagenome assembly WNGE01 (sample SAMN13153370, study PRJNA577476) | soil metagenome | isolation source: 60 cm soil or saprolite under grassland replicate 2 | place: USA:California | collected 2016-06-15
TGATCCGGAGATGGCGGAGTTCTTCCGCAAGTCCAACCCGTGGGCCCGGCACGGGATCGCCGAGCGGTTGCTGGAGGCAGCGCAGCGCGGTCTGTGGTCGGCGCCTTCGCCTGAGGCACTCGAGACGCTACGGAATGCGGTCCTCGAGACGGAGGGTGACATCGAGGACCGCGGCTGATTGGGTAGAGGCATGGCGCCCGAGCAGCTGAGAGTCCTGATCACCAACGACGACGGCTATCAGGCTCCCGGCATCCGGGCGCTCGCACCGGCGATAGCAGAGCTCGGGTACGACGTACTCGTCGTGGCGCCGCTGGACGACCAGAGCGGCGTCGGATCCGCCCGGGCCGGGATGGTGGGGCGGCCGATCCGGACCTCGTCGGAGCAAGAGGGCGGCATCACCTACCACGGCATCGACGGTACGCCGGCTCTCGCGGTGACACTCGCATCCGTCGGGGCATTCGGTGCAGCGCCTCACGTGGTCGTCTCCGGCATCAACCGCGGGCACAACATCGGCGTACCGATCTTCCACTCGGGCACGGTCGCGGCCGCTTTGACCGCAGCCGGTCAAGGTACGTCGGCAGTTGCCGTGAGCATCGACTCCGAAGACCCTGCGCACTGGGGAACCGCGGCTGCCGTCGCCGCCGAGGCTCTGACGTGGGTCGTCCCCGAACCGGTCGGCACAGTCGTCACCATCAACGTGCCGGACCGGCCGCTCGACCAACTTGCCGGCGTGCGGCACGCGTCGCTGGCGCCGATCAAGCGCTCCCGTATCACCGGCGCGACCGCGCCGACCGGTGAGCCGATGATCCAGCTCGAACCCAGCCGGCCCGACCCGGTCGCAGGCTCCGACGAGGCCCTCCTCGCGGCCGGCTACGTCACGGTGACGCCGATCATCGGCGTCCGCGAGGTAAAAGACGACGCAGCCGCAACCGCCCTCGCCAAACGCCTCTCCAGCTACCGCTAAACGGCGGAGCCCACCTCCGCGCCGCCGCTCCACGCCCCAAAGCTAACGCCCACTTCGGACAACTAAGGGGGTACCTCGCGGATCTGAGGGAGAGCGCCTGATGTGGTGGTCCCCGGCCTCAACGCACGGTGGAGGCAGACGGCGATCCGCGCCGTGAGGAGGAGTCATGAAGCACATCAGTACCCTCGCCGCCGTGCCGGTTCTGACCTGCGGGATCGTTCTGGTCGGGGCGACGCAGGCCTCGGCGCGCAGGATCGACCCGGAGGACGGTAGCCACGGGGAGAGTGTGGTGGTCGTCCACGATCCGGGCGCGACGGTCAAGGTCGACGACAAGGTCGCCGAAGGCCTTCAGGCCGGCGCAAGCGCCATCGGTGGAGCCGGGCTCGCGCTAGCGGCCACGTGGGCGTACCGACGTCGCCATCCACTCGGCGCTCACTGATCCGGAAGCCGCCGCTCTGCCAGAGCGGCGGCTGCCACCCGGCTGGTGGTGCCGGTCTTCCGAAGGATGTTGGAGACATGGACGCTGACCGTCTTGTCGCTGATGAAGAGTTCCTTCGCGATCTCGCCGTTGGACCGGCCGGCGACGAGGAACGCCAGCACCTCCCGCTCGCGGTCTGTGAGTGCGGCCAGCCGAGGGTCGTCGGCCGCCGGAGCAACCGGGATCGGCGTACGGAGATCGATCTTCGATCGCCGGGCCAGCGATTCGACCTCGACCTGCAAGGGCCGGGCGCCGAGTTCGACCGCGCACCGATGAGCCTCGCGCAGGAGGTCGCGCGCTTTCGACGCAGTCCAGCCACTGCTCAGGCCTGCCTCGGCGCATCGCCACTGGGCGACCGCCTGGTGCCAGCGATTTCCTGTGACACCGCAGGTTTCCGCGGCCCGGCGCCAACGCTCGGGTTGATCCGGGGCGTTCCGGCAGCGGGCGAGCTCGGCCGCGAGGCGCGACTGATACATCGCTTGCACGTCAGCCCCACCCAAGGCGTGGACGAACGGTTCCCACGGCCATTCGCCGATGACCTTCTCGACCGTATCCGCTGTCGCGGCCGCGACGCCTTGATCACCCCTGTCCCGAGCGGAACCGGCGGTCTCGGCCGCTGCCTGGGCGTAGACCGGCAGCACCTCGTCGTCCTCCGCTTCCGGGTGATCCGGAACGAAGAGACGTGGGCGTGCCCAGGTCATGGCGTCCGCGGCGCTGCCTTCGGCGATCATCAGCTCGATGCCGGCTCCGGTCACGACCGGGCGGAGCGGGTTGAAGTCTTCCGAGATCAACTCCAACGCCCGATCGAAGTGCTGTCGTGCCTCCTCCGTCCGCCCGGACCTCACCGCCAACAGGCTTGCGGTCAACCTGACACCCGCTCCGGGGATGCCGGTGCAGCGTGCGGCCAACGCCGACCGCAGTATCGCCCGGCACTCCTCCCAGCGGCCGAGGTCGATCAGCTCACTGGCGGTCTGGAAGGCGAGGAAGTAGGCCCAGGTGCCGGCGCCGGCGGTGACGGCGTCGTCGTACGCCGCGCGGGTGACGTCCACGGCGTCGGCTCGCCGGCCGAGCGCATGGAGGGCGTTGAAGCGCCAGATGGCGGCGTTCGTGGCGGTGTCCACATCTCCACACGACCTGGCCAACTGCTCCGACAGTTCAACGTCGGCGAGCGAAGCCAGCGGCGCCGGGTAGTCCGAGACGGCCGCGCGTGCGCCGAGAGCTCGCCCGAGTGCCTGTTTCGAGCCCGACCTGGTTGCGATCCGGACGGCTTGCTCAGCGTGGACCGAGTCTTCCGGCAGACCGTGCAGCGACTCGAGTTCGGCAAGCTCGGCGAACGCGACGGCGCGCTCCGCAGCGTCGGGGAAATCCTCGGTCAGCGCGATCGCTTCGAGGATCTCGTCGACGTCTGCTTCGCCGGGCGACGTCGATTGCCAGCGGGAGTCCGCCCTCGCGACGAGCAGATCGCAGGCCAGCAACGGTTCCTGCCGCCTGTCGACCAGGCTCAACGCCTCCGTGAGGAGCGTCATCACCACATCGGGCCAGCCGGCCCGGAGGCCGACTGCCGCTGTCCGTCGTAGCAGGCCGATCCTCTCGTCTCGCGTTCCGCGGACAGCCGGCGACACCGTCTCCCAGAGAGCACAAGCTCGGCGGAGCTGGATTGCTTCCTCGGTCGGCGCCCGCAGCCGCGCCGCCCGATCGGCTGCCACCAGGGACCACCGGTAGGTCGCGTCGCTGTTCCCGGCCCTTTCGTTGTGGGTCGCCAGATCGGCTGCCAGCGTCTCCGTGACATCAGCAGGCAGCGATTCGAGCACTCGGATGTAGTCGGCATGTAACTCGGCCGCTTGTACGGGGGGCAGGCCGTCGTACAGGACTTCGGCCAGCAGGGGATGCCGGAACCACCAGATGCCGCCGCCGGCGGTGTCGACCACGCCGCGGTCGCGAGCCTCCGACAGACAGGAACCGATCAGGCTCGCATCGAGTCCGTGGCCGGCCGCCACCTCGGTCAGTACGGCGTACGACGTCGGGCGGCCGCCGACGGCGAGGATCCTGGTGACCAGGCGGGCCTGACCGGACAGGCCGTGCCAGGCGGCGAGCAAGGCCTCGCGCAGTGCGGCAGGGACCGTCGTCGGCAGGGTGTGCTCGGAGCCGGACAGATCGCGGACCATCAGTTCGACGAGGTAAGGGTTGCCGTCCGACCTGGCCAGAACCTCTGTGACGAGCTCGATGTCGGGGGTACCGCCGAGCAGTCCTTCGATCTGGCTACCGGTCGCCTCCAGATCCAGCGGATCCAACCGGATCTCGGCGAACGACGGCATCCGGCGCATGTCGGCCAACCAGGAGTGGAGCGGATGCCCCTCGGGTCGTTCCTCTGTCCGGCACGTGGCGATCAGCACCAGCCGCTGCGCCCGGAATCCGGTGATCAGGTAGGCCAGCACATCGAGCGAGGCGACGTCGGCCCACTGCAGATCGTCGATGACCACGACCGTCGGCCGCCGTCGCGCGATCCGGTTGAGGACGAGATCGACGAGGGCCGGCAGTCTCGCTGTGTCGATGCCATCGCTGACGCCGAGCGATGGCAGCAGGGTGGCCAGCCCGTCGGCGCCGGCCAGGTTTTCGGCCCTCTCGTCGGCATCCGCTCGCGTCAGCCAATCCTGCAGTGCGCCCGCGATCGGAGCGAACGGAACCGATGCGCCGCCGAAGTGCACGCAGGAGCCCCAGAGCACGTTCAGTTCCGGATCGCGGCAGACCTCCCGTGCCAGCCGGGTCTTCCCGATGCCGGCTTCACCGTGGACGACGACCGCCCGCGGCACTCCGGCCGCCGCATCCCGCACGGCGCCGCCGAGCAGTTGCTGCTCAGCACCCCGCCCTGCGAACCGACGATCTCCCCCCACATCGATCAGTCAACACCCGCTACTGGCCCGAGTGGCAGTCCCGGGCCTGATGTGAACCTCGTCGCTGAAGGTGGGGGTGGGGTGTGCCATGATCGGGCGGACGGTTGTGGAGGAACACCGGTGACCGGCTGCGGCCGGGAGTCCGGGGCGGTCCCGCCACTGTGACCGGGTACATCCCGGGAGCCAGGACATCTACGTCCGTCCGCCGGTCTGCGATCTCCGCAGTACGGCGTGCCAACTGCCGAAGCGGGCGTGGACACCCGCTCGACGAAGGGACCCCGCCGATGCGGCCTGCGCTTGCGACCAGCTTTCCGTTCACCGCGGTGGTCGGCATGGAAGATCTCCAACTGGCTTTGATCCTGGCGGCGATCTCACCCGCCATCGGTGGCGTGCTGATCCGGGGTGAGAAAGGGACTGCCAAGTCGACGGCCGTCCGTGCGCTCACCGAGATCCTGCCCCCGGTGGATGTCGTAGCCGGGTGCCGGTTTTCCTGCGACCCGGACCGTCCAGAGCCGACTTGTCCGGATGATTCGCACCACGGTGAGCGCTCCGTCCGGCCAGCCCGGTTGGTCGAGCTGCCTGTTGGCGCTACCGAGGATCGGGTGCTTGGGTCGCTGCATCTCGAGCGCGCGTTGGCCGAGGGCGTCACGGCGTACGAGCCCGGTCTGCTTGCCGCCGCGCATCGGGGGCTGCTGTACGTCGACGAGGTCAACCTGCTCCACGATCACTTGGTCGACGTAATGCTCGACGCCGCCGCGATGGGCCGCGCGACTGTCGAGCGCGACGGCGTCTCCGTCACGCACCCGGCCCGCTTCGTCCTGGTCGGCACGATGAACCCGGAGGAGGGCGAGCTCCGCCCGCAGCTCCTCGACCGCTTCGGCCTGACCGTTGACGTGGTCGCCAGCCGCGATCCCGCCGTACGCGTAGAAGTGATGCGCGCCCGCCTCGCCTACGAGGCTGATCCGACGAGCTTCATCGCCCGGTACGACGGAGCGCAGCGCGAGCTCGCCGAGCGAATCGTCAAGGCACGCGACCTGCTGCCCGAGGTGATCCTGACCGACGCGGCGCTCCGCCAGATCGCCGAGATCTGCGCGTCCTTCGACGTCGACGGCATGCGCGCCGATCTCGTCACGGCACGTACGGCGGTCGCGCACGCGGCCTGGTCCGGTCGTACGGTCGTCGAGGTCGAGGACGTACGCGCGGCCGCCAAGCTCGCCCTCCCGCACCGCAAGCGCCGCAACCCGTTCGACGCGCCCGGCCTGGACGAGGACCAGCTCGAGGAGGCGATCAACAACAGCACGCCGCCACCAGAACCCGACGACGACCCCGACGGCCCCGGCGGCGGCGCGGACCCAGCCGATCCAGACAGGTCGACGGATCCTGGTGACGCACCAGAGTCCGATCCGGCTGACCCCGACGCCTCGGCGAACAGCCAACCTGGCCCGGCGCCCGCGGGCGAGGTTGTCGGCAGCTCCGAGCCCTACAAGGCTCGCCTGCTCAGCGTCCAGTCCGCCGGTACGGGCGTCGCCGGCCGGAGGTCGCGCGCGATCACCGACGTCGGCCGCGTGGTCGGCGACCGTCCCCGCGCCGGCCGCGAGTCGGGCCGTCCGCACCTCCTGGCCACCATCCGCTCCGCCGCTCCACACCAGCACGCCCGCGGCCGTACCGGTGCCGGCCTCGCCGTACGAGCATCCGACGTGCGCCTCGCCGTACGCGAAGGCCGCGAAGGCAACCTCGTCCTGTTCTGCGTCGATGCGTCCGGTTCGATGGGCACCAAGAAGCGCATGGGTGAGGTGAAGACGGCGATCGTCTCGTTGCTCCTCGACGCGTACCAACGCCGCGACACCGTCGGCCGCGGGCCCGGCAAGCGGCGGGATGGCTTGCCCAGCAAGGGATCGCGACAGTCGTCGTCGACTGCGAACCGCACCGCGGCGTGCGGCTCGGGCTGGCCGCGGAGCTCGCCGTGGACCTCAGTGCCGAATATCTCGACCTTGGCGAAGTTGCCGCTGGCAACCTAGTCAAAGCGGTCACGGATCGGAGGGCGGCCTGATGCCCAAGGGACAGCCCACTGTGGTGCCCCAGGACGGCCTGACCACCCGGCAACGCCGGAACCGGCCGTTGCTGATGGTGCACACCGGCGAGATGAAGGGGAAGTCGACGGCCGCGTTCGGGATGGCGTTGCGCGGCTGGAACCAGGGCTGGAACATCGGCGTGTTCCAGTTCGTCAAGAGCGCGAAGTGGAAGGTCGGCGAGGAGAGCGCGTTCAAGGCGCTCGGCCAGTTGCATGAGGCAACGGGTCAGGGCGGGCCGGTCGAGTGGCACAAGATGGGCGAGGGCTGGAGCTGGTCGCGCAAGGCCGGCACCGAGGAGGACCACGCCGCCGACGCGCTCGAGGGCTGGCACGAGATCCAGCGCCGGATCGCCGCCGAGACGCACGATCTGTATGTGCTGGACGAGTTCACGTACCCGATGAAGTGGGGCTGGGTCGACGTCGACGAGGTCGTCGACACGCTGGTGAACCGGCCAGGCCATCAGTACGTCGTCATCACCGGCCGCAACGCCGACCAGCGGCTGCTCGACGCCGCCGACCTCGTCACCGAGATGACCAAGGTCAAGCACCCGATGGACGCGGGCCAGAAGGGTCAGAAGGGCATCGAGTGGTGATCCCACGCGTGGTCGTCGCGGCGCCTGCCTCGGGTGCAGGCAAGACCACTGTCGCGGTCGGCCTGATGGCAGCCTTGCGGCAGGCTGGACACACGGTTGGGGGCTTCAAGGTCGGGCCCGACTACATCGACCCCGGCTTCCACGCGGTCGCGACCGGACGACCCGGCCGCAACCTCGACCCCATGTTGTCCGGCGAGGAACGCGTCGCCCCACTCTTCGCCCACGGCGCCGCGGGTGCGGACCTCGCTGTCGTCGAGGGCGTGATGGGCCTGTACGACGGCGCCCTGGGGACCGAGGGCTACGCATCCACCGCACACGTCGCGAAGTTGCTCAAGGCACCCGTCGTACTCGTCGTCGACGGCTCCGCCGCCGGTCGGAGTGTCGGTGCCGTCGTCAACGGTTTCGTTGCCTTCGACACCGAGGTGCGTATCGTCGGCGTGATCCTGAACAAGGTCGGCTCGGATCGCCACGAGGCCGAGGTCCGGGCCGGCGTCGCACCCACCGGCGTGCCAGTCCTTGGCGTACTGCGGCGAGACACCCGCCTCACCGTCCCTAGCCGTCACCTCGGTCTGGTGCCCGCGGACGAACAACGAGAGCAGGCATCGTCAGCCGTCGAGGCCGCCGCCGAACTCGTCCGGAAGGGCGTCGATCTCGAAGCCTTCGTCGCCGCTGCGCGGACGGCACCCGCGCTGGTCTCCAACGCGTGGGATCCCGCCGCCGAGGTGACGCCCGCCGAGGAAGGGCGACCGGTCGTGGCCGTTGCCGGCGGCCCGGTGTTCTCGTTCCGCTACACCGAGACCACGGAGTTGCTCGTTGCCGCAGGCGCCGATGTCGTTGCCTTCGACCCCCTCCACGATCCATTGCCCGAAGCAACCGCAGCGCTCTACCTCGGCGGCGGCTTCCCTGAGCTGCACGCCGAGGCGCTGTCCGCCAACGTCGAGCTACGCCGGCAAGTGGCGACCGAGGTCGCGGCCGGTCTTCCAGTCATCGCCGAATGCGCCGGCCTCCTCTACCTCTGCCGCGAACTCGACGGCCACCCGATGACCGGCGTACTCCCCGCGACGGGCCGCATGACGAGCAGCCTGACGCTCGGCTACCGTACGGCGATCGCCGCGACGACAACCGCGTTCTTCGACGAAGGCCGCCGGGTCCGCGGCCACGAATTCCACCGTACGGCGATCGACCTCGACACAGAGGTGGATCCCGCGTGGTACCTCCCAGGCGGAGGCGAAGGAATCGCGCAGCCCCACGTGCATGCGTCGTACCTGCACCTGCACTGGACAGCTACCCCAGACGTGCCAGCACGGTTCGTGGCGGCCGCGCGCGTCCACGCGGGGTTAGAGAAATGAGCCTGGTCGTTGGGGTCGGCTTGCGATCCGGTACGTCGTACCGCGAACTCCGTGACCTGGTTGACGCCGCGCTGGCAGCGGCAGGATCAAGTGTCGTGCGCATGGTGGTCACGGTCGACGGCCGCGAGATCGAGCCGGGGTTGCAGCGGTTGGCGGCGTCGCTCGGTGCCGAGCTCCACACCGTGCCGGCGTCGGAACTTGCCAAGCAGCCGGTACCGACTCCGAGCGACCAGGTCGAGCAGTTGGCGGGCACAGCCAGTGTTGCTGAAGCCGCAGTGCTATCGACTGGAGCTGACCTGCTGGTCCCCAAGCGCCGCTCCCAGAACGCAACGACAGCTATTGGCCGACTTCCTGCCGCACCCGGATACACCTCCGGGGAGCGGGAGGTGGTGCATCGGGTGCTGGCTGAGCGACGGGATGTGCGGCGGGGGTTTCTGAGCAGTCCGATTGCGGACGACGTGCTGACCCGGGTGCTGGAGTCAGCTCACCGAGCGCCGAGCGTAGGACTGAGCCAGCCGTGGGACTTCCTGCTGGTCCGCGACGTCGCCACCCGTCGCAAGGTGCATGACCTTGCGACAGCTCAGCGGGACACGTTCGCTGCTTCTCTACCTCCCGACCGGCGGCAGGCGTTCGACGGCCTGAAGATCGAAGCCATCCTCGACACTCCGCTGAACATCGCGGTCACCTGCGACCCGGGCCGCGGCGGCCGGCACGTCCTTGGCCGGCACGCGGATCCGCGTACGACGTGGTTCTCGGTGGCCATCGCCATCCAGAACCTCTGGCTCGCGGCACGAGCAGAGGGCCTCGGCGTCGGCTGGGTCTCCTTCTTCGAACCAGGTGAAGTCGCCGCGGTACTGGACCTTCCAGCACACGTTGAGCTCGTCGGCTACCTCTGCGTCGGGCATGTGGAGGAGTTCGCCGCCGCACCCGAGCTGGTGCGGTCCGGCTGGGCGACACGCAGACCACTCGCCTGGGCAGTCCACCACGAGGAATGGGGCCGGCGAGGTCTCCCCGGCTCCACGCCGACCACTGCCATCGCCGACGACGCAATGCAGGCCAGTCAGAGCGTCGCAAAAGCCACAACACACCAGACCGTGCAGGTGATCCTGCTGGAGGGTGGCGAGCCAACGAGGTACCTGCAGCGACCGGATGCGCTCGTCATACAACTGGGACCTGACAAGCCCGCTGCTGACTTCGGAGTGCTGTGGCGACCCGCGCGGACCCCGGTGGAGGCGGTGGAACTCGGTGTCGAGGTCGCACGCGACCTGGCGATGCAGGGAGCCGGGGAGATCGCCGTACACCTTCCACACCCGTCGGAGCTGGCTGACGGACTCGCACGTGGGCTGCGCGCTGGTGCACGCGCTTGCGGTATCCAGACGAGCGGATGATCCCTACGAGGTGACAGACTCGTCCGCATGACCGTTCCACCGCAAAGCCAGGCGCCCATGTACGTGCCCGCGTTCTCGATGAAGCAGCGGATCACCATGATGGCGAACAAGTACGAGCTCATCGCCACGAACGCGGACGGCACCGACGGGCCACTGCTCGCGTTCGCGCAGCAGAAGCGGATGGCCTTCAAGGAGCAGGTCACCTTCTACACCGACGACCGCAAGTCGCAGGCGGTGTTCTCGTTCAAGGCGCGCAAGCGGATCGACCTCGGTTCCGGGTACGACGTGTTCGACGCGAACGGCCAGCCGATCGGCTGGTTCAAGAAGGAGTTCGGCAAGAGCCTGCTGCGGTCGAGCTGGCAGCTGTCCGTGGACGGCCTGAACGCCGACGGCACCGAACGCAACCCCACCGTGGCGATCGTCCGCCGGGTGTGGGAGTTCGTCCCGTTCGTCGGCGAGATCCCGCTGCCGTTCATCTACCACTTCGACTTCACCGACCGCGCCAACGGCCAGCCGGTCCTGTCCGTCGAACGCAAGATGTCCGTGCGCGACCGCTACCGGATCACCGTCCAGGACCCCCGCCTCGACTTCCGCGTCGCCGCCGCCATGACCGTGGCCCTGGACGCCCTCCAGAGCCGCTGACCGCTACCAGGGTCGTACGACGTCCGCGCGGCGTACGGCGCACGTCGTACACCCGGCTCACTCTTTTGGGTGAACCGACCCTGAGAATCCTTGGTTCGGGCCTGTACCGGTGCGAGTCTTGACTCATGGGTGTAGCGCAGCGCAGTCGACGGTGGTCGGTCCCGGTCGTGGCAATCG
>WNGE01009965.1_pt1 | contig 10550 bp, 7 predicted proteins | sample 5400651 | NCBI WGS metagenome assembly WNGE01 (sample SAMN13153370, study PRJNA577476) | soil metagenome | isolation source: 60 cm soil or saprolite under grassland replicate 2 | place: USA:California | collected 2016-06-15
ACGCCCGCAGCGTCGTGCCGGCCGAGGCCAGGCTGCTGACCTGCAACGCTCCGCCGAGCGCGCCGATGCGGTCGTGCAGGCCGATCAGGCCGCTGGTGTCGTGCCGGGGCTCCGCGCCGCCGATCCCGTTATCGCGCACTTCGATGGTGCACCGGTCGTCCCCGCAGGCCACGCGTACCCAGGCGGAGCTGGCGCGGGCGTGCTTGATGACGTTGGTGAGTGCTTCGGTGCAGAAGAAGTAGATGCTTGCCTCGAGGGCCTCCGGGAGCCTGTGGGCGGTGACGTCGAGCTCGACGGGGATGGGGAGCCTGGCGGCGAGGGCGTCGAGGGCGGCGGCGAGCCCGCGATGGGTCAAGATCGCCGGATGGAGGCCGGCCGCGATCTGGCGGAGTTCGCCCATGCCGGCCTGGGCTTCGCCGAGCGCGCGATCGAGGAGTTCCTTCGCCTGCTGAGGCGCCGGCGACCACTTCTGCTGCGCCAACTGGAGGTTGATGATCGTGTTCACGAACTGCTGCTGGGCGCCGTCGTGCAGGTCGCGGGTGACCCGTTGCCGCGCCGCGTCGGACGTGGCGACGATGCGGGCGCGGGAGGCGATGAGCTCGGAGTGGGCCGTCGCGTTCGACACGGCGGTGCCTATCAGCTCGGCGAAGCTGGCGAGGCGCCATTCGGCGCCGGATGGCAGCGGCTCGAGATGATCGGTGCCGGCGATGAGTGCGCCCCAGAGGCTGCCGTCCACGATCACCGGCGCGCCGACCTCGGACTTGATGCCGAGCTCGCGCAGCCGGGCGGCGAGGGAGCCGGGCAGGTGCTCGTAGCTGTCGACGCGGCCGGGTGCCTGCGTCTGCCTGACGAGGGCGTTGATCGAAACTCCTTCCAGTGGCAGGCGCGTGCCTGGCGGGATGTGGGTGCCGCGCTGGCTCCAGCCCGCCATCGTCAGGTTGTGCTCGTCCGCGGTGAACCGGGCCAGGTTGACGCTGGCCGCGCCGAGGAGCCGGCCGGTCACCTCGCAGACCGCGTCGAAGACGGCGCGCGGCTCGGCCCCCCGGGCGACCAGCGTGGCCACCTCGCGCAGCGCGGCCTGCTCGTCCGCGAGCTGTTGCAGCTCTTCGCGTGCCTCGGCGTTGCCGATCGCCGTGGCGACCAGCTCGGTGAAGCTGGCGAGCCGGGCCTCGGTACTTGCGGCCTGCGGGGTGTCAGCGATGGACAGGGCCATCATTACGCCCCACGGCCGGCCATTGACGACGATCGGCACGGCCACCGCCGTGCGGATTCCCGCCTCGCGCGCGAGCTTCGCGGCGATCTTCCCCGGAACGTGCGCGTAATCGACCCTGGCAGAACGGCCGGAATGGTAGACGATCCCGGCCGCGCCGTGTTCGTCCAGCCGCCATGAGGTGCCGACTGGGTGCGGGTTCCGGCGCCCCCACACGCCAACATGAGTCGCCGTCCCGTCGGTTTCGAACCGGACGATGCTGATGAGCGGCACCTCAAGGCAGGCTGCTACCTCCCTGGCGACGACGGCGAATACCTCGGCCTGCGGCGCACCGCCGGCGACCAGAGTCGCAACCCGCCGGAGCGCCGCCTGCTCGTCCGCGACCACCTTCAGGCGCTGGCGCGCGGCTTTTAGGTCCTGCTCGGCGCGCTGGCGATCGGTGATGTCGCGGACATAGCCAACGAAGGCCGGCGCACCGGCCAGGTCGGCCCGGGTGACGGTCAGCTCGGCGGGGAACTCGCTCCCATCGGCGCGCATGGCTGTTATCTCTATCCGCCGGTCGAGGATGCTCGTCTGGCCGGTCGCCATATGCCGGGCGAGGCCGCGCCTGTGGGCGTCGCGCAACGATGGCGGCACGAGTGTCTCGGCCAGTTCCCGGCCGAGGACCTCACCGGCCCGGTAGCCGAAGATGCGCTCGGCGGCCGGGTTGAGGTACGTCACGCGGCCCCGCTCGTCGATGCTGATGACACCGTCGATTGCCGCCTCGAGAATCGCGCGGTGGCGGGCCTCGCCAGCACTGAGTTCTGCCGCCCGGGCCGCGGCGACCTCACGCTCACGAACCGCCCGCTCGGCGGCCCGGCGCGCGGTCAGGTCGGCAAAGCTGACCGCGATGCCGTACCCGCCCGGCGCCTCGAACGGCACCGCGGTGTAACTAACCGGCATCATGGAGCCGTCCTTGCGGATCCACCAGTCCTCCTCCGCACGGACCGGTTCCCCGGTCTCCCGGCACTGGGCAATCGGGCACTCCTCGACCGGGAAGCTGGACCCGTCGGGGCGCTTGTAGTGGATCAGCCAGTGCCCGTCCCGGCCGGTGAGCTCGCACAAGTCGCCGAAGCCAAGGGCGGTGACGGCCGCCGGGTTCGCGTAGGTGATCACACCATCGGGCGTGCCGACGTAGACCGGCTGGCCCAGCGCGGAGAGGATCGCATCACGCTCCCGGAGCACATCTTCGGTTCGCCGGCGCTCGCTGAGGTCGCTGAAGGCGACCACCGCGCCACGTCCGCCGGGGGCATCGATTGGGGCCGACCAGTATTCGACGGGGAACATCGACCCATCACGCCGCACGAACCAGTCGTCTGCACGCTGGATGGTTTGCCCGGTGGTGCGCGGGAGCAGCATGGGGCAGTCTTCGGCGGGGAAGCGGGATCCGTCGGGGTGCTTGTAGTGGATCGTCTGGTGGCTCGGTTTGCCCTGCAGCTCCGACGCGTCGGCATAGCCCAGCGCCGCCACCGCAGAGGGGTTTGCGAACCGGATCAGCCCGTCCTGGTCGACCATCCAGACCGGCTGAGCGACGCAGTCCAGGATCGCGGTCATGAGCGCTTCGCCGCTAGCTGCCGGATCCTGGCTGTCAGCGCCCGTCGCTGTCACCCCATTCGCGCGTCCCGGCCCGGCTCACGCTCCTGGAGTCCGGTTCACACGTGTCCTGTCCAGAATCCGACTCTACGGTGGCCTCGGTCTACGGGCCAGCTTTGCATCCCGGTAGGCAGGCCCTGACCGGGCTACGGGAAATCACAGAGCGTAGCCTGGCCGCACAACCAGCCAAGATGCCACTCGGGAAGATCTGCTGGTCACCCGGCACAACCGGCTCTGCCGGGCCCTCGCTATGGGGGTGTAGGAACCGTGTTCAAGTTCTTCGAGGACCGACGGTGAATCCGGTACCCAGCCGAGCAGGCGCTGTGCCCGCCCGGCGCTCACATGCTGGTCAAGTGCGACTGCGTCGGCCCGCAGGCCCAGTTGCAGGCGAGCCTTCGCCAGCGGCCAAGGCTGGACACACCCCTGGCCTGCAGCCGCCCAGGACGCCGCGGCGGCAATGTTAGCGACCGGGGCAGCTGGTGTCCCGACAGCGTGCAGCAAAGTGCCGGCCGGAGCCTGCTCGACGGCCAGCACATACAGGCGGGCGAGGTCGTCGATGTGCACAACGGGCCAGTGGTTTTGGCCGCTGCCGACGGGCCTGGCGACACCGTCCTGCCTGGCTCCTTCGACAAGCAGCCGGACGGTTCCGCCGCCGCGCCCGTAGACCCAGCCGGGGCGGATGACGATCGAGCGCACCTGATGCCCGGCCACCGCCAGGACCGTCTTTTCGAGGGCGGGACGCCAAGCGCTGAAGCGTATCGGGTTGGGCGGGGTGTCCTCATCGGCCATTATCCCGCCGGTATCGCCCAGAACGGTCAGGCCGCTGGTATACACAAAGGCCTTGCCGGTGCCTGCCAGCGCCCGCAGGAATGAGCCGGCCGCCTCGATGTCGGTTTCGTGGGGTGCCTTGGCGACGGCATCCAGGGCGGTGTGGATAACGGCATCTGCGCTGCGGGCGCCGGCGGCCAGGCTGCCCGCGTCCGCCAGTGAGCCGCTGTGCGGCACGACCCGGGCGGCTTGCAGCTTGCGCGCGCTTGCTGCGGAGCGGGCCAGGCCGGTGACCTTGTGCCCGGCGGCCGTGAGCTCACGCGCGATCGCACCGCCGAGATAACCTGTCGCCCCGGTCAGGAAGATATTCATGACCGCGGGCGGCCGGATACCTCTTGTGGCCAGCCCAGTTCCGGCGGGTAGAAGCGGTCGGTGTCGCGGCGCTCCCAGGCGGCCCGCACCCGCGGGTCGGACAGGTCCCAGTCCCAGTGGCATTGCGTGAGCACCGCGCGCAGATCCATGCGCAGTTCCTCGACGGTCGGCCGCCCGAAGAACCAGTAGCCGTTGTAGATCTTGTAGATGATCAGCCCGGGGGCGCACACGATGGTGTGCGGGACCATCTGGTTGTGCGCGGGGTCGGTGTACTCGGGGATTTCGAGGTCGCGCTGGACGATGCGGTCAGGGTCGGCGAGGAACGGCCATTCCGCGTTCACCCCGGAGCGGTAGTTGTAGGTCTCCTGGGGATCGCTGGTGGTGATGGTGACCATCTGGCAGTACCCCACGCCGGGTTTCATCTCGCTCCACAGCTGGACCAGGCCCTCGTGCTGGCGCTGGTCTTTGGCGGAATAGGCCTCCCGGGCGAGCACGATGATCATCGGGTCGCCTGCCTGGATTTCCGACAGCCGCCGCGGCTGCCCTGTGTGGTCGGGGAGCTGGTAGTCCGGGAATGTCGTGCCGGGCTTGACATCAGCGCGCATCGCCGGCCTCCTTCTTGGTTGCGGTACGGATGGGTTCGCGTGTGTCATTTGATGCCGCCAGATCGGGGCCGAGGTCATGCGCTGGCGTGGCCGGGCATTGTCACGCCGCGTGGCGCTGCACATCCAGGGCCAGGTCGAGGGCGAGGACACTGGCCAGGATCAGCAGGTCGTTCTTCCCAGGGGCGATATCGACCGCGTAGCTGGCGGTCAGGCTGAGCCAGCGCTTGGAGATGGTCGCGGCGGTGTGCCCGTCTTGCTGGATGGTGAATTCGTGGCTGAACAGGTCGCCGCTGATCTCCATGTCGCCAGCGCCGGGAACATCGATGGTGAGCCGTTCGCGGAACGGCGTGAACAGGTGCTGCCGTACCTCGGCGACATTCTTGCCGTCGATGGTGATTTCGTAGGTGGGGCGGAGCGCGGCGAGCTTGCGGTGGACTTGTGCGACTTCGCGCCCGGCCGGGTCGCGGAGGATGAGCCGCTTGTGCAGGCTCATGATCTTGCCCTCGACCCGCAGGACCGGCTCGCCGGTTTCGTTGGTGATGTCGGAGTCCTCAGCCAGGCGGAACATCTTCTCGCGGATTACATACATCCTTTTTCCCTTTCTTTCCTTTCTTTGCCGGATTGCTGGCTGGGCTCGCGTCATGCCGGGGACATGGCCGGGGCCTGCATGTCATGGCTGCCAGTGACGTTGCCGGGAGATGGCGGCTGGGGCACGCACACCCACAGCGCGGCGGGGCGGACGGCGGCGGTGAGGACGTGTCCGGGCTCGATGGGGTCCCCGTCGAGTTCCCGGGGCTGTTCGGTGTCGCTGCTGATCTCTACGTGCCTGGCCTGGAAGGTTTCCAGCACTGGGGCGGTGGGCCGGTGCCGGATGATCGCCCAGGCCAGCGGCAGCCAGTTGCGCCGTCTGGGTGGCATGAGCACCGCCACGTCCAGCAGGCCATCGTCAGGCGCGGCATCGGGCAGCAGCCGCAGGCCGCCTTGCAGTGTGCCGACGTTGGCGACCAGGACGCTCCGGGCGCGGCGGGCGAACGGCTCGGCGTGGTCGAGGCTGATGCTGACCTGCATGGGGGTGTCGCACAGGTGGCGTGCCGCGGCGATTGCGTAGGCGGGCCAGCCGATCCTGGCCTTGAGGGTTTCGGGGGTGTCGCGGAGCATCTGGGCGTCGAACCCCATGCCGGCCATCACGGTGAAGCAGCGGTCCCCGGCCACGCCGACGTCAAGCCTGCGGCGGCTGTGCGAAGTGGCGGCGGCAACAGCGGCGGCTGGCCGCTTGGGCAGGCCGAGGTTGGCGGCCAGGAGGTTGCCAGTGCCCGAGGGCACTACCGCGAGAGCCACGTCGGTTCCGGCCAGTTCGGCGGCGCAGGCGGTGACGGTGCCGTCGCCGCCGCAGGCGAAGATAACCTCGGCGCCGGCCTGGAGGGCTTGCCGGGTCTGGCCGCCGCCGGGATCATCCCAGGTCGTCTCCAGCCACAGGGGCTCGGGCCAGCCGGCGCTGGCCAGGGCGGCATGGATCTGCCGGTGGTGCGGTCCACCCTCCTTCACCTTCGCGGGGTTGGCGACCACGGCCGAGGGCGTCCCGGTGTCGCGGCCCCGATCGCCCGGGCGGCCTGCTTGGCTGCCGGGCCTGCCGGCCAGGGCGGGCTGTGCGGAGGCTGGTGCGAGGGATGTCCGTGGTTCTGAGGGCTGGCCGGGCTCGCCGAGGTCGGCGTTGGGGCGCAAGGCGGCGGTGACGGCGGCGAGCCAGAGCAGCGCGAGGAGGATGCCGACGGCGACGTCGAGGGGGTGGTGTTCGCCGCGATACATGCGCGACCAGGCGACCAATCCGGTCATCACCACGGCCGGGACGACCGCCAGCCACCGCCACGGTCCGCGGATCCGGGGGATGGCCAGGATCGCGGCCGCGCCGTACAGGCACAGCGTGGCGGCGGTATGCCCAGAGGGGAAGGCCGAGGTGGGCAGGTGGCCGTCGAGGTGGGGAACGAAGGGCCGGGGGCGGTGGACCACCATGTTCACGATCTCGAACAGGGCGACCTCGCCGATCATGACTACCGCGATGAACACCACGGGCCGCCAGCGCCGGATCCAGGCGAGGGCCAGGGGCACGACGACCAGGGCGATCGCGGTGATCCAGTGAGTGTCTCCGGCCTGGCTGAGGTAGTTGCTGATCGTGTCGAGGCTGGGGGTGCGGTGGGCGCCCAGCCAGCGGGGGATCGCCTCGTCGAAGGCGGGTGGGTAGCTGGTGATGAGCTTGCCGAGACCGGCCAGGGCGCCGCCGATCAGCACGAAGGAGACCAGCAGCCGTGCGGCGATCAGCCATGGGTGGGCGACGGGCACGATGCGGGTCGGGCCCAGGTGCGGCGCCGCCTCGGGGGCCAGCCCTTCCGATAGATGCCGTGGCGGCTGCCCGGTCTCAGCGCGCCAGTGCCCGAACGCGTGCGCGGTGATCCCGAGCCAGGCGACGCCGAGCAGCCAGCCGCCGGCCACGTCGGAGGGGTAGTGCACGCCGAGCGCGACCCGGCTGACGCCGACCATCGCAACCAGCGCGATCACCAGCCCGGTGGCCAGTTTCCGCAGCCGGGGCGGGATGATCGGCAGGAAGACCAGCAGCATGACGCCGTAGAAGACGGTGGCGTCGAGGGTGTGCCCGCTGGGGAAGCTGTTGCCCGGCGCGTGCGTGATGGGCATGGGCACCACCGGCCGCAGCCGCCCGACGAGGATCTTGATCGCCGGGTCGAGGGCGAGTGCCCCCAGGCCGGTGACGAGCAGGTAGGCGGTGAGCTGGTACTGGCGGCGGATCAGCATGATGGCGGTGCTGACCGTGACCAGCCAGAACAAGATGGCCCGGCCGCCGAGGTTGGTGATGGCGGTCAGCACGCTCACCGCCATCCGGTTGCCGGCGACGGCGTGGTTGAGGGTGTCGACCGCGGTGTGGTCGAAGCTGGCGAGCGGTGGCCAGTTCAGCCGCACCAGCAGCAGGAGCAGGCCGAAGCCGGTCGCGGCGGCGATGATGGCGGCCAGGCCGGCCAGGCTGCGCCAGGCGAAATGCTCGTACGGGTGCAAGGCGGCTGGTTTGGTGGAAGTCATTGTGGTTCCTTCATGGAGTCCGGGCCGGGTGCCGGGGGCGGGTGGTCAGAACGCGCCGTCGCGGCGCAGTGGGCGTGGGCGGCCGTCTGGGTCGAACAGGACCTGGTACAGGAGCCCGGCCCAGCGCACCGTGAACGGTGGGAGCGGGGTGGGGCGGTGGCGGCGCAGCCTGCCCGGCGGGCGCGGGCCGCGCTGTCCAGCGGCGTACCAGGCGTCTAGCCGGGTAGCGCTGGCCGCGAAAGCGTCGAAGGCGTCCTGCGGGTCGCCCAGGTCGGCGTCGTCGGCGTCGGCCCGGTCGAGATGCTCGCGGGCCAGGGCGAGCCGCAGGTCCCGGGCCAGGCACTGGCCATTCGGGGCCTGGCCCAGGACCGCGCAGCTCAGCTCGGTGTCGTAGGTCCAGGAGCGGCGGTTGATGTTGCCCGAGCCGACCGTGGCCCAGGTGTCGTCGATCACGCAGACCTTGGCGTGGACGTAGACCGGGGTGCCTGCGTGGTTTTCCACGTGGTAGATGCCGACCCGGTCACCGCCCAGGCGCCGCAGCAGGTCCAGCGACCGGGCCCGGGCGAGCAACTGGGGGGCGGCCGCGGATCCGGTCGCCCGCCAAGCCCGGTTGGGGCCGGCGATGGGGAACTGCGGCACCACCGCGATCAGCCGCAGGCTGGGCGTGGCGGCGAGGGCCTCGGCGAAGGCGCTGACCACCTGCGGGCACCACAGGTACTGGTCTTCCAGGTACACCAGGCGCTGGGCCCGGTCCAGCGCCTTGCGGTAAGCCCGGGCGATGCTGCGCTCCCCGGCCGGGGCGAAGGTGTACCCCTGGCGCCGGTACGGATAGGTACGCAGCACCTGCACCGCGTCGGTGCCGCACTCAGAAGGGCCGGGCAGGGGCACCGGGCACGGGGGCGGGTCGATCGGGCGCAGGACCCGGTCCCGCCAGCGCCGCAGCGGGCTGCGGCTTAGCGGGGCGGGGTCTTCCCATCGTTCGCGGAAGCCTGTCTCGATGTCGGCGACGGCTGGGCCCTGGATGGCGATCTGGACGTCATGCCACGGCGGCCTCGGCCCGTAGGCGGCGCCCAGCGGGCAGGGCTGCTCATCGCCGCCGTGAGTGCGGTCGTCCCGGCGGCCGTGGCACAGGTCGATCCCGCCCACATAGGCCACATCCCGTTCGGGGCGGCTCACGTGGCGCAGCACAACAAGCTTCTGATGATGCGAGCCGCGGTTGCGCACCCGCATATCCAGCAGGCACTCGCCCCCGGCGGCCACGATCGCCTCGCCGAGATCGCGGTGTTCTTGCAAGCTGAACCGGAACCGGTCCAGGTGCGAGCGCCACAGCAGGCCCCGCACGATCACCCCCCGGCCGGCCGCATCGGCCAGCACCCGGGATACCTCCGTGCCGGGGCCGCCGAGCTGCTCGTCGGGGTCCCCGCGCCAGTCGGTAAACAACAGCAGGTCGCCCGCCTCCATGCCGCGGATGCCGGCGAGCAGTTCCGCGAAATACGCGGCGCCGTCGACCAGGACACGCGCCCGGTTGCCGGTCGTCCAGGCAGCACCGTCCAGGTGGCGGGAATCCAGCCTGGTCGCAGGGTTGCCGCGTTCATCAGCGGTGATGAACCATTCGTCAAGGCCAGCGTTTCCGGGTGCAGCGTCCGGCTGGGCGGCCGGGACGGCAACGGCCTGGATGGCGTGCGGGCTGACACTCGCACGGGAGGCTTCCTGGCGGGGCGGGAGTAGGCTCACCGATCCGGATCCGAGATTCATGCCAGCCAGCGTGGGCGGAACGGCCTGCCGGGACAATCGGGCTCATCTGACATCCGGCGCCGGCCAGCCCCACTGTTCCCCTAGGGAAATCCCGACGGTGCAGGCTTGAGTCATCCCGACCCCGCTTTGGTGCGTGTCCGCTATGACGTGCAGAACGGGCCGTTTCGCGGCATCGGGGCCTGGCCTGCGCAGGCCATGCCATTGGCCCGGAGGCGGCAGACGCGTAGCTTGGTGGCGTGGCCCAGCCAGCGTCTATCCGGGTACTCGTCGGCGAAGACCAGCCCATCGTGCGCGAGGGAATCGTGCGCGTTCTCACCGACAGCGGGTTCGACGTGGTTGGGACCGTCGGCGACGCGCGCGACCTGGTCAGGAAGGCGCGCCTGGACCACCCGGACGTCGTGGTGACCGACATCCAGATGCCACCGGGCCACGCCGACGACGGGCTCCGCGCGGCGCTGGAGATCCGCTCGGCCCAGCCCGGCGTGGGCATCTGGTCGCCCGCCTGGTGGGGCGCCGCCGCCGGAGCAGCCCTCTCGCCAGCCTGACCAAACGCGAAACCGAAGTGCTCTCCCTGATCGCTGAGGGCTACTCCAACGCAGGCGTGGCGCGGGAACTTGTGGTCACTGTCGCTGCCGTGGAACGCCACGTGACCAGCATTTTCGACAAACTCGGGCTGCGGCAGTCACCCGATCAGCACCGCCGGGTTCTCGCCGTTCTCAACTACCTGCAGGCCTGAGGGAGCCAGCCCCGCCGCGGCGCGGGTCGCAGGTCCATTCGCGCGACGCAACCTGGGCGCGGCTTCAGCTCTGCGGCGCGGTCCCATTGAAGAGCACTCCGAGATCGGCGATTGCCAGCTCGGTCTTCGGTACGAACGCGATGGCCCCGCAAGTCTTCAGCGCCGCGCCGGACACGTTTTCGGTATCGGATGACGTCAGCACGATCCGGACGGCCGGGTAGGTGGCGGCGATCGCGGCCGCCACGGCAAAGCCGTCCCGGCCGGGCAGGTTGATGTCGAGCAGTATCCCGTCCGGGCAATCACCGGCCACCGCGGCCAGCGCCGCCTCTCCATCGGGGACCGATTCGAGCAGCTCGAAGCCGCGTGCGGCGAGCAGGACGCTCGC
>WNGE01017638.1_pt1 | contig 10548 bp, 21 predicted proteins | sample 5400651 | NCBI WGS metagenome assembly WNGE01 (sample SAMN13153370, study PRJNA577476) | soil metagenome | isolation source: 60 cm soil or saprolite under grassland replicate 2 | place: USA:California | collected 2016-06-15
AGATTTGCCCTTTCTGAGAAGATTATGGATTGATCCTTTCCCAAGAAAGATCTACCAAAGTTTTACTCTCCCTTAGTTTATTTTCCATGATCCAAACGATATAATCCAGACAAATCGTCCAAATCAGAAGGGAACCCGACAAATGAGACAAATCCAGATAAAGAAGACAAAGGAGACAACTCTACCCAATCTCGACTTACGTACCCCATCCGGAAAAATCCTTCCATACTGAGAGGAATCAGACAAATGAGAATCAAGTCCCTCAAGCTGGCAGAAACCGTCACACTCTCGGACGAAAAGGACCCAATCGGACAATCAGAAGTTATCATCCAGTGGGTCGGAAACCTCTCATGCAGGATTTATCCCCTCACTCCAGAAGAAACTCGCATCGTGGAGGAAAGCCGCAACTCCAATCTTTTCCACACAGAAATCGGAGATCGGGCATACTGCGCATACTTCCTAGAACTCGTAACTGGGACAGCACGGGTCATATATAACGATACCGCCGAAAAGGAGTCATACGACCGCAATACTCTTCCTCCGGACCTAGGTCACTAAATCCTACTATTAACCAGAAGAGCCCGAAATATTCCCTTTATTCGGGCTCATTCTGGTTAATAGTATGTTGCCTCAATTTCGAGTGGAATTCTGTAATTCTGGCGAAAAATCGGACATTTCGGGTGCACTCAAAAAATCAACTCCTTTGACGTAATTAGGTTGCTCCATTTGCCTCAAGATCAAACTAGACTAGCGCTTGACCTATCAACCTAGTCGGCGTATCCTGACCTCAGTGGGCAAGAAGGCCCCGAACCCGAAAGGATCATCCAATGACCGAGCCCCAGACTCAGACCGAGTCTCCCCCCGACAAGCCTGCCGAAAATGGTGAGACACCAAAGCTGCCCGCCGGAGTTTCTCCCGAGTTTTTTAGTACTCTCGTCGGCACTGCAACTACGGAGGCGAATCAGTACAATCAGCTTACCGATGAGATCGCGAATATTGGCGATCGGGTAGCTCTCAAGGACAAGCTGCTCGAAAATCCTGAACAAGCAAACGACGAGGAGCTTACTTCTCTCGTCCGCGAGTACAACCGTCTCAGCGATGCTCTGGAGGAGATCGCCAAAAAGCGTGACGAAAAGGCCGAGCCCTACATTCTGAATGCTCTCAAGCGTTCAGGAGTCGAGGAGAAGCAAGCACGCGCAGACGAGCACGCGAAGCACGTCAAGTCATTCGTTGTCTTTATTCAGTCGATGGGAGGCGACGTCTCAAGTATTCCGACTCTCAAGGGAAGCCGCTCTCGTACTACTTCCGGTGATGGTCGCGGTTCCGGAGTTCCAAAGTACCGGAATCTCCGAGTCTACGTCGATGGGCAGCTTGCTGCTCAAAAGGTCCCAGTGAAAAAGGAAGGCGTAGTTATCGGACACGAGGTCAAGTCCAATCTGACCTATGGTGCAGCCGCCGCAAGTGTTCCGACCGATGTTTTTCGGAAGCTCTTCACGGATGCACAGGGAACTACTGACCCGGCCAATTTTAAGGACCGAGTCGAGTTTAAGGTGACCGATGCTACCGGCAAGGTCCATGAAGTCTCCGTTTCCAAGGACAACAGCTAAGAAAAGGTAGCCGGCCTAGGAGGGTAATCCGAGTAGCATATACTCGGCCGGCACAAAACCCTCAATAAATGAGGGCAGTTGAAAGGACTTCTCATGTCCGAAACTCAGCCTCAGCCCGCAGGCGTCAAGCAGGTCATGGCCTACTTTGGCATGACGGCTCAGGAGATGACGAAGGAATGGAGAGCTCTCACAGACGAGGACAGGCGTCAGATTCGTGAGGGGATCGGTAACGATACTTTCACCTACTAGCATTTTGGTCGCCAGGCTTGGAAGCTTTATCGAGGTTCGATTCCTCGACTGGCACGAAACCTACTCAAGGAGGACTAATGACAGAGTGGATTCAGGCAGACTCGGGCAAAGGAAGAATTGGAGTAGCGCCACCGTGTGACGGTAGTCTACGATGTGCCGGCTCTATTCATATCCACAGAAACGAGGGGTCATGGACAGAAATCCATCTGACACGTTCCGAGATTCGCCGTGTACGTAAGGCACTCAAGGTCCTACTCAAGGAGAATTAATGCATCTCTCACTCAAACCCCTCCCCAAAGATGAACCGGGCCAGCACTGCGCCATCATCTTCTATCCCTGGTCCGAAGAGTGTCGTTGCCCTGGACCAGTCTCTACTCTGCTCACAAAAGAGTCTGAGATGGAGGCACGCGCAAAGCTAGGTCGGGCAGGCAAGCATGCTCCTATCCTCTCTGGTTCACTACTCTGTGACGTTCACAAAACCTTCCTCGAAGAATTCCTCTCCTAAAAAAAGGACCTCTCATGCCCATCTCTACAATTCCGACTCTCAAGAATTGTCTCTACATTCTCCACCCAACAGAGTCCAATGATCCAGGCCCTAGTTCCTTCGGTCCCTTCGAGACTGAAGCTGACGCCGCCGACTTCGCAAATCAATTCTCTCCTCTCTCTCTCGTCCTACCAAGCCGCAACACTAAACTAGGAGGAATTGTATACCGCTATAAGTTCACTAAGCCTTATAACATCACTCGTGTTATCTTCCCTAGTCTAGTCAAAGAAAATATAATGTCCATGCACTAATCCTCGAACTCTATCCTGCCTACCCCCACAATCCTTATGAACGGCGAGGTAAACCTCTAATGGTGCATATCGAGACAGACCATCCTCACGTCCATTCTCTCGGCCCAACAATTCTCTCCGATATAATCCCATTCGCCAGAGAATTCGCCTCAACTTATGCCGCTACCCAAGCCGCCGCACGCTACCCCGAAATTACCACCCTACCCCAGTGGGATAAAGACTGGGAAATCGGGTGGAATTCTGCATATAATTACGCCACAGAAGGGTTAACCTACCAACAACTCTACTCTATTCCCACTTCGCCGGGCTCGCTCCGCTCGCCACTAAGCCGTAATTCAGACTAGGCCATCCGGCCTAGTTTCAAGATCATCCGCAGCAGTTATTCCGAAGTGCCCCCACAGGGAGGGTAATAATGCCTTTTACTCAAGGATTAAATTGGACTAAGTTCAGAATCTCCTATCGTAAAGGTCAATCCAAGCCTATTTGGCCTAAGAAACCTTTACTCCTTCCTTCCACTAACCGAACATCAGACTTTCGCCCATTCTAGATGATCAACGAAGGCCGTAGGCCGTAGTTGATCATCAAAGTGCTTTTCCTTTGTAGGGGGTAACCAGTGTAAGGTGTAACGTAGCCCAAGTGTAACGGACAATTCGGTATACGCGCAGGCCAGAGGCCGTCCCAAGTGGACAGTCCACAGTGGACAGTAATTTACACTGTAATCGAGGTGTAGCAGTAGTGTGAAGGTGTAGTAGCCCTCTGACCTGCGGTTACTCCTGACACCATGATCAGGTGTAAGCTGTAGTGTAGGTGTAGTGTAACAAGATCATCCACGTGTCCGTTTCGCCCCACTTTGTGGGGGGTAAATAAAATCTAAATCAAATTAGCACAACGGTACTAAGCACTCACCTTACACCTTCATGAAGCCTCACTACACCTTCATGAAGCCTCACTACACCTCCTCGACTCGTCTTGGCTGTAAGTGTAATTCCCCTATGTCCCGTTTGTCCGTTTTCAATTAAGGAGGAATATTTTGCTTTCACCTAAGGCTAAGGAGATCTTCAACCATTTACAGATTAAACCCTCAACTAGACTCGAATTAACCAAGGTTATCAATCAAAGCGAAGGAACAGTAAGACTTTACCTCAAAGAATTAATGGAAGCAGGAATAATTAAAGGGTTACAAGGTCAAGGTCGTACTAAAATCTATGCAGCCATAGATTACATCCCTGTAGTAACTGATGAGCCTTTAATTATGCGTTGGCAGGTCTATTCATCTAAGGCTAATACTACCTATTCAGTTGGTCAGTTAGCTACTCGATACCGCCTCGAATTCCCTAGTGCAGCCGATTCAGCCCTTCTGCTTTATAAGCTCCCAGCTTTCTTAGTCTATTATGCCGAGAAAGCTAACGACTTCCCTGCCGATGAAATGAATGAAGCTCTAGCAAAGCTAAAGGAGGAGCTCCAAGATGGTATCGAATGGTTGAAGAATTCAATCTCTATCCTAGTCCAGTACTTAGGTGATCCTCGATATTGGGACATCGAAAGACTGGCAGCCTTTAAAGGCTCCCCTGATTATCCTGGCAACCAGGAAGTTAAGGCTCTCATCGAGCGTCTACTAGGAGAATAATTAATCCTCTGCCCTCCGGTTTTATTCGGCTCTAAAAGTCTAAGGAGTAGAAATGCCTGACAAGTACACCAATCACCAGCAAGGTTGCCAATACACGAATGGAGAATTCAATTGGGGAACGCAACTTTGCGGGCAACTTCCTACTAGAGAAATCCACACCCCAATCTATGACGCTTGGACGTGTGAAGAGCATGACCCTGACAAAGGAGTAGAAATCCCAGAGAGGATTAAGGTCCTCTCCCAATGGGAGAATGGCGGTAGCGCGTCTATCCGATACATGTGCGAGCACGGAAGAATACACACGCAGATAGCCGATACTCTGGAGCAGTGCACCAGTTATATTCAACCGCACCCACCATGCATATTTACTGGCGAGGATGGACGAATATACGAAACTATAACTGGTAAAGTCGCATTCCCCCAGGATATAGCTGATTAGTTCTGCCCTCCGGTAAAAAGGGTCTAGGACTCCCCTCTAATATACCCCCCTGTGGGGCGCCGAGCGAAGCGAGGCAAGACACGGATGAAAAGACCCGAGTTGATCTTGGTAATTATTGCACTAATCATAATTGCCCTAGACGGCTTCATTCTCGGGGAATTTTTTACTATTCTAATATTAGGAGTAATTCATGGCTAGACGACCTAGTCCTCGTAAACCCAGACCATCTCCTACTCAACCTAGTCCTAAACCTGGTGCAGTTCCCGGTAAAGGGCCACATAAGCCTGGTACTAGGAAGCCTAGACCAGGAGGAAAGCCCACACCTAAGCCTGGAAGAAATAGCTTTGCACCTTCAGCAGAATTAAAGGGAAAGCTAGACAAGATTAAAGGAAGCTAGACCGGAGGTAAGAGGAAAATGAAATGTGTCTGTCTAAACTGTCCTAACTCAGCTGAGCGCCTAGAATTTTCCCCTGGTATGGATAATTATTGTAATGATCCTTGTACCTGGGAACGTCATGATATTCCACAGGAGGAGCCTTTCCATGTTAGTTCGGATAAATCTCAATCACATCAAGGAGAAGCCTCAACGAACAGAGATAATAGTTAACGGCGTACCGCTCTTCTCAGTCCTAACTCATAATTCCAAACTCAAGTTTCTTCAACAGCGACTTAATCGTTCGAGCGGAAAAGGTGGGAGTGGCGAATATTGGTTTGACGTTCAGATTCCTGAAGCTATCTGGGTTAATCCTCAACTATTAGAACTGGAGGACTAACCAATCCTATTAACAATCCTATTATGCTATTGACATTCATAGTTTTCTGTGGTAGAGTTACCTTAGTCAAGAGAGAAGGAACCCTAATGCAAATTCCAATTACTAAGATCATTTCCGGTCTTACTATTCAGGAGAAAGATAATGATGGTCTAATCATTAGGAATATTTACGTGAGTGAGTACAATTTTTCAGAGTGTCATAAGCCTGGCGGTGGAGTTCATATAAATAAGAGTCTTTGCTATGATATGTCAACTACAGTTGAGGTAGCTTTAGGGGGTAAGTAGTTGATATTTCTATGTGGGTGTGGGGTACTTTGGACCAGAAATCGAAATCTTAAACCTATTCGAGAAAGGGATGCCAAAATCCGCACTTGTCATGACTGTCTTCGTTTTGAAGAATACCGATTAGGAACAAAGAGGAAGATCTATGTCTAAGGAAGAAGAGCTCTCAAATCTAAATAAATTTATCAGTACTCAGCAAGAAATGATTAGTGCATGTTATGCTTCTCAAAATCGTTTTGATCAGGAGATTAATAAAATTTTACAAGAAATGAATCAACGAATAAAGACTCTCGAAGAGGAAAAGCAGAATGTTATTCAGACGGCTTATAATGAGCGTCGTCGTTTACGAGAATTAGAGGCTAAGAAGACTCAGCTTACTAAGGAGCTTGAGGAAGAGAGGCATAATAAACTCCTTCGCGAAAAGTTTAAGAAACTCCAGGAAAATAGTTTACTTCTTCCTGAGTTTCCTTGGTCAGAACTCATTCTTAATCATCAAAATGAAGGTTCAGATTTTATAACCTTCCGCAAGAGAATGATTCTTGCTGATGTAATGGGTCTTGGTAAAACTCTGACGGCTATCGCAGCTTTAGATAAAATTGCTAAGGTTACAGAAGACGCAACGGTTGATAACCTATTCTTAACAGACGTGCTGGACCGAGTTCCAGTAGATCGACCTTGTGGTAAGAAAATCCTTTATCTAAGTAGTGCGGAGCTTTCTTTTAATGTCTTTGAAGAAATGAAGCATTGGGCTAAGCATCGTAATGTAATCTTCTTGACTGGTTTTCCTAAGCTTACTCGCCGAGTTATTATTGACCAACTTAAGCATATGAGTGAAGAGTATGTAGTAATTTTAAATTATGAGGGTTGGAGAAAAGACCTAAATATTCTTCCCCTGTTAGGTGAGCTTGAGTTTGATACAGTAATTCTTGATGAGGGGCATAAACTTAAGGACAGAAGTTCAGTTAGTTATCGAGGGGTAGCTTCTATTCTTTCTATGGTCCCGTCTTTTTTCAGGATTATCTTAACAGGTACACCAGTACTTAATAAGCCTCAAGAACTCTACTCACTTCTCACTCTCCTAGATCCTTATCGTTTCTACTCAGAAAAAGATTTCCTCAATGAATTTTGTACTCGAGTAGAAGATAAAGAAGGAAGACTGCGTTGGACTTTTAAAGCTGGTGGAGTTGAAGCACTCTACCGTAAGGTTGGGCCAATTATCTTACGTCGCACTAAGTCTCAAGCAGGAATTACTTTGCCTGAGAAGACTATTATTCACCACAATCTTGAAGTTGACGAAGAGATTTATGCAGACCAAGCTCGTGCTCGAAATGAAATGCGTAAATGGGGAAGCATTGCTTTAGATCCGAGTAATCATGATAAGGGATTTATTTCTGCAGCTGCCCAAATTGCTGTGCTTACTCGACTTCGTCAGATTGAAACTTGGCCGGCTGGAATTTCAATTAAAGATGAAGATGGTCATGTAGTTGTCCGTCTAGAAGTTGAAGAATCACAGAAGCTAGATTATATCATAAATCCTATAGCTCCATTTGGACTTCTAACTGATGCTTTAGAAAGTGAAGAGAAAGTTATAGTTTTCTCTCAATTTACTAATCCTCTAAAGGAGCTTTATAAAAGATGTAAGGCTCACAACCTGAGGGTTGCTCTCTTTACTGGTGAAACTTCTAGAGATCAGAAAGAATTTATTAAGAAGCAATTTGATGCTTCAATGACTAAGGCTGAGGATTGTGCATTTGACATACTTCTAGCTAATTATAAAGTAGGTGGTGAAGGACAAAACTTTACTAATGCTAGCCAAATGATTATTCTTGATGAAGAATGGAATCCTGGTAAACGAGATCAGGCTTATGATCGACTTCATCGAATTGGACAACAAAAGCCCATTACAATCCATGTTCTTCGTGATATTAATACTGTTGATGAATGGCTGGCAGAATTGATTAAGTTTAAGGAAGAAATGGTTGGCGGTCTAGAAACTGCTCTCGAATCTAATGCTGCCTTTAAGGCTCTCAAGGAAGGTAAAATCTAATGGACCGGGTCTTATTATTTGTCTTTAGCTTCTCCGTAGGATTCCTCCCCTGGCAGATTGTAGGGTATTTTACTAAGCAACTTCCTTGGAGAGATTATATGACTGAGAGATATGGAAGTACTCCTCGTAAATCCTGGTGGCATGTGATACACAACTACAAAATTGAGGACATCTAATGCCTGATGAGCGAAATATTACTCTTGATATTAACTCCTATGTAGTAAAGATTTATGGATTCAATCAGGAAGAGTGGTTAGAAGGACCATTTCAAACAATAAATGAAGCAGAGGAACATGCTCGTAAGATAGCGGATATTTATGGTGCTTCTTTTCTCCTCCCAGTTAGGAATCCTCAATGCCTGAATCAATTGTAATTGAAGAATATAAGAATGATGATTTAGTTGGTTCAATGAATTTAGTTGCTTATGGACCATTTGATAATGTTGAAGATGCCTCTGAATTTATGCGAGCAGCTAAGAGGGCTTGGCCTATGCATAGATGGTCTTATGTAGATCTACATAATCCTTATTGGTCAGAGAAGGCAGAGCAGCTTTTTAAAAATATAGACCCAGAATCTATGCCCTCTATGAGAAGACCATTCTAATGAAACTCATCCTAGATGAGAATGAATATCACTATGCTTTAGCTGATTTCTTGGAAGATAATAAGGAGGTTCTCAGTAATATTGAAAAAATAGAGGTATTCTCAGAAGATTTTCTAGGTCTAGCCGATGGAATCAAACGGATAGTTGAGGAGAACATTGCTTAATATTTCCTCGTGGGGGTACTTGTTAAAAAAGACGCAGTTGATCTTGGTAATTATTGTACTCTCAGCATGCGGAGGTAATGCTCCAAAATCTACTGTTAAGATCACTAAACTATCTAGACTCTATAATTGCTCAGATAAACTTACTGAGGGTAAGGGAGCTTTAATCTGGTTACCTGACCAACCATCTAAAGTTATAGTTGTGCCAGCCGATAAGGTTAATGACTATGTTGGATTAGGTAAGTATTCTTTAATTAACTGGTGTGAAAGGCGACCATGAGACTAGCAGAATTAGGTCAAAGTCCTAAGGTTACTCTTGAATTAACTATGTCAGATGGAATGAGGTATAGAGGCTCTTTACTCAAAGAGACTTATCCTTTAGCTCCATTTGAGCTTCATTCACAAACTGATGCACCTCTTACTAATGATTTTTATGAAACAGACGGTGCAATTTTTTATATTAGTCTGGATCATATTGTAACTGTAACTGTCCTTAGACCTTAAGGAAAAGAATTGATTTGTCTTAAATGTGGTGTTCGTATTGAAGATAAAGTCAAGCATGAAAGCTTTCATAGAAGTCTAGATATGCATCACTCTATGATTAAGCAAATCCGTTTGACTCTTATTGAAATGATGACTGATATTAGACTTTATCTTTCGGAGGGAGCTCTTGAGCAACGTAAAGAAAGAAAAGACTGATTGTATTTGGTGCTTGAGAGGATTATTTGATGTTTGTCTTCATACTCCTAGTTCAGATTCTACCTCTATGGATTCAACTGATTCTTCTGACTCCGTTAATCTTACTACTTATAAAACGAACGAATCACTCAAAGACCAACAATCAACTGGACGAAAAAGAGCAGCCTCCCTCTATCCATTAAATCCTAAAGCACTTTGTGAATGGGCTGGTAAGGAGAATATTGGTGGTGGACAAAATCCAATTCAAGGATGTGGACTCAGACCAGGAACTTTTATTGGGATGCAGCAAAGCCGTCATCATGGTCCCGATAAAAATACACTTAACAATGAAGCCGGTAACGTTCACCGAATCTGTCATTCCTGTCACAATAGTTGGCATAGTGCCAATGATAAAGATTACGTCCCCGGTTCTATAATAGGAGACTAGAGCACATTCTGTGAAGGGCTAACATCCCAAACTGTTTCTGTAGTATGAAAAATTCAGAGAATGATAAGGATTATCTTTCAGGTGCAATAATAGGAGATTAAAATGAAATATACAAAGGAGCAGATTCAGAAATGAAACTTATAAGACGTACATACGATTTATCTTGTGGAGAATTAGTATGAAGCATGTAGGGTTTTTTAAAAATCTTAAGTTAAGATGGAGGTTATATGAAATTAGTTTTATAATTGGAATATCTATTACTACTAAGGTTGATCCTAGGAGACTAAGATGTTACAGAAAATCTTGAAGACTAATCCAATAGTCTTCCTAGATATCTTCAAAGCAATTGTAGTATTTACTACCGCAACTGGAATTTTAACAGTTGATGATGCAACTCAGCAAACACTCTTTGGAGTTGCGGGGGGATCTATTACTTTACTGCTAAGCTTATTTAATCGAGATAAGGTTTACAGTATGGCGACTCACGAGAGAATAGTAAACAACCTTAATCGTCAATTAAATATTCAATCCGGCCGCTTATATAAAAAGGTAGAAGAATAATGTGGCAAAAGTTTTTAGTAGGTTTACCCTTTGTTCTCTGGTTCTTACCTCTTCCTCCTCCAGTTGTAGCTAAACCGCTAGCTTTATTAATCTTAGCTCCCTATTTATTCTCCCTGTGGGGGCACTTCCTAAATAAAAAACGCAGTTGATCTTGAAAAATAGATTACTAATCGAATCCTATTTGGATCCTATTAAGCCTCTTGACAGCGCATATTTTCTGTGATAGAGTTCTACTCATCGGGAGAGAGCTATGACCGCATTAGCACCATTGCTCTTTGA
>WNGE01017631.1_pt1 | contig 10547 bp, 15 predicted proteins | sample 5400651 | NCBI WGS metagenome assembly WNGE01 (sample SAMN13153370, study PRJNA577476) | soil metagenome | isolation source: 60 cm soil or saprolite under grassland replicate 2 | place: USA:California | collected 2016-06-15
TTCCCAGGCCAGGCAGATCAGACCGGCACGCCGGTGGGTGCCTGAAAGTCTGGGATCCCGGCCGACAAATCGATCGCAGGACAGCCCTAAATGGCGTCAGCCGATTAGGAGGTCAGACCGGGGCCCAGGCCCCGACCCTACGCCCGTTCCACCGCAAAACCGGGGAGGCAGGGCCGGAAGCATTTATCCACATCCTCCCTGCCGATTAGGCGCTCCCAGGTGCAGTTCATTCCTGCCCACTCCTGACGCGCCGATCAGCCAGATCTGTGCGCGGTCGGACAGCGTGGAGGAGTTGTCGTACCTTCACCGGCCTTCTTTGCGGGCGGGGCATCCGCGACTGTGCTGGTCACGGTCGGCCTGCGGAAGCGCCCTGGCTGTGCGCGGCCTGCCGGTGCCCGGTGGGGTTACTCCCACGGGGCACGCGTGCGGCGGCGGGTGTGCGCGCCACTGTGCAAGACTCCAGCTCATGAAGGCCAACATCCGGGAGTTCGAGCCGTCCGATGAGGAGCCTGTCGTCGGGCTGTCGCCTCGGGCGTGGAACCGGTGTTCGCCGCCATGGAGAGATGCTGGGAACGGAGTTGTTCGTCCGGCTGCGGGGGTGACTGGCGGGCCGGTCAGGCCCAGGAGGTACGCGGGGTGCTCGCCGTTCCCGCCCAGCGGGTGTGGGTGGCGGAGGCCGGTGGGGAGCCCATCGGTTTCGTTGCCGCCACGCTGCGGCAGTCGGGGATGCTGGTGGCGGTGATCGAGACTGGCGGCGACCTAGGGCACACTCCTGCCCGGCGGATCTACGAGGAGGCCGGCTACACCGCCCTGCCCGCTGTCCGGTTCTTCAAGGCCTGTAGCGGATCGCGCCGGCGCCTGGCGGTCGCCGGACTGCGTTTCTGGGCGCGGGCAAGCCCCCGCCCGTCTGGCTGCCAGCACCCGGTGTGCTGGTGGTGGAGCCGCTCGGTGAAGTGGGTCGCGGATCACCAGGTACGGCACGACCGCCGTGGGGTGATCACGGAGCACTGCCGGGAGGCTGGCCTCCTCCAGGATGTCCGGGAGCCGGCGATCTTCCGAGAAAATCTCCTCTGTTGCCAAGTCGGATCCGGGATTACGACTTGTCATTGTGATGGGCTCGTTCGGTAATGTCCTCATCACACGAGGTTGGAGTTTGGATCGTCGGCCACACGACCTCTGCGGTAGACCCATCGGCTGATTCGAGTTCTGCTCGCATACCGGCTGCTGGCAGCGCTGAGCTCTCTGCCCGTCAGCGCCGGCGATCCCGGTCACCGCTCTGGCAGCCGTGCTCGACGCCATCCGCGCGGCGTTGACGATCCGTTCGAGGCCGGGCTGGTCTGCGGGCTCGCAGGTACCGATGCGGGTGTCGTGGGCTGGAGTGACCATCGGAGCGAGTCTGGCTGGTTGTTCAGGGGCGGCGGCTGTGACATCAGCAGAAGTGTTCTCAGGCGCTGGTTTGAGCGACGCCTTGGATGACGCGGAGCCGCCCGCTGGAGAGACCGCGGGTGAGGTTGTTGGCTTTCTCGGCGAAGTTGTCGATGAAACTGTGCAGTCCGAGCGGGCCGGCAGGAGCAGACAGGAAGGTCTCCATGAGCGTTGCTGCCTGTTCGGTGAGGTCGTTCCAGAGGACGACAGTGAAGCCGGCGGCGTCGATGACGGCGCGCAACTGGTCGGCGGAGGCTAGGTGGCTGAGGTCGGGCTGGTCGGCCCATGGGAGCGGGTAGTCGATCTTGCCTGGTGTGCCGGCGGTGATGTCCCAGATGGCGAGACGGCCTCCGGTGACGAGCACCCGGCGTGCTTGCTGATACAGGCGGGTCTTGTCGGTCACGTTCATCTGGACGTGTTGGCTGATGACCACGTGGAAGCCGGCTTTGGCGAAGGGCAGTTCTGTTACGTCTCCTTGACGGACGGAGATCCGGTCGTCCAAGCCGACGAGTCGATTGAGCCAGCGGGCTGTTTCGCAGTACTCCTCGGTGAGGTCGATGGCGGTGACTTTGCAGCCGTACTGGTCGGCGAGGAAGCGGGCTGTTCCGCCGATCCCGCTACCGGCGTCGAGTACTTCGTCGTGGCTGCTGATTTCGGCCAGTTCGGCTAGCTGGCTGGTGGCGATTCGACCCAAGGTGTGGAAGTCCTCGAGTACGCCGAGGTCCGCGGGCTGGATGTGGTTGAGGTCCAGGCCGGCGGCGACGAGGGCCTTCTCGATGTTGTGCCGGGACAGGCCGGTTGAGTACTGGTTGTCGATCTGAGGAGTCTTCATATCTGCTTCTTTCGACAGTGGGTTTAGCGGGGGTCCGGATCGCCGAGGAGGCCCTGCCACGTGCTGGGGCGGTCCGGCCCACCGAGGAGGCCCTGCCACGTGCTGGGGCGGTCCGGCCCACCGAGGAGGCCCTGCCACGTGCTGGGGCGTCGTCTGCTTCCGTCCTTTGTCCGTGTGGCCGCCACTTTGAGCGCCTCGATGTTGTGGTCCTTGATGATCTGCTGTGACATTGCGTGCTTCTTCCTGTGTAAGTCGGCGGCAGCGGCTACGCTGCGGCTCGTCCTGTGGGCGAATTGTGTCCTGCTGGCCAGATGGTCCAGCCTTGCGCCCTGAGCGCGGGGCTGAGCTGAGCGGTGCAGTGCTGGCACAGGTACAGCTGGCCGCCGCGGACTGTGCGGTAGGCCGCGCGGACCGCGGGTCCGCACCGATCGCATGTCTCGTTCATGACGTGTCTCCTTCGCGTGCTGGCAAAGCCGTTTGGGGCTCGGTCAGCGCTAGGCCGCGAGCTGGCGCGCCCAGCGCATCCGCTGGGCCGCCGCATCGGGGTGATCACCGAACTCTTGCGCCATCCGGCCGGCGCAGCCTCGCGCGCCGAAACGCTGCCTGGCGAAGCCGATTGCCCGGGCGATCGCGTCGGCTGTCGGGGTGTCTGATGGTTGCAGCGCGGAGGCGAACAGCGCCTCACACCGCGCGTCGCTCCCAGTCGGCTGAGTCAGCACGAGCCGTGTCCTGGCATGCATGTCGCATCGTCTCCCTCTGTGGTTCGTGGCCGGGCGCAGCGACGGAACTGGCCGGGTACCGACCCGCGGCCGTGATCCGGCAGGTTGGCTGGGCAAGATCGACAGGCCTGCGTAGGCGCCTGCGGTCGCGAAGACCGGGTTGCGCTCCAGGAGTGGATCGAGGTTTGCCATCTGCGACCTCCGGTTGTCGTATGGGTAGGTACTGCGGTTGCTGATTGTGGGCGTGCCGTCGGTGCTGCCGGAGGCATTTTCGTTGCTGGTCATCGCCGTGCTCCGTTGCTTGGGGCGGGGTTAGCGGGCCGCCGGGGCGGGGTGCGGTTGGGTCCCGGCTTCGTGCGCGCCTTCGGCTGTTTCGGCTTCATCGGCCGCCGGGCTCACTGGCCGAGCGAGCTGGGCGGGCTGGGCGGGCAGGAACAGGACTGCCAGGACGGCCCCGGCCGCGGCGACGGCGCCGGCGACGAGGCAGCCGATGGTGAGGCCACGCAGGAATGCGTTGGTGGAGGCGTGCTGCAGCGCCTGTCCCAGGGCTGGGTGGCCGAGGGCCGCGATCTTGCCGGCGGCCACGTAGGCGGCGCCGACGGACTGGTGTGCGATCGCCGCGACCGGGCCGGGCACGCCCGTCGGCAGCGTGGCGGTGAGCCGTGATCCGTAGACAGATGCGTACACGCTGCCGATCACGGCCACGCCGAGGGTGCCGCCGACGAGCCTGGTGGAGTCGTTGACGGCCGAGCCGACGCCGGCCTTGCGCCGCGAGATGGCGCCCATGATGGACTCGGTGGCGGGTGCGGAGGTCAGGCCCATGCCGAGCCCGTAGAGCACCATCTGCGCTGCGATGATGCCGTAGCTGATCGTCGCGCTGGTGGTCATTGCCACCCAGCCGTAGAACGCGGCCGTCGCGACGAGCCCGGTGGTGACGATGAGCTTGGTCCCGGCGCGCACGGCGAGCTGGGTCCCGGCCACCGACCCGGCATCGGGTGCGCGGCGCGCCGCTCCCGCACGATGAACGCGGCGAGCAGGACCGCCGAGGCGGCAAACCCGGCCACGCTGCGCCCGGCTGCCCACCCGTAGGTGGGTGCCTCGATGATGGTGAAGACCAGCACTGCCATGGCTGCCGAGGACAGCACCAGGCCGGGGATGTCGGGAGCTGCCGCGGCCGGGTCCTTCGACGCGGGGACGACCAGCGCCACGCCGATCGCAGCCGCTGCCGCGACCGGCGCCATGGCGATGAAGATGGACGCCCAGCTGTGGTGCTCCAGCAGCCAGCCGCCGACGATCGGCCCCATCGCGATGGCCACGCCCGCGACCGCGCCCCACAAGCCGATGGCCCGGGCCCGTTCCCCTCGCTCGGTGAAAACGTTGGAGATCAGCGACAGCGTGGCCGGGAACGTCATGGCGGCGCCCAGCCCCATCACCGACCTGGCCGCGATGAGCTGCGCCGGGTCGGTCGTGAAGCCGCCAGCGAGGCTGGCGGCGCTGAACACGGCCAGTCCCGCCAGGAGCATGCCCTTGCGGCCGAACCGGTCGGACAGGCTGCCGAAGGTGAGCAGCAGCGCGGCGAACACGAGGTTGTAGGAGTCGACGACCCACTGCAGCTGCGTGGTGGTGGCATGCAGCTGGCGCACCATGGCGGGCAGCGCCACGTTCACCAGGGTGGTGTCGAGGTTGATGAGGAACGCTGCCAGCAGCAGCGCGACGAGGATCATGGGTTTGGATCGCATTGTTTTGCCTCCAGGCGGGTCGTTCTTGCCGCGGTCACCGGGCGGTGTCTGCGGGGCCCAGCCGGGCCGTATTGCCGTGCTGCCCGGCGCAGGTCCTCCTCGCGCTGGCGGGCGATCTCTTGCATCAGGTACGGGTGCATTGATGTGGGTCCCTCACCTGGTGATCCATGGGGGCACCGTCAGCCCGCCGTCTCGGCAGGCCTGGGGGATCGTGAGTGCCGCGCTGTTGTTCTGCCGGCGCGATCACCGGCACGGGCGAGTGCCTTGGCCCGGACCACGTCGGGGTCCCGCGGGTCGGGCGGTAGGACCTCATGCCAGGGCGGCTCGCGCCGAACCCTCGGCCGGCGGATACGGATCCGCTCCACTGTTTCTCATCTCCTCGGCCAGCCACCCATCTCTGGGGCCCAACAAGCACACCGGGGTCATGGCCCCGGTCGTGCCGGGCTGGGTGTCAGGCATCGCCTGATCCGCGGGGGGAGCGTGAGGCCGGTCGCCACCAGCGCCACCCGGCGCGGTGACTGACCGAGCGGCGGCGGCCCCGGCGCCGGCGGGGCACAGGAGGGCCGTGTCGGAGCGCTGACCTGCGCAGTTCAGCCTCGCGCTGGCGGGCAAGTAGTTCGATCATGTACGGGTGCATCGTGTTCACCTATTGAGTGCGGTTGCTGCGGGATGAGCCGGTCAGCTGGGAACGGGCGAGCGCCTTGACCCGGACCACATCTGGGTCTCGCGGGTCGGCCGGCAGGTCCTCAGGCCAGGGTTGCTCGCGCCGGATCCTCAGCTTGTCGATGCGGATGCGCTTTACTGTCATCTCCTCGGCCAGTCGCCATGTCCGGGTCCGTTACGAGGAGTCCCAGCGTCTTCGGCGACTGTTCTGCGAGGACGGTATGAGCAGGCGCCGCCCAGGGCGTCACCCGAAGGTGGATCTGCTAGGTGGAATCTTCCGCGGCGGGCTCTGGCACGAAGGTGCCACCGGATCGGAGACGGGCGCCGTGCTAGGGGATCAGGCCGAGTTCTCGTGCCCGGGCGACAGCCTCGGTGCGGTTGGCTGCGCCGAGCTTGCCGAGGACGTGGCTGACGTGCTTTTGACCGTGTCGAGGGTGATCACGAGTTCCCCGGCGATGGCCTGGTTCGGCGTGCCTGCGGCCAGCATCCCCAGCACCTCCAGCTCACGGCCGGTCAGCGGCTCGATCAGGCCGTGCACCCGCCGAGGCGGCGCTGCGCCAGGAGCCCGGCATGGCGCGTTTGCCGTCGAATGCCTGCAGGGAGCCGGGCCAGGCAGCTGAGCGGGACGCCTCGGGCTGGGGCCTGTTCTGCCCGCTGGGCGGCGACCAGCCAGCCGAGCAGGCCCCCCATCGGCGGCCCTTCGTCGGCGAAGACGCGCACGTAGCCTTGGGGGCAGGCGAGGGTGAGCGCCTCGGCCAGGGCGTCCACCACGCTGGCCTGCTCGCCGCTAGCGTCCAGCGCCAGGGCCTGCAGCGCGCGTATCTCGATGACGCCGCCGATCCGGCCCTGGGTTGCTGCCTGGGCGAGCAGCCGCTCGAGCAGCGCGAGGGCCTGGCGCGGGCGGTCTTGTGCGAGCATCACCCGCGCCAGCACGAGATATTCCCGTTCCTGCGGGTAGCCCGGTTCGTCGCTGGCGCCGAGGCCGCGCTGTTTCGTCCAGCGGGCGGCCGCGGCGGCGTCACCCTGCGCGAGCTGCAGTCGCGCCCGCTGCGCGGGCACGGGGTTAATCAGGCCGGCCACCGCCGGGCTTGGCGCGACCCGCTCAGCCTCGCCCATCGCTTCCCGTGCTCCCGCCGCATCGCCCTGGGCCTGCCGAATCCACGCCCGCGCGGCCAGGCCAGTGGCCACCGGGTAGTTGACCGGCCGGAGCCGCGCGATGCCCTTGGTGACGTGCTCCAAAGCGGCGTCGAGCTCGCCCCGCTGGTATTCCACCTCCGCCATGCCCACGAACGCGATGCCCGCAGCGGGCAAGGCCGGCTGGCCGAGCGGTGTGGTGATCTCCAGCGCCCGCTGGTAGGTGCCGAGCGCGGCGTCCAGGCGGCCCTGGGCGAGCTGCACATGGCCGAGGAGATTACCGCTGCGGCCAGGCCGCGCTCACCGGCCGCCTGCAATCCCGCGACGCTGGAAGCGAAGCCGCGCTCGGCGTCGTCGAGCCGGCCGCGGAGCCGATCGGCCAGAGCCAGCTCCAGCTGGCAGACGGAGTTCAGCATCTTGTCGCCGTCGCCTAGCTTGCTGCGGGCCCGCCGACGAGCACCATTCACATCTGGGCCAGGGCCAGCCGCGGGCGGGAGCGGACCATCTCGGCGGGCAGCGCCGCGAGCCACCGCTGGATCGTCGCTCTCTGGCCCGGCAGGAAGATCGCGTCGAGATAGCGCTCGATCAGCCGGGCCGCCCAGACAGTGTCCCCGGCGGGCACCGCGTGCCGCAGGGCATCGTCGGCCAGCCCATGCTCCTCGTGCCAGGCGGCCGCGGCAGCGTGCAGCGCCACGCCCCGGCCGGGCCGCTCCTCCTGCAGCCGGGCGCGGAGCAGGTCGGCGAACAGGTGGTGGTAGCGTCACCAGCCGCGCACCTCATCCAGCGGCACCAGGAACAGGCCAGCCCGCTCCACCTGCTCCAGCATCGCCTGGCTCTCGGCCCGGCCGGTGACCGCATCGCACAGCTCCCCCGAGAGCCGCTCGAGCACCGAGGTTCCAGCAAGAATCCGCGCGCCTGCTCGTCTTCCCGCCCGAGCACTCCCCCGGCCAGGTAGTCCAGCACGAAACGGTGGCTGCGGCTGAACGCCGCAAACCCGGCCGGATCCGCTGGTCCCCGCAGCGACAGGGCGGCCAGCTGCAGCCCCGCCGCCCATCCCTCGGTGCGGGCCGTCAGCGCCGCCACCGCCGTGCTAGGCAGGCCGGTCCCGCCGCCTCGCACAGCAGCGCCGCCGCCTTCTCCGCGGTGAAGCGCAGCTCAGCAGCACGCAGCTCAGCGAGCTGCCCGCGGGCCCGCAGCCGCCAGCGGCAGCGGCGGGTCGGACCGGCTAGCCAGCACCAGCCGCAGCCCCGGCGGCAGATGCTCAACCAGGAACAACAGCGCAGCATGGACCGGCTGAGAGTCGATCAGGTGGTAGTCACCGAGGACCAGCAGCACCTCATCCTCAGCAGCCTGGGCGGAGGCCAGTTCGTTGATCAGCGCCATCACCAGCCCATCGGACGGGGACGGCACGAGCGGGCCCAGCAAAGGACCCGGCAACTCGCCAATTCCGGGGCATGCCCGGCCCACCGCCGCTATCGCGGAGCGCCAAAACGGCGCTGGATCGTTGTCGGCAGCATCCAGCGACAGCCAGGCCACCGGCCGCCCGCCGCGCCGGGCCCAGTCGGCCAGCAGAACAGTCTTGCCGGACCCAGCCGGGGCGCAGACCAGCACCAGCCCTCGCGCCAGCCCCTCCTCCAGCCGGCCGGCCAGCCGCGGGCGGGGCACATGCAGCTTGGTAGCCAGCAGGACATCCTGCCCGGCCGCGGCCCACTCCTCAGCGCGTCCGGCGAATGGCCAGCTTCGCCGCTGGGTGCTGATCAGTGTAACGGCTCGCTGACCGTCGTCCGCGGCTGTGCGGCGGCGGGCTATCAGCCTTCCCATCCTCGGCCCGTCCGGCGTGCGGCCCACAGACCGGCGTGGACCAGGCTGTCAACGGCCGCCCTGGGTTTCCGATGCCCCGGCCATTCCGAAAAGCAGGCCGGTACTAGACCGGCTGCCGCCGCTGCCGGGCCCGGCGGCAGGCCAGTCAGATGACACCTTTGTGCCAGTCGGCCGGCGCCGAAGATTCCACCTGGTATGTGCACCTTCGGGTGACGCCCAGGCTCGGTGACCGTTCATAGCGTGCTCGGGTGAAGGAAACGCGAGAACCGGCCGGACTCGCCCTGGCCGTGGCGGTCGGAACGGCCACCCTCATCGGCACCTCCCCGGCCGCCCAGCCGCGTCACCCCCCGCGTCACTGGGCCGCACCGCGGCAAGTCAAGCAGACTCACGAGGTGATCTTTGATGACAGCTAGCTGTAGCCAGCCCGTCCGCCGCCTGGCCGCGTCCGTGTGGCGCACCGCCCCGCCGGGCCGCAGCGGCACTGCGGGCCATCCACGACGAGCAGGTCCGCATGTGGGAGTTGTTCTGGAGCGCCAACCGGGTCCCTCTCGACCGTGCCGGGCCTCTGGCCTGGACCTCCAGCCTGGACGGGCCCCGGTTGACCGGCAGTCACCTGCACATCCCAGACGACACCAGCGACCAGGACGGGCCGTGACCGGCAGCCCGCGACCGCGGCCGCCCGCTGCCGCAGAGGCGATGGCCGCTCAGGCCGGCCGCTGGCTGGGGCTGGAGTGAGTGCCTCCGGAGGCCGTGCCTATTACGAGATCCGCGTCGACGGCGCCCTCGATGACCGGTGGGCGGACTCGTTCGGCGGCCCCCAGGTCAGCGCCGACGGCGGGGAGACCGTTATCTCCGGCCTGCTTGCTGACCAACCCGCGCTGCACGGGCTGCTGGCCAAGATCCGCGACCTCGGGCTGTGCCTGATCTCCGTGCACCGGCTGGACACGGGCGGGGCCGGAAACCAGGCATCGTAGTGAGACCCGGCTCCAGCCGGAGCCGAAGGCCCGGCAGATCCGCGGTCAGGCGAGACGACGACACCGACCTCGACGACTACTGCGACACCCTGGTCGGCAAGCTTCTGGCGCCCCAACGCTGAGCCCCCGGCAGGGGACCCACAGCGGCGAACCCGGGCAGCCGGGCGCCCACCGGCCACCACCCACAACAACGCGCCGTGAGCCAGAACTCACGGCCAGACCAGGACGGGGTCCAGGCCATGGCGGTCAGGCTCCGCAGCCTAATCATGTTGCTGGCTGGGGTGGGGGTCGTCCGGGTCCTGGTTTGGTTCGGTGTGGTGCAGGTGATCGGGCTGGGTATGCCAGCCGGGCGGGAGATCTGCAGTCAGCGCACAGTGGACGAATCGGGCAACGGCTATGGTGTGCACCCGGCTGGGGTTCCATTGCAGGGTGAATGGCACGAGCTGGCGGGGCGTCACCGGGCGGATGATTGTCTGGGTGTGGGCGGCCGCCAGGGACGGGATCAGCAGGATCCAGTCAATGTCGGGCTGGTCGGCCCAGCGGATGGCGGCCAGGTCAGTGTCGGCGAACTCGATGGCCGGCGGGGCGATGCCTGCGGTGTCGAGTTGCTGGCGCTGGGTCAGGGCCCAGGCGGGGAACAGCGCCTCCGGGGCGATGCCCAGCACGTCGTGGGCGAGTTCGGACAGCGCGACCAGGTCGCGGCTGGCCAGGCGATGGCCTGGGCGCAGGCCGACCAACAGCGGTTCGGCACAGAACACCTCGGTGGCGATCCTGGCCGGTTCGGGGACCGGGCCGCAGGTGAGGGCCACATCGATGTCGCCGGTCACGACGGCGTCGAGGAGGTTGGGCAGCCACATCCGCTGCAGTTCGACAGTTACCTGTGGTGCTTCGGCGGCGAACAGGCGGATCAGGTGCGGGGCGAGCACTGGGGCAGCGGGCGGGGTGATGCCCAGCCGCACGGTGCCTGCCTCGCCGCCGCCGACCCGGCGCATGGCGGCCTTGGCGGCGGCGACCTCGTCAAGAATGACCTTCGAGCGGGTGAGCAGTTCGGCACCGGCGCTGGTGATGGCGACCTGGCGGGTGGTGCGGGTGAATAGCGGCGTGCCGAGTTCGCGCTCGAGGCGGCGGATCAGTTCGCTGAGCGTCGGCGCGGCGAGGTGCAGCCGCTCGGCGGCCCGCCCGAAGTGCAGTTCGGTGGCTACTGCCACGAACGCTTCGAGCTGACGCAGCTCCACATCCT
>WNGE01013198.1_pt1 | contig 10544 bp, 8 predicted proteins | sample 5400651 | NCBI WGS metagenome assembly WNGE01 (sample SAMN13153370, study PRJNA577476) | soil metagenome | isolation source: 60 cm soil or saprolite under grassland replicate 2 | place: USA:California | collected 2016-06-15
CACCTCGGCCAGCTTGTGGGTGATGAAGATGACCGCCTTCCCTTCCGCCTTGAGGTTGTTGACGATCTCGAAGAGGCGCTCGATCTCCTGTGGGGTGAGCACCGCGGTCGGCTCGTCGAGGATGAGCAGGCGAGCGCCCCGATAGAGCGCCTTCAGGATCTCCACCCGCTGCTGGATGCCGACCGAGAGGTCGAGCACGCGGGCAGCCGGGTCGACCTCCAGGCCGTAGCGCCGGGAGAGCTCGAGGACCATCCGCCGGGCAGCGGCGAGGTCCATCATCCCCAGCCGGGCGCTCTCGTGGCCGAGGACCACGTTCTCGGCCACGGTCAGCGGCGGGATCAGCATGAAGTGCTGGTGCACCATCCCGATCCCGCGCCGGATGGCGTCCTCGGTACCGCGGATGGTCACCGGCTGGCCGTCGTAGACGATCTCACCGGAGTCGGGGTGGGCCAGGCCGTAGACGACGTTCATCAGCGTCGACTTGCCGGCCCCGTTCTCGCCGAGCAGGGCGTGGACCTGACCCCATTGGACGACCAGGTCCACGCCGTCGTTGGCCCTCAGGCTGCCGAAGGTCTTGACGATCCCTCGCAGCTCGAGCGCGGGGTGCTCGGTGGTTATGTCCTTAGACCTTGACTCCCGTCTGCAGGCTGCCGTCGGCCAGCTTCTTCTGGATGTCGGTGATCTTGGCCTTGACGTCGGCCGGGATCTTGCTGTCGTAGTCGTGGTAGGGGCTGATGCCGACGCCGCCGTTGGCGGCGTCGAAGACCAGCAGGTTGGACGACGGCCAGGTGTTCTTGACCATGTCCACGATCGCGGTCTTGACCGCCACCGCCAGCTTCTTCTCGGCGCTCGTCATCAAGCAGCCCTTGGCGTCCGGGTAGCTGATGTACTGGTCGGTGTCGACGCCGATGCAGGTCTTGTTCTTGGCGAGCGCACCCAGCAGCGCACCGTTGCCGGTGTTGCCGCCGCCGCCGAAGATGATGTCGGCGTTCTGGTTGGCCTCGTCGGTGGCCCGCGCCTTGCCCCAGTCGGGGTTGTTGAAGGCGGCGCCGTCACCCGGGCCCTGGTAGACCGTGAGCACCTTGGCGGCGGCGTTGGTGTACTTGACGCCGGCGATGTAGCCGTCGGCGTAGCGCTGGACGGGCGGGATCTTGAGCCCCAGCACCTGTCCCACCGTGTTGGTCTTGGTCATGAGGCCGGCGAGGGCACCGATCAGGAAACCGGCCTGGTCCTCCTTGAAGACCAGCCCGGTGATGTTGGCCGGGGGCGCGTCCTTGACCGGGTCGTATGCGTAGTCGACGATCGCGAACTTGGTCTTGGTGTTCTTCTTGGCCACGGCCAGGGTGTCATCGCCCATCAGGAAGCCGACCGCGATCACCATGTCGTAGCTCTGGTCGACGAAGGTCTGCATGTTCTTGGCGTAGTCGGTGGGCTGGTTGGACTCGATCGCCTTGCCTTCCACGCACAGGCTCTTGTCAGCCTGGGCGTCCTGGACGCCCTGCCAGGAGGTGGCGTTGAACGACTTGTCGGAGAGCTTGCCGACGTCTGTCACCAGACCGACCTTGTAGGTCTTGGCGCAGCTGGTGCCGCCGCTGGTGTTGTTGGTGGTGCCGCAGGCGACGGCTGCCATCAGAATGGCCGCCGCGGCGGCCAGGGATCGTACCGAGCGCATCGTTTTCCCCCTTCGTGGTTGCGAAATGACTGGCGGAAGTCTAGCCCGAGCCAAGACCGCGAAGGTAAGCGAGGATTGCCGCCCGCTCCGGCTCCAGCTCGCCGTCCATCACCAGCTCCTCGACCCGGGCCTTGATCTTGCCCACCTCGGGTCCCGGCGACAGCTTGAGCTCGCGCATCACGTCCTCGCCGCTGACTGGGACCTGGATCCGGTTCGGCTGCTCGGCCAGCGCCGCCCGCAGCCGGGCCTCCAGCTCGTCCAGCTTCTCGGGGTGCGGGTAGTCGGAGGCGGCGATGTCGGCCCGGGCGAGGGCGAGCAGCGGCCCGAGCAGGCCGCCCGCGTCGCGGGCCAGCCGCCGCACCGCGCCGTCGCGCCATTGGGAGTCGTAGAAGACGGGCCGCATGTGGAGACGGACCAGCTCAGAGACGCGCTCGGTCTCGGCGTTGGAGAAGCGGAGGCGGCGCAGGGCTTCGGCCGCTATCTCGGCCCCCCTGGCGTCGTGGCCGTGGAAGGCGCCGTCGGGAGTGGCGGTGACGGGCTTGCCGACGTCGTGGAAGACGGCCGCCAGCCGCTCGGTGAGCCGGGGCGGCGTTTTGGACAGACGTCGGAGTGATGCCAGCCCCCCTGCTCGACGCCCCGGGTGGCGGCCAGCTCGGGGAGCACCACCTCGAGCAGGCCCGCCTCCCGCATCAGGTCGAGCGCGCGGGCCGGCCGCTCGGAGAGGAGCATCTTGCGCAGCTCGTCGGCGGTCCGCTCCACCGACAACACGGGCGGCTGCAGGCGATCGCGCAGCCGGCGCATGGCGGGCAGCAGGTCGGGCGCTGGCTCGAAGCCGAGCTGGGCGGCGAAGCGGATGGCGCGGAGCATCCGCAGGGGGTCGTCCTCGAAGGTGGCAGCCGGGTCGCGCGGCGTCCGCAGGAGCCGGGCCTCGAGGTCGGGCAGGCCGCGGCCCAGGGGGTCCAGCACCTGGCCCTCCAAATCCATGAGCAGGGCGTTGATGGTGAAGTCGCGGCGCTCGAGGTCGGCTTCGATCGGGGCCGGGCGCACGTCCGGTTTTCGGGAATCGGGCGCGTAGCTCTCGGCCCGGGCGGTCGCGAACTCGACCAGGCGGTCTCCCCAGGTCACCTGTGCGGTGCCGAAGCGCGGGAAGAGGACCGGCTTGCGGGCGCCCACCGCCTGGGCGAAGCGGGTCGCCAGCTCGAGCGCGTCGCCCGCGACCACCACGTCTAAATCGGGATGCGGACGCTCGAGCAGGTGGTCGCGCACGTAACCCCCGACTGCCCAGGCCTGCATGCCAAGCTCCTGGGCGGCTTGCTTGAGGAGCGGGAAAGCCGGGTCTAGAGGTTGGCTCGCGCCCACTCGACGGCCCCCACCAGCCCCACCCGGTCGCCCAGCCGGGCCCGGCGCAGGGCGGGCCGGCGGGCGGCGGAGATGAAGGGCGAGCCCATGAGCCCAGCCATCAGGAGGGGGCCGACCAGCTTCCAGGACTTGCTGATCCCGCCGCCCATCACGATCACGTCGGGGTCGTAGAGATTGGTCACGTTGACCAGGCCGATCCCCATGTAGGCAGCCGCCCGCTTCACGATCGCGAGCGCCTCGAGGTCGCCGGCCTCGGCGGCATGGAACAGCTCGGAGGCGGGCTCGCCGGTCTGGCGGGCGAGCTGGTTGCCGCCGGCGAACACCTCCAGGCAGCCCCGCTGGCCGCACCCGTCGAGCGGGCCGTCGGGGTCGAGGATCATGTGGCCGAGCTCGCCGGCGGTGCCGTGGGCGCCGGTGAAGAGCCGGCCGTCGATGATCACACCGCCCCCGATCCCGGTGCTCCAGGTGATGTAGACCAGCGCCCGTGCGCCCCGCCCCGCCCCCTGGTGGTATTCGGCCAGGGCCGCCACCTTGGCGTCGTGCTGGAGCAGCGTGGGGACGCCGGTCGCCCGGGAGACCAGGACCGCCAGGGGGGCGTTCTCCCAGCCCGGCAGGTTGGCGGGGTTGATCAGCACCCCGCGGTCGGGGTCCAGCGGTCCCGGGGCGCCGATCGCGATCCGCTGCATGCGCGCCCGCCCGCGTAGGCGCTCGATCTGGGCCGCCGCCCATTCGGCCATGCCCTGAGGGCCGCCCACGGCCGCGGTCCGGGTGCGCGCGGAACCGGTGAGCCGGCCGTCCGTCCGCGCCACCGCCACCCGCACCTGGGTCCCCCCGAGGTCGATTCCAGCCAGCATCCGGTCAAGCGTAGCGGGCGCGTTTCCTCACCTCCGGGGCGGGGTAAAAACCGTCCACGACGAAATATCACCGCCGTACGACCCGATTCAGAAGAGCGAGTCGCAGCAAGGAGACCAAGAGACACAGGACATGGAGATGAAGACCGAACGGCTGCCCGTCATCCCGCTGGGGCACGGCGTGGTGCTGCCGCACATGAACGCGACGATCCCGGTCGAGTCCGAAGAGGCTCGCGCCGGCCTGATCGAGGCCCAGAAGGAAGACCTCCGGGTCCTCCTGGTGCCCAAGATCGACGGCCGCTACGCCACCATCGGCACGGTCGCCAAGGTCGAGGACACCGGCCAGATGCCGGATGGCACCCCGGCGGCGGTCGTCCAGGGCCGCTATCGCGCCCTGCTCGGCACCGTCACCGCCGAGAGCGGCGGCGCGCTCTTCGCCGAGGTCGAGCCGCGGCCCGACCCCAGCACCTTCGACGCCGACACCCGCGAGCTGGCGCGCCAGTACCGCGCCGTGATCGAGAACATCCTCGAGCTGCGCGGCGTGCCCCAGATCGCCCAGGTCCTGCGCGCGATCGACCACCCCGGCCACCTGGCCGACATGTCGGGCTACTCCCCGGACCACTCCCTGGACCGGAAGGTGGAGATCCTGGAGACGCTGGACGTGGCCGACCGCCTGCGCAAGGTGATCGGCTGGAACCGCGACATCCTGGCTGACCTCTCACTCAAGGACGAGCTCCGGAGCGAGGTCAGCGAGCGGATGGACAAGCAGCAGCGGGAGTTCCTGCTGCGGCAGCAGATGGACGCCATCAAGAAGCAGCTGGGCGAGACCGGCGACACCGCGTCCGAGTACCGGAAGAAGCTGGCCGAGACCAAGATGCCGGAGGCCGTCGCCAAGGAGGTCACGCGCGAGCTGGACCGCCTCGACCGGACCTCCGAGCAGAGCCCGGAGTACGGCTGGATCCGCAACTACCTGGACTGGATGTTCGAGCTGCCCTGGGACATCCGCTCCCCTGACAACTTCGACCTCGTCGAGGCGCGCCGGATCCTGGACGAGGACCACTACGGCCTCGACGACGTCAAGGACCGGATCATCGAGTTCCTGGCCGTCCGCAAGCGGCGCGAGCTGCGTAGTGCGGCGCCGCAGGGGGGTGCGGAGGGGGAAGGGACCCGGAGCGAAGCTCCGGCTCGCCCGGCCTCCGCAGGGGGGATTCCCCCCTACTCTCGACAAGGCGGTCGCGGCTCGGGCGCCATCATCACCCTGGTCGGCCCTCCCGGGGTCGGCAAGACCTCGCTCGGCGAGTCGGTCGCCCGCGCCCTGGGGCGCAAGTTCGCCCGGGTGTCGCTGGGCGGCATCCACGACGAGGCGGAGATCCGCGGCCACCGCCGCACCTACGTGGGCGCCCTGCCCGGCCGGGTCGTGCGCGCCCTGAAGGAGGCCGGCACCAAGAACCCCGTGATCATGCTCGACGAGATCGACAAGGTCGGCGCCGACTGGCGCGGCGACCCCTCGTCGGCGCTGCTCGAGGTCCTCGACCCGGCCCAGAACCACAGCTTCCGGGACCACTACCTGGAGGTCGACCTCGACCTCTCGGAGGTCCTCTTCATCCCCACCGCCAACGTCGCCGACACCATCCCCGGCCCGCTCCTGGACCGGATGGAGCTGGTGCGCCTGGACGGCTACACCGAGGAGGAGAAGCTCCATATCGCCAAGCGCCACCTGGTGCTGCGGCAGCTGGAGCGCAACGGTGTGGACGCCGGCGAGGTGCAGTTCACCGACGCTGCCATCGACCGCGTGATCGGCGACTACACCCGGGAGGCGGGCGTGCGCTCGCTGGAGCGGGAGCTGGGCAAGGTCCTCCGCAAGGTGGCTACCGGCATCGACTCCGGCAAGCTGGCGACCCCGATCAGTATCGACGAGCCCAAGGTCCGCGAGCTGCTGGGCAAGCCGCGCTTCCACAACGAGGTCGCGGAGCGGACCTCGGTGGCCGGCGTGGCGACCGGCCTGGCCGTCACCGGCGCCGGGGGCGACGTGCTCTTCATCGAAGCGACCGTGATGGACGGCGAGAAGGGCGGCCTCACGCTGACCGGCCAGCTGGGCGATGTCATGAAGGAGTCGGTGCAGATCGCGCTCTCCTACGTGCGCTCGCACGCCAAGGACCTGGGCATCCGCCAGAACTTCGACCACAAGGCCATCCACGTCCACGTGCCGGCCGGCGCCGTGCCCAAGGACGGGCCCTCGGCCGGGGTCACGATGACGACCGCGCTGGTGTCGCTGTTCACCGGGCGGTCGGTGCGCTCGACGGTCGGGATGACCGGCGAGGTGACCCTGCAGGGCAAGGTGCTGCCGATCGGCGGGGTCAAGCAGAAGCTGCTCGCCGCCAAGCGGGCCGGCCTCAAAGAGGTGATCCTGCCCCGGCGCAACGAGGCCGACCTCGAGGACCTGCCCACGCAGGTGCTGGAGGAGATCACCATCCACCTGGCCTCCGACGTCAAGGAGGTGCTGGCGGTGGCGCTCGAGCCGGCCGTCGAAACCTCGGTCGCGGTCGCGGTTTAACCACCCGGTGCGCGCGCGCCGCTGGACGGCGTGCGCGCTCGCGGCGCTTGTCGTCCTCGGTTTCACGGGCTCCAGCCTCCTGTTCGTGACGACGCCGCCTGGCTCCGACATCGACCAGCTGACGGCGGCCGAGGCCAAGCGGCACGGGGTCGAGCGGCTGCGCGCGGGCGACGTGCCGCCCCAGCTCGCCGACCTGCTGGTGGCCACCGAGGACGAGCGCTTCTTCTCCCACCACGGGATCGACGTGCTCGGGGTGGGCCGCGCCTTGATCGCGGACGTCCAGCGCGGCTGCCTGTGCGAGGGCGGTTCGACGATCACCCAGCAGCTGGTGAAGGAGACCTACCTGGACGGCAGCGACGACGGCTTGAACAAGCTGCGGGGGATGGCCCTCGCCTTAAAGGTCGAGGCCGTGACCGGCAAGCGCCAGATCCTGGGCGATTACCTGACCGTGACTCCCTTCGGAGCCGGCGTCTACGGCGCGCCCACCGCCGCCTGCACCTACTTCCACCGGCCCCTGGACCAGCTCGACCTGGCGCAGCTCGCGCTGCTTGCGGGCATGCCCCAGGCGCCGTCCGCGTACGACCCTCGCTACCACCCGGAGAGTGCGGCGTGGCGACGGGCGCTGGTGCTCGACCGCGCCGTGGCCGAGGGCTACGTCTCGCCCGAGCAGGCCAGCGCCGCCAAGGCCGCGCCCCTGCTGGCCGACCCGCCTCCGGCCGGCGGCTGCTGAGAGCGGGTCCTCCCCGCTTGTCGGGGAGGTGGCCTGCCGCAGGCAGGCCGGAGGGACGGGGTCAGCCCCGGGCGCATCCGGCACCCCTCCCGGCTTCGCTGGAGGGGGACGTGGTCAGCCCAGGTCCTCCCCGCTTGTCGGGGAGGTGGCCTGCCGCAGGCAGGCCGGAGGCGTAGTCGTCTGCCCCGACCCCTCCCCCTCCCGGCTGCGCCGGGAGGTACCTCCCGCACAGCGGGGAGGACTTTCCTCTACTGCGTTGGCTTTCGCCCCTCCTGGATGATCTCGCCGCACAGCGCCACGCACTGATCGCAGATGAAGACCTGGGGGCCGTTCTTGGCGGGGCCGGCGATGAGGTGGCCGACCTCGCTCTTGGCCTTGCCGCAGAACGAGCACCGCGGCTCGATACGCGGTCCCCGCGGGCGCCGCCGGTGGAGCAGCGCGCTGACTCGAACCATTTGTCGCGGAGCGTACCCCTCCCCTACCTCTCCCCGCACGGCGGGGAGGGCGAGACGTTAGCGCAGCACGCGGGCGTCGCCGACGCGGCGCGTTATGCGCTGGCCGTCCAGGTATTCGAGCAGGGCCAGCACCGGTCGCCGCGACGCGCCCATGCGGTCGCGCAATGACGCGACCGTGACCGAGCCCTCGGATGCGATCAGCTCGCGCACCAGGGCGACCGCGTCCGCGTAGGCCGCGCGCGTGAAGGCGACGTCGTCGGACAGGCGCACGATGTCCCCCCGCTGGGCCAGCGCGCGGACCATCTCCGCCGGCACTCCCGCCGTCCGCATCGCCTCGGGCAGGGACGGCGGCGCGTAGGGCTGGACGCCCAGGAGCTCGACCAGGCGGGCCGCCGGACCGCCGCCGGGGTCGACCCGGACCTCGTGACCGGGCAGCGCGACCTCCCCCTCGCGCTCGGCGGCGAAGCCCGCAGCGCCGAGGGCCTCCAGCACCGCGGGAAAGGCGGCCGGGGCCAGTCCGAGGCGGCTCTTCAGCTCCTCCCGAGGCATCCCCGCGCGCAGCGGGTTGCGAGCGTGGTAGGCGGCCAGCGCGGCCTCCGCGCGCTCCGAGATCGCGGTCCAGGCCTCGGGCGCGAACAGCCAGGCGCCGGCGCGCCGCGCGTCGATCGCGGACAGGTCGGCCTCGGGTGCCAGGGTGGCCTTGAGCAGCGCCGCCTCGGTGATCCCGCGCGGGTACTTTCGCAGCTCCTCCTGGAGCACGTCCCCGGCCGCTCGCCGCTCCAGCGACTCCGCCACCCGCGCGTCGTGGCGGGCGTGGCGCCGGGGCGCGACATCCGTGAACCGCCCGCCCGCCAAGGTCAGTGACGGCGACGGCACGCGCAGCACGAAGCGGTCGCCGGCGGCGGCGGCCAGGGGCACGGCCAGCCAGAGCTGCACCCAGCCCGAGGCACCGGGCTCGATGGCGTCCGACTCCAGCACGATGGCCCGGGCCGCCACCTCGGCGGTGCCGGTGTGCAGCATCAGCTGGGCGCCGTGGCGGAGCGGGCGCGCGGCACCCGCCAGCACCCTGACCTGGGCGTCGACCCGGCGCGTCGAGGCCAGCGTCCCGGGCGGGGCGAGCACGTCGCCGCGGCGGACCTCGTCCTTGTCGGCGCCGACCAGGTTGACCGCCGCGCGCGAGCCCGGGGCGGCGACCGCGACCTTGCGGTTGTGCTGCTGGAGGCCACGCACCCGCACCCGGCGCCCGGACGGCGCCAGCTCGACCTCGTCGCCCACCCGCAGGGAACCGTCGACCAGGGTCCCGGTGACCACGGTGCCCGAGCCCCTGATGGTGAAAACGCGATCGACAGGGAGCCTGGCCCGCCCGCGATCCTCACGGGCCGGGGTGCCGTCGAGCAGCGCGTCCAGCCGCTCACGGAGGAGGTCGAGCCCCTCGCCGGTGGCCGCCGACACCGACAGGACCTCGGCGCCGCGCAGCGAGGTGCGCGTCAGTACCTCGCTCAGCTCGGCACCCACCATGTCCAGCCACTCGGCGTCGACCAGGTCGCGCTTGGTCAGCACCGCCAGGCCGCGCGAGATCTCCAGCAGGTCGACGATCTCCAGGTGCTCGACGGTCTGCGGCATCACGCCTTCGTCCGCGGCCACCACCAGCAGGACCGCGTCCAGGCCGTGGACGCCGGCCAGCATGTTGCGGATGAAGCGGGCGTGTCCGGGCACGTCCACGATCCCCACCAACCGGCCCGAGGGCAGGGTCATGTAGGCGAAGCCGAGGTCGATGGTCATGCCCCGCCGCTTCTCCTCCTCGAGGCGGTCGGGGTCGATGCCGGTCAGCGCCTGGATCAGCGTCGACTTGCCGTGGTCGATGTGGCCGGCGGTGCCGACGACATAGCTCACCGCAGTGAGGCGACGGCCGTTTCCAGGCAGTCGAGGAGCGTCTCATCCTCGCCCCGGAGCACCGTCCGGGGATCGATGCAGCAGCGGTCGGCCTCGATGCGCGGGATCACGGGCGGGTCGCCGCGCCGGAGGGCCAGCGCCAGGCGGGAGGCCCGGCCCTCCAGCGCCAGCAGCCAGGTGCGGAGGCCGCGCTCGGGGAGCGAGCCGCCCCCGACCGCGGATTCGGCTTCGACCAGCTCCGCGGCGACGCCGCGCTCGGCCAGCTTGACCATCCAGAGGCCAGCCCGCCGGCGCAGTCCCTCGGGGTCGGCGGCGAGCATCTCCGCGACCGGCGCCGGCCTGCCCAGCAGGCGCTCCCGAAGCGTCGTCTCGAGCGCGGCCATCGTCATCTTGTCGATCCGCAGCGCGCGGGCCAGCGGGTGCCGCGCCAGCTTGCGCACCAGCTCCGACCGCCCGAGCACGATCCCGGCCTGGGGCCCGCCCAGCAGCTTGTCGCCGGAGAAGAGGACCAGGTCGGCGAAGCGCAGCGATTCCTCGACGGTGGGCTCGTCGGCGATCGCCTCCAGCGCCCCGCTGCCGAGGTCGTCGACCAGGTGCACGCCGCGCCGCCGGGCCAGCTCCGACAGATCGGACAGGCTCGCACTCTCGGTGAAGCCGGTGATCCGGTAGTTGGAGGTGTGGACGCGGAGGAGTACGGCGGTGCGGTCGCCGATCGCCTCCTCGTAGTCGGCGATGCGGGTGCGGTTGGTGGTCCCCACCTCGACCATGCGCGCGCCCGAGAGCCGCATCACGTCCGGCATCCGGAAGGAGCCGCCGATCTCGACCAGCTGGCCGCGCGACACGACCACCTCGCGCCCGCGCGCGAGCGCCGTCAGGGCGAGCAGCGTGGCGGCGGCGTTGTTGTTGACGACGAGCGACGCCGGCGCCCCGGTCAGGCGCTGCAGGAGGCCGCCGAGCAGCGCCGCCCGCTCGCCCCGGCGCCCGCTTTCGAGGTCGAGCTCGACGTTGCCATAGGCGGCGGCGGCCGCCG
>WNGE01017819.1_pt1 | contig 10544 bp, 10 predicted proteins | sample 5400651 | NCBI WGS metagenome assembly WNGE01 (sample SAMN13153370, study PRJNA577476) | soil metagenome | isolation source: 60 cm soil or saprolite under grassland replicate 2 | place: USA:California | collected 2016-06-15
CCCTCCCGGAACCAGGGAGGGCGGGAGAGCGAGAGAGCGAGGGAGCGGGGGATTTGAGATCTTCGCCGCGCCCGCTCTCCCACTCTCCGCCGCGCCCGCTCTCCCACTCCCTCGCTCTCTCGCTCTCCCGCTCGCCGATCAGGCGCTCCTCCACGATCCGGCCCCCGCTCAGGGAGATCCTGCGGTCGGCCTTGTCGGCCAGGTGGTGGTCGTGCGTGACCAGCAGCAACGTCGTGCCGTAGACGCGGTTGAGAGTGAGCAGGAGGTCGAAAATATGCTCGCCGTTCTTCTTATCGAGATTGCCGGTAGGCTCGTCGGCCAGCAAGATCTCAGGCTCGTTCGCGAACGCGCGGGCGATGGCCACGCGCTGTTGTTCGCCGCCCGAAAGCTGTGAAGGATAATGATGCGCCCTGTCACGCAGGCCGACTTCGTCGAGCAGCGTCCGCGCGCGGTCGCCGGCCTTGGGGACGCCCATGATCTCCATCGGCGTGAGGATGTTTTCGTAGGCCGTCAGCGAGGGTATCAAATGGAAAGATTGAAAGATGAAGCCGACCAGCCGGCCGCGCAGCTCGGCCAATTCGTCTTCGCTCATTCGGGTGATCTCGCGCCCGCCCAGACTGACGCTGCCCGAAGTCGGCGCGTCGAGTCCGGCGATCAGGCCCAGCAGCGTCGATTTGCCGCTGCCCGAAGGGCCGACGACCGAGACGAACTGACCGCGCGGGACCTCTAAATCTAGCGAGTGCAGAATGGTCAGTCGCTCTGAACCGCTCGTGACGACTTTGGAGACATTTGTGAGTTGAATCATGTTATCTTTATGCCGGTTTTTTGGGACGCCGCCCTTTTATAACGACGAGTGACGCGGTACGGTACAGGGAGCGGTAGCGACCTGGTGGTACCCAAAGTGACAGCTTTCGGGATGACCAGGTCGCTACCGCTCCCTGTACCGTACCGCGTCCTCAATATGCGGAAATTACCGCGGCGCGCGATTTTTTTCGGCGCCTGCGACGTGGGCCGCTATTTTAAATCATTGTTCGATTGCGTACCGAAATTTTCGGCGAGCAGCCGGAAAGTTTTTAGCTTAATTACCTCTCAGCAGTGAGAGACTAGGAGAAGATCGAGATGGTAAACAGAAATAGATTCGCGTCGCTTGCAGGCGCGCTGCTGCTGGCGGCTCTTTCCGTCGCCTGCCAGAAATCGGGCGCGCCGGAACAATCGTCGGCCGGCGCGGCGACATCCACGTCGTCCTTCGCTCCGGCGAAGCCTCCGGCGAAATCAGATGGGCGGCCCATTATCGTCGCCTTCGGTGACAGCTTGACTGCCGGGTTCGGATTGCACGAAGATCAGAGCTTCCCTAAGCTCTTGCAGCGCAAACTCGACGAAAGAGGGTACCCATATCGTGTGGTCAACGCCGGCGTGGCGGGGGACACGTCGGCGGGCGGAGTCAGCCGCATTGACTGGGCGCTAGAAGAAGGCTCCGTGAAGTTTCTGATCCTGGAGCTTGGCGGAAATGACGGGCTGCGCGGATTGCCCGTGGCCCATATGAAAAAGAATCTGGCCGATGTCATCGAGCGCGCGCAGGCTCGCAGGGTCGAGGTGATCCTTGCGGGAATGGAAGCGCCCCCGAACATGGGCGAGGAATACACCGGCGAATTCCGGCAGGTTTATCGCGACCTGGCCAAAAAATACAAGCTCACGCTGATTCCCTTCTTGCTGGATGGCGTGGCCGGCAATCGCGAGATGAACCAGCCTGACGGCATTCACCCGAACGTCGCCGGCGAGAAAGTAATGACCGAGAACGTGTGGCGAGAGCTTGAACCACTGTTGTTGAAAAATTGAAACTTTTCCCCAGGAGTGTAACTATGATCGCCTTCCCACAGCTTTGGCTAGCGATATACTTACTCGCCCCGGCGCCGCCGCAAAATCCCCCCGAAGTGTCGCCCGCGTCTCCCCCCACGTCGGCGAAAAAGTCTCCCCAGACATCATCCCCCGGGCCTGCGCCAAAATTCCCCGTCATGATTCCATCAACATCCGCATCCAAATCTTCCGCGCCAGCGCCCCGCGCATCGAGACCGCGGCGGGTTAACGATCGGGTTAAGGATGATGACAAAGAACATCACGATTCATCTTCCACACCGACGCTCGGCGCATCGAGGCCGCGGCGGGTTAAGGGTGATGACAAAGAACATCACGATTTATCTTCCCCGCCCGTACGCGACGCATGGAGGGTGCGGTTGCCGCGCGCGTCAATTTTAACGCCTCTACCACCGCCGGCGTCCACATCTCCTCCCGCGCCGGACCCAGAATCGGCGCCAACATCTTCCCCCGCTTCAACGCCAAAATCTTCACTAGCCCCTTCTTCAGTGTCAGCGACAAAACCTCCACCGACGTCTCCCACTATGTCAGCGACGAAATCTTCGCCGACATCTCCCCACATGTCAGCGACAAAACCATCGCCGACATCTCCCTCCGCGCCGACGTCGAAATCTTCTTCCGCTCCCACGCCCAGGAGCGTCAAACCAGTCAATCTGATTATTCCGGTCGAAGGCGGGCGTCCGAGCGATTTGCATGACACGTTCTTCGCGGCGCGTTCCGGTGGCCGGGTCCACCGCGCGATAGATATTATGGTCCCGCGCGGAACTCCGGTGCTGGCGGCCAGCGACGGCGAGATCGTCAGGATCGGGCGCAACAGACTCGGCGGCAAGATAATTTACCAACTGAGTGGCGATAAGAAGCTGGTCTTTTATTATGCGCATCTCGACCACTACTCCGACGACCTCCGCGTGGGCGATTACGTGCGACAGGGCGATGTCATCGCTTATGTCGGCAACACCGGCAACGCAGGCCCCGGCAATTACCATCTGCATTTTTCGATCTTGATAGCAGGCGCCGACCCGAAGAAACTCTGGAAAGGCAACTCCATCAACCCCTACCCGATGCTGCGCCGGACTAAATAATGATGAATCAACTATCGAAGAACATTCTCAAAGCGTCCTTTTTATGCCCGCTTATTTTGGCGTCCGTCGCGTCCGCGCAGACCTCGTCACAAATCTCGGGCCGCGTGACGGACAAACGCGGCGACGCCGTCGGCGCCGCTCGCGTGGTCGCGGTCGCCGATAATCAAACCAAGGGCGAGACGAGCGCCGACGGAGCGGGGCAGTTCACACTCGCGCTGCCGCCCGGCGATTACGAATTGCGCGTCTCGGCCGACGGCTTCTCGGTCTTCCGCCGGCGGGTCTCGCTGAATTCGCCGCAAGCGACCGTCAACGTCACGCTCGAACCGGCGGCGGTTGCGGAAACGGTCACCGTCACTCCGGCGCGGGCCGAGTTACGACTGTCGGCGGCGCCGGCGAGCGTGTCGGTCTTCGACGCGAAAGACGTGAGCAACGCCGCCGCCCAGACCTTCGACGATCTGCTGCGTCAGGCGCCCGGCTTCAGCATCTTCCGCCGTTCGAGCAGCGTCGTGGCTAACCCGACGACGCAGGGCGTCAGCCTGCGCGGCGCGGGCGCAAGCGGCGCAAGCCGCACGCTGGTGTTGAGCGACGGATTGCCGCTCAACGACGCCTTCGGCGGCTGGGTTTATTGGGACCGCGTGCCGCGTGCGGCGGTTGATCGAATCGAACTCGTCCGCGGCGGCTCGTCCGACCTTTACGGCTCCGACGCTCTGAGCGGCGTGATTAACGTCATCTCGCGCCCGCCGTCACAAGGTGTGATCAACGCCGAAGCGGCGTACGGCAATCGCGACACGGCCGACACCACGTTCTTCGCCGGCGACAAGTGGAAAGGTTTTTCGGCCTCCGTTGCGGGCGAGGCGTTCCGCACCGACGGATACTTCCTGATCGCGCCCGAAATCCGGGGGACGGCGGACGATCTCGCCGCGTCCAAACACCGCGCGCTCACCTTGCGTCTGGAGAACGACTGGAACGCGACCGACGCCGTTTTCCTTCGCGGCTCGTTGTTCGACGAAGACCGGCGCAACGGGACCAAAGCGCAAACGAACGACACAGCTTCGGAATCGCTGGCGGCCGGAGGGCGGTTCAGAACCTCCGAAGGAAGCGATTGGAATTTGGCCTTGTTCGCCAACCAGCAACGCTATCACCAGACTTTTTCAACTGTGGCGGCCAATCGGAATTCGGAGGCGTTGAATCGCTTGCAATTTGTGCCTTCGCGCGATGTGGGCGCTTCGTTCAACTGGTCGCGGGTGAGTTTTGAAAAGCACTTGCTGGTCGCCGGAGTTGACGTGCGCGGCGTGCGCGGCGTGAGTGACGAAACCGCTATCGCTAACAATCGCGCGACGACGCTTTCCAGCGCCGGCGGGCGCCAGCGCCGCGCGGGTTTTTTCATTCAGGATCTGTTCAATATCTCGCCGCGATGGCAACTCAGCGTCAATGCGCGTTACGACAACTGGCGCGACTCGTCGGCGGCTTCGGTGTCGCGCAATTTGACGACCGGCGCCGTCACGCCGCGATTCTTCCCCGCCCGCTCGCAAGACGCTTTCAGCCCGCGACTGTCGCTCATCTTCAGGCCGACTGAGCAGTTTTCGCTGCGAGCCTCCGCTTACCGGGCTTTTCGCGCGCCGACGCTCAACGAACTGTACCGCGGATTCCGCGTGGGTGATACGCTAACGAACGCCAACGCGAATCTGGTCGCCGAACGGCTGACGGGCGGCGAGACTGGAATGACTTGGACTCCGAACAATCGAGTGAACGCGCGGGTCACCGGTTACTGGACAGAGATCATCAACCCGATCTCCAACTTCACGCTGTCGGTCACACCGGCCTTGATCACGCGCGAACGCCGCAACCTGGGCCGTACGCGTTCGCGCGGCGTCGAGGCCGAATCCGATTTCAACATCACGAATTACTGGCGAGTCTCGGCCGGCTACCTTTTCGCCGACGCCACCGTCCGGCGCGCGCCTCAGGACGTGACTCTCGAAGGGCTGTGGATTCCTCAAGTTCCACGCCATCAATTCACGCTCCAAACCGTCTACTCGAATCCGAGATACTTTACCGCCGCGATGCAGTTCCGCGCCTCGGGCAAACAGTTCGACGACGACCAGAATCGTTTGCCGCTGGGCGGCTTCGCAGTGTTCGACGTGACGGTCGCGCGCCCGCTTGCCCGTTTCGTCGAAGCCTTCGTCGCCGTGCAAAATTTATTCGACGAACGATACGCCGTCGCGCGCACGCCGCTTGAGTCGTTGGGAATGCCGCGGATGGTGAGGGGTGGAGTAAGGCTCCGATTTGAACGATGATTCGCCTGGGATTGTTTCGATGAGCAGAAAATCCAAAAAGAGATCAAACGAAAAAGCGCCGCCGCCGCGAAAATTGAAGTCTCGGACGACAGGCCTGGTCGCCGCTGTGCTGATTCTGGCGGTTCTCGGAGGCTTCTGGTTTCGCTCGCGCGAAGGAGGCGAGCAGGCAGGCGCGAGCGACACGCCGGTCATTGCGCTAGAGGTCGGCTATGAGGTGGTTAACAAGTTCCCGCATGATCCGGGCGCGTTTTTACAGGGATTGGTGTGGCAAAACGGTTTTTTTGAGAGCACCGGGCAGTTCGGCCGATCGTCGCTGCGGCGAGTGGAGTATCCAACAGGAAAGGTATTGCAGCAGGTCAATCTCGATTCGCAATATTTCGGCGAGGGTCTGGCGATGGTCGACAACCGGTTGATCCAGTTGACCTGGCAATCGCATCGCGGCTTTGTCTATGACCGGGACAGCTTCAAGCAGCTTCGCGAGTTTAAATACGATACCGAGGGCTGGGGTCTGACCTATGACGGCAAGTCGCTTATCCTGAGCGACGGCACGAACGTCCTGACGTTTATTGATCCCGACAGTTTCAAGCCTACGAGGAAGCTTTCGGTCAGGTTCAATGGGACGGCGCTACGCGACCTGAACGAACTTGAATATATTGACGGGGAGATCTGGGCGAACGTCTGGCATACCGATCGGATCGTTCGCATCGATCCTGGATCCGGGCAGGTGAAATCCTATCTCAACCTCGCCGGCATTTTGCCGGAAGATGAGAAATCCGACCCGGAGGCCGTGCTTAACGGCATCGCCTACGACGCGCAGGGCAAACGGATTTTCGTAAGCGGGAAATTGTGGCCGCGTATCTTTGAGATCCGTTTGAAATAAGGGCAATCGCCCCGACCCGATCCGCAAGCCTCGGACGCTCATTGACTGATGAAAGTCGGCGCGGTTACTGAAGCGTAATTAGTCGCATTTTGCGAAAGCCGCGTGTAGAACCCGGCCGCGCGCCCGCCGATTAAATAGACTCCGTAATTCGGAAGCGTCACTTCCCCGCCCTGACCATCTTCAATCGGCGCGACTTCGAAGAACCGCTGCGCAATCCAATGCTCAGGGATCGCCGTCGCCAGCGCCAATTGCCAATCACTCGGCTTGACGAACGGCCCGCACAGGACCGAATCGCCTTCGCAACCGTAATCAGATTTCAACACCCATTCATCGCGGCTCAAATCTTCGTGACGCATCGCGGTCAGCCTGCGCGTTTCGGGGATGTATTCGGCTATCCAGCTTTGGGCTTGTTCGGAAAACAGTTCGCTCCGCTCCCACATCAACGCCATCGCGAACTTGTTCTGCGTGACGACCGCGCCGAATGGGTTGACGACGGTGACTCGGCCATCGTTCTCGGCTTCGAGCAAAAGAGTCAATTCGCGCGCGAGCGGATCCGGGTCGGCGAACGGCGCCTGGTTCGTCCAGATGGTCTCGCGCTCGCTCCACCAATCTGTCTTGTAATGCCGGATGATCAGATCGACGGCCTCGCCCATGACCGTCACACGACCCTCATTGTCGACGCCGAGGTTGAAAGGCGAGCCGAGCGTGACCTTGCAACCGCGTTTCGAATCCTTCATTCGGATCAATCGTGTTCGGATGAAAATGATGGAGCAATTGATTGAGCAGCGCGGCCTCGGCTTCGCCGGACGGGGTATCGGAATTCATCTCGCAGGCGCGTATGCAACCATCCTCAGCGCCATCCGGGCAAATGAACAGATCGACGCGCGCGATGCCGTGCCATCGGCCTTCCGAAGCGAACCACATCGCTTTCTGCCAGGGGGTAAGGTTGAAGAATTGGTCGAGCAGTTCAGGACGGCGAATGACGATTTCGGAGAGTTCGTGGTAGACCTGCCCGACGCGCTCGGCGGCGGTTCGCAGTCGCTCGGCTTGCGATTGGGAGAGTAGCGCGGGCCACAACCGAAACCGTTCTTTTCCGCCCAGCCAGGGGTCGGAAAGAACGCCTGTGGCGTAGAGCATTCGAGCAAAATCGCCATAACCGGGAAGCGTCGTCATTTGAGAGAGATTCGAGCGTTGACTCACAACAGTTCTATTTCAGGTTCCACACCCGAATGACCTCGGCCTATAAATACGGTGACTACGTGCGCCTGTCCTCCTTCATCGTTTACAAGATCAACATCAAACCGCAGCGTTACTGTCGCCTCTCGAGGCTTGGCGCGTTCGAAGACCGAGTAGGGGCCTGTGGTAATTAAGGCGCCATTGGCCGTGTGGAATTGGACAAATCGCTGAAACAGATTCAGTAATGTCCCCATCTTGATTCCGCGCTGAACCATTCGCAGATGCGCGTGTGGAATAACCCGCAACAACCAGATCATTCCATTGATTTCAATCTCCTCCTGCAGCGGCGGGAACCAGGCAAGAAGTTCAGGCTCGCGCAGAAACTCTTCCGCATACTCGCCACGCAACTCATCTTCGATATGTGCGAGGGTTTCAATATCCGCGATCCGATTGCGCAAATAGCTGAGCAAACGCCGCGCTTCGGCTTGGTCCAGTCGGCTCATGGTCGTTCATCAGGCAGCGGAATTTCACGCGGAGGTTGATCAGGCGGCCATGAACTAAGCAGCGCGGCAAACTCTCTCGCAGGCGTCATCGTGACGTAGTAAGTTCGATCAGGGCCATATACTTCGTAAGTTCCATCGGCCTCGCTCTCCAGACGCGCGAGCGCCCCTTGCCGCAAAAGCTCGCTCAACGCATTGACGTACGATTCCTGTTCCGGCGCGTAAGCCACGACGCGCAAGGCGTCGCTGAAACGGACGCTCACCCAAACATCTTGCCCGTTTCTGGCCGCCTGCTCCGGCCAGAGCCGCGCTAATACCTCGCGTTTCTGGGCGGGCGTTAACCGGCGGGCAGATTCGACAACTTCCATTACGCTGGTTGACATAGCAGATCAATCTTACCTAATTGATACAATATCTCCACTTGCAAAACGATGCTAAGCGAGGCGTCAAGCGAGTGTCAAACTCACATCCTCACTGCCGCGAGGGCTTTTCGTAAACGATGAAATGCTGCTGCGGCAAAAACCCCTTCGTCTCTTTCCAGACCAATCCGACAGCGGCCATCTCCTTGCGCGCCTGGGCGACGGTCATCTTGTGCACCCGTTTGATCGGCACGTCGGGGTCTTCGCCTCGGTATTCTATCTGAACCACGCGCCCGCCGGGTTTCAAGGCTTTGACCACGCTCAGCATCATCTCGCGTGGGAATGAAAATTCGTGATAGACGTCAACCAGCAGGGCGACGTCGACGGAATTCTCCGGCAGATTCGCGTCCGCCTCCGAGCCGCGCAGAGCGACGACGTTATCGACCTTCAATTGCCCCTTGCGTTTTTCGATGACGGCGAGCATTTCGGGCTGGATGTCGACCGCGAAGACTTTGCCCTGCTTCACAACGCGGCTGATGCGGAACGAGAAATATCCCGTGCCGGCTCCGACATCGGCGATGACGTCGGTCGGCTTGAGCTTCATTTGCTCGACCACCTGATCGGGGCGCTCTTCTTCGATGCGTTCAGGGCGCTCCAGCCATTCGGCGCCCTGGTAGCCCATCACGTGCGCGATCTCGCGGCCCATATAAAACTTGCCGATGCCGTCGGGATCGTGATCGGCCCGCGTTTCGTATACCGTGGGCTTGGCCGCCTGTTGAGCGGGCTGCGAAACTTTGGTCTGCGCCTGCTGAAACGCGAACGGCAGCAACACTGACAGCGCTAACGGAAATAGTTTTCGATTTAATCCGGTCATTTGATCTTCTTCGCTTTCTGATCGCCGCCCTGATGCAGGATCAGATGAGTGACCGCGCCTTTATCGTCTTTGACGAAGGTGACCTGCGCGTCCACGACTTTGAGGAAGAATTTGGTCTCCGATTCCGGAAACAGCTCGAATTTCGGCTGTCCCGTCGCTTGAGTCATCAAGCGGTCGCCTTCCCTGGTCATCGTGATGATGAAGTTAGGATTGAGTTCATATTGGCCGACGTAAGCGTCGAGAATTTTCGGATCAATTTTGATCGCCACGCGCTCGCGCGATATTTCGTACTTCTCGCCGAATACAATTGCGGCCAGATCCTGGCTGATCTTATTGGGACTGGAAAAGCCGTAATCGGCGTTGCGCAGGACGACGACGGTGACCTTATCTTCGGGAAAGCGCGCCAGGATCGTGTTGAAGCCGTTGATGCCGCCGCCGTGGCTGACCATCTTCCGGTTGTGCTGCTGGGTGACCACCAGGCCATAAGCGTAATTGTTCTTGTCTACGGTCATCATCGCTTCGCGCGACTTGGCCGAGAGCAGTTTGTCGGAGAAGAGCGCCTCGTTCCATGCGAACAGGTCTTCCACGGTCGAATAGAGCGATCCGGCGGCGTAAGGCACGGTCATATCCAGGTAATCCGAATTGACTACTTTGTCCTCCCTTTTCGAGTAGCCCGTGGCGCGGTTTTTAAGTATGCGGTCGTGAGTGTCGTAGCCCGTATTAGCCATTTTCAGCGGCGCGAAGATATTCTCCTGAAGGAACGCCTCGTAGCTTTGGCCTGAAACTTTCTCGATGATGTAGCCGAGCATGAAATACCCGGAGTTGTTGTACTTCATCTTTTCGCCGACGGGAAATTCGAGCGGCTTGCCCTTGAAACTGTCCACGAAGCCGGCGGGGGTGACCTGGGTCAGGCTGAGCTTGCGAAAATCCTCCGGCGATTTCACGTCGGTGTAGCTCGGGATGCCGGAGGTGTGCGTCAGCAAGTGATGAATGGTGATCGGCTCCCACGCCTTCGGGCACTCGGCGATGTATTTGCAGACAGGGTCTTGCACGCCGAGCTTGCCGCGTTCCTGCAATAACAGGATTGACGCCGCGGTGAACTGCTTGGTGATCGAGCCTAGACGAAATTTGGTTTGCGGAGTGTTCGGGACATCCCATTCGGCGTTGGCCATTCCGTAGCCTTTACTGAAGATCACCTTGCCGTCGCGCGCGACCAGCGCAGAGCCAGTGAAGTCCTGTTTGGCCGCGGCGCTCAGATATTCCTCTAGCTTCGATGTGATCGGCGCGGCTTCCTGCGCCAGCGCGCAGGCGGCGAAAAGCGTCAGGGCGGTCAAAACGACCAGACGGGTGGCAAGAGCTTTAGTATTGTTCATCTTCTTCCCTCAATGGATACTCCATCCGTAGCGAACATCTTGGTGAGCTCGGATGGAGAGGTGTGAGATCGCTGGAAGTATGAGGGGATTCGATCCCCTCTACTTCCGGCGATGAGCCTTTCGACTCGATCCGA
>WNGE01009030.1_pt1 | contig 10542 bp, 9 predicted proteins | sample 5400651 | NCBI WGS metagenome assembly WNGE01 (sample SAMN13153370, study PRJNA577476) | soil metagenome | isolation source: 60 cm soil or saprolite under grassland replicate 2 | place: USA:California | collected 2016-06-15
TGCCTCCGCCAGCTCCCTGAGGCCCGCCTCGATACGTTCGGGCGAACCCTCGAGTGGCGTGACGCCACCCTCGACCGGGCGATCGCCGGTCGCCCCGTCGAGCACCACCAGGACACACGCGCTTCGTGTGATCTCCTCCGGCCGCCGCCCGGCCCGGGCCGCCGCGTCGCTGACCTTGGCGTTCAGCGCGGCGAACCCTTCCGGCGTGTTGCCGTAGTTGTCGTACCAGGTGTTCCAGGCGTCGACGTGGGGGAGGGCGATCGACAAGACCCGGTTGCCTGTGCTCCCAACCATGATCGGAGGGCGCCGTGCTGGCTTCGGCAGCATCACGGCGTCCTCCGCCCGCCAGAACCGGCCCTCGAGCGTGACCCGCCCGCCGGAGAACAGCCGGCGGATGATGTCGAAGGACTCCTCGAACCTGGAGACCCGATGATCGAAGGGGATCCCGAACGCGCGGAACTCGGGCTCGTTCCACCCCGCGCCGACGCCGAGGATCAAGCGGCCGCCACTGACCTCATCCACGGTCGCGGCCATCTTGGCGATCAGCCCCGGGGGGTGGAACGCCAGGCAGGCCACGAGCGGGCCGAGGTCGATCCGCTCGGTGACCGCGGCCAGCGCGGAGAGCAGGGACCAGACCTCCCACGGCCCGCGCTCGGGACGCCCGTTCCCCCGGTACAGCAGGTGGTCGCCAAGCCACATGGAGTCGAACCGGGCGGCCTCGGCCGCTCGAGCCATGGCCACGTACTCGGGCCACCGGACGTCGCGCTCGACCTCGGGGAGTTGGATCCCAACCCGGATCGGGCGCGCCAAGGCAGCGAGTCTACGGAACGCTCTCGCGGGCTTCTAACCGCGGGGTCGTCTCATCCCGCTGTATGGCCTCATCGCCCATGTTGGAGCGCCCGATGAAGACCGCCCCCTCGGCGATGGCAAGGGATTTCGAGGTGATGTCGCCTTCCACCCGGGCCCGGGGCCCGAGCTTGGCTGTTCCCTTCACCAGGACGTTGCCCATGACGATGCCGCCGACGTCTGCGTTGTGGCCGCGGATGTTTCCATCCAGTCGGCTGTCAGCGGGCAGCGAGACGTTGCCCTTTGCGGTCAGATTGCCCTTGACCCGGCCCCCGAGCGTGATGCTCCCGGCCTGGATGTTGGCTTCCACCCGACCCTGAGGGGTCAGCGACACCTCGCCCTCGGCAGTGATCTTGCCCTTGACTTCCCCTTCGACCCTCAGGGATCCGGCCGCGATCACCGTGCCTTCGATCTTCGTCCCTGGACCTACCACCGAGACCTCGGAGCGATCATCCGAACGATCCATTGCCCACCTCCCATCGGAAACGAGCCGGGCGGTCAGTCCGCCTGGGTGGCCGAACCCGACGAACCCGACGAACCGGACGAGCCCGACGAACCCGACGAGCCCAGCTTGCTCCGGATCTGCTCGCCGACCTCCGAGAACGTCGTTGAGAGCGCGTCGCCGAAGGACTTCGTTGCCTCCTTCAGCTGCTGCTTGGCCTCGGGGTCCCGGAGCGTCTCGCCGAACGAGGTGAACGCCTGGTCGAGCTGGCGGGTCACGGTCTGGATCGCGTCATCGAGCTTCTTGCGGTCCTCGTCGGCGGTCGTCCCCAGCTCCTCGCCGCGCTTGCGGTACTTCTCGCCGAGGAGCCGACTCCACTCGCCGAACTTGTCGCCGACCTCGTTCCACGCTTGCTTCGCGCTGTCAGCCATCGGTCGCCCCTTTCGTTCGCGTGATGGTTCGGTCATGGAGTCTACGAACATCGGCGCCGTGGCGAGCGCCTGAACTCACGACATCCCATTGTGCCGCGCGCCTAGCCGGTGATCACGAAGTCGGCGCCCGCCTCCTTTCGGTAGCCGTCGTCGCGGAGCAGGTACACGCTGTACTTCCCGGCATCGAGCGGCCACGGGCCATGGACGGACTCGTCGATCAGGGTCGAGCCGGCGACCGTCGAACCCGTGTATGTCCACTGCAGGTAGTAGGCGACGCGGGGATCCCGTCCCCGCTTGTACACGCCGATCCAATCCCACCGCTCGCCCCGGGCGTTCTTCCACGAGACGTCGATGGGCTCGTCCACCGCGTACGCGTCCTTCCCGGTCGAGATCGAGGGCCGCGTGCCCGGCTCCTTCACCCAGAACGGGATCCGCGACAGCTCCTGGCCGCCGCCGTGGAGCAAGACGGCCTCGTATGCGCCGGGGGCCCATCCATCCGTGGGGAACGCGAGCGTCCCGTCGATGGGGGCGGTTGCGCCCGTGGACTGGTCGGCGACGGTTCCCGATCCTGGGTGCCCGCCGGCGGCGACGATGGCCACGTGTTCCCCGCCCGCTCCCGGCGAGTGGAACGTCACGTGCACGTCGTCGCCGATGGCCACCAACCGCTCATCGGCCGCCACCATGACCGGCGGCGCGCCCGGGGTCACGGTGAATGTCGAGGCGGTGGCCCGGTGGTCGGAGGGCCAGGGCGTCACGCTCAGGTCCACGGGCCCTCCGGCCTCGCCGATGACCTCCGCGGCCGTGGCCTTCGCCTCGCCGAGCGCGTAGATGATGTCGATTCGGTCCTGCGGCGCATACTTCCCCGGGTTCCAGAACGGAAGGTGCGGCCGGGCCGCCCACCACGTCAGGCCGGGATGGCGCGTGGGGCTCGGGTACACCTGCCGGTACGAATCCACGAACCCGGCCTCCTCCACCGCGACGCTCACCGGCCACTTGACCGAGTAGCGGATCTGGAACCGCTGGCCCACCATCTCCGGTGTCCAGTCCCGCCAGGACGGAGCGTTGAAGTCGCCGGTCAGGAACACCGGGATGTCCTGGGCCCCAAGGCCCTCAGCGGCCTGGAGGAACGGCTGGATGGCCGGGAGTCGGAGCCTGCGCTCCAGCTCGAGCACGGAGCGCCTGGTCTCGCCCTGCTTGACCTCGAAGGGGCCGTAGGGGTTCGAGGGCAGGTGCACGTTCTCGATGGCCACCACCTGCCCCGGCGCGAGCTGGACGAAGAGGTAGACGCCGTCCGCGCCGGGGGGGTCGATCAGCGGGTACTTCGACAGGACCTGGAGCCGTCCGCTCGCGTACGGCCATCCCAGCGCGCGCCGAAGGGCCAGGGTATGGCCTTGGGCCTCCTCGATGGCGACCACGTCGGCGCCGCTCCTCCGGATCGCTTCCACGACCTTGTCGAAGCTGACGTGAACGCCGCCGTACTCGATATTGAACTCCAGGACCTTGAGCCGAAGCGGTGGGAGCGGCGCCATTTGCGCCCTCGCCGGCCGTGCGTAGAGAGCGAGCGCGAGCACCGGGAGCAGCCCGAGCGCCGCAATGGAGCGCCGCCACGGCCCGACCCGTCGAACGGAGGCGGCAAGCATTCGGGGATGGTGCCACGCCCGGGGCTTCCCCCGCCAATCGCCGAGCAGGGAACTAGGCGCCGATGGTTCCGGCCGAGCCGGTCGAGAAGAGCCGCTCGTCCTCCGCGATGGCGGTCGCGATGAGGCGGCGGGTGGCTTCCTCGAATGCGGAGTCCTCCCCCGATTCCCATGCCCCCAGGGCGCGCCGCCCCTCGTCGGTCGTCAGGAGCTCATCCCGCGACAAGAGGGTGCGGTCGTCGCAGAGCACCGGGCTTTCCCGAAGCATGGAGGTTCCGTCGTCGCCGAGCTCCGCGACCACCTCGGCCACGATGTGGGCGGGGATGTCGGCTTCCTGTGAGTTCTCGAGCACGTACCAACGCATTTCGGGCCCTCCGCGTCCTTCGATCGATCTTGAGCGCAGCGGGGACCTTCGCGGCGCACTCCTCCTATTACTCAAACGTCCTTCGGAGCGAAAGGTACCCAGGATCGTCGATCCAATTCAGGTCTTGACTCTTCCGGCAGGCGGCAGGATCGCTTCCGGGCCGGGCCCCGCATCCACGACAGGAGGGGCAGACTCCTGAGCTCGAGGCCCGCTGCGGCCGGAATGGCTGGGACCGCTGTCGGGCCGGGTGTGTTCGGTGACTGGAACCCGCTGGGCTCCGGGGTCGGCATCTCCGTGGCGCCGGGCTCGGGGCTTGGGGTTTCGCTCGGCTCCGGGCGTGGAGTCTCGCTGGGCTCCGGGCGTCGGGACGCTTCGGCGGTCGACGATTCTTCCGGGGTGGGCGACCGCTTGAGGGGGGACCTTTCCGTTGGCCTGGGCTCTGGACTCGGCACCTCGGCCGGGCAAGGCTCCGGACTTGGCAGGCGGACCCTGGATGCTCAACAGGTCTCCGAGGACGTATTCGATCGCGGCGGCCCGCCTGTCCGTGACGTTCGACAGCAGTGGGGACACCTTGGCATCGATCGCCGCGTCGAGGCGAGAGGTGTCCGCCCCTGAAGCGAGCGCGGCTGCACGCTCTGCGATGAGCCGGCGTGCGGTCTCGGCGATGGCTACCGCAGACCTTCCCGGGCGCATGCTCGCAGCGAGGAGCTCGAGGGTCGAGTAGGCATTCGTGAGGTACGCCGACGCCGCAGATCCCGGGCCCTCAGAGGATGCGGGTAGCAACAGCCCCCGGCCGAGGAGCAGCAAGATGAGGATGACGGAGGCGGCTGCCGCGCCCCGTAGGCGCTCGGACCAACGGTCCCTCAACCCCCTCGGCAGGTGAACGGCTCGAGCAGATGGGGGAAGCCCTTCGAACTGCCCGGCGGCTGGAGACGAGCCCGCCGTCGCCCGCTTCGCTTGCACCCGAGCCGGTTGCACCGGGACGGGCGCGCCCCGGCACAGCCGTTGCAGGACGATCCCCAGCTCCTGGATCCCGACCCACTCTTCAACGAACGCATCGGCCCCGCGGGACGGACCACTCCATGACCGTTCGGGTTGGGGCGTGACGACCACGATCTTCGTGGACGTCGAACCCTGACGGACCCGGTGGATGAAGCCCGCGCCCACCATGGCCACAAGGCTCTCGTCAAGGATCACCGCATCGGGTCGCTTCGAGGTGACCAGGCTGATCGTATCCTCGCCCGACGCAACCAACGCCACCACCTGGCACCCTGCCTCCTCGAGGAAGAAGCGCACCAGCTCTCGGTGGAGCGGTTGATGGGCGGCGACCAGGACCCTGAGGGCCCGAGCGGTCGTCTCCCGTCGCGATCGCCGGTTCAGACGTTGCATCGCTGCACCACTTCCATCATTGACGCTCGTCACCTTAGACCGTCCGCCGGGGGCCGGGAAAGCATCATCGCCCCGGCTCGGGCCGCAGCCGTGTACCGCTGCGTCAGACGAATCTCAAACGGTCACCGGCGGGGCGTCGCCTGGAGGGGAGGGCGGCCCTCGCCGCCCTCCCCTCCCGATCGATCCGATCCCTAGCCCGTGGTGGCGCTGAAGATGTCGTTGTTCCCGAAGTTCGCAGGGCAGTCGCCAACCCCTCCGAGTGGCCACGGAGCCGGGAACACCCGGTGGCCGGCATCGAACGAGGCCTTCCGCCAGGCGTCCATGGCGGGGCAGTCCGCCGTCCTCTGCGTGTCGGTCCACACGCCGGCCCCGTAATCGCGCGTGGCGATGGCATAGACATAGTCCCCGAAGAACTCGTTGTAGAGGAGCCGTCCCTGCGACGTGCCGCGGAGGTCGCCGGGAGTGGCTCCCGAGAACTCGGTCGTCCACACGCCCGGGGTACCGGTGGTGGCATCGGGGATCGGCGCGGACAGCAGCACCCCGAACTCAGGCCGCGCCGTCGCGGTCGAGGTCGTGTCGATCGGCGCCGAGACCGCCTGGTACACCACGTACACCCTCGACCCGTCGGGCGCGATGGACGGGGCCGAGTACGCAGACCGGTCTCCGAAGTTCGAGATCGCGGTCGGCGTCGACCAGGTATCCCCGCCGTCCGTCGAGTAGGAGAAGAAGGTCTTCTCGTGGTTCAACCCGTCACGACCGTCGCTCCAGGCGTCCACGATCTCGTTCGTCGCGTCCTCCCCGGTCGGGGCGCCGTTCGCGATATCCACGCTGGGCATAGCCGCGAGGTCCGTCCGCGCTCCCGCGATCCCGTCGTAGACACACCGGCCCTCGAGCTGCTCGACGAACCAGCAGGCGTCGTTCATCGGCAGGACGTCCTGGGGCGGGCCCCAAGAGCGTCCCCCGTCGACCGACTTGATCATCTGGTGGAACCCGTGACCGGGCGTCCCGGCGAAGAAGTGGGTGAAGAACACGTATACGACCCCATGGCTGTCGGTCCGGATGGTGCAGCCCTGGTGGGAGCCGGTGGGAGTGGCGGTCGTCGGCGGTGCCACCTGCCGCGAGGTCCAGGTCGTCCCGCCGTCCCGGGACACCGCGACCATGGGCTTGAGCGGGAAGTTGAGACCGCCGCTGAGGCTGTGGAAGTCCGTGTAGCAGACGTACACGTTGCCGAAGAAGTCGCTCGTGGCGGCGTTGTCTGCCCACACCTGCTCCTTGTCCAGCCCGGCGGTCGGGCCGACGTTCTTGTCGACGAAGAAGGGGCGTGACCACCTCGACTGATCCTGGTAGTTGGCCGCGGAAAGATCGTCGAAGTGGGAGACCACCACGCCCGTGGTGGTGTTCTGCCCCTCGGTCCCGATCGTCGTGTCGGTGAGGTTCGTGGCCAGCGTCGAGTAGTACAGGCGCGTGCCATTGCTCCAGGAGAACGTGCCGTCGGCCGCGGGCTTGGGACCGAACGCCACGCCGGGGTCGCTCCGGGACCGCAGGCCGTTCTCGTAGAAGTTGGGGACGGTGTGGATCGGCCCCGCGGTCGGCTGGCACGGGCTCGTTATCGAATCCGCAGTGGGATCACAGCCTACGGCGGTGAGCCCCTGGTACGTGGGCTGGATCCAGTTGTGGCCCCGATCGAACGAGAAGTACACGCCCTGCAGCCCGACGCCGAGGTTGAACGTTCCCAGCGGGTACGAACAGGCGGCGTGCTTGGTGGCAGCGTCTCTCGAGCAGGGCTGCATGTCCACGAGGTCGTTCGCGCCGGCCACCAGGGTGCTCGGATGGAGGGGATCGACGGCCAGCGCCGGCTCGTTCTGCGCGTTCTGAGGGTGTGTGGTCTGCGGGCTCCCAGTGCTCACCAGGGCCTGAACCCCCGCGCCGTGGGCCTGGGGCAGGCCCACCAGCGACAGGCTCGCGATCAGGCTTCCCGCGGTGGCCAAAACCAGAAGCGGTCGTTTCACAACGGCTCTCATTCGCGGCTCCTTCAGGCAGATGGAAACGCGTCCCTCGCCGGGTGACGGACGAGGGTCCTTACCGTCGAAGCGGCGGGGGTGCGCGATCGGTGCAACGCAGCGGCTCCGCGGTCGCGGCGAACCAAGCTGGGAGAGTTCCCACGCTGCCTCCCGTGGGCGCTGGTCAACGCTGCACCGGAGAGTCTGTCAGCCCGTCCCCAAACGCGCAACCCGCGTCACGTCCGGACTAGACTTCGCCGGGAAAAAGGGGGTCCCATGGACGAAGTCTCCGAGCACCTGCTGAAGGCCCTCGACGAGTGCGAGCGCGTTGCCCAGGCCGCGACGCCCGATGAGGCCGCACGCACGTTCGACGAGGCGACGCTCCAGGTCTTCTGGCAACGCTGGCCCAACGTCAGCTCGTGGGCAGGCGCCCTTTGGCGCCGGCTCAACGAGGATCTCGCCGACCCCGCGAAGCCGCTCGAGGACTCGGAGTTCCACGAGGTCGGGGGGGAGGGAGGTTGACACCGCTCATCGAGGACCGGGCATGGCCACGCTGAATGAAATCATGTCGCGCGAGGTCTTCACGACCACGGGGGACGTCTCGGTCGCCGATGTGGCCAACAGCATGGTGAAGGGCCGGTTCGGATCTGCCGTCGTCATGGAAGGCTCCTGGCTCGTCGGCATCTTCACGGAACGTGATGTGCTACGTGCTGCGGCTTCGGGGGCCGACCTGACTACGTCGCCGGTCTCCGAGTGGATGACCCGCGACCCGGTGACCGCCGGCCCCGACGTGGACGCCGATGATGCCGCCGAGATCATGATGGGCCAGGGCTTCCGGCATCTGCCGGTCGTCGATGGAACGACCCTCCTGGGCATCGTGAGCCTCCGGGACATCCTGAGGGTCCGGATCCGGCGCCCGCAGTCTTAGCTTTAGCGCTCCACCGGGATCGTTCGACCAAGAAGTCGCCCCGACCAGACGAGCCACGCCGGCAGCAGGACGACCCCGCCGGTCACCAGGAGCAGGTCGACGAGGTTCCCGTCGCCGGCAGCGTACGCGCCGCTGAGCGTCAGGGTGACGACCCCCACGGCGAGCGAGAACCATCCCCATCCAACGGGTGCCATCCGGTCAGGCAACCCCACCCACCCGAACGCGAGGATGCCCGCGCCGATCAGCGCGAAGGCCGCCAGCTCGAAAGCGTCGTCGACGGCGTCGATCGTGAACCCGATGGCGTTCACCGTCTCGATGGGGTTGCCGTGGGTGGCCATCAGGCCGACCGCCCGGTGGCCGCCGAGCGCCAGGACGTTCCCGGTCACCCACGTGAACGCTCCCAGCGCGACGCCGGTCGCGCCGATCCGCGTCAGCCAGGTTCGTCCCCCTAGGCGGTCACGGAGCGACGAGGCGATCGGGACCAGGCAGACGAACGCGACGATGGCGATGGCCGTGTCGATCCGTTCCTGTTGAAGCGTCGGGACGAGCCAGGGGTAGTAGCGATGGTGCACGATCCCAATGGGCACACCCGCCTGGAGGGTTGGAGGCGCCGCCACCGTCACGTGACGGGAGATCAGGGCGTACCAGGCGGCCGCGACCACCAGGCCGGCCGCGGCCCCGTACGCCAGGAACTCCAGACCGCGAGACATGCCCAGCACCTGCTTCTGCTCCAGGGTTGCGGTGGTCATCGTTGCCTCCTCTCGTCGCAGTTCGTCGATTCCTACGAGCACGGACCGGACACCCCGTCTGCCGTGCAGACGGTGGGGCCCGGCGTGGGGGTACCGGCCGGAGCTCGGACGGCCGAGGCGGCGGGCCCGGCCGCGAGGGCGATCACGATGAAAAGGACCACGACCGCGGCCAGGAGCCAGGTAACCGGTGACCGACCGATCCGACGTGACGCCCGGCCTCCGGCTTCCATGTGCATCGTTCCGTCCACCTTGGGCCTCCTTTGCTCGAATTTCGACCGTAGCCACGGGGATGGCGGCGGCCATCGGGGCCGGCCCGGAACCTGATTCAGGGCTGGCCCCGAGGCCGGCGGCGTGCTTCGATGCCATCGTGGCGACCATGTCGCTCGCGGAGAGGGGTTCGGTCGCCGCGCCGTCCCGCCGCGCGGTGTTCGCGGTCGGCGCGGCCTGCCTGGCCGCCACCGTGCTCCACGCGATCGGCCCTTTCCTGAGCTCCTACCGGATGAAGCCGACGATCTTGTCCGCGATCGTGTACACGGCGGTCGGCGCCTCGTTCATGGGAGCGGGACTCGTCGCATGGATCCGCCGGCCGGGCAACCGGATCGGGCCGCTCATGATCGGCGTCGGCCTCGCGTTCTTCCTCCCAGTGGTCTGGTGGACCCGCAACCCCATCGCGGCGGTCGTGGGCGTAGCGACGGTCAACTGGTACCAGGCGTTCCTCGTTCACCTGGCGCTGGCGTTCCCCACGGGGCGGCTGCGGTCCCGAACCGAACGGATCGTTGTGGTCGCGATCTACGTGTGGATCCCGCTGAACACGAGTGTCATGGACGTCCTGCTGTTCGACCCTCGAGCTCACGGGTGCCCTGAGTGCCCGGCGAATCCCCTCCTGATATCGGACTCGCCGTCCCTCAGGGACGCCCTGAGCCTGCCCTTCCTGGCCGTGGGCATCGCCCTCACGGTGATCGTGCTGGTATTGATCCGTGGCCACTGGCGCGCCGCGTCGGCCCGGAGCCGACGGGCGCTGGCCCCTGTGGCCTGGGCGGCGTTGCCGGCCGCCGTCGTGATCGTCGGACAGAACGTCGCAGCCGCCCTCGACCACCCTCCGTCCTGGGTGGTGTGGGCGTTGCTCCAGGTCGGCCCCCTGGTCCTGGTGGTCTTTCCGATCGGGTTCCTCGCGGCGCTGATGCGTGCCCGGCTCGATCGGGCGTCCGTGGGTGACCTGGTGCTCGAGCTGGAACGGGGCGTTCCGATCGGCGGCCTTCGGGACCTGCTGGCTCGATCCCTCGGGGACCCCGAGCTCGACGTCGGCTTCTGGGTTTCCGACCCGGGCACGTGGATGGCCGGCGACGGCAGACCACTCGAGCTCCCACCGGCAGGAGCGCGGCGGTCGGCGACGATCCTCGAGGCAGATGGCGGCCCGTTCGCCGTCCTCGTGCACGACCCAGCGCTCGACGATGAGCGAGAGCTCGTTCGCTCCGTTGGGGCGGCGGCGCACATGGCCCTGGAGAACGAGCGGCTGCAAGCGGAGGTTCGGGCGCAGCTCGCCGAGGTCCGGTCGTCGCGGGAGCGCATCGTCGCGGCGGCGGACGATGCCCGTCGCAGGCTGGAGCGGGATCTCCACGATGGGGCCCAACAGCGCCTGGTGACGCTGGCCATCTCGTTGCAGCGTGCGACCCGCCGCGCCTCAGACGATCCCGAGCTGGTCGCGACGCTCGCTCAGGTGGAGTCCGAGCTCCGCCGTTCGCTCGAGGAGCTGCGC